>Ga0136846_1235966_pt1 | contig 15714 bp, 13 predicted proteins | sample HopSoiMetagenom2_FD_96841 | JGI IMG/M metagenome (GOLD analysis project Ga0136846, IMG submission 96841) | Grasslands soil microbial communities from Hopland, California, USA - 2 Assembly 2016 (version 4) | ecosystem: Environmental > Terrestrial > Soil > Grasslands | place: USA: Hopland... | reverse complement strand
TCGCAAGGGGCGCGATGCGATATTGGGGACCAGGTGCTGCCCGACGGCCGACTCGATCCGGCGGTGTATCACGTTATCGGAAAGGTTTACGAACAGATCGAACGGATCGAGCCGTATCTGGAAGAGGCAGCGCCCGTGACGGAGGCAGCGTTGCTGGCCACCGGCGATGTTCCGTGCAATGAGGTGAATTATGGCTGGGTGAAGTTGCTGACTGAATCGCGAGTGCAGTTCGATATCGTCGAGCGGAATGTGGAATGGGAAAAACGTTATGCGCTGATCGTTCTGCCGGAGAACCTGCGCGTCGACCAGGAGCTGGCCTCGCGACTGCATAAATTTATTGAGTCAGGCGGAGCGGTGATTACGGCGCATCACTCCGGGTTGCTGGCCGGGACGGAGAAAAGCTGGCTGGAACAGTACGGGTTCTATTATGAAGGGATGTCTCCTTTCAAGCCTGCTTACCTGGTGCCGAAGGTTCAGTTCACTGGGGATATTCCCTCCTACGCGTATGCTTTGTACGAGGGTGCTTCGCAGTGGAGGGCTGAAGGGGCAGCGTCGGCTCTGGCGGTGTTAGGTGAACCGCTGTTCCAGCGCAGTCCGGAACACTATACCAGCCATCTGCAGACTCCGTTTGATCATGTCACGAAGTGTGCAAGCCTGGCTCGAAGCGGACGGGTGGGGTTGATCGCTTTCCCGTTAGGCCAGGGATACTACAACCAGGGATTCTGGATTTATCGCCAGGCTTTTCAGAAACTCGTCAGTGAAGTGCTTCCCACGCCGCTGATCCAAAGCGACGCGCATTTGAGCACTGAACTATCGCTGACTCATCAGGCGGCGAAACAGAATGCCGGGCGAATGGAGCGGTACTTAGTGCACATTGTGAACTACTCGCCCGTTCGGAAGACGCCGAAGCACACGGACTTTTATGACGACCCGATTCCCCTGAACAACGTGAGAGTGCGACTTAACCTGCCCTTGAAAGTTTCAACCGCGAAGGCCCTTTACGGTGGGCAGGAGCTGCCGGTGCGCCGTGATTCGGGTGGTGGCGTTGAAGTGGTTGTTCCGCGAGTGGGGATTCATGAGGTAGTCTGTTTTGAAGTGGGGTGAGAGAATGACGATTTTTCCCGGTTTAACGAATTTGCCGAAGAATATTAATCAGTCCACGCTCGGGATCCGCCGGGTCGCCCACTCTATGATTTGCAAATCTTCTTAATCATCGTTCGCTTTCCTCAAGCAGCGCCTGGAGTTCGGCGATGGATTCGAGGTCTTTGGGGCGGCCGGCGGCGGTTTTGAGTTTGATCAATGTCGGCAGATCAACGCATTTGAATTTCACACCAAATGCTTCGACGGTGAATGTGTGCGGCAATAGTTCCTTGTAAGTACCGCCGCCAACCACTTCGCCGAGCAGATCGAGATCGCCGAGCTTCGTGGTGAGGGTGAAATTCAATCCGTTGCGCAAGGTGGGCAGATCGAGTTTGAACGGTAATCCGGGCGGCGCGCCACGCAGGTAAGGGGTGAGTGGTTGCAATAATTCTGAGATTTTTTCAAAGTTTGCTTTGCTCCGGTTATAAACGACGTCCACATCGAATGTAAGCCGGGCAGAGCCATGAATATTGCCAGCCACGCCGCCAATGAGAATAAATTCGATACCGCCGTTGACGAGCAAGGGGAGGAGTTTATCGAATTGCGCGCTCATCGCTTCTTTGCCAGACGCGCGCGTTGTCCGGCACGGCGCAATTCGGCGGCGAATGAACTGAAGCTGACGAGTTTCTCCAATCGTTGCGCAGGTGTAAGTTTCAAATTCTCACGCAAAAGCGTGCGGTCAACATCGCGCTTGTAAGCTTCAATGACCGGGTCGCGGTAGATTCTGGTTTTCATTCGCGGATGCAGACTACCAGTTTTGCCTCTTCGCGCAAAACCTCTGCGGGTTTTATCCTCACGTCACGCCGGGTCATTCTTCTTTCGACGAAATAATTTGGCGAGGATCAGGCCGAGGACGACACCGCCAGCCGTTCCGGCCCAGACAGCCGTGCGCCCGATTTTCTTCAGGGCGACTCGCATGACGGGATTGTCAAAGGCGTTCACGGACGCATGAAAGGCGGTGACCATCCATTGATCGCCGCGGCGTGCGATGGTCGCTGTGAACAAACTGTTCATCGGCAGATCCGTTCCATCGGTCAGTCGGAAATCGTCATTCATTTTCCCCCAGGAAACGCCCCAATCGCCATAAATATTCCGGCCCAGCACTTCCGGCTTCGCGTTGACCTCTTTAACAATGGGACGATCGCCTTTCATCATTTTATTATAATAATCGCGCACGCCGTCGCGCCCGCGGGAGACCTCGCCATTTTGCCATATGACAACAACATTGGTATCGAGATGGCTCAATAATCTGTCCACGTCGCCCTTGTTAAAACTGTCAACCAATCCTTCTCTTAACCGCGTGATCGCTTCGGTGGAATCGACCGTGACCAGCGCCGTATTGGTTTGCGCAAACGAAGCGCAGTTAATGAGAAACAGCGCAATGGCGATCGTGATTTTAATATTTTTCCTCCCTTTTTGCATGCAGCGGCAGATATCAGTCTTCGAAGGTGATCGCGCAGACTGTCGGTCCTTTCCACGCGGGACAAACTGGAAAGTGACATGCTGAATCACGCGGCTTCTCCGCAGCTTTTAAATCGGCGGCCGGCATGGGTGCATTTCTATTCCGCTGGCTGCGGTTCGTCACGCAGAAAGAGTCTGGCAAAGATCGATTGGGCTTAAAGATGGACGCTCCTGGAAAAGGCATGCTCCAGCGTATTTGGAAATCGGCGAGTCCGGCCCGGACCGCCAAGCCGACTAGGAGGTCTGCGCTACGGTTTTGCCTCGCCTCTTATGATCAAAGCCGCTAGAAGCAGGCGCAAAGTTTTTGGCTGAGGCTGAAGCAGCCGTTTAGAGCATGAGATTTTTGCCAGTTGTAGAGCGTGAGTTGCGGGTCGCATCGCGAAACCCGAGGCTTTACTGGGGCAGGTTCACCGCCGCTTTCCTGGCAATTATCCTGGTGGCGTGGTTCTGGATGGTCTTCGGGAGTGTTGGAAACTCTGCGATTCGCGCGAAACAAATCTTTGGCACCTTGGCCACGTTTTCATTTATCTACTGCCTTATTCTCGGAGTTCTCGTCACCGCCGATTCGATCAGTGAAGAGAAGCGCGAAGGGACCCTTGGCCTGCTTTTTCTCACAAATCTGAAAGGTTACGATGTGGTCTTTGGAAAACTCTTTGCCAGTTCTTTGCACGCGTTTTATAGCCTGGTCGCCATTCTTCCGGTGCTTGCCATTCCGCTGTTGCTCGGAGGTCTCACCGGCGGTGATTATTGGCGGATGGCTTTGGTTCTGCTCGATTCTCTGATTTTTTCTCTCAGCATCGGGATGCTGGTCTCCGCTTTTAGCAAACACGATCGCAAAGCGCAGGTGAGCGCGTTTGGCATTGTTGTGTTCGCCTCTTTAATTTTGCCAGGCCTTGTCGCGTGGTTGCACAGGAAAGTGGCGTTTCCCTTCGAGGATTATTTTTATGGGTTAAGTCCGGTCTATACCTTCACCCACGCGTTTGATCAGATTTACAAGACCAACCCGGATCTGTTCTGGACCTCGGCGGCTACGATCCAGGGCGTCTCCTGGCTGGCTCTTATTGCGGCTGCCATCATTGTGCGGCGGATTTGGCAGGACCGCCCGAAGGTGGGCGCGGCATTTCTTCGGCAGCAAAAACTCACCGAATGGAAACGCGGAACGATCACAGTTCGAAACCGCTACCGCGAGAAACTTCTTAATACCAACCCATTCTACTGGCTTTCCGCGCGAGACCGGCTCAAGCCGCTTTACGTTCTCGGTTTTCTCCTTTCCGTCGCTTTGATCTGGCTGATTCTGTACCTTTACAATGGCAACGATATGCTCGAACAGGAGTCAATTTTTCTGACCGCTCTCTTCCTTCACACGGCGATGAAATTCTGGCTTGCCAGTGAATCCGGCCGCCGTTTTTCCGAGGACCGCAAAAGTGGCGCGCTCGAACTGACCCTTTCCACTCCTCTGAAAGTGCGCGAAATTTTGGAAGGCCAATTCATGGCGCTACTTCGCCAATTCGGCGGCACAATCGCCATTATCCTTGTCCTGGATGTGGCGGGGATGATCCTCTCCACGCGCATGCGCTTGAGTTCGCCGGACAGCGATTGGATCCTGACCTGCGTTGCGGGAATGATTGTTTTTGTCGTGGATCTATTCGCGATTGCGGCGCTTGGCATGTGGCTCGGACTCTCGAGCAAACGGGCCAGCCGGGCGGTCGGCCAAACGATTTTCTTCATTATGATCCTCCCCTGGCTGGTGCTGCTCGCCTTGATCACTTACATGAGCATTGTCCGGTACTCGGGAATAGAGTCGTTCAAAGTAATGATCGGCGCCTATTTCATGTTGAGTGTGCTAATCGACTTTTTCTTGTTTCTGAAGGCATCCGGCAATCTCACCTCCCAATTCCGCGAAGTGGCAACGACACGTTTCGATGCTCGGCCGTCATAAATGCAACTTCATTTTCTGCCGATGTGTAAATCAGAAACAGTAAGGGCGCTTCCTGCCTGATGTTACCGATCCTCCAACGCGAATTACGCACCGCCGTCCGCAATCCCAAATTTTACCGCTGGCGCATCCGGATGGCGGTCGTCGAACTGATCGCCGCGTTCTTTATCATCTCTGGCGACACTCCTCTGGGCAGACCGCGCGGCCGGGGAGGTTTTTTTTGGTTCCTGAGTTGGGTCGCTTTCCTGTTCTGCTTTTTCGAGGGGCTTCGTAAAACCTCCGACGCCATCAGTGAAGAAAAAAGGGAAGGCACTCTGGGCCTTCTATTTCTGACCGACCTGAAAGGATTCGATATCATGGGCGGCAAACTTGCGGGCGCGATGGTCCGCTCTTTCAATGCGTTGCTCATTTTCGTTCCCATCCTCGCCATCACCCTCATCGTCGGCGGGACCACTCTTGGCGAATTCTGGCGGATCGTTCTGGCTCTGGGAAATACACTTTGGGTTTCCCTTTCGCTTTGCCTGTTCGCTTCCTGCATCAGCCGCGAAAAACACCTCGGCTCTTCTTTAGCTTTTCTGGGGTTTTTTACCCTCGCTCCGTTTCTCGTTGGCGAAGGCCTGCGATTGACCCATAGCAGTTGGATGGCGCAGGTCCGCTCGCTCAGTCCGTTGATGACTTTTACCAATGCTTCGGACGCCTATTACTCCATCGCGCCGTCAAACTTTTGGCTCGGAACCGCAGTTCAGAATGTCATTGGCTGGCTGGCAGTCGTTGCAGCCAGTTTGGTCGTTCCCCATTCCTGGAAAGATAAGCCTGCCAAACAAACATCAAAGATAAGGTCAAGGACCCTTGGGACGGTTGAAGTGGTTCGGGCAAAGAGGCGCGAACTCCTGGACCGGCATCCTATTCTTTGGCTTACTTACAACGAACGGCACCATCGCACCTTTAATTTATTGTTCTATACCTCTCTCGTTTTGAGTCTCGGCGCGGTTCTATTCGCATCGTACCTTTTTAATTCCTCTTCTGCGGCATACATTGTGCCTCTTGGCCTTTTAACATTGCTGCTGTTCGTCCACCTCGCGTCGCAATCCTCCATCAACCTGGCTGAAGCGAAGCGCACTGGAGCCATGGAACTGCTTCTCTCCACGCCGCTCAAAGTAGCAAACATTACAGAAGGACAGTGGCTCGCCCTCCGAAAGATTTTTTTCTTTCCAACTCTCATCCTGTTCATCTCGTACCTTTCGCTATTCGTGGTATCCGTTTACAAGGCGACCGCTAATGACAGGTTTATCAGCGCGGTGGTTTTTAGCGGAAAATATCTGGCCGAATTCGCGCTGGGATTCTTCGTCGTTGCCTGGGTCGGAATGTGGATGGGACTCACCTCAAAGACTCCAAACCGAGCGTTTTTCAGGACGATTCTCTTCGGTTTGATTGTGCCATATACCGTCTGCCTGCCGACGCTTGTCAATCAAGTAGTTCTTTTGCTGATCGCGAAGGACAAGGTGAAGTACAACTTCCGCCGTTTTATTGCTGAACGATACCTTCAGGCCCCTGGTTTCATTCTCCCCCCAGCGTTGACCGGCGAGCCGAACACGCCGCCCGTCATCCGCTGATTTCAGATTGCATTGCCCGGAGAAGCTCCAAAAACTTGGCGAGATGAAAAAACGAACGAGAGTTCTCTGGAACGCCGTCGGTCTCGCCGCGCTCTGCCTGTTGGGTGGCTGCCAATGTCCCTGCGGAAAATTTCGTCTCGGTACCCCAACCGTGCTCGTGCGTCCTGCACCCGCTATCGATTTTCCGGGCGCGAACAAGCCGACTGACAAGCCCGGTGAAACCGACTGCAACAGCCCCTTTCATTGGGAGGGCGCCACCCTTTACGTTTTCAATTCCGCCGGCCATCCATGGCGCTCCAGCGGTTCAGACCTGCTTCACTTGACCAATAGTCATATTCGTTGCGAATATGACAATCAGGCCAACGGCGGACGCTGGATTGAGTGCACCTGGAAAAATGAGGATGGCGTCCTTTATGGCTGGTACCACAACGAACCCGTCGGACTCTGTCCTGGCACGCGCCTGACCGCCCCGCGAATCGGTGCGGCACGTTCGAACGATAATGGCGCCACGTGGGACGATTTGGGGATCATTCTCGAAGCGCCGCCCGGGACGATTCGCTGCGACACGGCCAATTACTACTTCGCCGGTGGAAATGGCGACTTCTCCGCAATGCGAGACGCCAAAGGCCAGTATCTTTACCTGTTCATCAGCACGTATTCAGGTTCGGCCGCGGAGCAAGGCGTCGCCCTCGCGCGAATGCGCTGGGCCGATCGCGACAATCCCGCAGGAAAGGTTTCCAAATGGCACGCCGGATCATGGAAGGAACCCGGCCTCGCCGGAAAGGTAACGCCCATTTTGCCGGCCACGGTTGATTGGCATACTCCCAATGCGGATGCATTTTGGGGGCCGTCCATCCATTGGAATTCCTACCTGAAACAGTACGTGCTATTGCTCAATCGCACACAGGACGCGAATTGGACGCAGGAGGGCATTTACGTTTCCTTCAACGATTCCCTCGAAAAACCAGACCGCTGGAGCAAGCCTTCGAAAATCCTCGCTAATCTCAAAAAAGATGAATGGTACCCGCAAGTTGTCGGACTGAATACCCAGGCCAAAGAAACAGATAAACTCGCCGGCAGTAAGGCGCGGCTTTTTCTTCGCGGACATTCCGCGTGGGAAATAGAATTTACGGCGGCCGATCCGTAGCCAATGCTCCTGCCGACTTTACGATTGAAGAAGAAAGGTTACAATCAGAACCGCTGAGCAGTGGCTCTTGTGCTCCCATAGCTCAAATGGATAGAGCAGCGGTTTCCTAAACCGTTGATTCAGGTTCAATTCCTGATGGGAGTACCAACCTGAGTGATTATGCTCCATCGCGCTGAGCGGATATCTGCCGCAGAAAGGAGCGAAAGGGCTAAGTAAAGTTTCTTTCTTGCTCCCGCGCACATTCCTGCCAACGTGTCGAAGGTGAAACAGCCGGGAGCAAAGCATTACCTGAAACGCGCTCTGCTCATAACTTTCACGTTCGCGGTCTTGTATCTGGCGAGTGCGGGGCCGATCATCTGGATTGGACGCGCCTTTCATTTGGAAAATTCTCGTTGGTTCATTGCACCTCTCGAACAGTTCTACGCTCCCATTCAAAATCTTGCCCAGAGTGACACCCCGCTCGGAAGGCTGTTCGACTGGTACGTCCAATTCTGCGATTCCAAAGGAAAGAAAGCCGGGCACCAAATGAAATGAAGGAAAAACCCGCAGATAGCGTTTGGGCTTCTCTGGAAATAATCCTGATACTTCTGCTCTCGCAGCCCGGTCCTATACATGTTGAGCATCGGACCACTTGGTGTTTCGACTTCTGATGTGGTCGTGCCGTTCGTTTAGGGTCTCAGAGTCCTGGTCGCTTCGGAGGTGGCATATAATCCTTGTGCCAGTACAGGTCCCAGAGCCGTTCTAACTTCACTTGTTCGACGTGCCCGTCATAGAAAGACATGTTGATCGCTCCGGGAAGTTTGTTCTGCGGGTTGAAGTTGTGTGGGATGGAATGAGGCCGCGAACCGTGACGCGGAATTGTGAATCTGCCCATTTCCGATTCACCTGGAATTGCGCCCGCGGACAGATCCGCGGCTGGAAGGTCTGAAGCTTTTGGTCCAGGCCACCCGCCGTAAGCACTCTCATTGACACCATCCCCAAAAACAGGCGTTCGGGAGGAATCCGCGATGTCGCTCTCCCTTCGAAACGGTTCTTTCGGTTCTGCATCACTCGCCAGCATGAATCCTTTCGACGAGATCAGCCACCTGTTCCGTGCGTAACTGCCCACACGCCGGTCGCCGATCAAATTGCTGTTATCGAAAATCACTCTCCCTTGTTGGCGGAGCGGGATCACCGAAAATAATGCAACCCCATCGCATATCCAGGCGGACTCCACCGATCCTGGATATGTTCCCGACGAAAAACTGCTGCTGGAGATCTCCGTGTTCAGCCGTTTCTCAGGGGCGCTCGGGCAGATCCAGCCCAGATTGGTCCTGCCCCAATCCTGGATGTACCATCGGTCCTGGTCCGTCAATTCGGAAGAGCTGTCTGGTTGAATGCTCGTATCTGCCTCCCGGAACTTTCCCTCATCGGCGTCCACCGCGAGCTTATAGCCGATGGTGATCTGTCTCAGGTTGCTGAGGCATTTAATCGCGTGCGCCTTGGATTTCGCCGTCGAAAGGCCTGTTAATAGAAGAGAGGCGAGTATTGCAATGACAGCAACGACAACCAGGAGTTCGATCAGAGTGAAACCGTCCCGCAAAATGGCTTTTGCTTTCATAAGGAACAGCAGAAAACGTGATTATTAGCTGAATGGTTGGGTATGTGGAAGGCCAATCTTCTGAACGTGGAGCGGAACCAGAACGGAAGCCAGAGCATCAAATCTACAGCAAATAGTTATCCCTGTAACCAAATCAGCCGTCTCCGAGTGGAGGCGGCTTTTTAGCCCATTCCGGTTGCTGAGACTATCGACTTCACTGCATCTTGCCCCAGAGTTTCTCCCATTGGTTATCGCGAGGCGGCAAAAAAAATCGGCCGATTTTTACCGTTTTTCCCCAAGCTTCAAACGTCGGGAGTGACTGAAACACTTTTCTCTGTCTGATGAGCTGTTTATCAGGTCCATTCCCCGATGTGCCTTTTTTGAATGGGAGCGAGGTTAATGCTGAACAGGGTGCTTTCGCTTCAACAACCTCGCGGGAGCCTTCAAGAGAAAGGGTAATTATGAACAGGATTCAGCTTAAAGAAGAAGGCGTTGTTCAGAGAGATCATTGGAGAAAACTCGCGTTCGCCTCTCATTTTAAACCAGACTCTCTCGCCCAACTGTGCGGAGTTTCGCTTCGGACGCTCCAAAGATATTTTTCTCGTAATGGATCTGTTACCATATCCCAGTGGCTTCAAACTATTCGTCTTCACGAGGCATACAGCCGCCTCAAAAGCGGAGCCAGGGTCAAAGAGGTTGCGTACGATTTAGGCTACAAACAACTCTCGCACTTTTCCAGGGAGTTTAAAAAGCAATATGGTATTTCGCCGAGTCTTCTCAATGGGAGTAAACTGCCGTCAGGCGAAAGGGTATGCCGGGTTGATAGGGTCGTCGCAGGCAGCGCCTTCATCGCAGAAGAAGCGAATACATCCCCTCTGGCGACGCCAGGTCATTTGGCTTCGGTATAAGTCCGGGAGCAATTCCCGCTCCTCTTTCATTTCGGCGCCGGGAAAAAATTTTCTGTACACCCTGGGCAGAGGCCGTGGCTGAAGGTGGCGTTGGAACGTTCGCCGATATAGGTTTCGATGGGCTTCCAGGAACCTTTGTCGTCGCGAATCTTTTTGCATTGGGCGCAGATCGGCAGCAGGCCAGTCAAGCTCTTCACCTCCGCCATCGCACCTTGCAGTTGCTTGATCAGTTTCTCGCGCTCAGCCTCCTCTCGTTTTCGCTTCGAAATATCCTGGGCCGTAATTGAGATCCCGACGATTTGCAGGTCAGTTGTCTGAATAGGCAAGACGGTCAGTGACACATCGATCCACGAAGTACCCTTCGTTTGCTGCTTCGTCTCCAGGTGATTCACCCGCTCGCCCTTTCGCACACGGTCCAGCAACGGCGCCAACTCATGGCCCTCCTCAATCGGAAATAACATTCCAAACGAACGGTCAATCGCCTCGGCCGCCGTCAGTCCATAAAGTTTCTCCGCGGCGGCGTTCCAACTCACGATCAGTCCTTCCATAGACTCACCTATGATCGCGTCGTCCGACGATTCGACGATTGCTGCCAGTTGAGCTCGGGAAGCCTCGGCACGCTTTCGTAAACTCACGTCTCGGAAGAAAATCGCTATGCCATCGTCATACGGACATGCGTGCACCTCGATCCACCTCTTATCAAGCGGGTGGCATTCCTCGAAATGCACCGTCTCTCTCCGCTTCATCACCCCCCTGAACTCGCTCTCAAAGCGTGTCCTCAGCATTTCCGGCCACAGCTTCCAATATTCGCGCCTGAGCACTTGAGCAGCATCAGTTTTTGTCAATTCCGAAGCCGGCTTATTGAGATAGGTCACCACCCACTCACGATTCAGCGTGCAAACCGCATCGGTTGTGCACTCAAGAATGCCGGCGATCCGCTCACGCGCCGCCAACTCCTGCCGCACCATTCGCCGGGCCTGTGCCGAAATGAACATCACGAGGCCAGAGAGAATGCAGAAAATCACCAGGTTGACCTGATCGACGGTATGGGCGATTTCTAGCGAGTAGCGCGGTTGGATAAAAAACCATTTCCCCAGAGCCAATCCGGCAACAACTGTGAGAATTTGCGGACCCCTTCCGGCGAAACGCGCCACCACGAGGACGGCCAGAAAAAACCAACCGTACGGCAACCGATCACCCCACAAGGGATCTAACGCAAACCGAAAGAGCAATGCCCCCAGGACCGCCACTACACCCAATAAAAAGCCCTGTTTTCGTCCACCCGCGGATGGACTCTCCTGTTCCAGCGCGGCAGCCGATAACGACTCATACGATCTAAGATTTGAAATTCTGTCGATCAAACAAACTTCTCTTTCTTAATCGCCACTTGGAGGCTCCAGGTTGAGCCACAAAGGACTTGATTCTAAACCGCTTTTTGCTATGTTCCTCGTCGGTACGGCTTATGGCGCGCTGGATATTCCAGCAGGCGTGAGTGAAAAGCAGTCGAGTGACTCCTCTTCGTTCCCGCTTCAGAAAAGAGCACGCTGGAATTGTGCTCCCTCCTATGGGCCTCAAGAGAAAGGAAGTATTGTGTTTTGTTATTGGGATCTTTGGACCTTGTCCCTGCCACCATAGCGGTCGGGCCCTGGTTCTGCAGTGACAGGAAAGAACCTGTGACGACCACATCGGTTTAGCGTCGTCTTTGGCCCTGGAGATAAATCCACTCAGGTCATCCTTTGCGATGACAATACCCACGCGACCGCTTGAGAGCAGCTTGAGGTGGAAGCAGGAATAGTCAAACCAGATGCAAAAGTCGTCGAGACCTTCGAGGGATCGAACAATCCCGACGCCTTTGATATCCGGAAGTAGCCCAGACCTCCTTGCGCGGGCCGGAGCAACCATCCGCCGCATAATCTTCACTCTCGTAGGCCTCAACGACAATCGCGGTGAGAGGTTTCGCTACCGGCGATAAATATCCGGGAGGCAAGTTGGCTCGGCGCTATCGACCCTAGAGCGGGCGCGTCATCGTCATTGGCACCTATCAACTTGTTTCCCTTGGGCTTGGCGTACCCAGTCCGCGGCTTCGACGAATTGACTATAAAGCCAGTTGCTCAGAAGCCGCTCATTGCATAGGTTTCCGTTCTTTATGTCGAGCGCGCGCAAGCAATACCCCTTCGACCTGATTGAGCCGAAGTGGCAGGAGTTGTGGGATGAACAGCAGATCTTCCGGGCCTGGGACCCGGCCGAAGCTGTTCCATCCACGCATCCCTTTGCAAAACGGCACGGCAGCAAAATCCCGCCAAAATTTTACATTCTGGACATGTTCCCCTACCCGAGTGGAGCAGGGCTGCATGTGGGCCATCCGGAAGGGTATACCGCCACCGATATTCTCGCGCGCTACCGGCGTCAGCAGGGCTTCAATGTATTGCACCCGATGGGCTGGGATGCTTTTGGATTGCCAGCCGAACAATATGCCATTCGAACCGGCCAGCATCCGCGCAAAACAACAGAAGAAAACATCGCGACGTTCAAGCGCCAAATAAAATCGCTCGGGTTCAGTTATGATTGGAGCCGCGAAGTTGACACCACTGACCCAAACTACTTCAAGTGGTCCCAATGGATTTTCCTGAAGCTGTACAACTCCTGGTTCAATGCGAAAACGAACAAAGCCGAATCGATTGAAACTTTAAAGTATCCCGCGGCGCTGAAAACAGAAGAGGAGAAGCGAGATTACCGGGATTCCAAAAGACTGGCCTACGTTGCCGAAACCCCGGTGAATTGGTGCCCGGAACTCGGGACGGTACTGGCGAACGAAGAAGTAATCGATGGGAAGAGCGAAGTCGGCGGCCATCCGGTCGTTCGCAAGCCGATGCGGCAATGGATGCTCCGCATAACTGCTTACGCAGAACGATTGCTCCAGGATCTTGATACGATCGATTGGACCGAATCGCTCAAGGAAATGCAGCGGAACTGGATCGGACGTTCTGAAGGCGCTGAGGTGCATTTCCAGGTTGCAGATTCATCGCATCGCATCACCGTTTTTACCACGCGTCCCGACACTCTTTTTGGCGCGACCTACATGGTGCTTTCGCCCGAGCATAAATTCGTCAATGAACTCACCACGGCAGCGCAGCGTGGCGAGGTCGAGCAGTATCGGCAATATGCCGCGAGCAAAAGCGATTTGGAACGAACTGAATTGGCGAAAGAGAAAACCGGCGTGTTCACGGGTGCCTTCGCGATTAATCCCGCCAATAGCGAACGCATCCCCATTTGGATCGCGGATTACGTTCTGGCGACTTACGGCACCGGCGCGATCATGGCCGTGCCCGCGCACGACGAACGCGACCTTGAATTCGCCAGAAAATTTCAACTGAGTATCCGTGTCGTTGTTCAAGCTCCCGCGGGCGAGGAGTCCGAAGGTTTTATTGGGAACGGCGTCAGCATCAATTCAGGCGCGATCACCGGCCTGCCGACGCCGGAAGCCAAAAAGAAAATTACTGAGTGGCTCGAGGAAAAGGGGCTCGGCAGGAAAACAATTAATTATAAGCTGCGCGATTGGCTCTTCAGCCGACAACGTTATTGGGGTGAGCCCTTCCCGATCATCTGGCGAGATGGCCATCACGAAGCCTTGCCTGAATCCGCTCTACCGGTGATTCCTCCGCCGTTGACTGATTTCAAACCGACCGCCAGCGGAGAACCGCCACTTGCTCGCGCCAAAAACTGGGTGGATCTGCCGGATGGCTCCAGGCGCGAGACAAACACGATGCCGCAATGGGCGGGCAGTTGCTGGTATTATCTCCGCTATATTGATCCTCGGAATAGCGAGACCTTTTGCGCCGGAGAGAAGGAAAGCTATTGGATGGGCACCTCCCCAAAATCCGGCGGAGATGAAAAGCGCCACGTTAAACCCGGAGTTGATCTTTACGTTGGCGGCACGGAGCACGCGGTGTTGCACCTGCTCTACGCCCGGTTCTGGCATAAGGTCCTTTTTGATTTGGGATATGTTTCCACGTCGGAACCTTTTTACCGCCTGGTGAACCAGGGGCTGATCCTCGGAGAGGACAACCAGAAAATGTCCAAATCCCGCGGCAACGTCATCAATCCTGATGATATTCTTCAGGAATATGGGGCGGACGCTTTCCGCCTTTACGAAATGTTCATGGGCCCGCTCGAAATGGTGAAGCCATGGAATACAAAGGGGGTCGAAGGGGTGTATCGATTTCTCGGCCGGGTGTGGCGGTTATTCGTGGATGAGAAGAGTGAAACGGAGTTCGAACAGGCCCTTACAACTGCCCCCAAAGCAGATACATCTCTCCTGAAATCGCTTCGTCTGAGTTCGAAAATTCAAAACGTCTCCGCCACGCCTCAGCAATTGAAAACCCTCCAGGCTACGATCAAGAAAGTAACAGAAGATCTTGATGGACTGAAGTTTAACACCGCCATTTCAGCTCTCATGGTCTTTATTAATGAGGCCATGGGCTGGGAGACGATCCCAAAATCGGTCCTTATCGATTTTTTAAAGCTTCTAAACCCGCTGGCACCGCACGTGACCGAGGAATTGAACTCGAAAATCAGCCCCGAAGGCGAGACTTTGGCTTATCAGCCGTGGCCTAAGTTTGATGCAGCGTTGCTTATCGAGGATACCATTGAACTGCCCGTCCAGGTGAATGGAAAACTCCGCGACAAGATTGTCGTACCCACAGAGGCTCCGGCATCCGAGATCGAAAAGCTGGCCCTCGCCAGCGAACGGTTGAAACCCTTCCTTGAAGGCAAAACAATCAAGAAAGTCATCGTTGTGCCAAAAAGGGTGGTCAATATTGCTGTCGCTTGATTTTTCTACTACAATACTGCTGATGAGGTTCTGTCCTTCGCTCGGTCAACTGGCCTGGTTGGGGTGTCGCCTCACGCGGCGGAGTTAGCATGCAACAGATTAATTTCAATGACGGCGTGATGAAAATCCTGGAAAAGGATTCACGTTACGCGCGCGAAGCTTACGAGTTCCTCCGGGAGGCGTTGGAGTTCACGCAAAAAGCGCTTAACCGGTCCTCTAAAACCAAGCTTCGGGAAATGAGGTCGGCCGCGCAGCTTCTCGCCCAACCAGAGCAACTGGGAAAATCTGAGGAGAACCACATTTCCGGGCAGGAGCTGCTCAATGGGATTCGCGAGTACGCCCTGGCTATGTTCGGGCCCATGACTTTAAGCGTTTTCGACCAATGGGGCCTCCGAAACTGCGCCGATTTTGGCAATATGGTGTTCCTGATGGTCGAGAATGGATTGCTTCGAAAGACCGAAAAGGATAGTCCCGAAGATTTCCGCAGTGGCTATGATTTTGAACAGGCGTTTCGAGAACCGTTCCTGCCGGAAAACAAAAAGAAGGGTACTGTTGCCGGCGAACGGCAGGCAACGGAAGTGGAAAAGACTTGAGCAACAAGTGGCAGTTCAACAGGCAAGGTGATCCCGCGGCAGGCGCGGCGGCCGAGGCCGTCGAAATCCCTGCGCTTCCACCGGGCACGCGGCTAATCACGCTGGACAACGGCCTGATCATTATTATTCGTGAAGATCCGAGCGCTCCGGTTGTCTCTGTCCAGGCATGGTGCAAATCCGGCAGCATTGACGAAGGCAAATGGCTCGGCGCCGGCCTTTCGCACATGCTCGAGCACATGCTCTTTAAAGGCACCCGTGTGCGCGGACCTGGCAAGATCGATCAGGAAGTGCAGGACGTCGGCGGATACATGAATGCCTACACTTCGTTCGATCGCACCGTTTATTACATAAACGCACCTTCAACGGGCGCAAAAGTCGCCATCGATATCCTCTGCGACATCATGCAAAACGCCACGCTTCCGGCCGAGGAAGTGGAAAAGTAAAAACAGGTTATCCTTCGGGAGATGGACAGGTACCATGATGATTCATCTCGTCGTGCCGGAGGA
>Ga0136846_1220446_pt1 | contig 15716 bp, 16 predicted proteins | sample HopSoiMetagenom2_FD_96841 | JGI IMG/M metagenome (GOLD analysis project Ga0136846, IMG submission 96841) | Grasslands soil microbial communities from Hopland, California, USA - 2 Assembly 2016 (version 4) | ecosystem: Environmental > Terrestrial > Soil > Grasslands | place: USA: Hopland... | reverse complement strand
TCGCAAGGTTCACCCCGCGGAGGAGAATAAATACCCGCCAATTGTAAATGTGTGCCCAAAAGCGCGCAGAGTCCATAATCATACGCGAGTAGTGAGCGTACATTGAACTTGGCGTTGGCACTGGGTTAATAAGTACTACTTTCTTCGAGCGTAGCACGCTTTTATCAAGCACCGCAGAGCACCCAAACGAATGGGCACACACAAGGGGAACCGGGCCGACTTGCCCTTCAATTAACGCCAGCGTACGAACAAACCAATGCTTAAGTGTCTGTGCGTTCGGTAGAGGAATTTCGTCGCTCATGCCGTGTCCTGGCAAGTCGACGAGCACTACTTGGTAGCGTTTCGTCAGTTCATGCGCCACAGGTATAAGCCCTGCATGATCCCCACTAATGCCGTGCACGAGTACAATAAGAGGTTTGCCATTTGGTTTTGAGAGCCAAATGCTCGTTTTTTTATCATTCCCCGCGAGAAAAACCTGTTCGAGGTTCTTTTCACTCCAGGTCATGTAATTCATATGGTTACTATAGCAAATATTCTGCGTTTACGCTCGAATGGTTGTCCCGACAGGTTCGCCAGCAACTGCTTTTGCAATATTTCCTTCTTCAAGAAGTTCAAAAACCACAAGCGATTGACTGTGGTCATAGGCAAGGGCAATCGCCGCCTTATCCATAACGCGTACGTCAGGCTTTTCAACTGCATCTTTTAGAGTAAGGCGGTCGAATTTCACTGCGTTTGGGTTTGTTGCAGGATCGCTATCGTACACACCGTCTACCTTCGTTGCCTTCAATATAACGTCACAGTCGAGTTCTAGAGCCAAGTTTACTGCCGCTGTATCCGTAGTAAGGTAAGGCCGACCGATACCACCAGCCACAATAACGACGCGGCCTTTAGCAAGATGGCTTAATGCGCGGCGGTGGGTAAATTGGTCGGCAACTTGGTCGGCTTGTACGTTTGTTAGCACCTGGCTTGTCAGCCCCTTACTATTAAAAACGTCGGCCAAAGCCAACGCGTTCATTACCGTTGCAAGCATACCAATATTATCAGCCGTCACACGTCCGACACCACCACCGGCGAGCTGTGCGCCACGAGCGTAGTTACCGCCACCAATCATAACGACCACTTGAGCGTTCTTTACTTTTTTGATTTCTTCGGCTATCCACGCCGCACGTTCTGCATCGAAACCGCCGTCGTATTTACCTTGAAGTTGTTCACCTGAGAGTTTTAGTAGGACACGTTTATACATGCGCTCAGTATACCAAACAAGGTCAACTTTTTTGTCCATACAAAGCGAAAGCCGCCCGTTCGTCCGCCAATGAAGGCGAAGTACTAAGGCGGCGTTCCCCGTGTTTCTCGAGTGGGTTTCGCTCAGGCCCGTCAGCATGCCCTGTAGAACTGCCCGAACGGGTCGCGGCTCGGTCCCCAGGGAACCGCGTAGCGGCCCGTTGCCGGGTTGAACTTGCGCAGACGCCAGCCGGTCTTCCAGATCGGAAGGTTGTCGGCGTGCGCCTGCAGGAACCGCTGGTCCATCCGCTCCTTGTCCACCAGGTTGTCCGCCACCAGGCAGCCCAGCCAAACGAGGCCGGGAAGGGTGACGACAATCTTGTGGAGGAGCGAGGCGTCTGTCCACCACATCGCGCAGAAGCTGGCGAAGGCCGTGTAGCCGTACCAGAAGTACAGCAGGTTGTGGTAGACCTTGTTGGCGGACCAGATCTGGCTCTTGGTGTACGGCTTGCGGTCCATGACGGTGAGCACCACGTAGAACCCGAGCGCGCCGATCATCACGAGGATGTTCAGCCACGTCGGGACGTAGAACCCACCGTACTTGAAGGTGGTGGACACGCCGGCGACGAACAGCGCCAGGAACACGTCACCCGGGAAGTAGGCGTAGAACTGTCGACTGGGGCTTAGCGGCGCCCAGTACGAACAGAACACGACTCCGAGCACCTGCGGCAGGACAGGGGAGATGGTCAGGCAGACGAAGAACGTCGGCCAAAACCCACCTTCCACCAGCCACTGCAGGGGTAGGGGCAGTTGGTTCATGAGCGTAACTCTCTTTCACTCGAAATGACAAAGGGCTGATCCGCCCTCTGATTGAAGGGAACGAACTCAACTATTATTATAGCATAAATGGTTTAAATAATCAATATCTACCCCTTGAATAAAGTCGTAATACAAATAAAAACAGGCAAACGCCTGTAATACCAATGAATAGGGGTGAGGCCGGGGAGCGCGACGTGCGCACTCCCCTTGGTGGTGCAGCCTCAGTGCGGGATTCAGCGAAGACGTGGTCCGTCCAGCTTGGGGTGCTTGAGGGCGTAGATCTCGTTCTCCAGCTTCTTCAGCCGCTTGAGGCGTCGTCCTTCGAGGACGACGGCCGCGATGAAGAAGATGAGGATGAAGAGGATCTGGACGACCAGCCCGCCCATGTTCAGGTCGTGGGTGGCGGCTTCCTTGCCGCGGGCTTGCATGTAGATGCCCACGAAGGTGAACTCGCTGCCCACCCAGAAGGTCAGGACGATCGCCATGACCGCACACGCCAGGACCGATCGGCGAAATGCCATCAGCACGAGCGCGAGGATCGCCGCGATCAGAATTGAACCCCAGTACGTACCCATTTAGCTTGCCTCAATTTCCAGTCGACGTTTCGGCGTGGAACCTTGCCCTGAGAAGGGCTGCTACCAAAATAAATTATAGCATTTTATACTAAAATAGTCAACTATGTCCACGTATTTACACCTCTGTTGAATGCAGTATACTAAAGGGAACATGTCTGCCCAAAAAAAGAAACCATCTTTGTCATCCAAAGCCGTCGTCAACCGACGTGCTCGGTTTGATTATGAACTAGGCGATGAAATCGTGGCCGGTGTTGAACTAACAGGCCCAGAAGTCCGCGCCGCCCGCGACGGTCACGTGCAGCTAAAGGGTTCTTTTGTTACGGTGCGAAATAATGAGCTCTGGCTAAATAACGCCAGTTTTAGCCTGAAGCTTAACCAAAAGGGACAAGTTGGCGCACGAACGATCGATACTGAACCTCGAAAACTCCTCGCACATCGAAAACAAATAGATCTTTTACAGGCACGTAAAAAAGACGGCATGTCTATTGTTCCAACGAAACTGCTAACAACTGGCCGATTTATAAAGCTTGTTATTGCCCTTGGAAAAGGGAAGAAGCTCTATGACAAGCGCGAAACTTTAAAGCGTCGTGATCAAGAGCGTGACAGCAAGCGAGCAATGAAAAATATATAACAATGACCCGTCTCAGGGTCATTTCCGTATGCTATACTAAGGGGTAATGAAGCTTTATTCTTGGAACGTCAACGGAATCCGGGCAGTCGAAAAAAAAGGCGCCCTTGAAGAATTTATCACACGTGAACAGCCCGATGTTATCTGCATGCAGGAAACAAAAGCGCACGAAACGCAGCTCGATTTAAAATACCCTGAATACGAAAAATTCTGGAGCTCCGCCGAGAAAAAGGGTTACTCTGGCACAAGCATTTGGACGAAAATACCTCCGCTAAGTATTTCGTACGGACTACCGGAAGCACTTATTACCGAATACAAACTCGATAGTGACGCCTATGGCAACCCTTCAGACGAAGGCCGCGTTATTGCGCTTGAATTTGAGAAATTTCATATTGTCACCGTGTATACACCAAACAGTAAGAATGACCTTTCACGGCTTGAACTTCGCTACGATAAATGGGATCCAGCATTTTTAAAATACGTACAGCAAAAAAACGAAACAAAACCTGTGTTCTTTTGTGGCGATTTGAACGTTGCTCACACAGAGATCGACCTTGCAAACCCTAAACCAAATGTTGGCAAGCACGGATTTACTAACGAAGAACGCGAGGGCTTCGATAAAATGCTCGCTGCAGGTTTTAGTGATACGTTCCGAATGTTCAACAAAGAAGGTGGCAATTACACCTGGTGGACACACTGGGCAAACGCAAGGGAGCGAAATGTTGGATGGCGCATCGACTATTTCCTTGCCAGTGAAAAAGCAAAAGCATTAGTAAAAGATGCTTCAATTCACGCTTATATTATGGGTTCCGACCATTGCCCAATAAGTATTGAAATAGAGGTCTAGAATGCTATCGGGTGAGGTACAAGCAAGGCTAAACACTGCGCGCGAACGAGAAACGCAGTATCAACCGAGTGATATTGTTATTGATGAAATAAGCCATAAGTCGCTTGTTATGTTTGTTGGCCCCGTAGCCGTCGGTAAGAGTTTTATTATGAACCGCGTCGCGCAACTTGACCCCGACTTCATGCGAAGCCCCATTTTTACAACCCGCGAACCAAGACAAGACGACGAACCTGGCATGTTCCGCGTGCAACCCCACGACGATGTATCGATACGTGCAATTCTCGAGCAAATAGAGAAAGGGAAAGTGGTTCAATATGTCGTTCATCCTACAACCGATAGGCTTTACGGCACCATTCCCGCCGACTATCCAGCCACGTTCAATATGCTTCCTGTTCTTTCAAATGTCGTGGACTCGCTGCGAAAATTACCATTCAAACAACATTTCGTCGTAGGACTTTCTGCGCCAACAGCCGCATGGGTGTCATGGTTAAATGCACGATACCCCGAACTAAGCGACGAACGCACAAAACGTCTCAAAGAAGCTGTGCAATCACTCGAATGGCTTCTTGGCGCAAAAAATGTAATCTGGGTCAGCAACATACCTGAGCGATCCGATAATACTGCGCAAACAATTATAGACATTGTCAAACACGGCAAAACAAGTGATACTAGTGCGAGTAATGACGCGCAGGAAATCCTGGCGCTGGTGAAACAGGAGCTATATGATGGAATATCCCTACTGGAAGAGACAGGCGGCAGGTAGGCCCCTTTACCCAAATATTGAATGGAGCAAACCCGAACAACGCTCGTTGGCGGGTCGTCTTGGTATTATAGGGGGTAACAAACTCGGTTTTGCAGGTGTTGCCGAAGCCTACCAAAGCGCGCTGGCAACAGGCACAGGAGAGGTTCGCGTACTTCTCCCAGACGTACTGCGAAAAACCATTCCACCAACAATTACCGACACGATATTCGGCGCTTCGAACCCATCGGGAAGCCTTTCTAAAGATGCCAGTGCAGAAATGACCGTACTGGGACAATGGGCAACTGGCATATTACTCGTAGGCGATGCCGGGCGCAATAGCGAAACAGCTATACTTTACGAAAATTTTCTCCAAGATTACGAGGGCCAGCTAACAATTACACGTGATGCAATCGACCTTATAAAAAACAATCCTCAGCTTATTGTGAGTCGACCGAACACGCTGCTCGTTGTTTCGTTTGCCCAACTGCAAAAACTATTCCAGGGTGTATACTATCCAAAGATTCTTACTTTTAGTATGCAGCTTACAAATCTGGTTGAAGCAGTCCATAAATTTACCATTACCTACCCGGTGGGCATTATGGTGCTTCATAAAGACTATCTCATTGTTGCTGAAGGAGGCGAAGTTACTTCAACAGAATGGGGAAACCCTATGGCGATCTGGCGCGGAAGCGTGGCGACGAAGGCAGCAAGTTATTGGCTTTGGAATCCCGGCTCACTTTTAAAAGCGGCGACCGCTAGTATCTCTGAGACGAACGGATAAAATATCTACAAACTAAAAGAAAACTGATTATATAATCAGTTTTCTTTTTGGTACCGCGAGCCGGACTTGAACCGGCACGAGCTATTGCTCACCAGATTTTGAGTCTAGCGTGTCTACCGATTCCACCACCGCGGCAGATGGTTTTAACAGCAAGCTGTCGAAAGTATTGTACAATAGATACCAGTAGGAATCCAGAGATGAGACCAAACGATCAAGACGACAGGCGAGTGGGCACGCCGCTGATACCACAGCGATCACTTCTTCACACCCCGCACACGCCCCGCAGGGAAACCGCAGTCCAAACCGCCGCGGCTTCTATTGTGCGTAGTCAAGTTGATGCAATCTATAATGGCAACACAACGACGCCGACACCCCAAACAACCCCTGTAGCAAAGGAAGAGCCGCTTCAGCAACAATCTGTTGAAGCCGAAAACCCTTACGAGCGAACCCAAACAAATCTTGGCGAGGTGCAAGCCGACCAATGGAAGCAGTACCACAGCGCATGGCAAGACTATTACCAAAAGTACTACGAACGGTACTATGTTGGACAGGTTTATCACGCAAAACAGGCACTTGAGGCCAAGGCGAATGACGCAAGAAAAACAGAGGGAATTCAAACTACACCCGTTCAACAAGTTCACGATGAACCCGAAACCTTAAGTCAAAGTGAGGCAATGTACGACCTTCGCAGTAAACTTGTCGGCAAGATGCAGGACTCCGCCAAAAAAGTACGAAAGAGCCGCCACTTTATTCCTATTACCGCCGCTCTTTGCGTGGTACTGGTTTTCCTTTTCCTGCAATATAACCGAGTACTTTTTGCAAACGTTCAAGCATATATTAGCCCAGGCGACATTGACCCGGCCAATATTATTATCGATCCGTCTACCGAAGTAGCCGTAAGTAGCGATCCGAAGTTAATTATTCCAAAAATCAATGTTGATGTACCGGTTAACTACGACGTGACACCTGATTACGATTCACAGATGAAGGCAATGGAAAACGGTGTTGCCTACTTTGGCATCCCCGGTGCAAGCAGCAAGCCGGGGCAAATAGGTAACACTGTTCTTTCTGGCCACTCGAGTAACGATATCATCGATCAAGGTAACTATAAGTTTATCTTCGCTCGCCTTGATCACCTTACGAATGGCGATACCATTTTTGTTAATTACCAAGGTAAGCGCTACACCTATACTGTCACGAAGAAGGAAGTTGTGAAGCCTACCGAGGTAACCAAACTAGTATACGCAACCGACAAACCAATTCTGACTCTTATTACCTGTACGCCACTAGGAACATCACTGAATCGTCTTCTTGTCACTGCCGAACAAGTGAGTCCAAGTCCTAAAGATGCAGCACCCGCACCAAGTACGGGCGGCTCAGCAACCACCTCTATTCCTGGTAACTCACCAACCATTGTCCAGCGCCTCTTTGGCGGTGGCGACCAATAAGCTACTAAAGGATAAGTTTTACGCGGCTAAGATGAATCTGGCCATCGGCAGATTTGGTTATGCCGTAAAGATACTTAGCATTCGGACTCAGCGTCGCACCCTGACCACTTACTACGGGCATAATATCGTGCTGGTTAGCACCATCAAATTCATACAAACGAAGCATACCATCACGGTCACCCCAAAGATTATAGTTATCGAGCCAGCCAATCTCTCTAGTGAAGTCTGATGTGCCTTTTAGCGTCGTACTCGTTGTTTTTTGCAGTTCGATATCATACACCATGTAGGTTGGACCACTCTGAGCAACAACGAACCGTCCGTTTGTCAGTATCGAGAGGTACTGAACACTCGCATCAGGTATTGTCATCGTTGCCGTCACTTTAAGTGGTGTTGCGTTTGTCGACTTTTCGGTTGGAAGATCGCCCTTAATAATAGAGGTTACTCCGCTATATGAAATAGCCATGTACGTGTCACCGAAGTACTTACTTACCACAAAATGAAGCGGCGCACTGCCGTCGTCGGTATAGGTACGGACCGTCTGCGGCTTGTCGGCACCATCTTGGTAGTAACCGACGCTACGCGTTTTTGTCGCAGGATCGAGAAGAGTTGCATAGGTAATAAGCGAACGGTCATAAAGCGAGAAGTCGGCAACATTGGTAAGTAGTGGCCGAGAAAGCGTTGCCGCCCCAACATCTATCTTTCGAATATCGCTACCAATTTGCGCATAGAACACCTGACTGTTTGCGTTGCTGAATACTATTTTGGAAGCATCGATACTGAGCAGTGTCGTAATATTCTTAGTTTGCGCTGCGTTTTGCGTATCAACCACAATCCATTCTGCCTTAGTGTCATCGTAAATATGTTTCGTAAGCACATAACGACTTTCGGGATCCCATTTTTCAAGCGAGAAACTCTGTGTTTTTCCTACAGATGGATGCGTGTACTTATCGGCGGGAATATCGATAAATGACGTCTTCGCCGTATCGCCACTAACATCAGCTAGACGAATACTTGGCGTTGCAGGATCTTCTTTTATAGCCATCCACTTGTCATCCGGAGAAGGAACCGAGCTTGATATACCCGCTAGGGTAGCGACGTTGGTCGGAGTTAAATCGTTCGGAATAAGATGGGCATAGTTAAGCCAAAGAACGCTTCCGGGCATTACCACCACTGATTTTTGCCACTTTTTATAGCCGGAACGTTCCATGGTAATAAAATGCTGCCCCGAAGTCATTGTGGTTTTTGATGGTGTCTGAGAACCAAAGCTTGTGCCGTCTATAGTGACATTCGCACCCGTTGGACGAGAGTCGAACTGAACCAGACCGCCTTGTTCAATCCGACCATCACTACGGTTAAACTGGTACCCGAGCATAACCGATACCAAAACGGCAACCAAGCCAAGTGTACCCACCGACATGATGCCGTAGACGAAAACTCGCTGCAGAAGTTGCTTGCGCTTAGAGGGTGGGTGATACATCTTTACTATTATACCAACTTTTAAGTGAAACTATTGCATATTTAGCTGTAGTTACCTACTATAAAAGATAACAAACCGCACAGAGGAAAACGACGCTTGGTAGGGTAGTCATCCTGGGCGAAAAATAGGGGAATACGTTACAAATGAGCGAAAAAACAATCACTATAAACGGCACAGTATACGACGCACACACTGGTATGCCACTCCACAAAGTTGAAGTTCCACTAAAAACTCAAGAAAAACCTGCCGCCGCTCATCATGCACAAATTCACCATTCCCAAGCCATTCATCACTCTATCCAAAAATCACAAACGCTCAACCGTCGTGTTGTTAAGAAAACAGGCACTAAACAAAAAGCTCCTGTAGCCTCAACCGTCACGGCTCCTATGCAAAAAAGCCCTTCAATTACAAAATTTGCACCGCATCCTACCGGAGTAGCAAAGCCCACTCGTTCTATGGACATTGGTCCGGTTTCTCATCCGATGGCCGTTAAGGCACACCAGCAAATGGACATGGCAGCCCGTCAAAAAGCGGCAGCACCAAAAATGGCGCCTAAGCCTTCCCAGGTAATTAAACAAGAAGCCGTCGCGCAGGCGCTTGAAAAAGCACCAAGCCACAACGCACCGGAAAAAACTAAGCGCACAAAAAAGCATCCTCGTATGTTCAGCATCGCTTCGGCGAGTCTTGCGCTGCTTCTCCTTGGCGGCTACTTTACGTACCTAAATATGCCAAGCCTATCTGTTCGTGTTGCTGCAGCACAAGCCGGTGTAGACGCCAGCTATCCTGAATATCGACCAGACGGCTATAGCCTTAATGGTCCCGTTGCTTATACACAGGGCGAGGTAAGTATGAAATTTGCTTCAAATGGTGGTCCACAAAACTTTACCGTATCCCAAGCGAAAAGCAATTGGGACTCTAGTGCTGTTTTAGATAACTACGTGAAAGAAAAGGCTGGCGACAGTTATATTACCTACAATGAACGCGGTCTTACTATTTACACATTCGACGGCAACGCTGCATGGGTGAATGGTGGTGTTCTTTATACTATTACTGGCGACGCACCACTCTCTAGCGATCAGATTCGTCGTATCGCAACAAGCATGTAGCAACCCCTGATTCGTATCTGTTATAATACGATCATGTCTACTTCAATACGCACTCGTTTTGCCCCAAGCCCAACAGGTTTTCTTCATGTTGGTAACATCCGCACTGGTCTTTTTGCCTATCTTGTCGCCCGACACAACGGTGGTCAGTTTATATTACGACTTGAGGACACCGATAAAAAACGAGAAGTAGAGGGAAGTGCCGATCATCTCTTAAAGTGTCTTGCTACTCTTGGCATAACCTACGACGAAGGTATTGAAATTGGCGGGCCCTACGAACCGTATAAACAAAGCGATCGTCTTGCGATCTACAAACAATGGGCACAAAAGCTCATCGACAGCGGTCGTGCCTATGCCGATCCTTATACACCCGAAGAGCTTCAGGCCTTCCGCGAAGAGGCGAAGGCGAATAAACAGGCCTTCCTCTACCGCCACCACCGTCCAGAGAACCCGCCTGCGTGGGATGGTACGCAACCACTTCGCTTTAAAAGCGAACCAAAATCGTACACATGGCACGACGAAGTTATGGGCGACCTTTCTACTGGTCCAGAAGTAATCGACGATATTATTCTCATTAAGTCAGATGGTTACCCAACCTACAACTTTGCCCACATCGTTGACGACGCCGAAATGAAGATTACCCATATTATTCGTGGGCAAGAATTCATTTCCAGCCAGCCTAACTACCTGAATCTCTACGATGCACTCGGTCTAGAGCGACCTATTTTCGCTACAATGCCTCATATTTTAGCAGCCACAGGCGGCAAGAAACTTGGTAAGCGCGACGGCGCCAAAGATGTTCTTGACTATATCCGCGAAGGAATCATTCCCGAAGCACTTACAAATTTCATCGCGTCGCTAGGCTGGAACGATGGAACCGAACAAGAACTTTTTAGTAAGGAAGAGTTAATTGAAAAATTCTCACTCGACCGCGTACAACGCAGCGGGGCACGCTTCGACGAACAACGCTTGCTTTGGATGACTGGCCAGTGGATCCGTCGTCTTAGTATCGATGATCTCTACGTGCGAGTAACTGATCTCTGGCCTGAAAATGCGGCAACCGTAAGCGAAGAAGCAAAGAAAAAAATACTCGCGCTTGTTCAGGATCGCCTAAAAACGCTTGCCGATCTACCAATAATGACCAGCTACTTCTTTAGTGATCCAACACCGAACCTATCAATGCTTGAAGACAACAAACAGTTAAAAAAGTTAGAGAAAAACGAAGCAAATAGCCTCCTCACTCATACAATAGAAGCGCTAAAAAACAGCGATTTCGACGCCCAGTCACTTCAAGCAACGCTCAACACGCTTCTTGAAACTACCGGACAAAAACCGGGTATTCTGTTCAGTCTTATTCGTCTCGCCGTTTCATGGGCACCGTTTAGCCCTGCACTTAATGAAACGCTCGAGATGCTTGGCAAGGAAGCATCACTTCGTCGCCTAGAGACAGCCGTCGCACTAGTACGCTAGCCCCTTTCTGCTATAATAACCATTAGCATGAACGAAGAAACAAAAAAACCTCGTTTCTGGACGAGAATCCGTGCCTGGGTTAAAAAGCATCGCACAGCCACCTACGCAATTGCTGGCCTCTGTCTGATTCTCATTGCGGGGGTTACCGCCTTTGTTATTTTGTCTCAAAAACCCGCCCAGGTACCAACATCACACATTACCGCGAAGGCAAAACCTAAACCAGCACCCGTTTACTATTCGCCATTAACTGGTGACAAGGTGGCTGATGAAGCCGCAACAAAACAAACAGTAACCGCCATAATGATCGAAAATAGCCCCGATGCAAGACCGCAGTCCGGCATAAAGCAGGCAGGGGTCATTTATGAAGCTGTTGCTGAAGGCGGCATTACGCGGTTTCTCACACTTCACCAACAAGATAAACCACAGCTCATCGGCCCGGTTCGCAGCCTTCGCATGTACTACGTAGACTGGTTGGCCTCCTACGATGCAAGTGTTGCGCATGTCGGGGGAAGCGCATTCGCGCTTAAGGAAGTGCGCAGCGGTAAATACCGCGATATCGACCAATTCTACAATGGTGGAAGCTACTGGCGCGCTACCGACCGCTATGCGCCACACAACGTCTATACCAGTTTTGCTAAATTGGATGCGTTAAATGCAGCCAAAGGCTATACGAGCTCAACATTCAAAAGCTTCGATCGAGTTGACGGCGCTCCAAGCAAGGCACCAAATGCAACTTCAATAGCCATTAACATAAGCGGGCCTCTCTACAACACCACCTATACCTACGACAAAGTAAATAACCGCTATAATCGTTTCCTAGCAGGCGTACCACACAACGACCGCGAGGAAGGCCAGCTTACTCCAAGCGTGGTTGTGGCTATGAAAGTAGATATGTCGCTTATATTCGAGGATGGCTACCGTGAAAGCATTACTACCGTCGGTAGCGGTGCGGCAACTATCTTCCAAAACGGTGTCGCTCAGGAAGTTACCTGGAATAAACCCAGCAAAGCTAGTCCTATTACGTTTACTGACGCAGCCGGAAAAGTAGTTCCGCTTGTTCGGGGACAAACCTGGATTGCAGCTGTACCAAATGGTAGTGGGAGCGTTTCGTGGCAGTAAAACCAAAGCATCAGGAACGTCCAGCTATGATTCGCGACTATTATCCGCGTTATAAAAGGCGCGCACTTTTTATAACGGTACTCATGGAATCGGCAGCAACCCTTGCGATTGGGTGTGCGCTTATTCTATCAGGGGTATCGATGCCACCAACGGCATTTTGGATCACACTAATTGCCATCTTCAGTGCCTCCGTTGGCATTAACATACTTCTCGTGAACCTTCTTGTTGCGCCTCTAAAAGACCTAACGAGCGCGCTCACCCATATTTCAGGCGAACCAACCCTTGTAACACCACCCAATCCGAACGCTCGTCACTTCGATCGCGATGGCTTTAAACCGATTTTACAGCTTATTTACGAGCTTGCCGCAGACGAAAAGAAAGACGATGAAACCGTCACATCAGCTATACAGCCCTCGGCAAGAAAACTCGCCACCGCTCTAGATAACACCTCGGCAGGCTTTATGATCCTTACCGCTAAACAAGAGGTGCTCTATGCAAACAGCAATGCGCCTGTCCATACCGACCCAGACAATAAAAAAGTAATCGATCTTATTTTTGACGACAAGCCCTCTCTTGCGCAGTGGCTGAAGGAATGTGAAGAGACGGCAGTTCATGCGGAACACTCCTGGGAGCGTATTGCTAATAAAGTGACTGGTGAGGAAGACCGAAAGATCTACGATATTACTGCATCCTACCAAAAAGGAAGCGAAGCAGAGGTAGTCGTTATTCTATTTGAAAGAACTGCCGAATATCTTCCAGAAGACGAAGATCTCGATTTCATCGCGTTTGCTGCCCACGAATTACGTGGACCAATTACTGTAATTCGTGGCTACCTCGATGTTCTAAACGACGAGTTGGAAGATTCGCTTTCGGGTGACCAAGCCGAACTTATAAAACGACTGGTTGTCTCCGCTAACCGGCTTTCGAGCTACGTTAATAACATACTAAACGCTTCAAGGTACGATCGTCGTCATTTGAAAGTTCACCTCCGCGAAAGCTCCATTACCGATATCTACGATTCGATCAACGACGACATGCAACTTCGCGCCGTTTCGCAAAATCGAATGCTCCACGTATCCTTTCCTGATAATCTTCCGACGGTTGCCGCCGACCGCGCTAGTATTAGTGAAGTATTCTCAAACCTTATCGATAACGCCATTAAGTACAGTAACGAGGGCGGCCTTGTAAACGTCACCGCTAAGGCAGACGGTGACTTCGTGAAAGTTTCCGTAGAAGATCGCGGTATTGGCATGCCTAGCAACGTACTTAGTAATCTCTTCCATAAATTCTATCGATCACACCGTTCCCGCGAAACTGTCGCCGGTACCGGCATAGGTCTTTATATTAGTAAGGCTATTGTTGAGTCGCATGGTGGTAAAATAGGGGTGAGAAGCGCAGAGGGCGAAGGCTCGACGTTCGAGTTCAGCATTCCTGTTTACAGCACCGTTGCCGAAAAGCTCAGCGCCAACAATAATAGCAATGAAGGCCTCATTGAACACAGTGAGGACGGCTGGATAAAAAACCACGCGATGTACAGAGGATAAAATGACCGCAATTAAAACAATACTTTGCATAGAAGATGACCGATTCATAGGTGAAATGTACGTCCGTAGCCTTAACAAAGCTGGATACGCTGTCGACTGGATGGTCGACGGTAACGACGGCCTCGTTGCCGCCCGAAACAAACATTACGACCTCATTCTGCTTGATATCATGCTCCCCGAACGACGGGGCAGTGAGATTTTAGCGGCGCTCCGAGGCGGTAAAGATGATCTCATCCCAGATACGCGAGTAATCGTTATGACAAACTTCGACCAAGATGATGAATCACGTGCTGCCATGCAACATAGTGCCGACGCTTACCTTATTAAGGCAGAAATCACTCCTAAAAAACTACTCGCTATCATCGAAAAGCTATCAAACGCCTAAACGGCACGACGCATAATCACCACACCGTGACCAGGCAGCAGCCAAGAATTAGCTGGAATAACGAATTTATTTCCGCCATGCTCCGTCGTTGCCGAAAAGGTTGTTCCAAGGAATTGCTTAATTGAAAATTCCCATTTATCACGGTGAGGGAACTTCGTTACGTCAATATTAATTGTGTTCGCGTACATAAGCCCTGGCGTCTCCCAAAAAGTGTACAGCTCTTCCATGCGGAGTTCCATTGAACCTTTTAGCTCATAAACATGCGCCATTTCCTGCAGGAGGCGAGGTACCTCAAGCTCAATAATTCGGCAATTGTCGGGGTTAATCTGCCAGACGCCAGTGAGTATCTCGCGACGTTGACTACTACTCGCTTCCTTGAAGCGAAGCGAGGTTTGTGTCCCACGTTCTGTATCGCGAACGGTAAGTCGCCACGAGGCAATAATTCCAGCAATTTCTCTTTCAAAATCTGCTTTTCTATCAAGCACAATAACCTCGTCTGCCACACCCGAAACGGCCAGAACACTACTATCGTGTGCCGACGAAACTATACCTACGCGAAATATTCCCTTTATACTGCGAAAGATGCAGCGATACCCATAGGTGAACCACTTGTCACCGCGCCTACTCCCGCTTAGCGTACACTCGACTGTCGCATCGAGGCATGGCATTCTATTACGTCCAAAAACCTGATCTACCTCTACCTTATGCGAGCCCAATTGATACAGCCCGCAAGCGCCTCCTCGGTGGTTTTTTCGAGCGCCTCAAGCATTGTATTTCTACTTACGCCAGACATCCTTGTTTGTTCGCTTAAAGCGTCAGGGAAGGGTGCTTTAGTAGCGCCGTGTGCCATAAGTTTTATAACAAGCGCGTTGATTGCCCGGTTTTCATGAGCTTTCACCGTATCAGGATGAACATTCGCGTCAATCGACATATCGGCTCGGCGCTGCGTAAGGCTACCGGGATGTTCTTCTTGTCCAATCGCATAGGCGTTTCGCAGCATCTTTGCAGAGTCGTTATTTCCAAGCTCTTTAATTTCATGGAGAAGATAGGCATATACCTGTTCAATTGAAAGCGCCTGAGGTTCTTCATCCAGATGATGCGCCACCGCGGTACGCAAGTTCGTAGTGTCCTGAAGCTTCCAAGCAGCCAAACCCGAGCCCTTACGAAGCACCCGAAGTTCAGCAGCTAGGTGAGATAGTTCTTCGGATTCATTATTTATTCCCGTTTTATTCATTGTAGTTTCCTTTTTGCATTTTTAGTTTAGCATATTAATTAACTAACACAACTATTTTAAAGAAACAAAAAAACCTCGTAGTAACGAGGGGTAAACACAGGGCGGTAACCTGACCGCCTCGCGCTTTATGCGCGATTCTCCATGGGCCATAACATGGAGTACCCTTTCGGGGGCGGAGCAGGCTTAAATCTGGAGGCCAGGACCGTTACAGGCCCGCGGTGATCGGCAGCTTGCAGCCGACGATCCAGGTGTCCTTGTTGAAGGGCACCCGGGCGTAGCTGTGAAGCACCGAACCGGGCGCGGTGGGCACGAACGTGTGCACC
>Ga0136846_1236480_pt1 | contig 15720 bp, 14 predicted proteins | sample HopSoiMetagenom2_FD_96841 | JGI IMG/M metagenome (GOLD analysis project Ga0136846, IMG submission 96841) | Grasslands soil microbial communities from Hopland, California, USA - 2 Assembly 2016 (version 4) | ecosystem: Environmental > Terrestrial > Soil > Grasslands | place: USA: Hopland... | reverse complement strand
TTTTAATTTTATATTATTTGGTTTTTGTTTCGCCCCAGACATTGATGGTAGAAGCGCCACCTAAAGTTGATTTTGGAACTTCAACTACAATTGACATAACATTGGTACCTGCAAAGGCATCAACACCTGGATTTCTAAATCCGGTTTGTGTACCTGCAATGATCTCTTTAAAGCGGGTAAGATCAAAGAAGAATGGATCATCACGTGGGCCAGCAAATACTTTGACACCATTTGAACTGGTACCAATACTGGGTGATGCAGCCCCATATGCTGTTACGGCTACTTCAGTAAACGTCCCACCTGTTCTAACCATGCTGGTTGTACCGGGTGTACCTACAGCTACAGGACCGTAGACTCTCAACTTGCCATTTTGAACAAGCGCCTGTATAACCATGTCCTCTACATTATCACCTGTATTATCAATATTTATCTCATACATGGTGTTGGAGGGAAATACAGCAGCTCCACTAACAGCGGGAGACATCAAGCCCTGTGTATTCAATACAAACACCATTTTAGTGTTATCGGCCGGGCTTTGGAAGGCATAAACATCAGTAATATCATTGCCCAGGCTTTTATTGCCTGTGCCTGTTACAGCAGGAGCATCAATATGGTCCGCTGCATAAATGACACCAGCCGTTAAGACAATAGCTGACAGGCTCCCGATGAGGAATTTTTTCATAATTTCTTTGTTTAAAATGAATGGAATTAATTGTTGATACCAGAGTTGGCTGATTCCGAGACAGGAATAGTTACGTGGAATGAGCCTTAATGGATTTCGCGCCAACTTTCATTTCTGAAAAAAAGTTTTCACTAACCCCTCATCAAAGGAGATTGGATCATAACCAATCTCTTTTTTAGCCTTACTGATATCGAAACCTGTTTTAGCCGGACGTTTTGCTGGCTGCGAAAAATTGGATGCAGTAACCCGGTTGATAAGAGAGGAATCAAGCCCCAGGTAAGTAGCTAATTTAATTGCCATCTGGTAAGGCGTAAGAACATCTTTACCCGAGAGGTGAAAAACACCTTTTGCTTTTTTCTCAACTATACTTATAATGCCTCTGGCCAAATCACCTATATAAGTAGGAGTTCGCACCTGGTCATCCACCACATTATAGACCTCTCCGTTTTCCAGTTTGTCCCTTACAATCGTAAGGATATTTCCACGTCCTTCGGGCGGCATGCCATATACAAGTACCGTACGTACTATTGCCCAATCAGCTTCATAATCCTTCACCAGTTCTTCTGCTTCCAGTTTGGTTCTTCCATAATAATTAACTGGCTTTGCTTCATCCTCTTCCTTATACATTCCTTTTTCCCCATCAAAGATGAAATCAGTGGATAGGAATAAAAAAAAGGATTGTATCTCAGCGGCATTCACCAACAGGTTCACGGTTCCCTCCACGTTGGTAAGATAGGTTTCCATTTGATTCAGCTCACTCTCATCCGGTTTGGTTTGGGCGCCGGCATGTATCACCACTTCAGGTTTGAATGTTGCAAACACATCATGCACATCATACATATTGGTGAAATCCATGGATGCATAGGTGAATCCTGACCTGCCATTAAATGGGAGCCGCGATCCTCCCCTTCCTGTGGCAATTACTTCATATCCTTTTTCCAGTAATTGTTCAACCAGGTAAAGGCCAAGGAATCCATTGGCGCCAGTAATGAGAATTTTCACCAATTAAATTATTTAAAACGCTTTCTTTTGAGCTGGTTTCTTTCCATCATTCGACTTAACAGCACTGGGGTCATTGTTAAAAGGCATATCCAGGTTCTTCATTAAAAAGCTCCAGGTATCTGCCGCTTCTTCTATGAGTTTGCTGGTTGGTTTGCCTGCACCATGCCCTGCATTGGTATCAATCCGAATGAGAACAGGATTGCTGCCATTATGATACTCCTGTAATCTTGCGGCAAACTTAAAGGAATGCGCAGGTACCACACGATCATCATGGTCAGCCGTTGTTACCAGGGTAGCCGGATAGTGAACTCCTTTCCTTAAATTATGATAAGGAGAATATTTATAGAGGAAAGGGAAATGATTAGCGCTGTCTGAACTTCCATATTCAACTGTCCAGCCCCAGCCCACCGTGAATTTATGAAAGCGAAGCATATCCATTACGCCAACCTGTGGTAAAGCAACTTTAAATAGTTCAGGCCTTTGCGTCATGGCAGCTCCCACTAATAATCCTCCGTTGCTTCCTCCTTTAATAGCTAACTTATCAGGATTGGTGAAACGTTTCTTTATCAGGAATTCTGCAGCAGCAATGAAATCATCAAATACATTCTGTTTTTTCTCCAGCATGCCGGCCTTATGCCATTTTTCTCCATACTCACTTCCTCCACGCAGATTAGCTACTACAAAGATCCCACCCTGCTCTATGAAAAATGCGTTGCTGATGCTGAAAGCAGGAGTAATTGGAACATTAAAACCTCCATATCCATACAACAATACAGGATTTTTCCCACTGCTGAGATCAATCCCTCTCTTATAGGTCAGGAACATTGGCACTCTGGTGCCATCCTTACTCTTATAAAATATCTGGTCCGTCACAAAATCATCCGTGTTCATATTTGTTTTAGTCTTCCTGAATAAACTGGATTGACCATCGCCAATATTATACCGGTAAATGGAAGGAGGTGTGCTGAAGGAGGAGAAAGTATAGAAAAATTCCTTATCCTCTTTTTCGCCACCAAATCCTGTTGCGGAACCTATTCCCGGTAATGTTATTTCTCTCACCAGCTTTCCATCATAGGTATATTGATATACTTTGGTGGATGCATCTTTTAAATATTGTGCGAAGAGATAACCACCTGCGGTAGAAACACTTTGCAGCGCTTCCTCTTTTTCAGGAATTATGGTTTTCCACTTACTCTTATCAGGATTCTTTGGATCAATAAGCACCACTTTATAATTTGGCGCATTATCATTCGTTTTGATCAATAAGAAGTCGCCATGATTATCTACAAAATCGGGTTCAGTAGCAAAACCGGGGATCAGTAGTTGAAGTTTGGAACTTTTGCTCTGTTTGTCGAGATACCAGATTTCAGCACCACTGGTTCCTTCTGTAACATTTAATACCAGGAACCTGCCGTCTTCAGATAATCCGCCGAAATGATACCGCAAGGGATGTTGTTTGTCTTCATATACAAGGCTATCGGCTGATTGTTCCGTTCCCAGCTTATGATAAAAGACTTTATGGAACTGATTCTGTCCGCTCAGCTTTGATTTCTCATCGGGCTTGTCATAACCGCTGTAATAGAATCCATCTTCCTTATCCCAGCTATAATTGCTGAATTTTACATACTGGATCTTATCGCTCAACAATTTTTTGGTTGATGTTTCCATCACATATACTTCCTGCCAGTCACTACCCGCCACTGCAATGGAATAGGCAATGTATTTTCCGTTTTTGCTAAAATTGAAACCCGCAAGGGCGGCAATACCTTCTTTGCTCAGCGTATTGGGATTCAGGAATTCTTCCGGTTCGCCGTCAATTCCTTTCTGCCGGTACATCACGGCCTGGTTCTGCAATCCTTCCTGTTTGAAGAAATAATAATACCCAGCTTTCTGAAATGGGGAAGAATATTTAGGATAGTCCCATAACATTTCCAGTCGCTTTTTGATCTCGTCACGATATGGGATCTTTGATAAATAATCGAAGGTTACTTTGTTCTCATCCCTGACCCAGCTTTTTGTTTCCTCGCTGTTGTCGTCCTCCAGCCAGCGGTAAGGGTCTTCAACCCTCGTTCCATGATAATCTTCAGAAAAATCGGTCTTTTTAGTTGCAGGGTACTTAAGTTGTGCGGTGCTCATTAGTGTGGAAGTAATAAATAATAAAGAAAACAGGCTCTTCATGTCCAAAAATTTAGCAGTTTAATCGATTGCAGTAATCAAATTTATAAAAACAAACGATCATACCAAGAAAACGAGGAGCAGGGCTGCTGAGTGCCAGAAATCCTATCGAAAGGCAGCCGGATACATTACTTCAGCGCGTTGAAAGACTAATGCCAACAATACCTTATTTTTGGAGCGATTAATAACGATTGCTGCCTCACCTATAACCAGTTCATTACACATTAAAAAAAGCTATAGCAAGAATTAATGGCTAAAAAAGTTACTAAGATCGGAGTTCTCACATCAGGAGGAGATGCGCCGGGAATGAATGCAGCTATTAGGGCCGTTGTCCGGACCGCTATTTATCACGGAATTGAAGTTTATGGCATCATGCGCGGTTACCAGGGCATGATAGACGATGATATCGTTAAAATGGAGTCCAAATCCGTGGCCAATATCATCCAACGGGGCGGCACCATCCTTAAAACTGCCCGTTGCAAGGAATTCTACGAGCCAGAAGGAAGAAAGAAGGCCTATACAACACTCAAAAAACGCGGTATTAATGGGTTGGTGATCATAGGAGGAGATGGCTCCTTCCGTGGCGCCTGCAAACTCAGCCAGGAGTTTGATATTCCCTGCATTGGCCTGGCAGGTACCATCGATAAGGATATTCATGGAAGCGATTTCACCATCGGGTTCGATACGGCTGTCAATACAGCTGTTCGCGCTATTGATCAGATCAGGGATACCATGGACGCGCATGACCGGATCTTCATCATTGAAGTAATGGGCCGTGATGCCGGATATATTGCCCTTCACAGTGGTATCGCCACAGGTGCTGAAAATATTCTAATCCCGGAACGGAAGACCAATATCAAGGATATCATCAAAACCCTCCAGGAAAAGGAACGACGCAAGAAACTCGTAAACCTGATTGTTGTTGCCGAAGGAGATATTGTGGGTGGTGCTTATGAAGTGCAAAAAGCCTTGCAGGGCAGCCTTCCAAATGCTGAGATACGTGTTGCCGTATTGGGACATATTCAGCGAGGTGGGTCACCCACCTGCATCGACCGACTCATTGCAAGCCGAATGGGCTATCATGCGGTTGAGTGTTTGATGGAAGGAAGACACAACGTATTCGTAGGTATCCAGAATAATAAAATGAGTTATATCCCTCTTGAAAAAGCAGTGAAGGATAAGGGAAATATCAGTGAAGAATGGATGAAGATTGTTAAAATACTGGCTTCCTGATATACTGATTATACAAAACCACATAAGAACATTCTAATAGAACAAACCGTAATGGCAAAGAAAGCAGAGAAATATTTGCACAAGGACATGGACAGGGAAGCTGGTTTTCAGCACACCTTCCATAAAACAAAGATTGTAGCCACCGTGGGACCTGCCTGTGACACGTATGATAAATTGCTGGAACTGGTAAAAGCAGGTGTAAATATCTTCCGGTTGAATTTCTCGCATGGCTCCCATGAGAACAAGTTGCAGGTCATTGAACATATTCGCAAGATCAATAAGACTGAGCCATATAATATTGCCATACTGGGTGACCTGCAGGGTCCGAAGCTTCGTGTTGGTGAAATTGAAAATGGCGCGCTGAAAATAGAGCCGGGTGATGTGCTAACGTTTACTTCAAAAGAAAAAGTAATTGGCACCAAAGAGAAAATTTATATCTCCTATCCTGACCTTCATTCTGATGTAAAAGTGGGTGAAAAGATAATGATTGATGATGGTAAGCTGGAAGTGGTAGTGTCAAAAATTACTGCCGCCGGAGATGTGAAAGTAACTGTTACCTATGGCGGGGTTCTGCTTCCCAAAAAAGGAGTGAATCTGCCGGATACAGCTATCTCTCTCCCTTCCATGACCCCGAAGGACATTGAAGATTTTGAATTCATCATCAATAATGAACTGGACTGGGTAGCGCTTTCTTTCGTCCGCAAAGCAGAGGATATTGTAGACCTCAAAAAACGTTGTACCGACAAAAACAGCGCTATTAAGGTGATGGCAAAGATTGAAATGCCTTCAGCCCTTGCTGATCTCCGGAATATAATTGTAGAATCTGATGGTGTAATGGTGGCCCGTGGTGACCTTGGTGTTGAGTTACCAGTGGAAAAAGTACCAATGGCCCAGCGTGATATCATTCGCAAATGTATTCACCGTGGCAAGCCGGTAATAGTAGCAACGCAGATGATGGAGAGTATGATCGACCGGGTTAAACCTAACCGCAGTGAGATCACAGACGTTGCCAATGCTGTACTGGAAGGGGCCGATGCGGTGATGCTTAGTGGTGAAACAGCAACAGGTAATCATCCAACTCTGGTGGTTGAAACCATGCGGAAGATCATCATGGAAGTTGAAGCCACTGAATACCGTTATAACCGTCAGGAAGATCTTCGTCCCATCCCTCACTCTCCTTCCTTTTTGAGTGATGCCATTTGCTATAATGCCTGTAAACTGGGTAGTGATATTTCAGCCAATGCAATTATTGGCATGACCCAAAGCGGATACACAGCATTTGTATTGAGCAGCTATCGTCCCAAATCAACTCTCTATATTTTCACCAAGAAGAAACAACTCGTCAACCAGCTTAGCCTGAGCTGGGGCGTGCGTGCCTTTTACTACGACGAAGAAGAGAGCCTGGATGATATCATCTTTGATCAGATAACCATTCTGAAAGAAAGAGGATTCATCAAGGTAAATGACGTGGTTGTAAATACAGGAAGTACACCCGTACACCTGCATCTGCCAACAAATATTCTCAAGATCACCAAGGTGGAATAATCCTACCTCCAGAGCACAAGAATAATAGCCGCCGCAATATGACCTGCGAGGTGATACCCGCAATCTATAAAATAGAGAGCAGTTGGCCTTCTTTCATAAATGAATGAGATGGATACGGCCGTAGTAGCAAAACAGATACCGGTAATACAACCGAGTTTCAGACCTGATGTAAGAACGAACAGGTCCATGCGTACAACCAGGAGCGCAAGGGCAATGCAGGTAACGGCAATCAGTATGAAAGACCCCAGCATCATGGCGCCAAGACCTTTCTTATTAGCCTCATCATTCATTTGGATACCTGCCAGTTTGGCCCATTTGGGAGCAAATAAAGCTTTGGAATACCAGATTGCGCCAAGGATAAAATAGGCTACGGCTGCTACCAGAACGGCCAGCCAGTTAATGTCGGAAAGCAAATCGTTATTCATATCAGTTGTTTGGTTAAGAAATTGGTCTAAGAAAAGTAAACAAAATAAGGTGTATATCAAATAGCACCATGGCCGTTACGCACAGGGGTGAATAAAAAAAGCAGACAGGAAACCTGTCTGCTTTTTACCATTTACGATAATATAATGTTCTGATTACAAGGTCTTGATCCTTACATTTCTGAAGGAAACCATATTACCATGGTCCTGTAAAACAATATGCCCTTTTTTAAAGGTTCCAAATGCAGGCCACTGTTTGAACTTGCTGCCTGCTACCATTTTCTTCCAGTTATCATCCCACATGGTGGTGGAAACAACATTGTTACCGTTCAGATAAAGGTCCAGCTTGCCATTCACCAATTTAACTTCTGCTTCATTCCATTCACCAGCAGGCTTTGCAGATTTGGTACTGCTGGAAATGAGATCATAAAGATCACCTGCCTGGTGTTTTACGAGTTTGCCATCGGGATGGCCTTCATTGTCCACGATCTGCATTTCAGGCCCGGTATAATATGGCTCCTTGAATTCTGTTGAATCATCATGAACACCCCACATGATACCAGAATTGCCATTTTTTGCGATCTTCCATTCCAGCTTCAAATCAAAGTTTTCATACTCATCATTTGACACAAGATTACCACCATCCATTTTGGCTGCGCTATCCAGTATGAGCTCACCATTCATTACTTTCCAGGATGTACCTGGCATTCCCCCGCCATATCGATGCCAGCCTGCCGTGGATATTCCATCAAATAAAACGGTATAACCATCAGCATCTGTCTTGGCAGCCATGGATGCTGCCTGAGCTCCTCCTCCACCATTATTGGTAGAATCATCTGGCAAATCATCCTTCTTATCATCTCCTGTATTATTGCAGGAGGAAAGTGCCAATATCGCAGCGGCAAGAATCAATAATTTTCGCATCTTATTTAAAATTATTTTTTGAGTAATAGAACGTATTTCACCATCTGCTCTGCATCCGCCTGGGACACTGTTGGATGTGGAGTCATAGGGATTTCACCCCAAACGCCGCTACCACCAGCAATGATCTTTTTTGCAAGATGCGTTACAATGGTATCTCCTGCATTGGCATATTTATTTGCAACATCTTTGTAAGCAGGACCATTGATCTTGTCATTTACGCTATGGCAGGTAAGACAATCATTTTTGGCAATGAGCGCCAGGCCCGCTTTATAATCCGGGTTTGCAGAAATATCTACTTCAGCAGGTGCTGTATTAGTTGTGGTGGTTCCAGTATCTTTCTTTTCTTCAGTACTTGAACTGTTGTTGTTACAGGCAATAAGCGAAAGCAATGCTACGGGAATCAGCAATAATTTTTTCATAAACGATTTTTTTAAAAGTTGGAGTCACAAAGATAGTAGTAATGATATAAGCTAATCAATCAGATTATATGCCTAATACTTTCCGGTTAAAGGCTTCATTATTTCCGGTATTGGCAAAATCATCGAATGTTCTATCGGTTACGCGGATGATATGATCCTGGATAAAGACGGCTCCTTCAGCAGCTCCATCTTCCGGGTGTTTGATGCAGCATTCCCATTCCAGCACAGCCCAGCCTTTGTAGTCATACGCCGCCAGTTTACTGAAAATGCTTTTGAAATCAACCTGACCATCACCCAGTGAACGGAATCTTCCAGCCCTGTTGATCCAGGATTGGTATCCACCGTAAACCCCCTGTTTGCCGGTTGGATTGAATTCCGCATCCTTAACATGGAACATTTTTATACGCTCATGATAATAATCTATATAGGTGAGGTAGTCCAGGCATTGTAATACAAAATGCGATGGATCATACAGGAGGCAGGCCCTCGGGTGATTATTGACTTCCTTCAAAAACAGCTCATACGTTTCACCATCATGAAGGTCTTCTCCAGGATGGATCTCGTAACAAACATCCACTCCGTGTTTATCAAACTCATCAAGGATGGGCTTCCATCTGTTGCCAAGCTCTTTGAATCCGGTCTCCACCAGTCCGGCTGGCCTTTGTGGCCAGGGATATACTGTAGGCCAAAGTAACGCGCCACTAAATGTAGCATGTGCATTCAATCCTAAATTCCGGGAAGCTTTGGCTGCCCATTTCAATTGCTGCACAGCCCATTCGGTTCTTGCTTTTGAATTGCCATGCACACTTGCAGGAGCAAAGCCATCAAATAAAGTATCATATGCCGGATGAACTGCCACCAGCTGCCCCTGCAGGTGAGTTGATAATTCAGTTATTTCCAGCCCGCATTCATTTACTATGCCTTTTATTTCATCAGCATAAGTTTGACTTTCAGCTGCTTTCTGCAGATCAATACAGCGGTTATCCCATGTTGGAATCTGAACACCCTTAAAACCCAGGCTTTCTGCCCAGAGGCAAATAGACTTCAGGTTATTGAAGGGAGCTTTATCACCCATGAACTGGGCGAGGAATATGGCCGGGCCTTGAATAGTGGTCATCGCTAGTTTGTTATTTTATTTTGGAACCATGGCTTCTTCGAGGTCATCGCTATTTTATTATTTTCTTTGGAACGATGGTGTCTCTCCGCCTGGGCGGATCGAGATCATCTTAAAATACTTTAATTATAATCATATCGCGAAATCTGTCCATTTTTCTTTGGAAGCAGAAGATGCAACTACGTTATCAATAAATGCCATACCACGAATCCCTTCATCCACTTTGGGATAGTCGAGGTTTTCTTTTGAGGGCTGTTTACCATCCAGCTTCGCAGCCAGTGTAGCTGCAAAATTTTTATAGATATTGCCAAACGCTTCCAGGTAACCTTCCGGATGTCCTCCTGGAGTTCGACAGTTTTTAACGGCATAGCTACTCAGGCGATCACCATAGTTACCTCCGGCCCTTAATATCTGCGTTGGCTGATCCAGCCATTTTACCAATAAAGTATTTGGTTCCTGTTGTGCCCATTCAATACCACCTTTCTCTCCATATACACGGATTTTCAGTGCATTCTCTTCTCCCGCTGCTACCTGTGATGCCATGAGCACACCGGCAGCGCCATTATCATATTTCAATAATACATTGCCATCATCATCCAGTGCACGACCCTCTACCATTATGTTGAGGTCTGCACAGAGCTTTGTGATCTTTAAACCAGTTATATATTCAGAAAGATGTGCGGCATGGGTACCGATATCGCCCATACATCCACTCTTGCCACTTTTTTTAGGATCAGTTCTCCATGCAGCCTGGGCATTGCCTTCTCTTTCCGTGAGTTTGCTAAGCCAGCCCTGCGGGTATTCAACATATATCTTGCGGACCTTGCCAAACTTTCCATCCTGTATCATGGCACGTGCCTGCTTAACCATGGGATAACCGGAATAGGTATGTGTGAGACAAAGTAACAAACCTGTATCGTCCAGTTTTTTCTTCAATTGTTTTGCCTGATCAAGTGTAAAAGTGATTGGTTTTTCAATCACCACATTAAAGCCATTATCCAAAGCCATCATGGCAGGATCAAAATGCGCGAAGTTGGGAGTAACGATCGTTACAAAGTCCATTCTTTTATCGGCAGGCTGCGCAGCTTCCTTTTTGATCATCTCATCATAATTAAGATAGATCCTGTCTTCTGGTAAAAATAAACTGCGACCAGAATCAACTGCAATATCCGGGTTGATGCTGAGCGCACCGCATACCAGTTCTATCTGGCCATCCATAAAGGCGGCATGACGATGAATTGCACCGATGAAGGCATCTTTACCACCACCGATCATACCCATCCGTAATTTCCTGTTCATTTGGCGAAAATTGTTGATTTTATTTTATTTGTGAGGCTCGAATGTAAAAATATTTCTAAAAATAGTACATTTAAGTTTTACAACCTTTAAAAGCCAACTAACGATATGCAAGCAGTTAATCCCAAGCAACTTTTCCTTGCCAGTCGCATTGCGTTAATCGTAACTGCGATGACCTTTGCCTTCAGGGCAGCCCTAACCATTAAGTGGGGCCAGGAGTTTTCTTTAACTGATGCCCAACTAGGGTGGATTTTCGCCCCTGCCTTTTATGGTTTTACAATAGCAATGGTTATTGGTGGACCACTTTGTGATGTTTTAGGTATGAAAAGACTGTTGGGTATTGCATTTCTAAGCCAGGCAGCAGGAATTATAATTTACCTGGTTGCAAAAGATGCTACAATGCTATTTGTTGGTACAGTTTGTATCGGTATCGGGAATGGAATGGTAGAAGCCGCCTGCAATCCATTAACAGTAACCCTTTATCCGAATGATAAAACTACCATGTTGAACCGTTTCCACGTGTGGTTCCCAGGTGGAATTGTAATCGGAGGTCTTTTAGCTTATTTGCTACTTGATAAATTAGGCATGGATTGGAGAGTCCTTATCGCCACACTATTTATTCCTTTAATAATTTATGGTATAATGTTCTGGCGTCTTACTTTCCCACAGACTGAACGTGTACAAAAGAATGTTAGTACGAAGGATATGTTTGCCTCCTGCCTAAACCCACTGTTCATTGTAATGATACTTTGTATGTTCCTCAGCGGTGCCACCGAACTGGGAACCAATACTTGGATCGTTAAATTACTGGAAAGTGCAAAAGTATCCGGGATCCTTGTCCTTGTGTTTATAAATGGACTGATGGCATTGGGTAGGAGTTTTGCGGGTCCTGTAGTTCACCGACTCAACCCCAATGGCATGCTTATCTTCTCTGCATTATTCTCTTGCCTGGGTTTAATATTATTAAGTGTGTCAACCGGTTACCTTGCATTCGCTGCTGCCTTTGTATTTGCAGTAGGTATCTGTTTTTTCTGGCCCACTATGTTGGGGTTTGTTTCAGAATATCTTCCAAAAACCGGGGCACTTGGACTTTCTTTGATGGGGGGAGCAGGTATGTTTTCTGTATCTCTGATAATACCCATTATGGGAGGTTGGTTTGATAAAGCAAGGACCGCAGCTATTGCTAGTGGCGCTGATGCAACAAAAGCGGAAGCAGCTGCGGGCCCTGAAACTCTTATAAAAGTGGCTGTTATGCCAGCTATTCTGCTGGTTGTATTTATAGTAATCTATTTTGTAAGAAAGAAATCGCCAGCTGCTCATAAAGAGGCTGTAGCCTGAGTTAGCCTGAAATTCGTAACTTGACTAAGATTGTTTGTTATACATGAAGAAATCCAACAGAAGAGAGGCCCTGAAAAAAATAGCAACCGGCGCTTTGGCTGCCGGCACTGTTAGCGGATTATCAGCCTCCGTCTCCCGCGAATCCGCCGAAAACTTCAAAATGAAAGGTAATATCAACCACTCTGTTTGTGCATGGTGCTATAATTTCATTTCAATTGAAGAACTATGCAAAGTGGTTAAGAAAATTGGCTTTAATGCCATAGACCTGGTTGGTCCCAAAGACTGGCCAACTCTTCAGAAGTACGGTATCTTTTCTTCCATGTGCAATGGTGCCGAACTGGGTATTGCAGATGGATGGAATCGCAAGGAAAATCACGAGAAACTCATTAAAAATTATACAGAGCATATTGACCTTGTTTCCAAAGCCGGTTATAAGAACCTGATTTGTTTTAGTGGTAATCGCAAGGGAATGGATGATCAGACTGGAATGGATAACTGCGCCGAAGGTCTCAAGAAGATCATGAGCCTGGCAGAACAAAAGGGCGTAATGATCCAGATGGAATTGCTCAATAGCAAAGTGAACCATAAGGATTATATGTGTGATAAATCCCCATGGGGAGTTGAACTAGTCAAAAAAGTTGGTTCTCCCAATTTTAAACTGCTGTATGATATTTATCATATGCAGATAGATGAAGGTGATGTAATACGCACCATTCAGGACCTGAATACTTATTTTGGTCACTACCATACCGGTGGTGTACCCGGAAGACATATCATTGATGATTCACAGGAACTATATTATCCGGCTATCATGAAGGCGATACTGGCAACAGGATTTAAAGATTATGTGGCGCAGGAATTCATCCCGGTTGCAGAAAATAATGATGAAAAGATCGCGCAACTGAAGAAGGCCATAAAGATCTGTGATGTATAATAACTTTAAAACAGGGAGCCGGTAAACCGATAGCTCCCTGTTTTTTTCATATTACTTACTACCCCTTTTCCGATATTCACTGTTGACTTTTACCATTCTACTGCTCTTATTTCATCTCTAGAAAATACACTACACTATGGCAGATAATACATTTGATGCGATTGTGGTTGGCTCAGGTATCAGCGGCGGCTGGGCGGCCAAGGAACTTACTGAAAGAGGACTCAAAGTACTGATGCTGGACAGAGGCTTTGATATCAAACACAAAGTTGATTATGCAGATAGTAATAAGCCACCCTGGGAATATCCTCACCGTGGAGGTCGCACACAGAAGATGATAGAGGAATACCCCGTGCTTAAGAGAGATTATCCGCTCAATGAAAGAAATCTTTCCTGGTGGTGTAGTGACCAGGACCATCCTTATGTAGAGAAAAAGCCTTTTGGATGGTTTCGTGGATATCATGTTGGAGGCCGTTCACTTATGTGGGGCCGGCAGAGCTATCGCTGGTCTGACCTGGATTTTGAAGCAAATGCAAAAGACGGAATCGCCATAGACTGGCCGATCCGCTATAAGGATATTGCTCCCTGGTATGATCATGTTGAAACCTTTGCAGGTATCAGCGGATCACTGGAAGGATTACCACATCTTCCTGATGGCAAATTCCTGCCTCCCATGGCGATGAATATCGTTGAGCAGGATGTAGCAAAGAGAATAAAGGAACATTACAATAATCAGCGGTGGATGTTCATTGGCAGAAGTGCTAATCTTACAGCAAAGATCCCCGGCCGTGATTCAGCCTGCCAGTTCCGTAATATCTGCTCTAATGGTTGTCCATTCGGCGCTTATTTCAGCACGCAATCCTCTACTCTTCCTGCGGCTGAGAAAACGGGGAATCTAACATTACGTCCCTGGTCTATCTGTACAGAAGTGATCTATGATAAGGATACAAAAAAAGCAAAAGGCGTAAGAGTGCTGGATGCAGAGAACAATCAGACTTATGAATACTACAGCAAGGTTGTATTCCTTTGCGCTTCCTCATTGAACTCTGCCTGGATATTAATGCGGTCTGCAACCAATATCTGGCCAGAAGGTTTGGGCAGCAGCAGTGGAGAACTGGGCCACAATGTAATGGACCATCACCTGAAGATCGGTGCATCCGGAGATGTGGATGGCTATGAAGACAAATATTATTATGGTTATCGTCCAAATGGAGTGTATGTCCCCCGTTATCGCAATCTTCCAGGAGGTGAGAAAAGAAATTATCTCCGCGGCTTCGGTTACCAGGGCGGTGCCAGTCGTGAAAGCTGGACCAGGCTGGTTGCAGAATATAGTATTGGAGCGGAATTCAAGGATGCATTGAGTGAGCCTGGTAAATGGACAATGGGTATCGGTGGATTCGGTGAAATGCTTCCTTATCACGATAACAAGATCACGATCTCAAAAGAGAAGAAAGACAAATGGGGTCTGCCTGTTCTTGAATTTGATGTAGAGTTCAAGGAAAATGAAAAGAATATGCGGATAGATATAATGAATGACGCCAAAGAGATGCTGGAAGCCGCTGGTGTGAAAAATGTGAATGCATATGATAATGGCTGTGAGCCGGGCTGGGGCATTCATGAAATGGGCACTGCACGCATGGGTAAAGATCCTAAAACATCGGTCCTTAATTCCAATAACCAGGTATGGGATTGCAAGAATCTGTTTGTAACGGATGGTGCATGTATGACTTCAGCTTCCTGCGTGAATCCATCACTTTCTTATATGGCACTTACTGCACGCGCAGTTGATTTTGCAGTTAAAGAATTAAAGAAACAAAATCTCTAACAATCAAACCCCTTCAATATGGATAGAAGAGAACTTTTGAAAATGATTGCAGTTGTTACCGGTGGTGTGGTAATAGGCGGCGATTTTCTGCTCACAGGTTGCAAGAACCCGGATAGCGGTGAAGTCTCCATGGTATTCAGTGAAGAAAACATTGCCTTTCTGGATGAGGTTGCCGAAACAATATTACCGCAGACCAGTACAGCAGGTGCCAAGGCTGCCGGTGTTGGACGCTTCATGACGGTAATGGTCAATGATTGTTACACGAAGGAGGACCAGGATATCTTTCATAAAGGAATTGTACAACTGGATGAAGCCTGTGAGAAAATGCATGGTCATGGATTTATGAAAGCCACTCCGGAAGAACGTAAAGCCTTATTGATCTCAGTAGATAAAGAAGTAGCTGAGTATAAGAAAAAGCAGGCAGATGAAAAACGACTTGCGCAGGAAAAGAACAAACAGGGCCAGGAAAAGCCAACAGACGATATCAAAGCGCAACCAATGCCCAATCATTATTTCCAGCAGTTAAAACAGCTGGCCATTTTTGGTTATTTCACTTCCCAAAAAGGAAGGACCGAAGGCTTGCGTTTTGTTCCTGTTCCAGGAAAATGGGAATCAGTTATCGATTATAAGAAAGGCGATAAATCCTTTGCCGGATTAACCTAAACTATCTCCATAAAATCTATGAATGACCTTGATCCGCCGCGGCGGAGAGAAGCCATTGTACGAAAAATTAAAATAACAAATTAACGATGACCTTGAGCTGAAAAGCAGCGAAAAGCCATCGTACTAAAAAAAAATAATAACCTAACGATGA
>Ga0136846_1210812_pt1 | contig 15722 bp, 14 predicted proteins | sample HopSoiMetagenom2_FD_96841 | JGI IMG/M metagenome (GOLD analysis project Ga0136846, IMG submission 96841) | Grasslands soil microbial communities from Hopland, California, USA - 2 Assembly 2016 (version 4) | ecosystem: Environmental > Terrestrial > Soil > Grasslands | place: USA: Hopland... | reverse complement strand
AGCCTGGCAATCGCGGATAAACTGTTCGGCCCGCTGGCGGCTGCGGCTGGCGACGGCCACGAGCGTGGCATTGCCGGAATTGCGAATCGCGTCCCAATTCTTCCGGGCGATATTGGAAGTGCCCAAGATTCCATACCGACAACGCCGTTCTGCCATATCCGAATCTCCGGTAAAACTCGAATTGCGTGATTTCTGCGTGCATGATAAGTAGTTGATCGGCTTGGTAAAATGGAGTGACAGCGAGCCTGTTGCAAGCTACAATTCAGGCGAAGGTCGGTATTGTTTGCCCACCCATTGTCTACCGAGCCGTTGTTAGACGAGGCAATCGCGCAGCGACCGTCCCACCTTTCCTGCGCCGATTGGTTGCTCGAAGTCGATCCCACCTTGCTCGATTCACCGCGCTCGCCGACTTGGCGGGCGCTGAGATAGATTCCGTGTCAAACCTCTCCGGCAATGAGCATCGCTCCTCGTCGCCCTTCGGCGCTCGACGTCGAGGAGACACATTTGCATGCACGCTGGTGGCCCTGGTGACCTTGGGCTGTCTGATGTTGGCCGGTCGGTTCTTGCTTAGCCACCAAAGTAACGACGAGATGCCGGAGCTGTTGACCACGACGGTGTGGAAGGGTCCATACGATTTCGCCGTCACCACACGCGGGACGGTGGAAAGCGCATCGAACATCGAGCTGCGATGCGACGTTCGCTCGCGGGCCGGCGGCGTTACGATTCTGGATGTCGTGCCGGAAGGAACGATCGTGGAGGAAGGCGACGTTGTCGTGGAGCTCGATCCCAGCGGTTTGCTGCAGGAGGAGGAGCAGCAGAAGATTCTGGTTAGCACTCGGGAGTCGCTCGTGGCAGAAGCCGAGAACGCGCTTAAAGCAGCCGAGATCGCTAAGACCGAATACTCGGATGGCGTGTATGTCACGCAGGAGAAACAGCTGCTATCGGACCTGTTTGTGGCGGAGCAGATGAAGGCCACGGCGCAAGAAGGGCTCGACACATCAAAGGTCTTGTACAAGAAAGCCCTTGTGACGGCCTCGCAAATGGAATCGGCCCACTCCGTGCTGGACGATGCGGCGAATAAACTCGCCACCATCCAGACGAATTTGAATACGCTCCGCACGTTGACCAAGCAGAAGGAAACAACTCTTCTGGAAGCAGCGATCGATTCGGCCAAGGCTAACCTGAAGTCGCACCAGCGGAATCTTCAACTCGAAGAGCAGCGGTTAAAAAACATTCAGAACAACATTGCCAAATGCACGATCCGGGCCACGACGGCCGGACAGGTCGTGTATGCCAACGATCCAGACATTTTCCGCAGCAGCTCGTATGCTCCGTTCATCGTGGCGCCGGGGGCGAGCGTCCGCGAGCGGCAGGTGCTTATTTGGCTGCCAAATGCTGACGATATGCAGCTACGAACCACGGTGAATGAAGCCCGCGTGACGCTAATTCGGCCGGGAATGCCCGTTTCGATTCATCTGGAGGCACTGGAAGATCAGGTACTCGAAGGCGAAGTCACGAAAGTCAACCAGTTCGCCGAGCCGAGCGGCTACTGGAGCAGCATCAACAAGTATGGAGCGACGATCCGCATCAAGAATCCGCCGAACCAGTTGCGCGTTGGTATGAATGCCGAGGCGCGGGTTCACGTCGAGCAAGCCTCGGAGGCTCTGCAATTGCCGGTGCAGGCGCTGGCCGAGTCGAACGGACACTTCTATTCGCTCGTGAAAAATGGTGAGGAATACGAGACCCGTGAAGTCGAGATCGGTTCGACCAACGATCAGGTCGCGACCATCGCATGGGGCCTCGAGGAGGGGGACGAAGTCGTTATCAATCCCCGCTCGGCGGGCAATCTGCTGAAGCTGCCAGATGCTTCCGATTCGGCGCCGATCGCCGTGGGCGACTGATCAAATCTGGCGCAGTTAGCCATGGCTTTGTCGGGCGCAGCTGCTAGGGCTTATAGCGTAACGTCGCGGGCGGAGAGGTCACTTGTCTTTCAGCGCTGCGGCTAAGCCGGGCACTTCGTCTGTGCCGCTGGGAATGCTGAAATCGGCGCTTTTGAATGCATCGCCGATGGACTCGTAACGGCCGCCGAGACTCTTGGCGAGGAAGGCCTCGGTGATGGCATAGAAGGCGAAGCGATTTTCGGGCCGGGCGAAGCCGTGGCCTTCATCGTTGAAGAGAGCGTAGGTGACGGGGATTTTCTTGGCGGTCATGGCTTTGACGATTTGATCGGCTTCGGCTTTTTTCACGCGGGGGTCGTTGGCGCCTTGGCCGATAAGCAGGGGCCGCTTGATTTTGTCGACGAAGAAGAGGGGCGAGCGGGATTCGAGGAACTTGCGGCCTTCGGGCGTCTCCCAGTCGCCGACGTGGGCCTTCATTATTGGCATGAAGGAGTACCAGTATTCGGGCGGGTTCTCCATCAGCGTGATCAGGCTCGAGGGGCCGACGATATCGACGCCGCAAGCGAATGTGTCGGGCGTAAGCGTCATTCCAACGAGCGTGGCATAGCCGCCGTAGCTGCCGCCCATGATGGCGATCTTCTCTTTCAGCGCGATCTTCTGTTCGACGGCCCAATTCACGGCGTCGATTAGATCTTCGTGCATTTTTCCGGCCCATTGCTGGCGGGCGGCGTTCAGAAAGTCCTTGCCGAAGCCGGTAGAGCCGCGGTAGTTGACGGAGAGGACCGCGTACCCGCGGTTGGCGAGGAGTTGATGCTCGGGATCGTAACCCCAGTCGTCGCGGGCCCAGGGGCCGCCGTGCACGTTGAGGATCATGGGCAGCGGCTGGCTGGGCTTGCCGTCGCCATCGGTGTCGGCCCACTTGGGCAGCGAGAGATAGCTCACGAGGTCGAGGCCGTCGCGGGTTTTGATAATCTCGGGCCGCATTTTCACGAGCGGCAGCTTTTCGAGCTGGCTGTCGCTGGTGAAGAGGAATTTGGCTTTCCGCTCGGATTGGCGATCGTACAAGTAGAAGCGGACGGGGCCGTCATCCATGAGGAAGGCGACGGTCCAGCGCTTGTCGTCGAGCGTGCGGCCGGTGATTTGAAGCTCGCCGTCCGCGACGGTCTTGAGGTAGTCGAAATCGGGCTTCACCGCATTGTCGAGGATTTTCCATTCGGTACGGGCGTAGGTGAAGCTGACGGCTTGAACGGTTTTTTCGGTGGGATGCGCGAGCAGGCCGCTGATGTCGGCCCGCTTGTCGTCGGCGATCGCTTGCTCTTTATCGGTCTTGAGATCGATGTAAGCCAGAGCCGCGGTGTTGCGATCGCGGCTGTCGAGCAGATACAGCTTGTCGCCGGTTTTGTCGAAGCCGGCGAAGTGCGTGGTCATTGCGTCGAGCGGGCCGATTTTAATGTACGGCTGCCACTTGTCGCCGGCGGCCGGCTTCAGCAGCTCCTGGCCGGCGTCGGGCGTGAAGTTGACGGCGAAGCGGACGCGATAGTCGTCGTCGGCCATGAAGCCGGCGAGGCCGGGATTTTGCCGCAGGAGCTTGCGCTCGCCGGTGACGATGTTGACGCGATACAGATCGTGAAAGCGAGGATCGCGGTTGTTGATGCCGATTAGAATCTCGTCGGGGAAGCGCTCGCTGGCAGTGTCGATCTCCGCTTTGATTTTGGGGAACGGCGTGAGATCCTTGATCTCGCCGGAGTCGAGATGGATGCAATAGACGTGGTCGTCTTCGTCGCCATTTTTGTCTTGGGTGTAGAGAATGTGCTTGCTGGTGTAGGCCCAACTGTAATTCATCACGCCGCGGTGCTTGTCGAACGTGACCGGCTTGGCCTTCGCCGGATCGTCGTCAGGACTCACCCAGACGTTGAGCACGCCTTCGACCGGCGCGACGAAGGCGAGTCGCTTTCCGTCGTGGCTCAGTCGCACTCGGGCCTTTTCGGGGTTGCCGAAGAAGGCTTTGCGCGGGACGAGGGGGACGTCGCTCGGGCCGGCGGCGGCAATCGTCGAGCTGCCGGATAGTATTGACAAGCACATCGTGAACTCGATCAATGCAAAATGGCGAATGTTCATAATAAGTCAAGCGCTGCTTTCAGGCACTCGTCTACTTGGTTCAAGAGCTGTGAGGGTAGCCGGCCAATAACGCGTTTAATGAATGACTTGTGAAGCGTCACCAAGTGCTCGCACTTGATGGCAGATGTGTGAAGCAAACCAGATGCGCGACCTGTTGGTGTTGCGACATCAATCAACAATTGCGTTGGCTCGATTGTCGCACGCGACACCGTTCGCGTAATAAGCGCAAATATCACGTCGTCTAGTCGTGCGTTGTTGTGATCCGACTGTACGACCAGGGCAGGCCGCACTTTGGACCTGCTCAAATCGGTAAACGGCAGATCAGCGAGAATGATGTCGCCGCGCGAGTAGTTCATTGCTTACGGTGCCGGTCATAGTCGTTGTATTCATCCATCGCCGGATCGTTCCATCCGGCTTGCATCGCAGATTCGATTTGGGCGCGATAACTGTCGGCGAGTGTGTCGTGCTCAGACTCGCGGCAAAGCAAATACGTTTCTCCCGTCGCGGCGTCCACTAATCTCAAGGGCGTGCCTTCTGTTTGAACGGCCTGGCGAAGGTCGTCGGAAAGGTTGAAAGTCATTCGTCATTCTCCCCAGAGTATTCTCCCTATCATAACAGTGTCGCGATTCCGCATTTACCGTTCCCTGGCCATCTTCATGAACAATTCGTACCGGGCTTGCATCTCGGCGAGGCTGTCGTTGCCGAATTTTTCGACGAGGGCGCGGGCGATTTCGAAGGCGACGACGTTTTCGACGATGACGCTGGCCGCGGGGACGGCGCAGACGTCGCTGCGCTCGTAGGCCGCGGCTTCGGGCGCTTTGGTGTCGAGGTTGACGGATTCGAGCGGCTTGCGGAGCGTGCTGATGGGTTTTTTTGCGGCGCGGACGACGAGCGGCTGGCCGTTGGTCATACCGGCTTCGAGTCCGCCGGCGTTATTCGTCGGCCGTTCATAACCGAGGGTCGGTGAGTAGCGCTTGGTCTCGTCGTAATGAATCACATCATGGACCTGTGAGCCGGGGCGGCGAGCGGCTTCGAAGCCGAGGCCAATCTCAACGCCTTTGATCGCTTGCACGGCCATCACGGCCTGAGCAATGCGGCCATCGAGCTTGAGATCCCATTGGGTATGCGTGCCCAGGCCGAACGGAATGCCTTCGACGCGGACTTCAAGAATGCCGCCGAGCGTGTCGCCGGCTTTGCCGGTGTCGTCGATGAGCTGCTTGACTTCGGTATCGCGCGCCGGATCGAGCGAATAGATTTCGCTTGCGTCGCGAAGCTTGAATCGTTCTACGAGCGGCAGTTCCGGGACGGCCAGCGTGATTCCCCCCAGCTCGACCACGTAGCCGATTGTCGTGATCCCGAAGTGGGCCAGCAATTGTCTGGCTAGGGCTCCTGCGGCGACGCGGACGGTGGTTTCGCGAGCGCTGGCGCGCTCAAGGATGCCGCGGATCGGGCCGAGGTATTTGATCGCCCCGGTCAGGTCGCCGTGACCGGGCCGCGGGCGGGCTAAATCGTCGAGCCGTTCGAGCTTGTAGTCTTTATTGGCGACCGCGAGGCCGATAGGACTGCCGAGCGTGGTGTTATGCCAGACGCCGCTGAGGATTTCGACAGTATCCGTTTCGATCCGCTGCCGTCCACCGCGACCATAACCACCCTGGCGGCGGCGTAGTTCCACGTCGATTGGTCCGGTATCGATCTGGACGCCGGCCGGGAATCCGTCCACGATCGCCAGCAAGGTCTTGCCGTGGGATTCGCCGGCGGTCCAGTAGCGTAAGGTCATGAGATGAAAGGAGTTAAGGTTGCCAGCCACCGCCGATACGACTCATTGGGACGGCAACGCAATTCTACTTTCGCAAGCGGCGAGGTCATAGGCGACCGCTATGGAGTATGCAATTCATTTTTTTTGGGACCAGTTTGCAACGCAACTAGGTTTGGACAAAGGCTTATCGCGCGTTTTTCAGAATAGCGTTATGCACGAAATGCATGAATGCAGGCCGCGTCGTGCCCGGTGCTGGGCCGAAGCCGGCCGTCAGATTTTTCGGCGATTCTATTCTAGCCTGCAATTGGCAAGTTGATTTGCCAGGTCAGTGGCAGTTGGGATTCGATCGCGGGGCGCTTTGGCCAGGCAGTGATTCAAGACCTGCAACACTGGCTGGGATATCGTGTGCTCGGTGTCGGGAATCTTCACAGGCGTTTTGGAAACAACGCTGGCCAGCGTTGCGGGGACATCGAACGCGGCGTGCGGCGGTTGGCCGAAGAGGAGAAAAAACAGCACGCTGCCGAGGCCCCAGACGTCGGTTCGCGGTGAAATGGCGCCCCAGCAGGAATCGGCTTGCTCGGGCGCCATGAAGGCGGGCGTGCCGGCCCAGAACGATCGTGAGCCGTTTTCGTCTGAGCGATGTACCGCTAGTCCGAAATCGGTGACGCGAATTTTATTGCCCTCGTCGAGGAGAAGGTTGCTTGGCTTGATATCGCAGTGGATCACTCCTTGTTGATGGGCAAAAGCAACTGTTTGAGCCGCTTCGCATACCCAGCGCATGGCGTCCGACACACTCACAGTTTGCAGACGGCTGATCTGTTCCAGATTCTTGCCGCGGATGAGATCCATCATGAGAAATAAGCCACCACCGGGCGTTCGACCCGCGCCGTGAATTGGCACGATCGCCGGATGGCGCAGCGCGGCGACGGTATGTGCCTCAGACAGAAAACGGCTCATGGCCCGGATATCGGCGGCGAGTGATTTGCGCAAAAACTTGATGGCGACTTCGTCGCCGTTCATGCGCCGCAAGGCACGATAGACCTTGCCGGTGGCGCCGGCGCCGATTTGTTCGCGCAGCAGAAAGTCGCTCCACTTTAGTGGTGCTTCAAGTGGGTCGATCGCAGGACCATTTTCGCGGCGTAACGAGGCTGCTGCTGATGGAGCCTTTCGGGCTGCGCTGGGAACGAACTGCGGCCCGCCACGGGCGGCCATGAGTCGCCGAATTTTGTTGATGGCGCGACGCACGGAGCGCTCGCTGCAGTTCAAACGCTCCGCAATTTCCTGATGCTCATATCCCTGCAGGCGCTGCTCAAGCACCTGTCGCTCGCGATCGCCAAGCTGCCGCAAAACGGCGGTGAGCTCGTCGGCAGCAGCCAGGGCGTCGTCTGGTGTTGGACCGCGCGACGCCAATTCGAAGAACTCATCGGATGCGCCAGTGGGGGATTGCTCGCGGTTGACGGAGCGCCGGTCGGCCAGGTGACGATGGGCGGCATGATAGAGCTTGTGCAGCGTCACCTCGACGAGCAGCCGCCAGAGGTCGTCGCTGCGCTGGAGCTGAAAACGTCCGTCGCGCGCGGCGACGAAGAAGCTGCGGTAAGCCGACATCACGATGTCTTCGGGATCGACGCGAGAGGCCAGCCTGGCGGCGATTCGGCTGCGAGCCAGGTGCGTGAGGCGCTCGACGTAGCGATCGAAGATTTCGGTCGCGGCTGCTTCGTCGCCAATGGTTAACCGATGCAGCAGTTCGGATGAGCGCGGCAGGGAAAGATCGTCGTCGAGCATGACATGCAAGTCTAAGCGGCGACATGATTTGCGGGAAGTTTGACAGTTTCTGATGTTTTCTTGGCCGGTGGGGAGCGGCGTTTGGCATTTACAGTTCAGGGAACCCCGTGTCCAAGAGGAGGTTCGCGATGGCTTACGTTGTCACCAGCGCTTGCTTTGGCTGCAAATACACGGATTGCGTGGTCGTGTGTCCGACGGAGGCATTTCGGGAAGGCGAACAGATGCTCTATATCGATCCACACGATTGCGTTGATTGCGACGCGTGCGTGCCGGAATGTCCCGTAGAAGCGATATTTTTTGAGGATAATGTGCCAGCCGATCAGCGAGATTTTATTGCGCTCAATGCGGAGATGGCCGCGAAGTGTCCGCCAATTGTGGAGAAGAAGAAGCCACTTGTGGGATAGAGCCGGGAAAGGTCGGCAACCCACGGCCTGCGCTTTGGGACCAAGTTTGGTCCCGGCTATCGGTGAGTTTTTAATAGCTTCCAATTTGGCGGCGGCGGGCAGCTGAATTCTTTCCGCTCTTGGGTCGTGGGGTGGTCCAGCGCGAGACGAACGCAGTGGAGGGCGATGGAGTTCTCGGCGAAAGGCTGTCGGCTGCCATATTTGTGATCGCCGAGAATGGGGCAATCGATGGCGGAGAGCTGCAAGCGGATTTGGTGTTTGCGACCGGTGAGGAGGTGGATCTCAAGGAGCGTGCCTAGCTTCTCCTTGCCGAGCGTGCGGTAGCTGAGGCGGGCGTGTTGCGCAGAGCGGGTGCGCGGGGGCACAACTTCCATGCGGCGCTGGCGATCGTTTTTCAGGAGCCAGTGCGACAGCTCGCCGGCAGGTGGGTGGGGCAGTTGTGCGACGAGTGCCCAATAAACCTTTTCGACGCTGCCGGTTTGAAATTGCTTGGTGAGTCGATCGGCAGCTTTGCTGGTGCGGGCCAGAACAAGAAGGCCACCGACTGTCGAGTCGAGACGGCTGACGACGCCGAGATAAACATTGCCGGGCTTGTTGTATTTATGCTTGAGATATTCCTTGGCGAGGGTAATGACGCTGGAAACTCCCTCGACCACGCCTTGCGTGGCGAGGCCCGGCGGCTTGTTGACGACCAGAAGATGGTTGTCTTCGTAGAGGACTTCCAGGGACGGCTTGGGCATGCCGAATACTATACTGTAGCCCTATGTCTGATTTTCCGCTGATTCTCGCCAGCAGCTCGCCGCGGCGAAAACAATTGCTTGCTGAGGCCGGTTACGAGTTTACGGTAATACCACCGAGCGAAGCGGTGGAAAGTGCAATGGCTGCAAAGGCGAGGGGGCTGCCGGCGCAAGACATGGTAGCTCAGCTCGCACTGGAAAAAGCGCGAGACGTGGTGGCGCGCATCGAACGTGGGATTGTGATTGCTTGCGATACGGTGGCGGAATGTCGTGGGGAGATTCTAGGTAAGCCGCAGGGGCGCGAGGACGCCCAGAAGATGCTCAAGCTGCTGCGCGGTCAGGAGCACCGCGTTTATAGCGGTCTGTGCCTTTGGCGCAGGCCAGACGACGACCAGCGGCTGCAAATCGAGGTCACGAAACTGGTGATGGACCCGATCAGCGATGACCAATTAGAGCAGTATCTGGATAGCGGTCAGTGGCAAGGGAAGGCAGGCGCGTTCGGCTATCAGGACGGGCTCGACTGGGTGCATGTGGTGGAAGGGAGCGAGTCAAACGTCGTGGGACTGCCAATGGAGCTGTTCGAAAAGATGGTGGCAGAGTTGACGTGAAGTTCAAGGTTCGGGGTTCAGCACGGATCAAGGACAAGGGACGGTCACAGGATAGGAGCCGATTACTTTCACCGCAAAAACCCTTGCGAGGACGATTTCGTAAAGGTTAGGTTAAGAACATTGCAATCACGCTGACTTCTCGATTGCGTCGCAAGCTGATTTCGAGGGCAAGAATGAACTCCTTTCGTGTGATGTCCTGGTTGGTCATGGCGGCACTTTTGGCTGGCTGCGGACCGAGCAGCGGCGGCCGACGAGAGGTGAGCGGGACTATCAAACTCAAGGGTCAGCCGCTCGATCACGGTCTAATTACGTTTATGCCGATATCGGGCGACAAGACGACGCAAGGCGGCGCACCGATCACCAACGGGCAATACAAGATCGAGCGTCAGCAGGGTCTGATGCCAGGCACGTACCGGGTGAACATCACCGCGGGGGACGGTCGAACACCAGCCGACGCGCCGCCCGACCAGGCTCCAGGGCCCACTGGGGCCAATATCATTTCCAAAGATCGCATCCCGCCCGAATACAACACCAATTCCAAGCAGGATGTCGAGGTGAGTGACAAAAAGGCCAACGTCTTTAACTTTGACATCCCGTAGTGGTTGGTACATAAGGGTGGATGGACAGACGAGTGGCGAACAGGCAAACGGCAATTAGCACGCAATCATTGATCGTCCTATCCGAAAGCGAGAACGCCATGCGTCAATTACGTTCCGCATTTACCTTGGTCGAGCTGTTGGTGGTGATTGCGATTATCGGCGTGCTGGTGGCGCTGCTGCTGCCGGCGGTGCAAACCGCCCGTGAAGCGGCTCGGCGCAGCCAATGCACGAACAATCTCAAGCAGCTGTCGCTGGCCATGCTGAACTATGAAGACAGCTTTAAGACGCTGCCGGGCGGCGTGGGGCGTTTTGGCTGCTGCTGGGGGACCTGGATGGTGCGCGTGCTGCCGTACATGGAACAAGGATCGCTTGCGAATTTGTATGTCAATTCCGACGGCAACGACTCAACCGGGCAACGCTATAACGGCGCGACGAATGTTATGGTTACTACGAAGCGGATCAAATCGCTGACGTGCCCAAGTGATTTTCCCAATGCACCGCTGAGTCAGATAACGAACCATAACTACGGCGTGAACTATGGCAACACGAGCTTCTTCCAGGTACCGCTCGTCTCCGGGGGCATCACCATTCAGTTTCAAGGGGCGCCATTTTCCGCCTACACAGGTTCGAGTGACGGCGGCGATGGCCCGATCAATGCGGGCGCCGTAAGTAGTTTTAAAGATCTCTACGGCCGCCCGATTCGCATGGCAGAAATCACTGACGGCACGAGCAATACCATCCTGGCCTCAGAGTTGATCCAGGGGCAAATGAACGCCTTACACGGTTTTAGCTGGTGGGGAGGCGGGACGGGGTTTGTCACGTTCATGCCGCCGAATAGTACCCTGCCCGATGTGCTCATCGGCGGAATCTGCAATGCGGACAAGCGAAATCCTCCCTGCACGACGACGGGCACGACCTCCGCGCCACGCATGGCCGGCGCTCGCAGCCGGCATCCCAATGGTGTGATGGCCGCCTATTGCGACGGTCACGTAGGCTTCATTCCGAATAACATTAGCTTTGTCACCTGGAACGCGGTTGGCACCTCGCAAGGCGGCGAAGGAACCAATGACATTCAATAGGCGGCGTGTCACCGCCAGGTACTAACTTCCTAACACGCATGTACGGCCTGGTCACTTGCTTCTGTTGATCGACAACTACGACTCGTTTACCTACAACCTCGTCCAGCGCTTGGGCGAGATTGACTCGCGGCTGGATATCGAGGTCCATCGCAACGACCAGATCACCTGCGACCAGATTGAGTCCAAGCGGCCGACGCACTTGATTGTTTCACCGGGGCCCTGCACACCGAGCCAGGCGGGAATTTCAGTCGAGTGCGTCAACCGATTTATGGGCAAGCTGCCGGTTCTTGGCGTGTGCCTGGGCCATCAGTCGATTGGACAAGCGACCGGCGGCGTGATCGTGCGAGCCAAACGGTTGATGCACGGCAAAACCGATCAGATTCAGCACGACGGGGAGGGAATTTTTCGGGGACTGCCTTCTCCGCTGACGGCGACGCGGTACCACAGCCTCGTGATTCGCCCCGATACACTGTCGAACGATTTTGTCGTGAGCGCTTGGGCTGATGCCCCGGATGGAAGCCAGGAGATCATGGCCATTCGGCATAAGAAACTGCCCGTCGTCGGCGTACAGTTTCACCCCGAGAGTTTTCTTACCGAGCACGGGCATGACATGCTCCGCGCGTTTTTGGCGATGTGATGGCGCCATGCTCACTGTCGAAGACGCCCTCGGCCTCATTCTGGACCATGCTCAGCCGCTTGCGCCGGCGGTAATTCCAACGATCGCCGCTCTCGGCTGCGTTCTGGCCGAAAAAATCACCAGCGACATTGATTCGCCGCCGCACGATAAAGCGATCGTCGATGGCTATGCGCTAATCGCCGCCGACATTCGTTCGCCGAACATTGAGCTGCAAGTGCTCGAGGAAGTCACGGCCGGCGAGGTGCCCACAAAAACCGTTGAGCCGGGCACGGCCACGCGGATTATGACCGGCGCGCCGCTGCCGCGAGCGGCCGACGCCGTCGTGATGGTTGAACACACGCAATCCTATGGCGACAAAGTCAGAATTCAGCAGCCGTTGGTCAAGTCCGGGCAAAACATCATGCGCCGCGCCAGCTCACTGGCGCGAGGCCAGACCGTGCTTAGCGCCGGAAAGCTGGTGCGTGGCATCGAGCTCGGCTTGCTGGCCGAGGTTGGCCGTGCCGCCGTTTCAATCGTGCCACGGCCGCGCGTCGCGGTGCTTGTGACTGGCAATGAGCTCGTTGAATCCTCGACTTTTCCGCTGCCAGGCCAGATTCGCAACAGTAACGGGGACCTCTTGCATGGATTGGTGGAGCAAGCCGGCGGCATCGCCAGCCAGTTAGGCATCGCCTGCGACAATGAGGAAGACCTGACGAGCTTGATCGGCGAAGGACTGAGCAGCGACGTGCTGGTTCTTTCCGGCGGCGTCTCAGCCGGCGTGCTCGACTTGGTGCCGGCGACGCTGCAAAAACTCGGCGTGCAGCAGCTATTTCACAAGGTGAATCTCAAGCCCGGCAAGCCGCTGTGGTATGGCGTGAAAATATCGGCTGCTGGCAGCAAGACGCTCGTGTTTGGGCTGCCCGGTAATCCAGTGAGCTCCCTAGTCTGCTTTGAGCTGTTCGTGCGGCCAACGATTCAGAAGATGCGCGGGCTGCCTCCGACTGGCCTGGCGCGTCGGAGAGCACGGTTGATCATTGACCATCAGCAGCGAGGCGATCGGCCGACGTATTGGCCGGCGGCTTTGTGCGAGAACGAAGTCAAGCCGCTGCCATGGAAGGGATCGGGCGATTTGCGAACGCTGGCGGATGCGAACTGCCTGGCGTTTTTTCCGGCGGGTGAGCGGATGTATCGCGCGAGCGAAGAGGTCGAAGTCCTGCTGTTCGATTAGCTAGGGCGCGGCGACCGGGTTCGAGGAGCCCGCTTGCGTGGCGACGGTGCGCCGCGACGAGGTTTGCGAGCGGGCAACTTGAAGGGCAGCTTCAATGAAGGGGTCAGCGGAAGCGACGGCGCCGGCCGTGGGCTTCAAGGCGGTGACGGCGGTGTCTTTATCCTTCGACGGGCTGGCAATGCGGACCGCGACGTCGGGCTGGATGCCTGCGCCGCTAATCGCCTGGCCGCTGGGCGTGTACCACTTGGCGGTTGTGAGGCGGAGGCCGACGTTCGTCGTGGCCAGCGGAAAGATGCCTTGGACTGAGCCTTTACCGTAGCTCTTTTCGCCCACGACCGTCCCACGGCGATGATCGCGTATTGCTCCGGCCAGAATCTCGCTGGCGCTGGCCGAATCGTGATCGATCAGAACGACGAGCGGCATCCGCCACGTACCGGTGGTCTGGCCGCGATGATCGAAATCTTCACGCGGGCTGCGACCGCGGGTGGCAACGATCAGCCCATCGTTAACAAACATATCGGCCACATCCACGGCAGCCTTCAAGAGGCCGCCGGGATTGCCGCGAAGGTCAATCACCAGCTGCCGCATGCCCTGGGCATGCAGCTTCCATAGGGCCGCATCGACATCGCGGCTCGTCGTCTTTTGAAAGCTGGTCAGCTTGAAATAGGCGATGCCGTTGGCTGCGTCGATGATCTTGGCCTGCTCGACGCTAGGAATCTCGACACGACGCCGCGTGAGCGAAAGATTCTGGAGCGTGCCTTGGCTATTGCGGACGGAAACGGCGATTGCTGTCCCTTCGACGCCGCGGAGCATGTCGGCCAGCGCATCGGGTGATGCGTCGGCGGGCGTTGTTTTTCCATCGACGGCAACCAGAAAATCGCCGGGACGAATGCCGCCAGCGTGCGCCGGGCCGCCGGGAATGACGTTTACGATGGACAGGCCGGTCGGCTCCGTTTTTAATTCAACGCCTAAACCGACAAAGTTCCCTTCGATTTGCGAGAACAGCTCGTCCATCTGGCCGCCCGTCAGGAAGCTTGAATACTCATCGAGCGACGCGGCCGCGCCGCTGACGAATTCCAGGATCACCGCCTGTGCCGGCAGACCATAGTGATCGCGCAGGGTCGCGGCGATGGTTTGCACGAGCTGGCTCGCCTGCCGGCGATCGCTGACTGGGCGGGAGATCACCAGCCTTTCGATGTCGCGTTGTAGCGCCGCGATCTGCTGGACCGGCATCGACGAAAGATTCTTGGAGACGAACAGCGGCTCGGTGACGGCTACCTGCATGCAGGTCTGGCCGTTGATCACGATCTTCTGCCACTGCGGCTCATGCACATAGTGCGATTGGACTTTGAGCAGGACTTCTTCGTAGATATTCGCCGCGTCGCGCTCGCTTAACGTGGCCAGCGCGGTGCCGTAGGACGGATCGTTATAGCGGCGACAAACCTCGTAGTGAGCGCGCGTGTTGGCCACTCGCTCTTGCAATTTCGCCTGCTGGGGATGCTGACGCAGCGCTTCTTCGTAGTAGGAAAGCGCTTCCGCCCATTTGCGCTCGAGTTCTAGCTGCGAGCCGTGGCTGATGACCTCAGCCAAAGCGTCGGGCGCTGCCACTGGCTCGGCGAGTGTGACAATCTGGGCCTGTGCCGTGCCAACGGCAAGGACGAGACACACGGCCAATAGCCGAATAACTGCATAGAGCCTGCGCACGAGCATGCGGGAACTCGCCGGGTGGTGCGCCGTCCCTTTTTGCCGGGCCCGCGACTGCGTTTTGAACAGTCACGGCGGAGATGCCAGCAGGGGGGCCAACGCCAGGGTCAGGATTTGCAACCGGTGGCAGACGGCTTGCAACTTGTCAGCTGAACTAGTCCCGAAGGACAGGTCCGTGCAGCAGGCGGAATCGGAGGTTCCACCCACTCTTCAGACGCACGAATTTTATTCAGCCGTTAAGCGCATTCCTTCCGCCGAACGAATATAGGACACGGTATGCCTGCGGTCAAAAAGCTTCGCAACTGCTTTGCCGGCCAATCGTTACAACCGATGCGACTGCGCGATCAGAGTGCGGATTAGTCGGCCTAAAGCAAGATTGCACGCCCTAGCTTTCTTGCCGGTGGCGCGTCCTTGCGCGGCGGATTCCCAATGAATGGTGACCCGATAGGCTTCCGGGTGCGATTATAGCAACCTGATGCTAAGAAGGCAAACTATTAGTGATAGCAATGACTACTCATACACTTGTCATTAGTCATTTGCCCGCTGGATTTGAACCTAAACGGCGCCGAGAGGCTCATGAACTAAAGAAAACGAATGACAGCTTTGCGACATTGACGGGTTTTCTGGCTTTGCCGATACTCCGAAGAGCCCCTAATTCCTAGCCAGTTAATGGTTTTCGCGAGCTGATGACGGTCGCTACTAAGCCCGATTTGATCGAATACTGCCGCGAGACGGCCCGTCGCGCGAAGGCGGCGTCGGCCGAGTTGGCCGTCGCCAGCGGCGAGCAGAAGAACGGCTGGTTAAGAGATTCGGCGGCCCGGCTTCGCAAGCAAACTGCGACACTTTTGAAGGCGAACGCGGCTGACATCGCGGCCGCGCCTGGTTTTGGATTGACCGAAGCAGAAACGGACCGATTGCGGCTAACGAACAAGCGGATTGAGGAGATTGCAGTCGGCCTGGAAGAAGTGGCGGCACTGCCGGACCCGGTGGGCGAGATCATCGAATCATCCGTGCGGCCCAATGGCCTGGAAGTTGCCAAGATGCGGGTGCCGCTGGGAGTCGTATTTTTCATTTATGAATCGCGGCCTAATGTCACCGCCGACGCGGCGGCGATTTGCCTGAAAAGTGGCAACGCGGTGATCTTGCGCGGCGGCAATGAGGCAGCCCACTCCAGCGCGGCAATCGTCGAGATT
>Ga0136846_1215217_pt1 | contig 15724 bp, 12 predicted proteins | sample HopSoiMetagenom2_FD_96841 | JGI IMG/M metagenome (GOLD analysis project Ga0136846, IMG submission 96841) | Grasslands soil microbial communities from Hopland, California, USA - 2 Assembly 2016 (version 4) | ecosystem: Environmental > Terrestrial > Soil > Grasslands | place: USA: Hopland... | reverse complement strand
TGACCCGCGACGCATCGGTGTCCTCGACCCGCAGGATGAACGTTCCCGCGTTGTGGCGCGCCCACAACCACGAGAACAACGCTGACCGGACGTTGCCCACATGCAGCGAGCCGCTCGGCGCCGGCGCGAACCTGCACCGGACCGTCACGGTCCGACCACCGGGTTCGCGAGCGTCCCGATGCCATCGATCTCGACCTCGACGACGTCGCCGTCCTTGATCGCCCCGACACCCTCCGGCGTGCCCGTCAGGATCACGTCACCGGGAAGCAGCGTCATGAACGTCGTGATGTACTCGAGCAGCGTCGCGATGCCGAACACCATGTCGTCGGTCGACGCGCGCTGGACGACGTCACCGTTCAGACGCGTCTCGACCCAGATGCCGGCGGGATCGATATCCGTCTGCACCCAAGGACCAAGGGGCGCCGATCCGTCGAAGCCCTTCGCGCGAGTCCACTGATCGTCCGTTCGCTGGAGGCTCCGAAGCGTCACATCGTTCGCGCAGGTGAAGCCGAGGATGTAGCGCGACGCGTCCTCGGCACGCACGCCACGCGCGAGCCGCCCGATCACCACGGCGAGCTCGCCTTCGTAATCGATGCGCTTGCTGATCGGCAGGAGTGGGATCGGGTCGCTCGGGCCGATCACCGCGGTCGAGGGCTTGAGGAACAACAGCGGCTCCTCGGGAACCGCACCACCGAACTCCGCCGCGTGCGCCTCGTAGTTCTTGCCGACGCAGACGAGCTTCGACGGGAGCACGGGGGCCAGGAGCAACACGTCGGCGAGGTCGATCTCCTCGCCCGTCGGCAACGGATCTTCGAAGAACGTCCCCGCGAGCACCTGGATCGTGTCGCCCTCGATGATCACGCCGGTCGCGATCCGATCGCCGTGCCGGAAGCGCAGGAGTCGCATGGGGCGGCAGGCTACCGCAGGGCGGCTACGCTTCCGGGATGCGGGTGCGCGTCCGCGAACGGTCGTCGTACGGTCCGGCGGAGCTCGACGAGCTTCGTCGCTGGCTCGAGCAGGCGTACGACGATGGACCCTGGCGCCCGGAGCACTGGGACGAGATCGGCCCTGGGCCGCACGTGGTCGCCGAGGACGACGACGGCGCACTTCTCGCGCACGCGTGCGTCGCGTGGGTGCACGTCAGCATCGGCGACATGGAGCTGCGTGCGGGATACCTCGAGGACGTCGCGACGCGCGACGACATGCGGGGCCGGGGCTACGGGAGGGCGGTCGTGACCGCCACGCATCCGTTGATCGGGGCGGAGGCCGAGGTCGGCTTCCTCGCGACAGGATCCCAGCCGTTCTACGAGCGGCTCGGATGGGAACGGTGGCGAGGCCCGTCGAGCGTGATCGAGACCGACGGCACGCAGACGCCCACGCCCGAGGAGGACGGGTCGCTCATGGTCTTGCGGTTCCCCGAGACACCCGATTTCTCGGTCGACCTGCCGGTCTCGCGGCCGCGACGCGACCCCGACGAGGCGTGGTGAGATCGAGGTGACCTCGGGCCGGCGGCGTGGTTCGATACGGCCGTGAGCCTCCTGTCCCCCGGTGACCAGCCGCCGGACGTCACGCGGTTCGACGTCGAGACGGCGGCGCAGCGGATCGGCCTGTACGTGCGCACCACGCCGGTCCTCGAGCTCGAGCCCGGCGCGTTCGGGCTCGACGGCGTCGTCACGCTGAAGCTCGAGCTACTGCAGCACACCGGATCGTTCAAGCCGCGCGGCGCGTTCAACCGGATGCTGACCGCGGAGGTCGACGCGAGCGGCGTCCTCGCCGCCTCGGGCGGCAACTTCGGCCTCGCCGTGGCGTACGCCGCGCGGGTGCTCGGCCACCCGGCCGAGATCTTCGTGCCGGCGACGTCGCCCGCGATGAAGATCGAGCGGATCCGGTCCTACGGTGCGACGGTGCACGTCGTCGACGGCTTCTACGCCGACGCCTACGCCGCCTGCGAGGAGCGCGCGTTCGACACCGGCGCGGTCTTCATGCATCCCTACGACCAGCCTGCGGTGGTCGCGGGGCAGGGCACGATCGCCGCCGAGCTCGACGACCAAGCGCCGGCGGTGCGAACCGTCGTCGTCGCGGTCGGCGGCGGCGGTCTGATCGCCGGGATCGCGGCCTGGTACGCGGGCGACGCGAAGGTGATCGGCGTGGAGCCGGACCGGTGCCCGACGCTGTCGTCGGCCCTGCGCGCCGGCGAACCGGTCGATGTCGAGGTCGGGGGCATCGCGGCGGACGCGCTCGGCGCCGGGCGCGTCGGCACGATCGGTCTCGACATCGCGAAGCGGTTCGTCGACGACGTCGTCACCGTGCGCGACGACGAGATCATGCGGGCGCGGCGGGCGCTGTGGGATGCGTGCCGCGTGGCCACCGAACCGGGCGCGGCGGCGACCCTGGCTGCGCTCCAGACGGGGCGCTACCGGCCCGGACCCGAGGAGCGGGTGTGTCTCGTGCTGTGCGGCGCGAACGCAGACCCGGCAGACCTCTCGGAAGGCGACGACACGCCGGCGGGTTAGCCGAATCGAGCGGCGAGCTCGCCGCTCGCGCGCTCGCGCATCGCGGCCATCATCCGCTGCCGCTCCATCGCCTGGACGAGCGACAGGTGGTTCTGCGGGATGTCATGCTCGGCGAAGAACGCCTGGATCTCCGAGACCAGCTCGGGGTCGGTGATCGTCCGCGCACCGACCGCCAGGTGGATCACGTTCGATGCCGCGAACCGTGGCAGCAGCTCGTCCCAATGGTCGCGGACGTAGCGCCACGCGATCGCGCCGAGATCGCGGTTCGCCTCGGCTCGCGACAGCAGGAACGGCGCGTCCTGCGGCCGCACCTCCTCCGAGACGGCGAGCGCGAGCAGCCGTTCGATGAGCGCGGGGTCGCGGAACCGCGTGAGCGCCGTCCGGTAGCGATCTTGCTCTTGCGGCGTCGGGGCGTCGTGCATCCGCGCACGGAACGCCTCGAACGCGTCCTCGCCGCCGGCGAACGCAACGACGTCGACCGAGGCGGCGGCGACCGAGGCGTCGACCGTGCCACCGGATCGCGACAGGCCCTCGGCTTCGCGCGCCATCGCCTGGGTCTCCGGATCGTCGCCCAAGATCCCGAGCGTCCGGATCAGCTCACCGCGCAGTTCGCGATCGAGATCGCCGTCCTCGGAACGAGGGTCCCAGCCGAGCCGGTCCAGCGCCGGCCGGACGAGCGACCGGACGAAGTCGCGGAACCGCTCGCGCGGGTCGCCGTCAAGGAACCGGTCGCACCACGCCAGCCCCGTGATGATCGTCAGCCACACCGACGGCGCGGTTTCGTCGCGGAACTCGGCGGCCACGTCCAGGAAGTTGGAGACCGTGGCGCGGCCGGAAACCGCGGCGGCCCAGGCGTCGTCCACCAGGCTCTGGCGCTCGCCGGGCGCGAGCTCGGCGAGCCGGGCCGTCAGCCGCCCGCGGAGCGCCTCGTCGTAGAACGTGCGGACGAACGCGGTGCTGCCGGCGTTCGCCACGACCAAGGCGTCCGCGTCGGCGAGCGGTACCGAAAGCCCCTCGGACTCCACCAGCACGTGGTCGACGCGCTCGCCGTCGGCGCCGAGCTGGCGCACGATCAACGGCACCGGCCACGTCGTCTCGTCGTCGGGCAGCGAGGGGGCGAACCGCCGCTGCGTCAGCCGGATCTGGTCCCCGTCGCGTGCCACCTCGATCGCCGGATAGCCCGGCTGGAAGATCCAGGCGTCCATGATCCTGCGCACCGGCTTGCCGCTCGCTTCCTCCAGCGCATCCCACAGGTCGTGTGTCTCGGTGTTGCCGTACGCGTGCGCGGCCAGGTATCGGCGGATCCCGTCGCGGAACACGTCGGGACCGAGCCATTGCTCGATCATCCGGAGCACCGCGCCGCCCTTCGTGTACGTGAGCGTGTCGAACATGCCGCTCGCGTCGTCCGGCGATTCGACGGGGAACTCGATCGGGCGCGTGCTCGCGAGCGAGTCGACCTCGAACGCCGTCATCCGGATCGCCTGGAACGCGTCGAAGACGGCCCACGTCGGCTCCATCTCGTTCACGCAGAGATAGGACATGAACGTCGCGAACGCCTCGTTCAGCCAGATCCCGTTCCACCAGCGCATCGTGACGAGGTCGCCGAACCACATGTGCGCGAGCTCGTGCGCGATCGTCTCGGCGACGTCCAGCTGTTCGACGTAGGACGCGAGCGCCGGGTCCAGGAGTAGCAGCGTCTCCCGGTAGGTCACCAGGCCGGTGTTCTCCATGGCGCCCTGCGCGAAGTCCGGGATCGCCGCCTGGTCGAGCTTCCGCTCGGGATACGGGATCGCGTAGTACTCGCCGAACCAGTCGAGCGCGTAGGCCGCGACCTCGTTCGCGTACGACGCCAGGTGCAGCCGGTCGGGACGGCACGCGACGCGGATCGGCGTCGGACCTGCGAACGACGGTTCCGTCAGGCCGAGGCCGCCGACCACGACGCACACAAGGTAGGTCGACATCACCATGGACCGCTCGAACCGGACGCGCGTGAAGCCCGCATCCGCCGGCTCGCGTCCGGTCTCGGGCGTGTTCGTCAGGGCCGTCAAGCCGTCGGGAACCACGAGCGTCATCTGGAACGACGCCTTCAGATCCGGCTCGTCCCAACACGGGAAGTTGCGCCGCGCGTCGGTGGCCTCGAAGTGCGTCGTGATGATCACGTGGTCCTGCCCGCCGTCGTCGGTGAACCGCGAGCGATACATGCCCTCCATCAGGTCGCTGAGGCGGCCGGTGAACGACAGGCGCAGCGTGTAGTCGCCCGGTGCGAGCTCGCCCGGAAGCTCGAGCGTGATCCTGCCGGCAGACGGGTCGGGCACCGCCTTCGCGATCTCGACCGTCGCGCCGTCGGCGGCGATCACCGTGCCCGCATGGATCGTGACCTCTTTGCCGTTCATCGCGATCTCGGTGACGGGCTCGTGGACGGTGATCGACACATCCTCGGTGCCGTCGAACGCCGGCGCTTCGGGATCGAGGCGCAACTCGATCGCGTAGTGGGCCGGGGTGACGCTCCTCGGCAGCCGGTAGGGCGATCCGGACGTCATGCCCGGGCCTCAGTCATCGACGAAGGTGAGCCAGTCGATGTACCGCTGATCGTCGCCCTTGGTCGCGGCGAAGAACGCCTCCTGCAGCTCCTTGGTCACCGGGCCGCGGTGCCCGACACCGACCGCGCGATCGTCGACCTCGCGGATCGGCGTCACCTCCGCGGCGGTGCCGGTGAAGAAGACCTCATCGGCGAGGTAGAGGTCCGTGCGCACGAGATCGCGTTCGATCACGTCGTAGCCGAGGTCGCGCGCGATCGCGATCACCGAGCTCCGCGTGATGCCGCCGAGGGCGCCGACGGCCGGCGGCGGGGTGATGAGGACGCCGCGATCGACCACGAAGACGTTCTCCCCGGAACCCTCCGCGATCATGCCGGCGTGGTTGAGCAAGATCGCCTCGTCGTAGCCGCCCTTGACGGCCTCGACCTTGGCCAGGATCGAGCCCAGGTACGTCGCCGTCGCCTTGGCGGCCGACGGTAGCGAGTTCTGGTCGTGGCGCTTCCAGCTGGAGACCTTCACGCGCGCGCCCTGCTCTACGGCGTCCTCGCCGAGGTAGGCGCCCCACGGCCACACCGCGATCGCGACCTCGACGGGCGCGGCGAGCGGGTTCACTCCCATCTCGCCGTAGCCGCGGAAGGCGATCGGCCGGATGTAGCAGCTGTCGAGGTCGTTGACCCGGATCAGCTCCTTCGTCGCGGCGATCAGCTCCTCCTTCGAGTACGGGAGCTCCATGTGGTAGATCGCGCCCGAGGCGAACATCCGGTCCAGATGCGCGTCGAGGTGCCAGACCGCCGGTCCGCGGGTCGTCGCGTAGGCACGGATGCCCTCGAAGACGCCCGAGCCGTAGTGCAGTCCGTGGCTGAGCACGTGGATCTTGGCGTCGTGCCAGTCCACGAGCTCGCCGTTCATCCAGATCTTGTCGACCTCGGTGATCGGCACGACGGGCTCCTCTCGGCTCGCCGCCCGGTCGGCCCGGGCGCCGGTACAGGATAGCGTTCAGGTGTCGAGGTCGTAGACCCGCCAGGACTGCGGCGCATCGGGCGAGAACGGTTGCGTGAGATCGGGACCGTAGCGCTCGACGGCCCACGCGCGCACGGTGTCGACCGCTCGCGCGAGGTCCGCGTCACTCGACCGCCACGTCCATGAGTAGTTCCGCGCGGCCGCCTCGTCCAGGAACCGCTGCAGCGAGCTGTCGATCTGCATCGGCGTCTGGATCACCGCTCGCTTGGTCGCGCCGCTCGCCGCGAACACCTCGTCCAGGTCGACGTAGCCGCCGCGGAGGTCGAGCCCGACCGGCTCCGCGGCGGCGCCGAGCTCCTGCACGAACCGAAGCCACACCTCGCGCCATCCGCCCGCGTAGCCACCGGGCTCGACGACGACCACGCCGCCGGGCGCGACCACCCGGCAGAGCTCCGCCACCGCGTCGCGCCACGACGCGATCAGGTGGAACACCCAGCGGCAATACGCGGCCGGGAAGGCGCCGTCGGCGACCGGCAAGCGGGTGGCGTCGGCGATCGCGACGTCGACGCCGCGGCCTCCCTCCTTGGCGCGCAAGCGTCGGAGCATCGCCACGGACAGATCCAGGCCGATGATGCGGCGGCCGCGCTCGGCGAGCGGGATCGCGATAGCGCCCGTCCCCACGCCGATCTCGAGCGCCGGCCCGGGCGGCAACACGCCGTCGAGCACGTCCAGCGCCCGGGCGAGCTCGGTCGGATCGGTGAGCCGGGTTCGGTCGTAGACGCCCGCCGCCCGCTCGAACGAGACCGAGCCGCTGTCCGCCATCGGTGCAGCGTAACGGCTCATTCCGCAGCCCCGACCTGCCGATGGTGTGGCGTGCAGACCGAACAGCTCTCGGAGGGTCCGCCGCCGATCGATGCCCGGTTCCGCGAGTGGCTCGAACGCGTCCCGGGCACCGTCTACGTCCAGCAGGGCGAGGGCACGGCGACCACCGTCTACATCAGCCCTCGCGTCCGGTTCCTCGTCGGACTGCCGGCGGAGACGTTCACCGACGACCCGAACGCGTGGGCGACGCTCGTCCATCCCGACGATCGCGACCGCCTGGAGGCGGCCGACCTCGCGGCCGACGGGACCGGCTCGTTCCACTGCGAGTACCGGCTGCGGACGGCGGACGGCTCCTATCGCTGGATGCGCGACGAGGCGCACCGCCAGGCGGATCGAGCCGACCTCTGGATCGGGGTGCTCGTCGACATCACCGACCAGAAGCGAACCGAGGACGAGCTCCGCGCCGCGGTCGGCAGGTTCCAGACACTCGTCGAACAGGTGCCGACGGTGATCTACACCGAAGCGGTGGGTGAGGCGGTCAGTCCGACGTACGTGAGCCCGCGATACGAGTCGATGTTCGGGTTCACGCCGCAGGAGCGTCTCGCCGACCCGTCGCTCTGGGAGCGGCTCCTGCACCCCGACGACCGCGAGCGGATGCTCGCCGAGATCGCCGGTCTGACGCCGGAGGCGGAGGGATGGTCGTTCGAGTACCGCATGCGACATCGAGACGGGCACATCGTGTGGGTGCAGGACCAAGCGGTGCTGGTCCGAGACGACGACGGGACGCCGCTGTTCTACCAAGGGGTGCTGTCCGACGTAACCGAGAGCCGCCGCGCGAAGGACGAGCTCGAGCTCGCACTGGACGAGCTCCGCCGTGCCGACGAGATGAAGAACACGTTCCTCACCGCCGTGTCGCACGACCTCCGGACGCCGCTCGCCACGATCTTGGGCAACGCGATCACGCTCGAGCACGCCGACGAGCTGTCCCTATCCGAGGACGAGCGCACGCAGATGCTTCGGTCGCTCGCGGCCAAGGCGCGAAGGCTGACCGAGCTGATCACCGACCTGCTGGACATGGACCGGCTGACGCGCGGTGCGTTCGAGCCACGCTTCGCGCCCGAAGAGCTCGGCGGCCTGATCGAACGGGTGGCGCGCGAGGCGGACCTAGCCGGTGAGCACCACGTCGACCTTGACCTGCGGCCGGTCGTCGCGATGCTCGACCGCTCCATGATCGAGCGCGTCGTCGACAACCTCCTCGTGAACGCGTCGAAGCACACGCCGCCCCACGCGGCGATCCGGATCCGGCTGCGACCCGTCGGTCAGGGCGCCGAGATCGTGGTCGAGGACGACGGCCCCGGCGTGCCGCCGGAACTGCGTGACGCGCTGTTCCGGCCGTTCGAGCGCGGCCCCAGCGCGAACCCGCACTCACCGGGCGTCGGGCTCGGCCTGTCCCTGGTCGCGCGGTTCGCGGAGCTGCACCGCGGCCGGGCGTGGGTCGAAGAGGCCGCGGGCGGCGGCGCCGCCTTCCACGTGCTGCTCGCCACCGCGGCCGAGCCGGTCAGTTGAGCGACGGATCGCTCGGCATCGACCGGAGCATCGCGTAGGTCGGGCCGAGGCGCGCGATCACGCCGTCCCACAGTCGCTCCGGCTCGGCGGTGAACACGTCGGCGGGGGTCGCGGGCGTCAGCAGCCACGCGTCCTCGGCGAGCTCTGCCTCGAGCTGCCCAGGCCCCCACCCGGAGTAGCCCGCGAAGATCCGGGCGCGGACGATCGCCCCGCGATCCGCATCGTCGACCTCGTCGGGCAGGAACCCGACCGACCCGAACGCGACCACGCCCGCCACCGCCGGATCGGTGAACTCCGCGAGGACCACCGCGCCGTCCGGTTGGACGGGCCCGCCTTCGAACAGCGCCTCGTCGTCGGCGACGAGCTCCGCGAGGGGCGGCACCGCCTCATCGACCGTCACCTCGAGCGGGCGGTTCAGCACGACGCCGACCGCGCCCTCCTCGTCGTGGTGACCGATCAACACGACCGTTCGCCGGAAGTTCGGGTCGAACAGCGTCGCGTTCGAGATCAGCAGGTGGCCGGTCAGCTCGGTCGACACCCCGGCATCATGGCCGACCGGCTGGGTTGTGTCAGGCGATCGTGATCGAGGGCCGTCGCGCGCGGCGCCGCTTGTCCTTCAGGATCTCTCGCACGCAGTTGTACGCGGGGATCCCCGTGACGCCACCGCCCGCGTGTGTCGCGCTCGAGCATTGATACAGCCCTCGGATCGGGGTGCGGTAGTCCGCGTAGCCCGGTGCCGGCCGCATGTGGAACAGCTGTTCGGCCGACAGCTCCCCGTGGAAGATGTTGCCGCCGACGAGACCCCACTCCTCCTGCATCTCATGCGGGCCGAGCACCTGCCGATGCAAGACCGAGTCGGCGAAGCCGGGTGCGAGCTCGTCGTACCCCGCGATCACGCGGTCGGCGTACGCGTCGAGCGCCGCGTCGTCGGGCTCGTCGGCCCACTCCGCCGGACACCACTGCGTGAACAGCGACACGACGTGCTTGCCGTCGGGCGCGAGCGACGGGTCGTGGTACGTCGGCATCACGCCGTCGGAGAACGGGGCGGTCGCCGCGCGGCCGGCTCGCGCTTCCTCGAACGCCTTCTCGAGATACACGATCGAGTGCGCAAGCTCCATGCCGCCGGTGAAGTCCTGCTGCTCGGGCCGGGACGTGAACACCGGCGCCCGATCCAGCGCGAGGTTGATCTTCACGGTGCCGCTTCGCGAGCGCCAGTTGCGGATGTCCTCGACGAACTCGGCGGGCAGATCGTCGGCGTCGAGTTGGCGCAGGAACGTGATCTGCGGATGGGTCGCGGCCACCACCAGCGGCGCGGTGAGCTCTGTGCCGTCCCCGAGCGCGACCCCGCGGGCCCTCCCGCCGGTGGTCAGGATCCGTTCGACGGCCGCCTCACAACGGATCTCCGCACCGTAGCTCCGCGCGCTCGCGGCGAGCGCGTCGGACACCGCGCCCATGCCGCCGATCGGCGTCGCCCACGCGCCGAGGTGGCCGTCGCCGACCTCGCCGATCGAGTGATGCGCCATCACGTAGCCGGTGCCCGGCTCGTACGGGCCCGCCCACGTGCCGATCAGCCCGTTCAGCGCCATCACCGTCTTCACCTGATCGCTCTCGAAGAACCGATCCAGGATGTCCATGATCGACATCGTCATCAGACGCGTGACGTCGGCGACGCCTCGAACGTTCAGGCCGCGGAAACGCCATACGAGCCGCAGCTGCTCCTGGAGGTCGGCCACCGACATCGATCCGACCTTCGGCGGGGTGGTCATCAGCAACGGACCCAGCACGGCGGCGAGCCCGCCGATCCACGCGTCCCACTGCTCGATCGCGTCCGCGTCGCGCTTGGAGAACTTCGCGAACTCGTCGTAGTTCCACTGGGCGTCGTCGTCGGCCTGCACGATGGAGCGCCCGTCGGGGAACGGCACGAAGTACGGGCCGACCGGCACCGAGCGGTATCCGTGGCGGGCGAGCTCGAGGTCGTGCAGGATCGTGTCCGGCATCAGACTCATCACGTAGCTGAGCGTGGTGACCTTGAATCCGGGCGCCTCGGGCCACGGCGCCATCGTGTCGGCGGCGCCGCCGACCTTGTGGCGCTTCTCGAGGACGATGGTGCGGGCGCCCTTCTTGGCGAGGTACGCGGCGGCCACGAGCCCGTTGTGGCCGCCTCCCACCACGATCGCGTCGTACCGCCCGGCGTCCATGCGGCCGAGGATAGGCCGCGCGAGCCCGGCGCCGGTAGCCGCCTGGTCAGGCGGTCCGACGGCCGGGCTCGGGGTAGGTCGCCGCCTCGAGCGCCTCGGCCGAGGCGTAGCGCGGCACCTCGCCCGCGATCACCTCGCCGACCGGGTCCGGCGCGGTGATGCGCTCGTCGTCACGCGAGCCCGGCCCGGGGTCCCGATCGTGGCGAAGACGCAGCAACGGCACGAGCAGGATCGCCGCCGCGAGCGCGCTGACCCCGCCGATCCGGTACGTCGGCTGCGGTCCGACGTGCTTCAGCACCGGACCCGCAACCAAATATGCCGCCGCCAGACCGAGCGACAGCGCGGCTTCGAAACCCGCCATCGCGCGGCTCCGCACCGCGTCGGGCGTCCGGCGCTGCATGATCCCCGTCTCGGCGACCATCGTCAGGCCGTCGGTCACGCCCATCGCGAACAGCGCGACGAGCACGAGTACGAACGCAGGCGCGAAACCGACGACGAACGCGGCGACCGCGATGCCGAACGAGCCCACGACGAGCCACACCGGCTCGGTCGCCGGACGCAGGAACCGGCCGAGACCCGATCCGACGACCGAGCCCGTCCCCCAACACGCGATCAGCGCGGCGAACCCGACGGCGCCCGCACCGAAGTGCTCGGCCAGCGCCGCGTCGGCGACCATCCCGATCCCCATACCGAGCACGAAGACGACCCACGCGACCGTCAATCGGCGAAGCACACGATCGCGCCACAGGAACGCGAGGCCCGCCGCGAGACCGCGATGTTCGTCGTGCTCTGCGGCGTCGCGCGTCTTCTGGTACGACCCACGGACCGTGATGGTCAGGACGATCGACACGACGAACGTCAGCGCGTTCAACGCGAAGACCGACGACGGCCCAACGGTCGCGACGAGCACACCGCCGATCAACGGTCCCACGGCGATGCCGGCATGTGTGCCCATCGTGATCAGGCTGTTGGCCCAGCTGACGTCGTCCTCGTCGTCGACGAGGTTCGGGATCGCCGCACGCGACGTCGTGATGAACGGGATCTCTGCGAGCGCCGATCCGAACGCCAGCACGATCAACACGATGGGCGCATGCGCGAACGCCATCGCCACGAAGAACGCCGCCGACACTGCTTCACACCAGATCATCACCGTGCGCCGGTCGAACCGGTCGCCAAGCGCACCGCCGAACGGACCGAAGATGCCGGCCACGCCGAACGTAAGCAGCAACGAGAGTGCCTGCATGCCAGGGGAATGCGTGCGGCTCCAGACGGTGTAGTTGAGCGCGGTGTACGCGGCGCCGCCGCCGGTGACGGAGATCAGACGGCCGGTCGCAAGCCGACGGATCTTCGCACGCGCTTCGATGGGATACAGGGTCATGGAGCGGCTCCTCGGGTGGTGGTTCCGGGGTCGTGGTGCTCGGTGGATCGGGACGGGGTGCGCGAGATCGCGCGGGCGCTCAGACGGCGCCCGTATCCCCAGTCACGATCGGCATCCACTCCATGGCTCGACGAGGGTAACACCGCACCTGGGTGCGGTCGAGGACTTCACGGTGTGATGCTCGTCACACGAGCGAGACGGCGCGGATGTGGTTCGCCTCGATCGCCGTCGCGACACGCTCGAGCACTTCCGTGGGTACTTCGGAGTCGACGGTGAGCACCATCAACGCCTCGCCGCCCTGCGCGCGACGCCCGACATCCATCGTCGCGATGTTGATGCGGGCGTCGCCGAAGATCGTGCCGACCTTGCCGATGATCCCGGGGCGGTCCACGTAGCGGAAGAACACCATCCGATTCGCGCGGCCGACCTCGACGTCGAAGTCATCGATCTTGATCACGCGCACCGAGTCCTTGGCGACGATCGTCCCCTCCAGGAGCACCGGTCCCTCGTCGGTCTCCGCGCGGATCGAGATCAGCGACACATAGTCCTGGCTCACGGTGGACCGCATCTCGCTCACCGCGAGCCCGCGGTCGCGCGCGAGCATGGGCGCGTTGACGAACGTGACCGGCTCGTTGACCGATCGCGCAAGGATCCCCTTCAGGGTCGCCAGGGTCAGCACGCGCGTGTCGTGCTCCGCGATCCGTCCAAGGTAGGACGCGACCACCGTGCGGACGCCGCCTCCGGCCAGCCCTGCGGAGAGCGCGCCAAGGTGCTCGGCGAGCGGGACGAACGGCCGGACGGCCTCGGCGACCTCCGCACCCGCGGACACGTTGACCGCGTAGGGCACGAACTCGCCCTTCAGCGCGAGCCGCACCATCTCGGCGACGGTCACGCCGGCCTTGTCCTGCGCCTCCCGGGTCGAGGCGCCGAGGTGCGGTGTGACGACCGTGTTCGGCATCGCGAACAGCGGCGAATCGGTCGTCGGCTCGACCGCGAACACGTCGAGCGCCGCGCCCGCGAGGTGACCGTCCTCGAGCGCCTTGCTCAGGGCGGCCTCGTCGACGATCCCGCCGCGTGCCGTGTTCACCAGTCGCGCGCCCGGCTTGATCATCCGGAGCTCCTTCTCCCCGATCAGGCCCTCGGTCTCCGGCGTGCGCGGCAGATGGATCGACACGAAATCGGACTGCACGAGCAGCGCCTCGAGCGTCGGCATGATCTCGACGCCGATCTCCTTGGCGCGCTCGGCGCTGACGTACGGGTCGAATGCGATCACGCGCATCCCGAAGCCGCCCGCGCGGGCGGCGACGAGCGACCCGACGCGGCCGAGCCCCACGAGCCCGATGGTCTTGCCGGCGAGCTCCACACCCTCCCACTTGGAGCGCTCCCACCGGCCCTCGATCAGGTCGGCGTGCGCCTGCGGGATGTTCCGTGCCTGCGACAGCAGCAGCGCGAGCGTCTGCTCAGCCGCGGAGATGATGTTGGACTGGGGCGCGTTGACCACCATCACGCCGCGCCGGGTGGCCTCCTCGACGTCGACGTTGTCCAGCCCGATGCCGGCGCGCGCGATCACCTTGAGGTTCGGTGCTGCCCCGAGCACGTCGGCGGTCACCTGCGTGGCGCTCCGGATGACCAACGCGTCGTACGGGGCGACCTCGGCCGCGAGGTCGCCCTTCGCGAGGTCGGTACGGACGTCGACCTGGAAGTCCTTGCGCAACAGGTCGAGGCCCTGCTCCGACAGGGTCTCGGTCACGAGGACCCGCATCGCCTCAGCGCGCCCCCTGGAACACCTGCTCGGCCGCGGCCACCGCGGCGCCGAGCTTCACCGGGTAGCCCAGCCGCTCGAGCGTCATCTCGAGCGCCGCGAGGCCGCGGATGATGTCGAGCTCGCTGAAGTAGCCGAAGTGTCCGATGCGGAAGACCGCGCCCTTGAGCGGGCCCTGCCCAGGCGCAAGCACGCATCCGAAGTCCGACCGGATCATGTCGCAGATCTGGTCGGCGGTGATGCCGTCGGGCGCGCGGATCGCCGTCACGGTCCAGTTGTCGTCGAGCCCCTCGCCGAACAGATCGAGGCCGATCGCCGTGACGCCGTCCTTGACCGCCCGGCTGAGCGTCTGGTGTCGGCGCAGGGCGGCGTCGACGCCGTCTTGGAAGTACAGCTCGAGCGCGGCGCGAAGCCCCTGCAGCACGCTGATCGCCGGCGTCCACGGGTTCTCGGGGTGCGGCAACGCCGCGAACGTCCGATACTCGCGCCAGTCGAAGTAGAACCTCGGCAGCGTCGCGGTCTCGGCCGCCCGCCTCGCGCGCTCGCTCACCGCGACGAACGCGATCCCCGGGCTCGCCGACAGCGCCTTCTGCGAGCCGCCGACGGCGACGTCGATGGCCCAGTCGTCGAACGCGAACGGGACCGCCCCGAGGCTCGAGACCACATCGGCGACCACCAACGCCCCCGCCTCGCGGGCGACCGCCGCAAGCTCGCGGACGGGTTGGATGACACCGGTCGAGGTCTCGGACTGGGTGAGCAGCACCGCCTTCACGTTCGGATGCGCGCCGAGGCGGTCACGGAACGCGTCCGGATCGAGCCGCGTGCCCCACGGGTCGTCGCTCGTGTGGACGATCAGGCCATAGGCGGTTGCGAGGCGCTGCCACCGTTGGGAGAAGAACCCCGCGAGCGGCACGAACACCTCGTCGCCCGGCGAGAGCAGGTTCTGGACCGCCGACTCCAGGCCGCCGGTGCCCGAGGAGGTCAGCAGGAAGATCTCGGCCGCGTCGGTGCGGTACACCTCGCGGAGCCGGCCGGTCACCTCGCGCATCAGGTCGCCGAAGCCGGGACCGCGGTGATAGACGAGCGGGCTGCCCTGGGCGAGCAGCACCTCGGGCGGGATGGGGGTCGGCCCCGGGGCCAGGATGATCTCCGGCCTGTCCACGACGTATCAACTCCTCAACGCGTCGGAAGGGCCAGGGTACCAACGCCCGGCGGCGACCCGATCAGGCTCCCAGTGTTCGCAGGTCCACGTCGGGGTCGGCCAGCGCGGCACGGTCGGGCGACGCGCCCGCGCGGATGAGCGGAAGTGAGCGGCGGCACTCCTTCGGACGGTTGAGCGCGACGCTCGCGCGCAGGACTCCGGCATCGTCCAGGAAGAACGCGCAGAACGAGCGGTCCTCGAGCGACCCGCGCACCACCATGTCGTCGGCGACGGCGACCCCGCCCATCTGCAGGTGCTCGTCGTACTGATCGGACCAGAACCAATGCGGGTCGTCGAAGGCGTCCGGCGACCCGAGCATCGCCCGCGCGGCGTGCGCGCCCATCTTGATCGCGTTGTCGAAGTGCTCCACGCGGACCCGGCCGAGAACCGGATGTGCATGCGACGCGACGTCGCCGGCGGCGAACACACCGGGAACGTCCGTCTCCAGGCGCGCGTTCACCGCGATACCGCCGTCAGCGGCGAGCGCGAGGTCGCCGACCGCGTCGGTGGCCGGCTCGGTTCCGACGCCGACGACCACCATGCCGCACTCGATCGTGTCGCCGTCTCGGGTCACCACCCGCTCGACTCTCCCGGGCCCCTCGAACCGCGCCACGGTGTCGTTGAACCGCATCGTCACGCCGCGATCGCGGTGGATCGATGCGAGCACATCGCCGATGCGTGCACCAAGCACCTTGTACATGGCGGTCTCGAACACCTCGATCACCGTGACCTCGATGCCCAGCAGCCGTAGCGACGCGGCGACCTCGGCCCCGATAAACCCCATGCC
>Ga0136846_1238652_pt1 | contig 15725 bp, 14 predicted proteins | sample HopSoiMetagenom2_FD_96841 | JGI IMG/M metagenome (GOLD analysis project Ga0136846, IMG submission 96841) | Grasslands soil microbial communities from Hopland, California, USA - 2 Assembly 2016 (version 4) | ecosystem: Environmental > Terrestrial > Soil > Grasslands | place: USA: Hopland... | reverse complement strand
TGCGCGAACTCAAGGCCTGGTGGAACCGGCGCGACGCAGTGCGATGGAACCACCGATCACGGCGCACCGCCATCGCGACAGGCATCGCGCTGACGATGCTCCTATGGCCGTGGCAAGTCTCTGTGCGGGCACCCGGCGTGTTGAGCGCGCAGCAGGCGCAGGCGATGTACGCGCCCCATGCTGCCCAGGTGAACAGCCGCTTGCCCCCGGCCGGCGAGATCGTGCGTGCCGGCCAGCCTCTGCTGCAACTGCGTTCGCCCGACCTCTCTTCGCGCCTCGCGCAGGCGCAGGCTCGCGAACAACAACTGCAGTGGCAGTTGAGCCAGCAGCCCTTCGACGAGCATTTGATGGAAGCTGGCCCCGCACTGCGCAAGCGCTGGGAGGCCGCGGCAGAGGAGGTGGCTGGCCTGCAGGTCGAAATGCGCCGCCTGTCGATCACCGCGCCTTTCGACGGCACCGTGGTCGAGGTGGATGACGACGCGGCTCGCGATGTGTGGATTCCCGCTGGCGAGCGCCTTCTGCAGGTGATCGGACCACGCGGCACGAAAGTGGATGCCTTCGTCGACGAAGCTGAACTCGAAGGCCTGGCTGTGGGCCAGCACGCGGTGTTCGTTCCTACAGCGTTGGAAGAATCATTGGTGAATTGTTCGGTGACGGGCATCGACGCGGTGCAAGTCGCCTATCTCGATGTGCCCGGTGTCGCCAGCCCCTACGGTGGCAGCATCCCGGCGCAACGTACGAGCGAGGGTCGACTGCTGCCGATGCAGCCCACTTTTCGCGTACGGCTCGCGCAATGCGACCGCGAACTGCCGCCGCGCTCGGAGCTTGCGGGCGTGGCCCACCTTCACGGGCAACGACAGTCCATTGCGGGCCGCGGGCTGCATTGGGTGGCGGCTTTGTGGCAGCGTGAATCGGCGCTGTGAGTTTCATTGGTAGGGTGGGCAAAGCGAAGCGTGCCCACGCGTAATCGTTGAGCTGATTTGATCGACGACCGCGTGGGCACGCTTCGCTTTGCCCACCCTACAAGAACCTGCTCTCACCATTGCCAAGAACCCGCGTTGCTGCCAGGCGCTACGATGCTTTCTCGCATCGACGCCGCTTGCGCGACCCGCACGGCGCCCATCATTTTCACGAACCCACAAGGTGATGGCATGACCACCAAACAATCGCGACCGGCGGTGCTCGACCAGATCGGCAACACGCCACTGGTGCAAGTGACGCGGCTTGACACTGGCCTGTGTACGCTGTTCCTGAAGCTCGAGAACCAGAACCCCGGCGGCAGCATCAAGGACCGGATCGGCTTGGCAATGGTCGACACGGCCGAGCGCGATGGCCGCCTGAAGCCGGGCGGCACGGTGGTCGAGGCGACCGCCGGCAACACCGGCCTCGGCATCGCTCTCGTGGCGCGCGCCAAGGGCTACCGCGTGGTGCTCGTGGTGCCCGACAAGATGTCGACCGAGAAAGTCCTGCATCTGAAGGCCCTTGGCGCCGAGGTGCACATCACCCGCTCCGACGTGGGCAAGGGCCATCCCGACTACTATCAGGACGTGGCTGCACGGCTTGCCCGCGACATCCCCGGCGCATTCTTCGCCGACCAGTTCAACAACCCCGCCAACCCGCTCGCACACGAGACCAGCACCGGGCCAGAGATCTGGCAGCAGATGGGTCACGACATCGATGCCATCGTCTGCGGCGTGGGCTCAGGCGGCACCATCGCCGGACTGTCTGCCTACTTCAGAAAGGTGCAACCCGAACTCGGTTTCGTGCTGGCCGACCCCAAGGGTTCCATCGTGGCCGAGTACACCCGAAGCGGCAAGCTCGGCACCGCGGGCTCGTGGGCGGTGGAAGGCATCGGTGAAGACTTCATCCCCGCCATCGCCGATTTGTCCAGCGTGTGCGCGGCCTATGAAATTCCGGATGAGGAAAGCTTCGGCACCGCACGCGAATTGTTGCGGGCCGAGGGCATTCTGGGTGGATCGTCCACCGGCACCTTGCTCGCTGCTGCGCTGCGTTTCTGCCGCGAGCAGAAGACGCCCAAGCGCGTGGTGAGCTTTGTCGTCGACACCGGCACGCGCTACCTGTCGAAGATGTACAACGACCAGTGGATGCTCGACCAGGGCCTGCTGCCGCGCAAACGCTACGGTGATCTGCGCGACGTGGTGTCGCGCCGTTTCGAAGAAGGCAGCGTCGTGAGCGTTGGGCCGGACGACACGCTGCTCACGGCCTTCGCGCGAATGCGTGCGGCCGATGTGTCGCAACTGCCGGTGCTCGACGGCAAGAAGCTCGTCGGCGTGATCGATGAGTCGGACTTGCTGTTGAGCGTGCACGCCGACGCGGCGCACTTTCGCTCGACGGTGAGCACCGCCATGACCGATGCGCCCGAGACGCTCTCGCCCAGGGCCAGCCTTGCCGAACTCGAAGCCGTGCTCGACAAGGGCCTCGTCGCCATCGTTGCGGATGCGAGCGGCTTCCACGGCCTCATCACCCGATTCGACCTCTTGAACCATTTGCGAAGGACCCTCTCGTGAGCCACGACAACAAAGACCTTGCCACCAAAGACCTTGCGTTCGGCACGCGTGTCATTCACGCCGGCCAATCGCCCGACCCGTCGACGGGCGCGATCATGCCGCCCATCTACGCGACTTCGACCTTCGTCCAGCAAAGCCCGGGTGTACATAAAGGTCTGGACTACGGCCGTTCGCACAACCCCACGCGCTTCGCCTTCGAGCGATGCGTCGCGGACCTCGAAAGCGGCTCGCAGGCCTTCGCATTCGCGTCGGGGCTCGCTGCAATTTCGACGGTGATGGAGTTGCTGGACGCCGGCTCTCACATCGTGTCGGGCGACGACATCTACGGCGGCACCTTCCGCCTGTTCGAGCGTGTTCGCAGCAAGAGTGCGGGGCATCGCTTCAGCTTCGTCGATCTCACTGATCCGAAGAGGCTCATCGCGGCAATCACGCCGCAGACGAAGATGGTGTGGGTCGAGACGCCCACCAACCCGCTGCTGCGGCTGGCCGATCTGCGCGCCATCGCAGAGATTTGCCGCGAACGCGGCATTCTGTGCGCGGCGGATAACACGTTCGCGAGCCCGTGGATTCAGCGGCCGCTTGAATTGGGCTTCGACATCGTCGTGCATTCGACGACCAAGTACCTCAACGGCCACTCGGACATCATCGGCGGCGTCGCCATCGTCGGCAAGGAAGCGCGCCATGACGCAATCCGCGAGCGCCTCGGCTTTTTGCAGAACGCGGTGGGGGCCATCGCGAGTCCATTTGACAGTTTCATGGCACTGCGCGGCGTGAAGACGCTGGCGCTGCGCATGGAGCGTCATTGCAGCAACGGCCTCGCGCTCGCGCAATGGCTGGAACAGCAGCCACAGGCGGCGCGCGTTCACTACCCGGGGCTGGAATCGCATCCGCAATACACGTTGGCGAAGAAGCAGATGCACGGCTTTGGCGGAATGATCTCGCTGGATCTGCGCACCGACCTCGCCGGGGCACGACGCTTCCTCGAGGCAGTGAAGATTTTTTCGCTGGCCGAAAGCTTGGGCGGCGTCGAAAGCCTGATCGAGCACCCGGCGATCATGACTCACGCGACCATTCCGCTAGAGACACGTCAGCAACTGGGCATCGGGGATGCGCTCGTGCGGCTGTCCGTGGGGGTGGAGGATCTTGAAGATTTGCGCGGCGATTTGCGGCGGGCGCTTGCGGCGATCTGAGGCAGAGCTGGCCGACAGCCGACAATCAGGTCACCAGCTTCGTGAGTAGAGTTTCGTTGCGAAACAGGATGCACCATTCATGTAGTCGAAGGCAAGACTGCCACCAGTAGCCGTCGCGCTTGCCAGAACCAAGCGACTTCGCTTGCTTCTTCGGTCGAAAATGTTCTACGTCATAGTAGAAATAAGGAGCGTGATGTATGCGTTGAGAACTTACATCGTGCCAGTCATGGCCGCTCCTGTCTCCCTTGCCACTCTCTTGCCCTTCCAACGGCCAGAAAATTCGGCTTCAAATGGTGGTTTTACAACTGCCGCTCTCGTAAAGGAGCGCCTCTCGGCCTCGCACATTCAAACGAGCGGAGCCAGCTCTATCAACGGACGGTCCAATAGTGGTCGGAAGCCCTGAACCATACATTCCTTACCGCCTTGCCGCCACACGTGGACCATTTAAAGACATCGACCATGAAGTACGGGTTCCTGGGGTTGGTCCAGACAAAGCGCTGAGCATGAGGGGGAATGTCCACGCGGCCTCCCGCTACGTACGCTCGCACGCATCCGTTGGTGGAATTGGTGATCAAGCCATTGTCCTCATCCCCAAAGTAGGCAGAGGCATTTGATACCGCCGCCATGCCCGCAGTTGCCACAGCCAAGCATGAGATCCAACGCCGAAGTTTGTCTTTCATATAAAGTCCTTTGGAAACCGAATTGATAAACCTTTAGAGTTCGTCTTGACACGAACAAGCAATAGGTTTCCACATCAGGCGTCATTCGTTATGACCAGTTCAGGACCTTCTCCTGATCACCATGATTCGCGTGATCCTGTTCACGCTTTTCAACGTCCTGTCGTCCGCGCGTAAGCCTGCATATGCGATGACACGGCTTAAGCATGCTGCCCCTTCCGTTCGGATCTGTCACGGTAAGGCCCGCAGCACCCTGGCTGGGGCGCCGGTGTTGGCGGGCGGCTATACGGCCAACCGCCGCCCTTCGTTGCCGAGCTATCAAGCCGACACCCGCACCGGCCTCGCGTTCAATCGCCTCTCAATCCACCGGCTGTATTGCGACATGCCGAAGCAGAAGGCCCAGTAGATGGCGGCGATGAAGAGATAGCCTTCGAGGTAGAAGGGCCGCCAGGTGGGGTCGCCGCCGAGCGCCAGCGTCAGTGCACCGGTGAGTTCGTACAGGCTCACGATCATGACAAGCGACGTGTCCTTGAATGTGCCGATGAAGCTGTTGACGAGCGCCGGCACCACCGCGCGCAGAGCCTGGGGCAGCACGACGTGTCGCTGCACTTGCCAGGGCTGCAGCCCCAGCGCCCGCGCTGCCATCCACTGACCCTGCGGCACGGCCTGCAACCCCCCACGCACCACCTCGGCAAGATAGGCTGCCGTAAATAGCGTGATGCCCACCAGCACTCGCAGCAGCACGTCGAGCTGGAAGCCTTGGGGCAGCAACAGCGGAAGCATGAACGAGGCCATGAACAGCACCGAGATCAAAGGCACGCCTCGGATGATCTCAATGTACGTTGCGCATATGAAGCGCAGCACGGGCCAGGGCGAACGCCGTCCGAGAGCGAGCAGCACGCCCATCGGGAAGGCGACGGCAAGTCCGACGACGGACAGGAGAAGCGTCAACGGCAGGCCGCCCCATCGCGATGTCGGCACCACTTCCAGCCCGGCGACGCCGCCATGCATCAGGACGATGAAGCCCGCGATGGCGACGACCCAGGCGAGGACCAGCGACTTGCGCCAAAGGCGCGGCACCGCACTCGCGCCCAGCACCGCGAAGGTCACGACGAGGCCCGCCGCAGGGCGCCATTGCAGTTCGTAGGGATAGCGGCCGAACAGGATGGCCCGCAGCTTCTCCGAGATGACGCCCCAGCACGCGCCTGCGTGTTCGATTGCGCGGCAGGCATCGGCGTCGGCGCGAAATACCGCGTGCATCAAGGCCCAGCTCGCGAGCTTGGGAAGCGTCCACATCAGCAGCGCCGTCATGATCAGCGTGAGCAATGAATTGCCGAACCCGTTGAACAGCTCCTCGCGCATCCAGCGAAGTGCTCGATTCATCCGGCACCTCGCAGAGCCACCCTCGCGTTGTAGCGGTTCATCAGCACCGACGTGAGGAGCGACAACACCAGGTAAACGGACATGATCACGGCGATGCATTCGAAGGCACGGCCTGTCTGGTTCAGCGCCGTGTTGGCAACCGACACCAGATCCGGATAACCCACGGCCACTGCCAGCGAGGAATTCTTGGTGAGGTTGAGGTATTGGTTGGTGATCGACGGCACGATCACGCGAAGCGCTTGCGGCATGACGATGTAGCGCAAAGCCTGGCGTGGTGTGAGCCCCATGGACATGGCTGCGTGCAATTGCCCGGCCGACACCGACTGAATGCCAGCCCGCACAGTCTCGGCGACGAAGGCCGCGGTGTAGGTCGACAAGCCCATCCACACCGCGAGAAATTCCGGCGTCACCGACGCGCCGCCGATGACGTTCAACTCACCCGCCATCGGCCAGTCGAAGCCGCCCGCTTCCCACCACGGAAACGACAGCCCGCTCTTGCTCAGGAAGATGCCTGGCGCGACGTGCACCGCATCGTTCGACGCGGGCAGTAATTCGGTCAGTGCGAAGTACCACATCAACAACTGCACGAGCAGTGGTACGTTGCGCAGCAATTCGACACAGCCCGTGCTGATGCTGCGAAGCAAGAAGTTTCGCGACAAGCGGCCAAGCCCGATCACGGTGCCGAGCAGCGTGGCGAGCACGATGCCCGGAAGTGCCACGCGCACCGTGTTGGCGAGGCCTGCGAGAAAGGCACTCCAGAACGGCTGGCTCGATTCGTAGCTCAGCCAGCTTTCACCGATCTCGAAGCCGGCGGGCTGTGTCAGGAAGTCGAAGCCAGCGCGGATACCGCGTTCACGCAGGTGAGCCAGCGTGTTCGACACCAGCCACGCGATGAGCGCGACCAGTGCGAGAACGAGCAGCGTCTGGAAGAACCAGGCGAAAAGCGGCGGACGAGTCCGCGGAGGCCCCGAAGTCTCCCGCGTCGCGCTGGCATCCACACTCATCGAATCGGTGGTGCGTAAACCAGCCCGCCCTTGCTCCAAAGATTGTTCGCCCCGCGCGGCAGCTTCAGCACCGACTTCGGACCGACATTGCGCTCGAAGATCTCACCATAGTTGCCGCTCGCCTTGATTGCGCGCAAGGCCCATTCCTTGTCGAGCCCGAGCAGCTTGCCTGTATCTTCCGACGTGCCCAGGATGCGTTGCACCACCGGGTCCTTGCTGTTGGCCTTCTGCTCGTCGACGTTGGCCTGCGTGAGTCCGTTCTCTTCGGCTTCGATCAACGCGAAAATCACCCACTTCACGTCCGCGAACCATTCGTCGTCGCCGCGGCGAACCAGCGGTCCAAGCGGTTCCTTGGAGATGAGGTCGGGCAGGATCATGTAGTCGTCGGGGTTCTTCGCTTCCTTGTTTCGCAGGCCCGCGAGGCCCGACACGTCGGTTGTATAGGCCTGGCATCGTCCCGCAAAGAAAGCCTTGAACGAGGCCTCGAAACCTTCGAATACCACCGGCTTGATCTTCACGTTCTGCGCGCGGAAGTAGTCAGCGAGGTTCTTCTCGTTGGTGGTGCCCGACTGCACGCAGATCTCGGCATTCTTCAACTGCTTGGCACTCGTCACCTTCAGCTTCTTGGGTACCAGGAAGCCTTGCCCGTCGTAGTAAGTGACGGTGGTGAAGTGAAAGCCGAGCGACGCGTCGCGCGTGAGCGTCCAGGTGGTGTTGCGGGCAAGCAGGTCGACTTCGCCCGATTGCAATGCTGCAAAGCGCTGCTGCGCATTGAGCGGCACGAAGTTCACCTTCTTCGCGTCCCCCAGCACTGCCGCTGCGAGCGCACGGCAGGTGTCGGCGTCCAGCCCCGACCATTGCCCCTGGCTGTCGGGTGCGGAGAATCCGGCCACTCCCGTGGACACGCCGCAGTTGATGTTGCCCCGCTGCTTGATGGTGTCGAGCGTCTTGCCTGCGTGCGCTGGGGCAGCAAGGGTGGCCGCGAGCCCGGCGGCGCCGATCAGGGCGGCGAGTCGAATGGAAATGCGAGTCATCGAAGTCCTTTATGAAAGGCCGGCGAGCTTGGAGGCGACGCCGGCCGGTTCCGCAACGAAACGATGAGTCTAAGCAAATGCCGATGACGGCACTGGTGTCTCGAGCCATGCCCCTGCGTAGCTTAGCTGGGCGTCAAGAATCAAATCGGTCCTCGACATGAGGATTCGCGGACTGCATCGAAAAATCAAACTGACGTGCTATTTCATTCGCCTTGCGGCGGATGCTTTCGAAACGCCCACCACAAGGCGAGGTCATAAGCGATCTTCAAGGTCCCGCACAACACCAGCGGCGCGCTAATGAAGCCTGCTGCAAAGAGAGCGCCGCCGAGCGTGGGGCTGATGGCCGATGCCAGGCTGCGCGGCACGGCGGTGAAGCTCGCGGCTGCCGAACGCTCGGCCGGAGTGACGACGCCCATGACATAGGCGGTGCGTGTGGGTACGTCCATCTGTGACAAGGCGCTGCGCACGAACATCAGCGTGAGCGCGAGCGGCAGGCTGGGCGACAGGGCGGCAAGCACGAGGCAGATGTTGGCAGGGATGTGCGTGAATACCATGGTGTTGAGCAGGCCGATGCGCGCGGCGACTTTGGGCGCGGCGAACTGCGATGCTGCGCTGAGCAAGCCGGCCCAGAAGAAGAACGCCCCCGCCTGTGACAGCGTGAGTCCGAAGCGTTGCAGCAACCACAGCGAGAGCAAGGCGTTGACGACCAGCCCGCCTGCGAACGAGTCGACGCAGAACAGGACTGCGAGCCGCACGACGATGGCCCGCGACGGGCCAAGCAGTGCGGGCCTTGTTGGTGCGCAGCCATGGTCAGGAGCAGGCAGGCCGCGATAGAGCGCGAAGACTGCGAGGCCCACGAGGCCGTAGAGCAGGAACAATGCTCGCAAGGATGCGAGCTCGGTGATGCCCGCGAAGCGCCTCAGGAAATCGGGTACTGCAGCGGCGAGTGCGCCCACCGCTGCGCACAAGGCTCCGAGCACGCTGTAGCGCGCGAAGAGTGCAGTGCGGGCTTCGCCTTTCGCGGCCTCGGCCAGCCGTGCGTGTTCGAGCGGAAGAAACACCGAGACGTCGCCCGAGCTGGGGTTCAGCGTGCCGACGATGGCGACGATCAGTAATGGCCAGAACGACGAGAGGCCGGCGAATCCGAGGCCTGTCGCAGTCATCAGCAAGGCGGCCGCCGCGAGCAATGCGCGGGGGGCGAAGCGATGACCGAAAGCACCGACCCAGAGTGTCGCGGCGGCGGATCCGAGCAGCGTAGCGGTGCTGATGAGCCCGACCTGGAACTGCCCGAATCCCAGTGACAGCAGGTACGCGGGAAGCAGCACCGCCATATATCCGTCGCACAAGGCGCGCAAGCCGCGCGCTGCCAGCATGCGCCACGCATCGGGCGCCGCGTCGCGGGGGAGCAGAAGTCGTGCGACGAGGTGCGTGGAGGTATCCGTATCAGGCATGCAACCGCGAGCCTACGCGAAAGCGTGGAAGCAATCCGAAGGGTCAGCGCATAACTCCCTCTCCTTCTGGGAGGTGGTGAGGGAGGCGGCGATCTACGAATTCAAGGCCGCAGGCCGTGTTGCGCGAACCAAGTCTTGAGGCGCTGCCAGCCGTCTTCCGCAGCTTCCGCCCGATAGCTCGGCCGATAGTCCGCATAGAACGCGTGCGGCGCACCCGGATACACGAGCACCTGCGATGCGCTGTTGACTTGGCGCAGGGACTTGCGCAATTCCTCGACCTGTTCGAGCGGGATGCTCGGGTCCTGCCCCCCGTACAAGCCGAGCACGGGCGCCTTGAGCTGCCCGGCCACGTCCAGGGGGTGGCGCGGCTGCATCGCGCTCTTCGGGCCGGTGAGCTTGCCGTACCAGGCGACACCCGCCTTGAGCTTGGGCTGGTGCGCCGCATACAGCCACACGATGCGACCGCCCCAGCAGAACCCGGTCACACCCAGGCGTGCCGGATCGCCGCCTTGCTCGCGCGCCCAGGCGTAGGTCGCATCGAGGTCGGCCATCACCTGTTCGTCGGGCACCTTGCTGACGATCTTCTCGCGCAGTTCATCGATGTCGGTGTACTGCGCCGGGTCGCCCTGACGGAAGTAAAGCGCTGGCGCGATTGCGAGGTAGCCAAGTTTTGCGAGGCGGCGTGTCACGTCCCGAATGTGCTCATGCAGGCCGAAGATTTCCTGCACGACCAGCACGATCGGGTGCGGACCGGCCCGGTCGGGCACCGCGCGATAGGCGGGAAGCAGGCCAGTGGAGGTTGGGATCTGCATCTCGCTCGCGACAAGCCCGGTGCTGTCGGTATGGATCAAGGTGGCCCTCTGCAGCGGTTCGGCCGCCGCGGCGTAGGTCGGTGATGAAGGGGGTTGCTGAGAGTGGCTCATGAGAGTTCGTCTGCTTTGCAAAAGGGCGTCATGCCCGAACCAAGTGATGAAGCCATCATCGCAGGCCCGAAGGGGCAACGGTGACCTTCACAGAAAAACCCGGGTGCGACCGTGCGTATGCGAGGTGTAACGCTTCAGTGAAGGCATGCAGCTTGCTGATAAAGGGGGTTTTCTCGCTCACCGAATAAGCAACGTCGATTTCCTTCCTTCCTTGAACGTTCACGCCTTTCTACGATTCAAGTGCCTTAGCCCTCAGAGGCTCCCTCAGAGGCTGAGAGTTTTTCGATCATGCCCGCTCATCACAAGGATCTTTCATGACCACGGCCCGCTTCCTTCGCCACTCGCTGCTGTCACTGGCTTTCGCTGCGACAGCCGGCATGGCCATGGCGAAGGAGATCACCCTTCTCAACGTCTCGTACGACCCGACGCGCGAGTTCTACCAGGACTACAGCAAGGCCTTCGCCAAGTACTGGAAGACCAAGACCGGCGACGACGTGGTGGTGAAGACTTCGCACGGAGGCTCGGGCAAGCAGGCGCGTTCGGTGATCGATGGTCTTGATGCCGACGTGGTCACGCTCGCACTCGGCTACGACATCGACGAGATCAGCGAAAGGGCGAAGCTGCTTCCGCCCGATTGGCAAAAGCGCTTCAAGCACAACAGCTCGCCCTACACCTCGACCATCGTCTTCCTCGTGCGCCGCGGCAACCCCCGGGGCATCAAGGACTGGGACGACCTCGTGAAGCCGGGTCTCAGCGTCATCACGCCCAACCCGAAGACCTCGGGCGGTGCGCGCTGGAACTACCTCGCGGCCTGGGGTTATGCGCAGAAGAAGTACCGCAGCGAAGCCAAGGCGCAGGGGTTCGTCGCCAGCCTGTACAAGAACGTGCCGGTGCTCGACTCGGGGGCTCGCGGATCGACGACGACCTTCGTCGAGCGCGGCATTGGCGACGTGCTGATCGCCTGGGAAAACGAAGCCCTGCTCGCGATCAAGCAACTCGGTGCAGACAAGTTCGACGTGGTCGCGCCCTCATCGTCCATCCTGGCCGAGCCACCGGTGGCCGTGGTCGACAAGGTGGCCGACAAAAAGGGAACGCGCATCGTCGCGCAGGCCTACCTCGACTACCTGTACTCGTCGGAAGGCCAGGAGATTGCCGGCCACAACTACTACCGCCCGATCGATCCGGCGGCGGCCGCGAAGCTTGCCAAGCAGTTCCCGAAGGTGAACCTGTTCACCATCGACGAAGCCTTCGGCGGCTGGACCAAGGCACAGAAGACCCACTTTGCGGACGGCGGGGTGTTCGACAAGATCTACGCGAAACACTGATCGCCGAGCTCACGACAAGTGTCCCTTATTCGTTCTTCGTATAAGGGTCGGCGTTTTGCGTTGTTTGATATTTGTTAGTGCGTGACTAGCATGCACGCTTCGATCATTGCAGGGCCGCCCACGGGCGGCGTTTTCGCATGCAGTTCCGCCTTCGCCGTCTCATCGTTCTCGTCCTTCCCGCCCTTGCCGCCCTGTCCGTCGCGACCATTGCCGAAGCTGCCGGCCCGTCATTGCTGAACGTCTCTTACGACGTCGCGCGCGAGTTCTACAAGGACTACAACGCTGCCTTCATCAAGCACTGGAAGGCGAGCGCCAACGAAGACATCACCATCAATCAGTCGCACGGCGGCTCGAGTAAGCAATCGCGCGCGGTGATCGATGGGCTCGAGGCCGACGTCGTGACCATGAACCAGTCGAATGACATCGACGCAATCGCCGAGCGCGGCAAGGTCCTGTCGACGGACTGGGCCAAGCGCCTGCCCAACAACAGCGCACCGACGACGTCCACGACCGTTATCCTCGTGCGCCGTGGCAACCCCAAGGGCATCAAGGACTGGACCGATCTGGCCCGCCCAGGCGTGAGCGTCATCATCCCCAACCCGAAGATCACCGGCAATGGCCGCTACACCTACGTGGCAGCCTGGGGCGCGGCCATCAAGTCGGGCAAGACGCCAGCACAAGCACGCGACATGGTGCAGAAGATCTTTGCCAACGTGCCAGTCTTCGACGGCGGCGGGCGTGCCGCCACCACCACCTTCGCGCAGCGCGGCATCGGTGATGCGCTCGCCACCTTCGAGAGCGAAGTGAACCTCATCAAGGGCGAGTTCGGTGCCAACTTCGACGTGGTGTATCCGCAGTACAGCATCCTGGCCGAGAACCCGGTCGCTGTGATCGACAAGGTGGTCGACAAGAAGGGCACGCGCAAGCAAGCCGAGGCTTACCTGAAGTACCTTTGGTCCGACGAGGCGCAGGAGATCGCCGCCAAGCACCAGCTTCGCCCGCGTTCGGCCGCGCTGCTGCAGAAGTACGCCCGGGACTTTCCGAAGGTGAATCTCTTCACCATTGACGAGGTGTTCGGTGGCTGGGGCCGCGCGCAGAAGGAGCACTTCGACGACGGCGCGATCTACGACCAGATTCTTGCTGCGAAGAAGTAGTCGTTCATGTTTTTCTCGCGCACGCTCCTGAAGCGGCACAGCGTGCTGCCGGGCTTCGACCTCGCACTCGGCTTCACGCTGCTGTACCTCGGCTTCATCGTGCTCATTCCATTGAGCGCGGCGTTTCTCAAGACTTTCACGATGACTTGGCCGGCTTTCTGGGACGCCGTCACCTCGCCCCGCGTGTTGGCGTCGTACCGCCTCACCTTCGGCGCATCCGTCGCAGCCGCGCTGCTGAATGCCTTCTTCGGGCTCATCGTCGCCTGGGTGCTGGTGCGCTATGAGTTTCCGGCCAAGCGCGTCATTGATGCGCTGGTCGACTTGCCCTTCGCGTTGCCAACGGCGGTCGCGGGCATCGCGCTCACAGCGCTGTATGCGCAGAACGGCTGGATCGGATCGCACCTGCCCTTCAAGGTGAGCTTCACGCCCATCGGCGTTTTCGTGGCGCTGACCTTCATCGGCCTGCCCTTTGTCGTTCGCACCTTGCAGCCGGTGCTCGAAGACCTGCACAAGGAGATCGAGGAAGCGGCGGCGACCCTGGGCGCTTCGCGCCTGCAGACATTCACCAAGGTCATCTTCCCGATCATCACGCCCGCACTTCTCACCGGCTTCGCTCTCGCCTTCGCCCGTGCGCTGGGCGAGTACGGCTCGGTCATCTTCATCGCGGGCAACATGCCGTTGGTGAGCGAGATCACGCCGTTGCTCATCATCACCAAGCTCGAGCAGTACGACTACACGGGTGCAACCGCGATTGCAGTGGTGATGCTGGTTTCGGCCTTCCTGCTGCTGCTCGCCATCAACGGTCTGCAAGCCTGGACACGTGCAAGGCAGGGGCGGTGAAATGAGCGCGATTCCTTCGAACCCGTCGGCCCAGCTCACGGCGCGTGCGGCCGTTGCGCCGCGCAACTTGCCCGAAGCCACCACCGAGCCGGCGTGGGTCAAGTGGCTGCTGATCGGCACCGCGCTGGGATTCCTCGCGCTGTTCCTCTTCGTGCCGCTCGCCATCGTTTTCGTCGAAGCCTTCAAGAAGGGCGCGGGCGTGTACCTCGCAGCCATCACCGACCCGGATGCCCTCTCAGCCATCAAGCTCACGCTGATCGCGGCGGGCATCTCCGTGCCGCTCAACCTCGTGTTCGGCATCGCTGCGGCATGGTGCATCGCGAAGTTCGACTTTCGTGGCAAGAACGTGCTGCTGACGCTGATCGACCTGCCGTTCTCCGTGAGCCCGGTGATCTCCGGCCTGATCTACGTGCTCGTCTTCGGATTGCAAGGCTGGTTCGGCGAGTGGCTGCGCGACCACGATTTGAAGGTGATCTTCGCGGTGCCGGGCATCGTGCTCGCCACCGTGTTCGTGACCTTCCCGTTCGTTGCGCGCGAATTGATCCCGCTGATGCAGGCGCAAGGCACCGAGCAGGAAGAAGCGGCGCGCGTGCTGGGCGCCAACGGCTGGCAGATCTTCCGCCGCGTGACGCTGCCCAATGTGAAGTGGGCGCTTTTGTACGGCGTGATTCTTTGCAATGCGCGCGCCATGGGCGAGTTCGGTGCCGTGAGCGTGGTGTCCGGCCATATCCGTGGATCGACCAACACCATGCCGCTGCACATCGAGATCCTCTACAACGAATACCAGTTCGCCGCGTCGTTCGCCGTGGCGTCGCTGCTTGCGGGCCTCGCGCTCGTGACGCTCGTGCTCAAGTTCCTCGTCGAGCAGCGGGTGAAATCGCAATTGAAGGTTCAGGAGAGAAGCGAATGAGCATAGAAGTACGCAACCTCAACAAGCGCTTCGGCCAGACGATTGTTTGCGACAACCTGAACCTGGACATTCCAGCGGGTGAACTGGTCGCGCTGCTGGGCCCGTCCGGGTCGGGCAAGACGACACTGTTGCGCATCATTGCGGGGCTTGAAGTGCCCGACACCGGCACCGTGCTCTTTCACGGAGAAGACGCCACCAACACCGACGTGCGTGAGCGGCAGGTCGGTTTTGTGTTCCAGCACTACGCACTTTTCGCTCACATGACCATCTTCGAGAATGTGGCGTTCGGACTGCGCGTGCGGCCCAAGGCCACGCGGCCGAGCGACAAGGAGATCAAGGCCAAGGTGACGGAGCTCCTGAAGCTCGTGCAGCTCGACTGGATCGCCGACCGCTATCCGCATCAGCTCTCCGGCGGCCAGCGCCAACGCATTGCATTGGCGCGCGCCCTCGCAGTCGAGCCCAAGGTGTTGCTGCTCGACGAGCCCTTCGGCGCCCTTGACGCCAAGGTGCGCAAGGAACTGCGCCGCTGGCTGCGCCGCTTGCACGATGAGATGCACGTGACCAGCGTCTTCGTCACGCACGATCAGGAAGAAGCGATGGAGGTCGCGGACCGCATCGTCGTGATGAACCACGGCCGCATCGAGCAAGATGGGCCGCCCGACGAGGTCTACGACCATCCGGCGACACCGTTCGTGTTGCAGTTCCTCGGCGACGTGAATCTTTTCCACGGGCGCTTCGATCGTGCGGGCGCGGGTGGCTCGGACGTGGGCTACGTGCGTCCGCACGAGTTGCAGATTCTTGGGACGCCGCAAGACGGATCCATTGCAGTGACCCTGTCGCAAGCGCTGACGGTGGGGCCGAACACGCGGCTCGAGTTCAAGCGGCTTGACGATGCGAGCTATGTGGACGTGGAAGTGCCACGCTCGGAGTACACGGCACTGCGCGCGTCCATCGGCTTGCAGGCCGGCTCGACAGCGCATCTGCTGCCCAGGCGCGTGACGAGATTCGACAGCGTCATGAACGATCCCGCGGCAGCCATCTGATTCGCAAGGGGGGGCAAAGCGAAGCGTGCTCAGTGCTCAGTGCTCAGCCTCTCAGTGCTCACGCGGACTGTCCATCTGACTCGAATCACAAGCGCGTGAGCGCGCTGCACTTCGCCCACCCTGCATCACACCGCGTCACACGTCTCCCACCACCTCGCCCTGCAGCAGCAATTCTCAGTTTGCCCAACGTACCGACAATACGACCTTTTGAAGAGGAAGCGAGGGGCCAATCATCGTTGACGCAAGTGGTCAAACCGAGCCGA
>Ga0136846_1220483_pt1 | contig 15725 bp, 23 predicted proteins | sample HopSoiMetagenom2_FD_96841 | JGI IMG/M metagenome (GOLD analysis project Ga0136846, IMG submission 96841) | Grasslands soil microbial communities from Hopland, California, USA - 2 Assembly 2016 (version 4) | ecosystem: Environmental > Terrestrial > Soil > Grasslands | place: USA: Hopland... | reverse complement strand
TCATTGTCCATACCATCATGCCGGTGGTAGTAGTTTTACCATGCGTGCCAGCGACCGCTATAAGTTTAAGATTCTTCTCTTTTACAATATGTGCCAATAACTCGTCGCGTTTGGCTGTTTTTATGCCGAGCTGTTTTGCGAGCAGAAGTTCAGGGTGGTCGGCGGGAAGTGCCGAGGTGTAAACAAACCAGTCAATTGGTTGAGTTTCGTGTGTTGCCTGTAGGAAACTGCCATCCTGTTCAAAGGCAATCGCAACACCTCGCTTTTGAAGGTTGCGCGCCATTCGGCTTTCCTGAGCATCCGATCCCTGAATGGTATAGCCAGCATCGAATGCAATTTCCGCTAGAGGTCCAATACCAACGCCGCCAATCCCCGAGAAGTAGATGTTCATATATTTCAAGTATAGCATTAGCTGGTTGCTTAAAGGGTGCGAACTGTGGTGTAATAGTAAAAAGAGGTCGTAAAGATAAACATGTTAAAACAACTCATTCATCGTCTCATGCTGCGTCGCCACTTTTGGCGCTATGCGTCGTTTTCTGAAATTGCCGAGCTGTACACCTCGCGAATGTTACGTATGCTCGCAATTAACATATCGGCTGCGTTTATGTCGGTCTTTTTGTATCAGAACGGCTACTCTATTCAGTTTATTGCTGGTTATTGGGGACTTTATTTCCTTTATAAAACTATTATTTCGCTGCCTGTTGCAAAATATGCAGCTCTATTTGGCCCAAAGCACGGTATTCTGCTGTCGAATCTGCTCTATATTCCTTCGATGGTTATTTTTACCTGCGTCCCCGAGTGGGGAATTCTAGCTATTGCACTAACGGGGTTGCTTCAAGGCGCGTCGTCAACCATGTATGATCTATGCTATTTGGTTGATTTTTCGAAAGTGAAAAGCGCCGAACACGCCGGTAAAGAAATTGCCTACATGAACATTGTGGAGAAAATAGCCACCGGTCTAAGTCCACTTATCGGTGGACTGCTTGCGTTCGTTGCTGGTCCGCAGGCTACTATGTGGGCTGCTGCTGGCTTATTCGCAATGGCATCACTGCCTCTCTTTAAAACAGGTGAGCCCACTCCTACGCACCAGAAATTGGTATTCCGTGGATTTCCATGGCGCCTTGCATGGCGAAGTTTTGTCGCCGAGGCAGCAATCGGATTTGATGTGGTTGCTTCGGGCACCACGTGGTCATTGCTGGTGGCAGTGGCAATTTTAGGAGTAAATAGTAACCGAGTATATGCCGAACTTGGTGCGTTGCTTTCTGTCGTGGTGCTTGCCGCGCTTCCAGCATCGTATGTTTATGGCACACTTATCGACAGGCGACGTGGCAGAGAGCTACTCTTTATTGCTGTTGTTACCAACTCGCTCGTGCACCTTACTCGGCCTTTTGTGGCTACTCCAGGAATGGTAGCGAGTGTTAACGTTGCTAACGAAGCGGCAACAACCGGCTATGCTATGGCCTTTACTCGCGGTATGTTTGATACGGCCGACCTATCTGGTCATCGTATTACCTACTTAGGTTGTATTGAAGTGGTACTTAACTTCGGGGCTACGCTTGCAGGTGGAGCGGTATTTCTTTTTGTTTCATTCATGGAGCCAATTCAAGGCATGCGTTCTTTTTTCTTTCTTGCCGCGGCCGTAGCACTTCTTGTTGCAACGCCAAAGTTTCGACTCTACCGAAAATAACGCTCATGCTACAATAAGAGGAGTATCACGAGGTGGGATAATTTTTCAGTGGCAGACAAACGGCGAGTTAAAAAGAGTATTCGGCAGTTGCGACGTGTGAAAACGTGGCAGCTCTTGATATTGCTTCTTCTTGTTGGCTTTATTGGCGCTACTTTTCTTCGCCTGAATAATATTGGCATGGTGCAGCGACGCGACGCGGTTCTTGCTGCCGATAAAGTGGGAGATGGGGCAGCGATTGAAAGTAGATTGTATGATTTACAACGTTACGTTGCGGCTCATATGAACACCGAAACAGGTCCATTTTACCTAGAGCAACAATACCGCCGCGATGCACAAAAAGCAGTTGATGCTGCAAGCAACGATGATAATCCAAACGGTAATATAAACGTTAAGGCCGAAGCGGTGTGTAAGCCGCAGTACACTGTCTGGTCGCCTGCGTATGTACAGTGTTTTACAGATGAATTAGCAAAATTTCCCCCATCCCCAGACCCTGCACAGAACGTTAACCTCCCTAGTACGAATCTTTATCGTCATGAGTTTACCGACCCCCTTTGGTCACCTGATTTTGCAGGATGGTCTGTAGTTGTGGGCGTTGTAATTTTGCTTATGATTATCACGCGCTTGGTAAGTCTTGGCGTACTACGGTTGCTTCTGAAACATCATTACAGGGGTATCTAAACGGTTGACACCGCTTCTAAGAGGCGCTACTCTAGCAGATGTAAGAACTAATAGGAGGTATAAGACCACATGGCTTACAAGCACACTAACTCGAAGGGTATCACTTACTACTTGCACAAGACTGAAGTCACACTGCGCGGTGGTAAGCCACAAACAATCTACTTCTTTGCAAAGGTAGAGAAGAACGCTAAGGGTGAACCTACCGATCTTCCAGAAGACCGCGAAGTGAAAGAAAACCCACGTAACGGTTTCCTTACAATTAGCAAGATCAAGTCTGACAAAAAATAATCTTGAAACCTTTAGCACTTTGGTGATACAGTAGTATCAAACAAACAGGTGCCAAAATTGCCCCAAATGGATGCGCAAATCGTCCTGAGGGGCTTTTTTGATGTCGTGAGATAATTGTAAATGCATGCTGTTTATGCTATAATATTACAATGATAGCTGAACGAGATCTTCAGTCATACTCTCGACCTCAAGTTACTGAGGCTGAACTTGATACCGCTGCGGATAAATACGGATCCTACGACGAGGCTTTTCGTCGTCTAGACATTACCCCTGACGATGTTATTTATGAGATACCCGTACGAAAAGAACGTCCTCCGATTGCAGTTAATCTTGCTGATCGCGCCTTGGCACTTGCCGATATCACAGCCTTCTATAGTAAGGATAATCAAACACGTGGCAGCAAAACGCAAATGCACGTGCCAGAAAGTAGCTTTTCTACTAGATACAAGGATCAAGCACCGGCAGTGCAAGAAGGTGCGGAGGGAAATCGAGCCACGCTACTAAGAAAATTCCGCACGGCGATTGATACATTGAATGCTACTGGTGCTATGTCGGCTTATCAACGACAAGATGGCGACCCTGAGATTCATCCGGATGGAAATGGATATATACACGAAAGTGATATTGAAATTTCTCGTGTCACGTTGCAACATGACATGCGCGAAGAATTGGCAGGAGTGGGCAGCGAAAGCGTCTCTAAGAGAAAGAGATTGGTTCGTCGAGCAACTGCAGCGGCAAAAGGCATTCATCCTACCAGCTAAGACAAAGCGCTTCCCCAATTATTATTGCTTTTCGCATTAATAATTGTATAATATAAATATCAGTAACGATTGGAAAATCGTCTCTGGTGTATGGAAGCGCACGATTTGTTTACGGAAGATGGGTATAAAAACAATGCAGGATTCTGTGATAGTTATTGTACTTAGCACGGCAAGCAAGGTCGGCCAGAAGGTGGTGATCACCATCGGCAGGCCGGACAGTGATGCTTCCGAGCGTCACGACACTACACCTCGCGTTCCCTGACGTCCCCTCATGCTTTTCAGAGAGAAACTATCTCTATGAAAGGGGGTGAAGGTATGTTCGCGGTAATGCGAGTCGAGAGTGGTGACGACGTTGTCGTTCTGGATGATGCACACGATGGTCACAAGAACACGATCGTCGTGGTTATTCAGAAGGGCGGCAAGTATCGTCGCCCGTAGTTGCTACGTGACGCGTCCCTGGTCGATCGGCCAGGGACGCTGTCATTTTGAATTGAAATAAATTTCTTGGTGGGGGCGGATGGAATCGAACCATCTACCAAGTGGTTATGAGCCGCCTGCTCTAACCGATGAGCTACGCCCCCAACTTCCGCCATTATAGCGTATTGGCATCTGTTGGGCTATAATAAAGTCAAACGATATGAAAAAAACAAACATACGCCGGTTTATATACCACCTTCGTCATCGCTATATGACGATGAATAACGTTGTCATCGGAATCGCCATAATAATTGGTGCTAGTTGGGCATGGGGTTCTATTGGGGTAATGCAGCGTAACTATAATTTGCAGAAGGAATTAGACGCTAAAAACCGCCAACAAACACTGGCTGAGCTTGAAGTACAAAACCTTACCTACCAGAAGAAATATTATCAAAGTGCTGAGTACCAAGAGCTTGCGGTACGCGAGCGTATGGGATCGGTAAGCCCCGGCGAAAAGGTACTCGTGCTGCCGCCGAATTCTGTGGCTGCAAAGCAAGCTGATGCCGTAGTGAGCGGTAAGAAGCCAGTCAGTGTAGAGCCTTTAAGTAACTTCCAGCAGTGGACGAACTTCTTATTTGGTGCAAATAGGAATAAATCCTCTTAAACTAAAAGAATCCTGAAATAATTTCAGAATTCTTCATGGTTGCGGGGGCAGGATTTGAACCTACGACCTTGTGGTTATGAGCCACACGAGCTGACCAGACTGCTCCACCCCGCGATACATAGCCAATAATAACAGATGTGTCTCGAAAAAACAAGATGCCTACACTAGCTTAGTTTGGCACAGGCAACACGCACCGCTTCGCTCCAGCTAAGGAACGCGTGGGGTGTCGAGGCGACTTGTTGGGCGGTAAGCTGGTATTTTATAGCAAGAGTGAGTTCGTGGATGATTTCAGCGGCGTGTGGTGCGACGACGGTTGCTCCCAGTAGCACACCCTTTTTATCGGCGATAACTTTGACGAAACCATCACGGAAATCGCTGGTGTTGGAGCGAGCGATAATATTTAGTGGTGCAATCGACTTATTAATACGAAGATCACGCTTCAGGCAGTCATCTTCAGACAATCCAACCGAGGCAACGCCAGGGTAGGTGAAGGTGAGCTTTGGCGTTGCAGTATAATCTGGGGTAATACGATCTTTTGCGTGAAGCAAGTTGTTGGCGGCAATACGACTCTCAAGAAGGGCAGTGTGTGTATGACTGCTGTGGCCAAGCACGTCTCCGGCAGCATAAATATGTCGGGCGCTGGTTTGAAGGAATTCGTCGACTTCAATACCCTTTGGAGTGTATTCAACGCTAGCGTTCTCCAGACCGATATCAACGGTAGGAACGCGACCGGTAGCAATAAGCACGTCGTCGACGTGAATCGACTTTTCCACACCACCACGAGTGTAGGTAACGCGCTTGCCTACACCGTCTTTTATCACCATGAGCGTACGGGTTTGCGTAAGAGCGGTAACGCCCTTTTGTTCTCGGAGCATTCGCTCCATCAATACCCCAACTTCTTGGTCTTCTTGCGGAAGAAGGCGACTAGCAATTTCAGCAATGTAGACTTTCGTGCCAAAAATAGCCATCAGTTGAGCAATTTCGACGCCAATAGTACCGCCACCGATAATATAAAGGCTTCGTGGAGGTCGCATAGCTTCAAGAATTGTTCGAGGCGTAAGGTAGGAAACATCATCGAGCCCTTGAATGTTCGGAGCTACCCAATGAGAGCCTGTGGCAATCAGGAAGTGGCTAGCAGAAAGATGGCGACGATTAACACTGATTTCATTTGGGGTGAGGAAGTGGGCTGTGCCGTTGAATGTCGAAATTCCTTCACCTTCGTAGTAGCGCCTATTGCCACCCGCCCCGGTTCGTTTTACGGCAAGGTCTTTCCAGGCGCGAAGGGAAGGGTAGTTATACCCCATGGTAGTAGAGCGTAGGCCAAAACGGGCACCGTGACGTGCTTCGTCGTATAGCTGCGCGGCGTGCAGAAGTGCTTTGGTTGGAACATCGCTCCAGTTTGGTGAATCTCCACCAAAAGTATCCGCCTCAATGATGGCTACTTTCTTGCCCGCCCTAGCGGCAATGGTTGCTGCCGCACTGCCGCCGGCGCCGCTGCCGATGACGATGAGGTCGTAGTCAAATGATGTCTTTTTTGCCATTTTTGTTTTTCTCCTTACATGACCAACCGGTGATGTTTGTATAAATATGCGGCTTCGGGGTGAAACGATTCAAGCGTTTCGGTTGCTTTTCGACGTAGGTCATTACTGGTAACTTCGGGTTTGGTTTCGAGCCATATAATAACGGCGTCGCATACGTTTGAGGCGGTGGTTTCTGCTTCGCCTTCAGGACTTCGAACACTTAGACATGCAGCCCTAACGCTTGCGTGCAGTTTCTCGCGATTAAAGCTTTCGGTTGGGCGTTTCCCGTCGCGTTTTACTATATCGATAGCTAGGGACATTTAACGGCCTCCGTAGGCAAGTGCCGTTACAGAAAGTACTTGGTCGACGTAAACATAGAACCCAAGGATTAGTAGTCCGCTACCTGCAGAGAACTGAAGGAAGCGCTTGTTAGATTCGCGCCACTTTTGAATACGACTGAGTTTGTGACCGCTTCCCACAAGCGCATTTACGATAAGAAGCGAAAGTAGGGAAATGAGCGTATAAAGGCCAATTCCCGCAAGTTGCCATACTGGCTCAAGTCGAACAAGTACAAGGGCGCTGATGACCATTGGGGCAAGAACAAAGATAAGTTCACCGACAACGCTACTAAGCCCAAGGCCAAATGCTTCAGCGCTTCGCTTGGTTGACTTGGTGCGGTCGCTGAGATAGCGGGCGATGCCGCGGGGAAGCCATAAACTAGTCCCCTTCTCTCTTCGGTAATAAAATGCCCAGACAGCAACACCTAGCCCAAGTAAAAGTCCGCAGGAAATCGCCCATGCGACGAGTGGTATAGTGTTACCAAAAACGTGTTGAAAAACAAAGGCAATGAACGAGATGATGAGCATCGTCATAACGGCGACGCCAAGAAGAAATCCGTTCGTAAGGCGGAGCAACTTTGCGTGCGCAGTTTTGGAGCCGATGGCATGTCCGCTAAGCAACGTCAGCATACTCACGCTTAGTTGGAAACTTGCGTGGATGAGCGCTGCGAAGGCGATAATTGCGAGAGAACTTATCATTTTTTATTTTTTAGGCCTACCTCTGACTTATTTATAGCATAAGCGTAGCCATTTGGTCAAAATTGCTATTGCTTTTTTAAAACATTTATGCTTAAATAAGTACATAAGATACTAAAAACAAAAAGGACGCAAACAAAATGGACATGCAAGCCGCTGATATAGAGCCGGTTACCGTTAGTGATATCCTCGATCTCGCTACCTGGAACCGCCAACGAACAAGTGAAGAGTTACGAAGTTTTATTAACAGTCATCACGACCGTCTTCCTGATTCCGTTGAAATTGAATAATTATTTTTTCGCTAGCTTAACGATAAAATACGCACCAAAAGTAAGTGCAAAAAATATCGTCCCAAGATGACCTATGCTCGGTAACTGTACTTGCTTACAGTTGGGAATAAGTGTTTCACGAATAGGGACAACACCGTCGTAAAGTGGATAAATAGAAACGACGCGCTGACGCTCAGATTTAGAGAGGGCAGCGACCGATTCCTTTAAGTTGTACATCGAAATTTTAAATGTTGGATTACGTTTGTAGTAATGCGGAGCCACCAGTTCCGGCCCATTATTCTTGCCGCAAATAGTTATTGTTTTATGTATCTTTTCTTTTCTGCTAGCGAATACATTAATCGCTAGACTACCGCCACCACTTTCACCAATAAGCACGATTTTGGTTGTTCTTGTATCGATAGCATCAATAGCGTCGGTAATACGCTCGAATTTCTCCTCGTAGCTTTCATTATTTGACCAACTGCTTGAAATAAGCCGCGCATTAACACCATATAGCTTCCAAAATCTAAGGGTGAATTGGCGAATCCAATCGTAGTGGTCGCCAAGTCCGGAAATATAAAGTATTTCTGTTTTCATTAATTTCATACTAGCACGGTAGGGAAAGCTCCCCTGCCCTTTTTGGTATAATGGAAAGATAAACAGGAGGGAAACAGTATGCCATATAAGCAAATTATCGAACTACCTGAAAATGTTACGAATGTACTGCCAAAACATGCGCAGGAGATCTTCAAAGAAGCATTCAATAGCGCATGGGAGCAGTATAAAGACCCGGATGAGCGTCGTGACGATGCGAGTCGCGAGGACGTAGCGCGTCGCGTTGCCTGGAGCGCAGTGAAGAAAACCTACAAGAAAGGTGCCGACGACAAATGGCACCCTAAGGAGTAGTCGAGATGGCTAAAAAGAAGCCAGGACTCTTTACGCAGTTTGCGACGACAACGTCGGTTATTCTAGGGCGTCCCTGGATATTTGTGGCAGCACTCGGTGTTCTAATAGTGTGGCTTATTAGCGGTCCCTTGCTAGGATTTTCGGATACCTGGCAACTCATTATTAATACGAGTACGACGATTATTACGTTCTTGATGGTGTTTGTTATTCAGAATACACAGAACCGTGACAACCTAGCGATGAATATCAAACAAGATGCCATTATGAAGAAATTGGGTATTACCGACAAAGAGTTGCTTGAGGCGGAAGAACAAAGCGACAAGCATCTGGAATATGAAGTGAAAAAGGTTCAGAAAAAGGGAGGTAACAATGGCAAAGCGTGATCAATATTCTATGCAGGATCCGAGAACACAATTTGGAGAAATCACTATTCCGAAGCAAACTCAACCCGAGCCTGGCTTGGATTCTAAGCTAGAGCCTAGGGCTGATCATGGTGACGATACGTATCGAGGGAGTGGTCGGCTAAAGGGAAGAAAGGCACTTATTACGGGAGGTGATTCAGGCATAGGGCGGGCAGTGGCAATTGCATTTGCGCGTGAAGGGGCTGATGTTGCGATAAATTATCTTCCTGAGGAGCAATCGGACGCTGATGAAACACTGCGACTTATTGAAGAAGCGGGACAAAATGCAGTAGCAATTCCTGGAGATATTCGCAGTGAAGACTTCTGCAAGAAAATGGTCAAGCAGGCGAATGAAGAGCTGGGGGCGATTGACATTTTAGTAAATAATGCAGGCAGGCAAGTACACGTTGATGACATTTCAGAACTGACAAGTGAACAGTTTCAGGACACGTTTACAGTAAATGTCTTCGCTATGTTTTGGATTTCCAAAGAGGTACTAAAAACAATGCCCGCCGGGGGAAGTATTATAAACACCACTTCTATTCAATCGTATCAGCCCTCCCCTGGCCTGCTGGACTATGCATCGACTAAAGGGGCAATTACGGCATTTACAAAGAGCCTCGCAAAAATGGTTATTGAAAAAGGTATTCGTGTAAATGCGGTAGCACCCGGTCCGATTTGGACGCCACTTCAACCAAGCTATGGTCAGCCTCAGGAAAAACTAGTGAAGTTCGGCCAAAATACACCAATGAAAAGGCCAGGGCAACCAGCTGAACTTGCACCGGCGTATGTATTCTTAGCATCACAGGAATCAAGTTACATTACCGCGGAAGTCATTGGAGTGACGGGCGGGAATCATCTGCCGTAACCGTAGTGCTTATGGTATTATTACCGTATGTCACTGATACGCAATCTATTCGTAAAGCACGATAGGAAACAGGCGAAACGGCGGGCGATTGAAGATCTTGTAGACACCGCTTCGCATAGCAAAGACTTCTACGTGCTATTAGTAGGTGCGGTAATTTTAGCAATAGGGGGAATATTCGCCGATAGTGTTCCTGTGCTTATTGCGAGCATGATTGTTGCGCCTCTTGCCTACCCTATTTTAGCGATAGGGTTGGGAATTACAGTTGGCGATTTGCGGCTAGTTGGCCGTGTTGCTGCGCTGTTTGGACTGTCGTGCATTATAGCGCTGGGACTCGCCATGTTAGCAGCCACCTTGTTCGATGCTGACCGCGTAAAAGACGTTTATATTACGTTTACAGGCAATAGGTATCTTGCAGTAGTTGTTGCGGTGGTGGCTGGCGGTATTGCAGCGTATGGAATGATTCGACCGAAAGTCGCGTCGGTTATTACGGGCGTAGCAATTGCCGTATCGCTGATGCCGCCGCTTGTTGCAACGGGTATAGGGTATGCGTCTGGCGATAGAGTACTTGCAGCCGATGCTGCGATATTGTTCCTACTGAATATTGTGGGTATTTTGCTGGCGAGCATCGCGGTATTTACGATTTTAGGTATGCGCGGTGAATATAAAAGAATGAAGAGATTCAAGAAATAAAATACATTCAACTATTTGGTTGAATGTATTTTATTTTCAATCTAACAACAATTATTTGTAGTTTTAAAGCATCATCACTTCCCTGTTCTTCTAGCTAATACCGAAGCGCTTGACGGCTCGCTCGTGTGCTCGTCTTGCCTCTTCCTCGCGGTCACGTGGATCGGCATTGGTCGTAAGGGAATGGAGTAGCTTCTTAGCGGCAATTGCGGTTTCATCAACCGCCTGTTCGAAGGCCGCTTCGTTTGCCTGAGAGGGGTGGGTATAACCCGAGAGCTTTCGGACAAACTGCAAAGCGGCATCCCGGATTTCTTCATCGGTGGCGGGTGGGTCGAAGTTGAATAGTACTTTTATATTTCTACACATATAATTCTCCTTTGGTTTACTTATGAATCGGTAAGAAGTGACATGACAAGCTGAGGATGTGAAATTGGCGAGTGGTGTTTAACGTTATGGCTAACAAGTTCAACATGAGGGTTTACAGGGAGATTTTTCGCGTTTTTGGTATATTCTTTACGGTCTTGCGTACCGATAAGGAATTTTGTCTGAACGGAAATTCGGAGAAAATCGCTGCTCATCTGAGCGCTTTCAATCACGTTTCTAAGCGAACCTTCACGCGAAGATTGGTTGTGCGCACTAATATGATGGAGGGAAAATATACGGATTATTGCCCAGCCAGCTGAACGGAACCTTGAGCCAAGAAGGAACCGATAAAACTTGCCCGTTGCCCGAAGCGAGGCGTTTGCCTCAGCTCTGTTTTTGAATAGTGGCGGGTGAAGTAAAAGAAGTGTTTGTACCTCTTTAGGATGAACAATGCTATAGCGACTTGCAAGAAGCGCGCCCATAGAGTGACCTACAAGTGTAAATCGGGTGAGGCCAAGAGAGGTTATAGCAGAGTGGATGTGTGCTAAATGGTCATCGTAGGAATAGTGAAGCGTGGTGGGTTTTGAAGCGTTTCCAAATCCTAGAAGGTCAATTGTAATAACGCGGTAGCCTGCCTCAAGGAGGTGTGGTCGTAAACGATTCCAATACTTCGACGAAGAAAGAAAACCATGCAAAAGAATAATGGGGTCGCCATTTCCACCGGAATCTGTAATGTAACGTCGTTGCTTCACGGGTAGGAGTATAAAACTTTCCTGGTAAGATTGCAAAGCGTCTCTTGGGGTGGATTTTATCATGTTGCGAAAATGAAAACTGTGAATAATTTCACGGAACCAAAATAGCATTTAGGTGATACTAAATAGGCAATGCATTGCGTATCAATTTGCTAATAAGTAGTAAGGAGAAAATAATATGAGTACAGGCAATTTAGGTTTAGGACTTGGTGTAGCATTAGTTGTAAGTGTTGGCGTTTCAGTAGCCGGTTCTTTGCTTCAATAGCATTAGTTTAGCTGCTAAAGAGGCGGCCCTGAAAGGGGTCGCTTCTTTATTTAATTAGGTTTTTCATCTAAAAAGGCGCATACTAAAGATACGACAGTAAAGAAGTGAGTGTTATGATCAACGCCAGTATGACGCATGAAGAGATTATCTTTGAACTAAAAAAGTTGCAAGATGATCCAACAATGACGACGAAAAGTATTTATAGTCCCCAGGCAAATGACTATCCAGAGAACCAATTGCCCTTTGTTGAGATTCATATGAACTATCTTCGTAAAAACAAAACGATCAATCCTTCTCAGTATCTTTCTAATCTACGGATTATGATTAAAAAACGAGGCTAGACTTCTAGCGCTTCCTATATACTAAAAGAAATAGGTAAAGCAGCAGCGGGGAAATATGGCAGAAAAAATTCAGATTGTTGATGAGAACGATGAACCTATTGGCGGTTCAACGCGTCAAGAAGCGTGGGCAAACGGTTCTTATTATCGGCTTGTGCAAATTGTCCTACGTGACGAAGATGGAAACTTTCTACTTCAAAAACGCAGTTCACTAAAAGCTCTTTTTCCGAACTGCTGGACAAATGCAGCTAGCGGTCATGTTGATGAAGGTGAGACCTACGAAATTTCTGCGCCACGGGAACTCGCAGAAGAGATTGGCGTTGAGGTTCCGCTTGAATTCGTCGGCAAATTTTTAGTACAAAAGAGAATGGACGACAAAATTATTAACCAGTTCAATGGTGTTTTTGAAGGTAAGGTTGCGCACGATACAAAGTTCACTATTCAACCTTTGGAGGTAAGTGAAGTTCGGTGGTTTACGCCTGAAGAGCTGAAAGAAAAAATTGCCACCTCCCCTAGCGAATTCACGCCGGCTATGGTGCAGGCGGTTAATGAGTTTTATCAGTAAGCTTTGAAGCAAGCAAAACACCTCTTATGAAAGAGGTGTTTTATATATTCTAATTTGGTAGCAGCGACAAGAATTGAACTTGTGACCTTAGGCTTATGAGTCCTACGCTCTAACCAACTGAGCTACGCTGCCAAATTTACCTTCGGTAATTGTAGCAAACTCACGAAGGTATTTCCAGAGGGGCAAGGGGATTATTTTTTTGTGTAGGGTGCGCCAGCGATTTTGTGTAGCACGGTAATGTAGGTTTCAAGCTCTTTTTTCGATATGTTATCGGTTTTATAAAGCTTTTCGCGAAGTTCTTTACGGAGGCCGCTTTCAATCTTGTGAATAGTGTCATGGAAGGTTGGATTAATTGAAACGAGCTTGGTTCGGTTATCGGTACTATGCCCCTTCTTTAAAACAATGCCCTTCGATTCGAGCAAGTTAATGGTGGTCGTAGTGTAGGGCAGAGTGGTGTGAAGTACATTGGTGAGGTCGGTGAGACGCAGGCCTTCTTCACTGTGGTCGTATACGTAACCAATAATAAACCACTGCATTGCGGTTAATTCATATTGCAATAGGTAGTCGGAAACAACGCGGGTAATGCTACGGTGTGCAGCTGCAAGAGCAATGCCTGATCGGTAGGTTGTGGTTTGGGTAAGATCCATAGTTTGTCCCTTGTTCTTAATTAGTATTACTTACAACTATAAACTATAGTTAACAGTTAAACTAGGTAGGTTAATGTTTGGGTCCACAGAGGTGTGGAACAATAGTATAGATGAAAAAAGGGAATATTGGAATGATTTTTCTCATTTTTTATGACTTCCCTGCCCTTTTTAGTGAATTCTCGTTGCTGCTACACTAAGGCTATGAAGATAAGTGTTCCCAGGCTGCCTGTAAAGCTTGAAGAGATTGAATCGAAAGTGATGATGGACGAGCTTTCGCTTGAGGACGGCTCTCTGACAGACGTCGATCTTACAAGCCAAATCATTTCAGCACTCGATATTAGTGGGGGATTATTTCAAAATGTAATACTTACGGGCGCTCAGTTTGAACGTTTGAATGCCCGTGATTTCGTAGCGAAACAGTCTGACTTTTCTGCTAGCTCGATGACGAATAGTTCACTCAACCGAGCAGAGTTTAAAAACTGTCGCATGACGGGCGTAGATTTTAGCCGAACAACGCTGCACGATGTGACGTTTCGTGGGTGTAAACTTGACATGGCAAACTTTCGGTTTGCTGATTTGGCACGGGTGCAATTTATCGACTGTACGCTTAGCGAAACAGACTTTCTAAGCGCAGGGCTTCGGGACGTAAGTATGCAGGCGTGCACGCTCCAAAAGACAGTATTCGAGCAGGCAAAATGTAAACAACTTGATTTACGGACATCGCAACTAGAAGAAATTATTGGCTGGAAATCACTAAAAGGCGCGATTATTGACGATTTGCAACTTGTTTCAGCTGGCCCGTATTTAGCGCATGAATTAGGAATTAGTGTTCGCTCGTAGTTCACCTTGCACTCCTTGGAAACAACAAGGTATAATAAGGGCACTTCCACGCGATACACACTAGCCCATTTCAGGCAAAGCGTCCCTCGCGAACGGATCATTCATCGTCTTCGGTTTCACGGTTAGAAACGGACCATTTGAAAACGGGCGATACAACCAAAACGTTTCTCTAAGTAATTAACTTTGAGGATTTTTGACGATGAATGATGAAACTTTTTTGAACGAACGAGTAGAGGTGTTAGCCAGCTTTGGTGACGGCCTGAATCCGTGTAAGCCTATTCGCTTTCGACGGCTAAGCGGTCGTGAAATTATGGTAGAAAAAATTGGCTTGAGGCACCCGGCGAATAAAGGCACGCGTACAATACATGTATTTGATGTAACGGATGGTGGTGCAGATTATCGTTTGGAGTTTGACACGGAACGACTAACCTGGCACCTAACCCGCGAGGCGGATCATTATGAATAGTGGCTATAATAACGAGCGTCCGTTGGTGATGCATATCGACCTGAATTCGTGTTTTGCAACGGTTGAGCAACAGTCGCGGCCTATGCTTCGCGGTCGACCAGTGGCGGTAGTGAACCGCCGTACGGAAAACACCTCTATTGTAACGGCTAGCTACGAGGCGAAGGCGATGGGCGTAAGTGTGGGCATGCGCGTAAAAGAAGCGGTGAAGCTTGCGCCGGGTCTTGTAACGCTTGAAAGTGATCCGGCAAAGTATCGATTTGTTTATCACAAAATGATGGGTATTATGAAGCGATATTCTCCACATATTACGATGAAGAGTATCGACGAAGGGGTAATAGATTTTCATCAAACCACCGACGATATACGAAGCCGTAATTTGGTAGACATTGGCTATGAAATGAAACAACGACTAAGAGACGAAATTGGTGAGGCAATGCGCTGTAATGTGGGAATTAGTACGAACCGCTTTCTGGCAAAAACGGCCGCCAGTTTACATAAGCCCGACGGCCTAGATGTTATTGATCATGAAAACTTGCGAGCAACTCTTGGTAGGTTGAAGCTTACCGACCTCACAGGAATTGCTGGGCGCAATCAGCAACGACTGAACGCAGTAGGTATTTTTACACCGCTAGAATTTTTAGATACCGACGCGCACGCACTGCACACCATGGTGTTTAAAAGTATTTTAGGCGAGCAGTGGCATCAGCGTCTTCGGGGATTTGAGGTTGATGATGTTACTCACGATCTAAAAACAGTCGGCCGTCAGTACGTGCTTGAAACGAAAACACTGTCGTTTGGGGAGATTACCCGGCGGCTACATCACTTGTGTGAATCGGTGGGCGGAAAGTTACGATCACAAAATAATGTAGCACGTGGGGTATTTGTATATGCCAAAAGCAATAGTCAGGGGTATTGGCATGCGCGACATATGTGTGACCTGCCATTTTTCAGCAATTCCGCTATTTACGCCCAGGCAATGATGTTATTTGCGGGTGCGCCGCCGGATATTCGTGAAATTGGTATTAGTTGTTACGAGTTGTCTGACGACACGGGTGACCAACTAAGTTTATTCGGCGATCAGCTTGCCCGTGAACAGCACGTTACTGAAGCGATAGACGACATAAATAAACGGTTTGGCGACCGAACAATTCACTCGGCAGATACTCTAGGTACTGGTATATATGTGAAGCAAAAGATTCCATTCGGGAGTACGCGTTATCTGTAACTTCGCGCCCACCGATTCACACAAGTGATGTAGCCGCCGGGTAATCTCCCCAAACGACAGTGTTTTCGTTTCAAGCACGTACTG
>Ga0136846_1211853_pt1 | contig 15727 bp, 12 predicted proteins | sample HopSoiMetagenom2_FD_96841 | JGI IMG/M metagenome (GOLD analysis project Ga0136846, IMG submission 96841) | Grasslands soil microbial communities from Hopland, California, USA - 2 Assembly 2016 (version 4) | ecosystem: Environmental > Terrestrial > Soil > Grasslands | place: USA: Hopland... | reverse complement strand
GCCGCAGATGGCGTTCTGGAGGGCCGTGCGGGTGTGGAGGAGGCGGTCCTCCTCGGGGCGATAGAGCGTGTAACCCAGCGCGCCGCTGCCGCGGCCGATGATCGAGACCTTGTGCACGGGGTCGTTGCCCGGAAGCGCCGCCGCGACGAGCGCGTGCCCGCCCTCGTGGTAGGCGGTGATGAGCTTCTCCTTCTCGCTCATCAGGCGGGTGCGGCGCTGCGGGCCGGCGATGACGCGGTCGATGGCCTCGTCGAGGGTCACCATCGTGATCATCTTCATGTTGCCGCGCGCGGTCAGCAGCGCAGCCTCGTTGAGCACGTTGGCCAGGTCGGCGCCGCTGAATCCCGGCGTACGCCGGGCGACGGCGATGAGGTTCACGTCCGGCGCCAGCGGCTTGCCGCGGGCGTGCACCTTGAGGATCTGCTCGCGGCCGGCCAGGTCGGGAGCGTCCACCGAGATCTGCCGGTCGAAACGGCCCGGGCGCAGCAGCGCCGGGTCGAGCACGTCGGGCCGGTTGGTGGCGGCGATGAGGATCACGCCGCCGCGCACGTCGAAGCCATCCATCTCGACCAGGAGCTGGTTGAGCGTCTGCTCGCGCTCGTCGTGGCCGCCGCCCATGCCGGTGCCGCGGTGCCGGCCGACGGCGTCGATCTCGTCGATGAAGACGATGGCCGGGGCGTTCTCCTTGGCCTGCTCGAACAGGTCGCGCACGCGGGAGGCACCGACGCCGACGAACATCTCGACGAAGTCGGAGCCGGAGATCGAGTAGAACGGCACGCCGGCCTCACCGGCCACCGCGCGGGCCAGCAGGGTCTTGCCGGTGCCCGGGGCGCCGTACAGCAGGACGCCCTTGGGGATCTTGGCGCCGACCGCCTGGAACTTGGCGGGCTCCTGGAGGAACTCCTTGATCTCGCCGAGCTCCTCGATCGCCTCGTCGCAGCCGGCCACGTCGGCGAACGTGGTCTTGGGCATGTCCTTGGTGATCAGCTTCGCCTTGGACTTGGCGAACTGCATGACGCCGCGGCCGCCGCCGCCCTGCATCGAGTTCATCAGCCAGAGGAACAGCACCACCAGCAGGATGATCGGCAGGAAGCTGAAGATGAAGGAGCTGAGCAGCCCGGGCCGGGACACCTCGACCGAGACCTTCTCGATGTTCTTCTCGTTGAACTGCTTGACCGCGGAGCGGTAGATGTCGCCCTGGGTGCCGGTGAGGAACTTCGTGGTGACATCGCGCCCGCCGTCGCGGTCGACATTGTCGTCGAGGGTCGCCTTGATGACCTGGTCGCCGTCGACGAAGGTGATGTCCTTCACCTCACCGCTGGAGATGTAGGCGTTCATCTGGGACGCGCTGATCTCGTCGCCACCGCCGGAGTTGATCAGGAACTGCATGGCGATGAGGACGCCGACCACAGCGATGACGATCCAGATCAGTGGACCTCTGAAGATGCGCTTCACAGACTTCTCTCACTACCGGACGGGTGAACCCATGACGGTACCGAACACCGCCAATCTCCAGTGTCTCAGGTGACTGGCGGGACGGCGACTCGACGGCGTCGGTTCGCTGACAGCAGACGGATCCTCAGGATCCACTCAGTGGGCTCGCATCGACCTGTTCAGCGCAATCGCGCCCGTGCGGTCGTGTTTCACGCGTGAAACACGACCTGTTCGGCGCGATTGCGCTGATCAGGTCGTTTTGCGCGCAGCGGCTCAGCCGCCATAGACGCGCGGCGCCAGAGTGCCGATGTCACGCAGGTTGCGGTAGCGCTCGCGGAAGTCGAGGCCGTAGCCGACGACGAACTCGTTTGGGATGTCCCAACCGACGTACTTCACGTCGACCGGCATGGTCAGGGCCTCGGGCTTGCGGAGCAGCGTGCAGATCTGGACGCTGGCCGGGTCGCGGGAGCCGAGGTTGGAGGTCAGCCAGGACAGCGTGAGCCCGGTGTCGATGATCTCGTCGACGATGATCACGTCGCGGCCGGTGATGTCGGTGTCGAGGTCCTTGAGGATGCGCACCACACCCGAGGACTTGGTGCCGGAGCCGTACGACGAGATCGCCATCCAGTCCATCTCGACGTGGCGCGAGAACGACCGGGCCAGGTCGGCCATCACCATGACCGCGCCACGGAGGATGCCCACGATGAGCAGGTCCTTGCCCTGGTAGTCGGCCTCGATCTCCTTGGCCAGCTCACCGAGCCGTTGCTGGATCTGGGCCTCGGTGTAGAGAACCTCGACGAGGTCGGACTCGACGTCGGCAGCGTCCATGGCGGTCAGCCTTGCACAGCCGTGGGCCGGAACAGGAGCCGCCCGCCCTCGCCCCCGGAGGTGAGGTACGCCGTCACGTGGCCCGGCAGCTGCACCTCGGCGCCGCCGCGGCGCAGGAAGACCAGCTGGCCCAGCGCCACCACGTGGACGTGGAACAGCTCCGAGCCGGTGGCCCCGGCCTCCAGCGCGGCCAGCCGGAGCACGCGGTTGCGGGTGGCCGGGTGCAGGTCGGCCAGCGCCTTGACCTCGAGCCCGTCCGGGTCGCGAAGGTCGTCGTACGCCGCGTGCGCGAGCTGGTCCAGCAGCTCCATGTCCGCCCGGAGCTGGTCGGCGGTGCGGGCCAGCGTGGCGGCCACCCCGGGGCCGAGCTCGTCCTCGATGACCCGCAGCACCTTGCGGCGGACCCGGACCCGCGCGTAGGCCGGGTCGATGTTCTGCGGGTCGTTCCAGTACTCGATGCCCTCCACCTGGCAGGCGGTCACCGTGTCTGTGCGGGTGACGTCGAGGAGGGGTCGTCGATAGACGCCGAACCGGCGCCGCATCCCCGCCAGCGACCGGCCCCCGGAGCCGCGGGCCAGCCCGAGCAGCACGGTCTCCGCCTGGTCGTCGAGGGTGTGGCCGAGCAGCACCCCGACCGCCCCGAAGTGCTGGACCATCTCGTCGATGACGGCGTACCGCGCCTCCCTGGCCGCCGCCTCGGGCCCGCGGCCACCGCGCACCTCGACGCGAGCCGACGCGGTCTCGTCGGCACCCATCGCGGCCATCTGCTGGACGACGTGGCCGGCGTGCGCGGCCGACTCCTCCTGCAGCCCGTGGTCGACGGTCACCCCGATGACCCGGTACCCCAGCTTGTGCCCCTCGAAGACCGTCGCGGAGAGCAGGGCCAGCGAGTCCGGGCCGCCCGAGCAGGCCACGAGCACGGCCGCGTCCGGCGTCAGCCGGCCGCGGGGCTGCTCGGCGACGAGCGCGGCCAGCGTCCGGCGAACGGCGACGCGGACCGCGGCCACGGACGGGTGGAGGCTCATGCTTGTCCGGGGTCCCCGCGGAAATGCGAGTGCACTCCGCGCAGCGCACTCTCCGGGCAGTCTCGTGGGGTGGTCACGTACGCAGGACGCGCGCCATCCAGGCGTCGGGGTCGGAGATCTCGGCCCGTGAGGGCAGGTGCTCGGGACGCTCCCAGATCACGTTGAAGCCGCTCATCCCGGCCTTGTCGATGACGGCCCGGACGAAGTTGGCGCCGTCGCGGTACTGCGCCATCTTGGCGTCGAGCCCGAGCACGCGGCGCAGCAGCCGGTCGAGTACGCCGACGCCCTTGCGACGCTCGTTGAACCGGGCCCGGATCGTGGCGACCGACGGGATCACGGTCGGACCGACCCCGTCCATGACCACGTCCGCGTGGCCCTCCAGCAGCGACATCACTCCGGTCAGGCCGTCGAGGAGCTCCTTCTGCTCCGGCGTACCGACCACGTCGAGCAGGCTGCCACCCGAGCGGGCGTTCTTGAGCCCGTCGAGGACCCGGCTGAGGCCGTCCTCGAGCAGGCTGCTCGGCTCCATCGTGTCGGCGAACCGGTGGATCTGGGCGAACATGTGCTCGCGCATCCAGGGCACCGCGGTGAACTGGACCCGGTGCGTCTCCTCGTGCAGGCAGACCCAGAGCCGGAAGTCGTGCGGGTCGGCCTCGATCTCGCGCTCGACGTGCACGATGTTCGGCGCGACGAGGAGCAGCCGCCCGTCGGGCTCGTGGAACGGGTCGAACTGGCCGAGGACCTTGGAACCCAGGAAGCCGAGTACGCCGCCCACCTCGGCGCCGGTGATCCGCGAGCCGACCGCGGCGGACAGCCCCGTGGGCGGCCGCTTCTCGGTGAGCTTGTCGACGACGGGCGCCAGCAGCGTGGCGAACGCGTCCGCGTTGGCCTGCACCCAGCTGGCCCGGTCGACGACGAGCACCGGAGCGCCCGCGCCCGCGCCGGCGTCGGGCGCCACCAACCCGGTGAACTCCCGGACCAGCCCGGTGGACCGGGCCGCGCCCGCGCGCAGCTCGTCGACGATCGCGGAAGCCTCGTCACGACCGACGGTCGGCCCCTCGCCGGCCAGCCGTCCGCCGACCCGCACCGCGAGGTCCCAGTCCACCATGTCCGGTCGCCCGGAGCCGTCCGCGCCGTCGGTCCGGAACGTGTTCATGCCACTCAACCTATAAGGGCCGTGGTCGGCTGCGATGCCGAACCGGTGGGCACTGTTGTCCCGTGACGGAGCACGCGGTCGACCTACCGGCCGAGCGGGAGGGCGCCGAGGCGTACGAACCGCACCCGCACCGGTGGCGGATCCTCGGTGTCGCGCTGGTCGTCGGCTCGATGTCTCTCCTCGACATCTCGATCGTCAACGTGGCGATCCCCTCGATGCGTGCGGGGCTGAACACCTCCTCGGCCACGATCCAGTGGGTGGTCTCGGGCTACGCGCTGGCCTTCGGGCTGACCCTGGTGGCCGGCGGCCGGCTCGGGGACGCGTACGGACGCCGCCGGATGATGCTGATCGGGCTCGTCGGCTTCGTCGCCTCCTCGGCCGCGGTCGGGCTCGCCCCCACGGCGACGCTCGTGGTTGCGGCCCGGCTGCTCCAGGGCGCCGCCGCCGGGCTGCTCACCCCCCAGAACTCCGGGCTCATCCAGCAGCTGTTCCGCGGCCGGGAGCGGGCGCGGGCCTTCGGGCTGTTCGGCTTCACGGTCTCGACGGCGTCGGCGATCGGGCCGGTCCTCGGCGGCTTGATCATCGCGATCGCCGGCGAGGAGTCCGGCTGGCGCTGGCTCTTCCTGATCAACCTGCCCATCGGCCTCGCGGCGATGGTGGCGGTGGCGAAGATGGTCCCGAAGCGACCGCCGGAGTCGGTCGAGCACGGCGCCCGCATCGACGTCGTCGGCGCGGTGCTGCTGGGCCTCGCCGTCCTCAGCCTGCTCCTCCCGGTGGTCCAGGTCGAGCGGCACAGCTATCTCCCCCTGCTGCTGCTCGCGCTCGTCCCGGTCTTCGGCTACGCCTTCGCACACTGGGAACTGCGCCTGAGGCGGCTCAACCGGCCGCCTCTGCTCGATGTCGAGCTCCTGCGCACGCTGCCCGGGTACGTCGGCGGCCTGGCCATCGGTGCGCTCTACTTCACCGGGTACACCGGGCTGATCCTGGTCGTGTCCGTCTATCTCCAGGAGGGGCTCGGCTACTCGCCGCTGCAGGCCGGGCTGCTGATCATCCCCTTCGCGGTCGGTTCGGCGGTGAGCGCACCGCTGGCCGGTCGCTACGTCTCCGACGTCGGCCGGCAGCTCACCGTCGGCGCCCTGCTGGTGATGATGACCGGGACGCTGCTCTTCCTGCTGCTGGCGCCGGGCCGCGACCCGTTCTGGCCCTGGTCGGTGCCGACGCTCCTGCTGGCCGGGCTGGGCGGCGGCGCGGTGATCTCGCCGAACATCACACTCACACTCTCCGAGGTGCCGCCCCGCATGGGCGGGGCGGCCGGCGGCGCGCTGCAGACCGGGCAGCGGATCGGCGCCTCGATCGGCGCGGCCCTGCTGGTCACGGCCTACGGTCTCGGCTCCGAACCCGACAGCGCCCTGCGGCTGGCGCTGGTGACCGGGCTGGTCCTGCTCGCGCTCGCGCTGGCGATGGCGGTGCGGGCGCTGAGGCGGTAGCCACACCGATCCCCGGCGAGGTCAGCAGCCGAGCCCTTCCCGGTACCCCTCGGGCACCTGGCCCGCGGCCACCCGGTCGGCGTAGTCCCAGACCACCTCGGGGTAGTCGCCCTGCGGGTTCATCTCCAGGAGGATCGGCCAGCTGTCCGCGGTGCCGAGCACGCGGACGGCCTCGGCGGCCCGGCCCGGCTGCTCATGGGTCTTCGCGTCGTCGAACGACTCGAGCCAGGCGCAGGTGTACTGGGCGACCACCTCGGCCCCGAACTGGTAACGGTCCTTGGACTCGCCGTCCCGGAGCTGGAACGACGTACCGGACGGGAAGTCGGCGCGGGAGACGTCCTCGATGTCGCGGAGGATCTTCTCCGCGGCGGCCGCCCGCTCGCCCTTGGTCACGTAGCCGTCCGGCAGTGAGGCGTTGAACTCCGCCTCACTGGTCAGGCGCAGCTGGCCGAGCAGGGCGAGGAAGCCGGCCTGGTCGAGGCCCTGGGCCCGGAACTCCATCCAGTGTCCGTCCTGGACCTCCCGGATCGCGGTGTGGTCGTCGGCCGAGTAGGCCCACATCTGCGCGGGCCGGCCGAGCACCTGGATGGGCTCGCCCGGGGCGGCGGGGTCGACGATGTGCTCGCGGTCCTCGACATACGAGGCGTAGTCCTTGGCGGCGTACGACGTGATCTCGAGGTTCGCCTCGCCCTTGCGGAACACGATGCCGTCGCCGCCGAGCGAGTCGACCTTCCAGCCGGGGGCGTCCAGGACGACGGCCTGACCGTCCGGGAGGCCGAGCGGCGCGGCCACGTGCTGGGAGCCGTCGGAGGCCGGGCGATGCTGCTGCCACCACACGGTGCCGCCGGCGAGGCCGGCGACGACCGCGGCGGCAGCGAGGGGCGCCACCCAGCGGGTACGGCGCGACGTCGGGTGCCCGCCCGGTCCAGCGAGGCCGTCGTTCTGGCGGCCGGGGGCAACGGTGCTCATGATCTCCTCCAGGAGCTCGGCCCGCCCGGCCTCGAGCGGCAGCCGAGAGATCGCGTCGTCGGTCAGCTTCGGGATCACTTCACCGCTCCTTCCGGGTGAGCTCGATCGGTCTGTCGGAGAGGTGATGTCCGGGTGGTTCGACGTCGTTGCACCCGTCATCCCCGAGCAGCTCCCGGAGCCGGGATCGCGCCCGCGACAGGCGCGGACGCACGACGGCCGTGGTCAGCCCGATCACCTCGGCGATCTCGCGCGACTCCAGCCCCTCCCACAGGTGCAGCTCCAGCACCTCCTGGTCGCGGGCGCTCAGCAGCCGCATGGCCGCGGTCACGTCGGCTCGCTGCACTACGTCCTCGGTGGTGTCTGGCACGTGCGAGCCCAGCTCCCTGCGCAGCCGGTCACCGAGCGAGGTGCGGCGCCGCTCACCCCGACGGTGGTTGGCCAGCACCCGGCGCGCGACGCCGTAGAGCCAGGGCCGGAGGTCCGGACCCCTCGGGGCGTGCGCCAGCCTCCGCCACGCGACGAGGAACGTGTCGGCGGTGACGTCGCCCGCGTCCTCGGGCCGGTCCACCCTGCGCAGCGCGTATCCGAGCACCGCGTCGAAGTGGGCGGCGTAGAGGTCCCGGAACGCCCGCTCGCGCTTGTCCAGGGAGAGGGCCACAACCTTCAGATGTCCGGAACCGGCCGGATCGTTGCAGCCCTGCTCACAGGATCGCGCCCGGGACGTACGCCGCCGCCTCGGGGTGCCGGGCGACGACCTCGCCCACCCGGCGTACGACCTCCTCGGTCTGGGCGACCGCGGCGCCGGTGAACGTGATCGGCTCCGCGACCAGGGCGTCGAGCTGGTCGGCGGTCAGGCCGAGCCGGGGGTCGGCGGCCAGCCGGGCGAGGACGTCGTTGGTCGCCGCCCCCCGGCGCAGGTCCAGGGCCACCGAGACGGCGGCCTCCTTGATCGCCTCGTGCGCGGCCTCGCGGCCCACGCCGTTGCGGACCGCGGCCATCAGCACCTTGGTGGTGGCCAGGAAGGGCAGGTAGCGGTCGAGCTCGCGCTGGATCACGGCCGGGAACGCCCCGAACTCGTCGAGCACGGTGAGGAAGGTCTGGAAGAGCCCGTCGGCGGCGAAGAACGCGTCGGGCAGGGCCACTCGGCGTACGACCGAGTCGGAGACGTCGCCCTCGTTCCACTGGTCCCCGGCCAGCTCACTGACCATCGACAGGTGGCCGCGCAGCACCACGGCCAGCCCGGTGACCCGCTCGCAGGACCGGGTGTTCATCTTGTGCGGCATGGCCGAGGAGCCGACCTGCCCCTCTGCGAACCCCTCGGTGACCAGCTCCTGTCCGGCCATCAGCCGGATCGTGGTGGCGAGGTTTGACGGCGCCGCCGCCAGCTGTACGAGCGCGGAGACGACATCGAAGTCGAGCGACCGCGGGTAGACCTGTCCGACGCTGGTCAGCACCTGCCCGAAGCCGAGGTGCCGGGCCACCCGGCGCTCCAGCTCCTCGAGCCTGGCCGAGTCCCCGTCGAGCAGGTCGAGCATGTCCTGGCTGGTGCCCATCGGGCCCTTGATGCCGCGCAGCGGGTAGCGGGCCAGCAGCTCCTCGAGCCGCCGCAGCGCGACCAGCAGCTCGTCGGCCACCGTCGCGAACCGCTTGCCGAGAGTGGTGGCCTGCGCGGCGACGTTGTGGGACCGGCCGGCCATCACCAGCGTCTCGTGCTCCGCGGCCAGGCGGCCCAGCCGGGCCAGCGCCGCCACCACCCGGTCGCGCAGCAGCTCGAGCGACTGGCGGACCTGCAGCTGCTCGACGTTCTCGGTGAGGTCTCGGCTGGTCATGCCCTTGTGGATGTGCTCATGGCCGGCCAGGGCGTTGAGCTCCTCGATGCGCGCCTTCACGTCGTGGCGGGTGACTCGCTCGCGGGCCGCGATCGAGTCGAGGTCGACCTTGTCGACCACGTCCTGGTAGGCCTCGACCACCCCGTCGGGCACCTCCACACCCAGGTCCCGCTGCGCCTCGAGGACCGCGATCCAGAGCCGCCGCTCGAGCACGATCTTGTGCTCGGGCGACCAGATCTCGGCCAGCTCGGCGCTGGCGTAGCGCGTTGCCAGGACGTTGGGGACGGTCACGGATTCATTGTCCCGCATGGAGATGTTCCGGGGAGTTTCACCGGGTACCCGGCGAAACTGGAGCTCCCCCACACAAGTTTCGTGGGGGAAGCGTGAGTTTCACCGGGTACCCGGTGAAACTCATCGGTCGGCCGCGATGTCGGTCCGGAACTGAGCACCGTCGTAGGAGATGCAGGCGACACCGGCGTACGCCGCGGCGCGGGCGGCGGCCACGTCCGGCCCGGTGCCCACCACCGCGAGCACCCGGCCACCGGCGGTCACCAGCGCTCCATCGCGCAGGGCGGTGCCCGCGTGGACGACCTGCACCCCGGGAAGCGAGTTGGCGACGTCCACTCCGGTGATCACGTCGCCCGAGGACGACGACGCGGGGTAGCCGCGGCTGGCCAGGACCACGGCCACGGCCGCGCCGTCGGCGAAGACAGGGGCCGGGACCGAGGCCAGCCGGCCGGTGGCGGCGGCCATCAGCAGCTCGCCGAGCGGCGACTCGAGCAGGGCCAGCAGCGGCTGGGTCTCGGGGTCGCCGAACCGGGCGTTGAACTCCACGACCCGCAGGCCGCGCGAGGTCAGTGCGAGTCCCGCGTAGACCAAGCCCACGAACGGCGTGCCCCGCCGGGCCAGCTCGGCCACCGTCGGCTGCAGCACGGTGGCGAACACCTCGTCGGCCAGGCCGGGGGACGCCCAGGGCAGCGGTGTGTACGCGCCCATGCCGCCGGTGTTCGGGCCCCGGTCGCCGTCGTGGATCCGCTTGAAGTCCTGTGCCGCCTGGAGCGGGCGCACGGTGGTGCCGTCGGTCACCGCGAACACCGACACCTCGGGGCCGTCGAGGTACTCCTCGACCACCACCCGCTCACCCCCGGCAGACAGGCAGAGCTCGGCATGGGTGAGGGCCTCGCCGCGGTCCGACGTCACCACGACGCCCTTGCCCGCGGCGAGGCCGTCGTCCTTCACGACGTACGGCGCCCCGAGCTCGTCCAGCGCGGCCGCCGCCTCCTCGGGCGTGGTGCAGACCAGGGCGCGCGCGGTCGGCACACCTGCGGCGTCCATCACCTCCTTGGCGAAGGCCTTCGAGCCCTCGAGCCGGGCCGCCTCGGCGGTCGGGCCGAACGCCGCGATACCCGCGGTGCGTACGGCGTCGGCCACCCCGGCGACCAGGGGCGCCTCCGGGCCGACCACGACCAGGTCCACCCCCAGCGAGGCAGCCAGCGCGGCCACGGCCGGCCCGTCGAGGGGGTCGACGTCGTGCAGCGTGGCGACCACGGCCATGCCGGGGTTGCCGGGCGCCGCGTGCACCTCGGTCACCCCGGGGTCGCGGGCCAGGGCCCGCGCCAGCGCGTGCTCACGACCGCCGGTCCCGATGACGAGGGTCTTCACGGGCGGCAACCCTAGGACGTCGTACGTCGAGCCACGGACTCGGTGTAGGCGCCGGGGCGGTACCGCAGGATCGGGTCGTCGGAGAGCTCGATCCCGTCGACCATGCGGCCGGGATCGAAGACGGTCGGCGTGCTGCTCATCGGACCGCCCTCGGGGCCGTCCAGCGGCGCGGTCACCTCGATCCGTCCCGCCAACAGCTCGCGGGCGCCCTTCCACACCGACGTCGCGCGGTGCGGGTCGTGGCCCTCGCCCGCGACCTGCACCCAGACCTCGTGGGTCACCGGACCGCGCGCGAGCCGGGCGGCCATCTCCTCGAAGAGCCGGTCCGGCCCGGTGAACTCGCCGCTCAGCCGGTCGGCCTTGGTGGCGGTGGCCCGGAACGTGTAGCGCACCCAGGTCCGCCTGCCCTCGGTGTCGAGCCAGCCGTAGGCGTGGATCGGGTAGAAGGTCACCTCGGCATAGCTGGCCGGGGAGCCGACCGCACCGGCCCGGAGGCTCGCGAGCAGCGTCGGCAGCACACCCGGGTGGGTGGCCAGGAAGAGCGGCAGGGTCAGCGGCTTCTCGGACGCCTCGGTCATCGCCACGAAGACCTCTGGGTCGTCGGTCGGGAACCGCGGCGACGTCTGCCCGAGCAGGTCGGTCGCCGAGCCGTCGTCGAGGCGGAACTTCACGGCCATGCCCCGGATGTCGGGCTTGGAGTCCGCGCGCTGCTTCCCCGCGGCGTTGGACCACCGCACCGTGATCCCGTGCGGCCGGCCGTCGAGGTGGCCGGCCCGGCACAGCGCCGTCGCCTCGGGCGTCGCGGTGAAGGTGCCGGTGTAGAAGCGGCCCTTCGCGTGCAGCGTGCGGTGGCCGGTCGGGCCGCCGAACGCCAAGCGCAACCGGTCGATCGCCTGCCGGTGACTCAGCACAGGGTCAATCTAGGGGTTCAGATGCACGCGCGGCCGGTCAGGCATGGGACAACAACAGCCCGCCCCGCCGAGGCGGGACGGGCTGTCGGGTGGTGTGGAGAGATCAGCCGACCTGGCTGAAGGTCTGGTGCACCGGGATGTTGGTGTTGGGCACGCACAGCGCCCACACCTTGACCTTCTCGGGGGCCTTGTCGGAGGCAGCGCCTGCGTTGCCGCCGAACTGCACGATCCAGCCGTCGAGCCGGTCCGCCCTGGGCGTGTTCGTGTTCCAGTCCATACGGCCGGGGAACGAGGACGACACTGGCGTGTTGCGGGCGTTCGCGCCGGCGTCGAGGCCGGTCACCTGCACGCCGCCGGCGATCGCGGTGAAGGCCGTCGAGGTGGGGTCGCAGGCCACGGTGGCGATCGCACCGGCGTTGGTGTCGCCGGCGTTGTAGTACGCGGTCGCGTAGAAGGCACCGGCGAGCCCGTCCTTGCCGTCCTTGCCGTCCTTGCCGTGGAGCTTGGCGATGGCGTCGGCGGAAAGGTCGGTGGTCCGGACGTGGCCGTCCTTGATGTCGATCGAGCGGATCGAGCCGTCCTGGATGTCGGCGGACCCGACCAGGTGGCCGGCCACGGCGGTGCCGGTGGAGCCCACCGCGACCAGTGTGGCAGCGGCCCCGGCGAGGGCCAGCGTCTTGCGGTTGATGAAGCGCATGTGTCTTTCGTCCCTTTTGTCGTTGAGTGGTGCTGTTGCGCCGGCTCGGTGCCACCCGGCCGTGTCGGTCGAGCGGCGCTGAGCCGGCTGGAGTCCCGCGTGTGGACAGGGGCATGTCCGCCCCAGGTCCGAGAGCCCGCCGGTCCCCGTCGCGGGCTACCCGCTGCCCGACAACCGGGCAGCCAACTGGACGGACGTTAGACGGCCCCACGGACACTCGCGAAACCGAGGACGCGCCCCCAGGCTTGAACGGGCGGAATATGACCCGAACGGGCTACTCGAACGGCTCGGTCGGACGACCCGAACCTTGTGCGCCGCTCGCGAGACGCAGCGCTAGAGCAGGTCGTGCACCACGATCGTGGCGTCCCGGGTCGGGCCGACACCGATCGCGGAGATGCGGGCGCCGGACAGCTCCTCCACCCGGGCGACGTACGCGCGGGCGTTGGCCGGGAGCTCCTCGACCGTGCGCGCCTCCGAGATGTCCTCCCACCAGCCGGGGAGGTACTCGTAGACCGGCACCGCGTGGTGGAAGTCGGACTGGTTGACCGGCATCTCGTCGTGGCGGGTGCCGTTGACTTCGTAGGCGACGCAGACCGGCACCTGCTCGAGACCCGTGAGCACGTCGAGCTTGGTGAGCACGAAGTCGGTGAAGCCGTTGACCCGGGCGGCGTACCGCGCGATCACCGCGTCGTACCAGCCGCAGCGGCGGGGCCGGCCGGTGGTGGTGCCGTACTCGGCGCCGGTCTTGCGGAGGTGCTCGCCGGCGTCGTCGTGGAGCTCGGTCGGGAACGGCCCCTCGCCGACGCGGGTGGTGTAGGCCTTCACGATCGCGATCACGCGGTCGAGCCGACTGGGCGGGATGCCCGACCCGGTGCAGGCCCCGCCGGCCGTGGCCGAGGACGAGGTCACGAAGGGGTAGGTGCCGTGGTCGACGTCGAGCAACGTGGCCTGGCCGGCCTCGAGCAGCACGGTCTCGCCGCGGTCGAGCGCCTGGTTGAGCATCAGCCCGCTGTCGCAGACCATCGGCGCCAGCCGGTCGGCGTACGACGCGAGCTCCTCGACCGTCGCCTCCACCGTCACGGCGCGGCGGTTGTAGATCTTGGTGAGGATCTGGTTCTTGAGCTCGAGGACGCCCTCGACCTTCGCGGTGAGGATCTTCTCGTCGAACAGGTCCTGGATGCGGATGCCGACGCGGTTCATCTTGTCGGCGTACGTCGGGCCGATGCCGCGACCGGTCGTGCCGATGCGCCGTGAGCCCAGGAACCGCTCGGTCACCTTGTCGAGCGCGCGGTTGTAGTCGGCGATCACGTGGGCGTTGGCCGACACCTTGAGCAGCGAGGTGTCGACCCCGCGCTTCTGGAGGCCTTCGATCTCCTCGAACAGCACCGAGAGGTCGACCACGACCCCGTTGCCGATCACCGGGGTGCAGCCGGGGGTGAGGATGCCGCTGGGGAGGAGGTGGAGGGCGTACTTCTGCTGCGCCTCCCCCTGGCCGATGACCACGGTGTGGCCGGCGTTGTTGCCGCCGTTGAACTTCACGACGTAGTCGACACGGCTGCCGAGGACGTCAGTCGCCTTGCCCTTGCCCTCGTCGCCCCACTGGGCGCCGATGATGGCGATCGCTGGCATTCGGAGTGGCTCCTTCTGGGTGGGGTCGGGGCCAACGAGTAAGGATAGGGTCACCGGCGATGGACCCCCTCCTCGTGATCACCAACAGCGACGCCGGAGCCGACGACGAGGAGTCGTTGGGGCGGGCGCTGAAGGTGCTCCGCACGCACACCTCGGTCGAGGTGCAGGCCACCTCCAACCCGGGCGAGCTCAACAGCGCCCTGCACCGGGCCGGCTCGCGCCGGATCGTCGTCGCGGGCGGCGACGGCAGCCTGCACGCGGTGGTCACGACGCTCTACCGGCGCAACGACCTCAAGCGCGCGGTGCTCGGGATCCTGCCGCTGGGCACCGGCAACGACTTCGCGCGGACCAACGAGATCCCGCTCGACGTCGAGGAGGCCGCCCAGGTCCTGGTCGACGGCGTGCCCCGGCCGATGGACCTGATCGTCGACGAGGTCGGTGAGATCGTGGTCAACAACGTCCACGCCGGCGCCGGCGCCCAGGCCGGGCGCCGAGGCGCGAGGTGGAAGGAACGGCTGCACGCCCTCGGCGTCGGCAAGGTCAACCTCGGCAAGCTCGGCTACCCGATCGGCGCCCTCCAGGCGGCGGTGAAGCCACCGTTCATCCGGGTCCTCGTGGAGGTGGACGGCGAGGTGCTGGTCGACCTGGACCAGCCGATCCTGATGGTCGCGGTCGGCAACGGCGCCAACGTCGGTGGCGGTACCGAGCTGACCCCCCACGCAGACCCCGGCGACGGCATGATCGACGTCATGGTGTCGCGGTCGATCGGGCCGCTCGCCCGCGTGGGGTACGGCGCCGCGCTGGTCGCCGGACGCCATCCGGAGCGCGACGACGTCATCTACACGCGCGGGACCACGGTGACGGTCAGCGGCGAGGAGTTCTGGTGCAGCGCCGACGGGGAGATCTACGGGCCCGAACGCCACCGTTCCTGGCACGTCGAGCCCGCGGCGTACTCGATGGTGGTCCCCCGGTAGCGTTGCCGTCCGTGTCGAAGGCTGGTTCCAGGGGCGATCGTGAACCCAATGACTGGGTGACGCGGGCCGCCGACGACGCCGTCCGGCATGCCGGCGAGGGCGCCTCGCTCGTGACCGTGTCCTCGGGCGCGAGCCCGTCGGGCCGCGTCCACCTGGGTAACCTGCGCGAGTTCCTGACCGTGCACTTCGTGGCCGAGGAGCTCCGGCGCCGGGGCGTACCGACCCGCCACCTGCACGTCTGGGACGACTTCGACCGGTTCCGGAAGGTGCCGGCGGGCGTCGACGACGCGTGGGGCGAGCACATCGGCCGTCCGCTCAGCAAGGTGCCGGACCCGGAGGGCTGCCACGACTCCTGGGCCGAGCACTTCAAGCAGCCGCTCCGTGACGCCCTGCACGCCATGGGTGTCGACATGGAGGAGATCTCGCAGACCGAACGCTACGAGGCCGGCCACTACAAGGACGCCGTGCTGAAGGCCGTCTCCGAGCGCGACGCGATCGAGGCGGTCCTGGCCAGGCACCGGACCAAGGCCGCCACTCCCGAGCCCGAGAACGAGCAGGAGGCCGCCGCGCTCGCCGAGTCGGTCGCCTCCGACGACGACGAGCCGGTGGGCGCCGGCGACCTCGCGAGGTTCCCGTACAAGCCCTACTGCCGCGAGTGCGGCCGGGACACGGTCACACTCACGTCGTACGACGACGCCACCACCGACCTCGCCTACACCTGCCAGTTCAACGGCTACTCAGGTCGCACCAACCTGAGCTCGGAGTTCGAGGGCAAGCTGGTCTGGAAGGTCGACTGGCCGATGCGCTGGGCCGTCGAGCACGTCGACTTCGAGCCGGCGGGGATGGACCACGCGACGCCGGGGTCGTCGTTCACCGTCGGGCACTCGCTCGTGGAGGACATCTTCGGCATGCCGAGGCCGGCGTGGTTCGGCTACGGCTTCGTCGGCTTCGCCGGCGTCCAGAAGATGTCCTCGTCGGCGGGCGGCGCCCCGACCGCGGAGGATGCGCTGCGGGTGCTGGAGGCGCCGATCCTGCGCTGGCTGTACGTGCGACGGAACCCGCGCCAGACCTTCAACATCGACTTCGGCCCCGAGGTGGTGCGGCTCTACGACGAGTGGGACGCGCT
>Ga0136846_1236218_pt1 | contig 15728 bp, 12 predicted proteins | sample HopSoiMetagenom2_FD_96841 | JGI IMG/M metagenome (GOLD analysis project Ga0136846, IMG submission 96841) | Grasslands soil microbial communities from Hopland, California, USA - 2 Assembly 2016 (version 4) | ecosystem: Environmental > Terrestrial > Soil > Grasslands | place: USA: Hopland... | reverse complement strand
GGTGGACGACGTGTGTGTCGAGCTCCGCCTCGACGATCGCGGCGAGCACGTTGTGCGTGCCGTTGACGTTGTTGTCGACCGTGAGCGGCGACACTTCAGCGGGCGGGCTGCGCAGAATTGATTGGGTGCTGCGGCAGAAGATCGATGTTCTCGTTCTGGAGTTGGGCGGCAATGACGGACTGCGTGGGATCTCGCCGGAAGAGACCTCAAAGAATTTGCAGGGGATCATAGACAAGGTCCGCGCGAAATACCCGCAGGCAGGAATTTTGGTCACAGGAATGCAGATGCCGGGAAGCATGGGCGAGGATTATGCGAAAAGATTTCGCGCGGTCTTCGCGGAAATTGCCCAGAAAAATAAGACCGCATTTGTTCCTTTCCTGTTGGAGGGCGTGGGTGGAAAACCAGAGCTGAATCAGCCGGACCGAATTCATCCGACAGCCGAAGGGCACAGGATTGTGGCCGAGAATGTCTGGAAGTTTTTGAAGCCGATGCTCCAAAAAAGCCAGGGTCAGCCCGCGCAAGCTGCGCGTTGACCATCACGCAATCAGTTCGCGAACGACGGCGCCATGCACGTCCGTCAATCGAAAATCGCGTCCGGCATGGCGGTAGGTGAACTTCTCGTGATCGAACCCGAGAAGATAAAGGAGCGTAGCGTGGAGATCGTGGATATGGACCTTGTCTTCGACCGCGGCAAACCCGAATTCATCCGTAGCACCGTGAACGTAGCCGCCTTTCACGCCGCCGCCCGCGAGCCAGGTGGTGAAGCCGTGATGGTTATGGTCGCGCCCATTGATTTTGCCGGCATTTGAGCCCGGTTGGGGAAGCTCGACAGTCGGGGTGCGCCCAAATTCGCCGCCCCAAATAATCAGTGTATCATCGAGCATGCCGCGCTGTTTCAGATCGGTGATCAGAGCGCCGATGGCCTGATCGCAATCTTGCGCGAGGCGGCGGTGATTGACTTCGAGGTCGTCGTGATTGTCCCACGGTTGGCCGGCGCCGGTCCAGACTTGCACGAAACGCACACCGCGTTCGATCAGTCGGCGGGCTGTGAGAATCTGGCGCGCCTGGGTGCCTTCGCCATACATTTTGCGGATGTGCTCCGGTTCGCGGGAAATATCGAAAGCGTCGGTCGCCTCGAGTTGCATGCGATAGGCGAGCTCGAAGGATTGGATCCGCGCCTCGAGTTGGCCTTCGTGTTGACGCTTCTGGCTGTGAAGTTCGTTGAGCTTGTAAAGCAGGTCGAGCTGAGCGCGCTGTTCGGGCAGGGTTGTGTAATTGTTCGTGATATTCTCGATCAGCTTCTCGATCTCCGTGTGTTTGGTATCGATATAGGTGCCTTGATAAACACCAGGGAGAAAACCGCATTGCCAGTTTTGCGATTCCTGGATGGGGTAACCGCCCGGGCACATCGCAATGAACCCCGGGAGATTCTGGTTCTCCGTGCCCAAACCGTAAGTGACCCACGAACCAAAGCTCGGGCGAATGAGGCGGGCTTCCCCGCAGTTCATGAGCAGGAGTGAAGGCTCGTGATTGGGAACATCAGCGTGAGTCGAGCGGATGACACAGATATCATCGATATTTTGCGCGACGTGCGGGAAAATCTCGCTGACTTCGATCCCGCTTTGGCCGTATTTCTGAAATTTGTAGGGTGAGGGGAACGCCGCACCGGTTTTGCGCTCCGTCTTCAGGTTCTCCATCGGGAGCAATTTGCCGGAGTATTTTGCCAGAGCGGGTTTCGGATCAAAAGTATCAACGTGCGATGGCCCGCCATTCATGAACAAGTGAATGACCCTTTTGGCGGTGCCGGGGAATTGTCCGCCGCGCGGGGCAAGCGGATTAATGTATGACGTGGCGGCTTGCGCGGAAGGCCCGAGAGATTCCTGGAGAAGAGTCCCGAGGCAGAGCGCGCCAAAGCCCATGCCGCACCGATTGAGGAATTCACGCCGGGTCAATGCAAGGTGTTCGGGATTAAACTTATGATGCGGCATGCTGATCCTTAATATGATGACGTTTCGGCCGGACGGCAAATTCAAATCGAGGAGAAAAGAATGAAGAAGCTCGACTGCAAATCCACAAAATCATTGTCGGGAGCCTTCTCTCGGCTTTCAATATGGCCATTAACTCGAAGCGGATTATTTCAGCTTCTGTTCGGGATGTGGTGGAGTTTGTGTTGCGGAGCGGGGATTTAGGCGCTGCAGGGCATTTTGCGGGACCGGGCCGGGCGTTGGAAGGCACAAAAGGGCACCAGCGATTGCAGAAGAGCCGTCCAGCCGGTTACAAGCCGGAGGTGGTTATTTCGTGGCAACGCGAAATGCCGGATTTTGTTTTCGAACTGAGAGGCCGGGTCGATGGAGTGCTCGTTGAAGGCGACCATTTGCTGGTCGAAGAAATCAAAACCGTAAATCGGCCCTGGAACGGTCCGGCTGATCCGCTTCATTGGGCTCAGGGCAAAGTTTACGCCGCTGTTTATGGTTGCGAGTATCGGTTCCGGGAGGTCGAGGTCCAACTCACTTATCTTGATTTGAACTCAGATGAGACGGTTGAGTTTCGGGAGGTTTTCACGATGCAGGCGCTCGGGGCGTTTTTCGAGGAACTCATTAGTGAATATCTCGAATGGATCGAATCGCATCAGCAATGGCGCCGGATTCGAGACGAGTCGATCAAAGCGCTCGCCTTTCCATTTAAAGAATATCGCGCTGGACAACGCTCCATGGCCGTGGCCGTTTACCGCGCCGTCAAAAATCGAGCAAAGATCTTCGTCGAAGCGCCAACCGGCATCGGCAAGACCGTTTCTGTTTTGTTTCCATCCATCAAAGCGATGGCGGAAGGTCATGTTGAGAAGATATTTTATCTCACGGCTAAAACGATCGGGCGAACCGTGGCGGAGAAAACACTGGAAGACCTGAGGGCAACCGGCTTGCGTCTCCGCGCCGTGACACTCACCGCCAAAGACAAGATCTGTTTCAACAACGGCGAACGATGCGATCTAAAGAACTGCCCTTTTGCGCTGGGTTATTACGACCGGATCAAGGGTGCCGTGCGCGAGGCGTTGCAGCGTGAATCTTTTACTCGTGGCGAGATCGAAGGCATCGCGAAGAAGCACCAGGTCTGCCCTTTTGAACTGTCGCTCGACCTTTCCCTTTGGGTGGACGCGATCATCTGCGATTATAATTACGTCTTCGATCCAACCGTCTCGCTCGCGCGCTACTTTTCAGATGAACGGCACGATTACGCGATCCTGATCGATGAATCGCATAATCTCGCAGAGCGCGCCCGCGAAATGTTTTCGGCAGATCTCGAACGGGAAGAGATACTCTCCGTCAAAAAAACTGTCGCGCTGGAACTAACCGGATGTGCCCGGGCGCTCGGGAAAGTCTCCGCGCAAATATCGGCGCTCTCAAAAAGCGAAGAATGGGCGGATCGCAACGGAGCTTTGGTCAATAAAACCGCTCCTGAAACCATTCGAATATCGCTCAAGAAGTTTCTAGAGGAAGCAGAATCATGGCTGGTGCGAGATGAACCTGCCGAATTCAGAGAGCCACTCCTCGATCTTTATTTCCGGGTATTGCGGTTCAACGCTATTTTGGAATGCTACGATGAACGCTATGTCACCACATTGGATAAGGCCACCGGGAAGCTGCGTCTTTTTTGTCTCGATCCTTCGGCATTGCTTCGCAAAGCGCTGAAGCGGACGGGTTCGACTATTTTCTTTTCCGCAACGCTGCGACCGGGCGAGTATTTTCGCGAGTCGCTGGGCGGCGAGGCGGCTGATTCATTCCTCCAACTGAATTCGCCATTTCCCGAGGAAAACCTTTGTCTGATGGTGCACGACAAAGTGGCGACCCGCCTCCGCGCGCGAGCAGCGAGTTATGAGCAGGTCGTCTCATCCATTGAGGCAATGGTCGCGCTTAAAACCGGCAATTACCTCGTTTACTTCCCTTCCTATGAGTATCTGAACCAGGTGGCGGAACGTTTTCAGGCTCTTCATCCCGGGTACCGAACGGTCGTCCAGAATTTCGGTTTGAGCGAGGAAGAGCGGGAACAATTCATCTCGCAATTTCGAACTGGAACCAGCGAAACACTTGTTGGGTTCGCCGTTCTCGGCGGGATTTTTGGCGAAGGGATTGATCTCATTGGAGACCGGCTGATCGGCGTTGCCATAGTCGGGGTCGGCTTGCCCCAAATCTGCCTTGAACGCGATCTCATCCGCGAATATTGGCAAAAAGGAGGGGTCTCCGGTTTCGACTACGCCTATACTTTCCCGGGCATGAACCGTGTGCTGCAAGCGGTTGGACGACTAATCCGTTCGGAAACAGACCGCGGCATTGTTCTTTTGATGGATGACCGCTTCGGCAATCGGCTGTATCGCGAAATGTTCCCGGTCTGGTGGGATTCACGCCAGACTGGCAGTGAAGAGGCGATCAGAACTGCCGGTTATTCCTTTTGGTCCCAGCCGCTCTCGACCGAACAAAGTGGTGGGGCGACTGGCGCGACCTCGCTTCAGCGCGCAGCGTCGTAATCCGATACAGCTCATGAAAGCGTTTTATCAACCGCTGCTTGCAAAGGGTGGAAGCGCAAATTACTTTCGGAGCAACTTTATGAAAAAGCGGATCCTCTACATCTGCCTGATCACCGTTCTCGGCTTGAATCTCCTTATCGGCGCCCAGATTTACCGGGCCAACGCCGCCGAGAAGGAAAACGTGTATCAGCAGGTCGAGCTTTTCATGCGGGTGCTCGAGCGCGTACGCCAGGATTACGTCGATGGCGAAAAGGTTACTTACGAGGACCTGATGCGCGCGGCCATGAAAGGGATGTTGAGCACGCTCGATCCGCACAGCGAATTCATGGAGCCCTCTAAATACACGGAGTTAAAGAATGATACAGAGGGTGCTTTCGGCGGAGTAGGCATCGTGGTCGGGATGAGGGATAATATGCTGACAGTCATTTCTCCGATGGAAGATTCTCCGGCTTACCGCGCCGGAATTTTGACGGGCGATAAAATCGTCAAAATCGAAGGCAAAAGCACGGAAAAGACGAGTCTTCCCGAAGCGGTTAAGAAACTCCGCGGTGAGCCAGGTTCCGATGTTTCGATTTCAACACTCCGTCCCGGCACCAAGGAAGTAAAGGATTACAAGCTGACCCGTTCGACGATCAAGGTGGACACAGTTAAAGACATCAATGGCAACCGCGAGTTTCCGATCGGCGAAAACAAAACGGGGTATGTGCGCATTACGCAATTCGGCGAGCACACCACTGGAGAATTTAAGGAAGCGCTCGAGAAGCTGCGCAAGCAGGGGATGGAAGGGCTCATTCTTGATCTGCGGAATAACCCGGGCGGATTGCTGGATCAGGCTGTGAAGGTTTGCGACATCTTCCTGGCGCGCCCGCAGCTTATTGTTTCGACAGAAGGGCGTTCTCCTCGAATGAAAACGGAGAAGTACACCGCTACCGGGCGTGATGAATACCCGAACGTTAAAATAGTGGTGCTGGTGAATAACGGCAGCGCCAGCGCCGCGGAAATTGTTTCAGGTTGTTTGCAGGATGTCGGCCGGGCCTTCCTGATTGGGGAACAGACGTTCGGCAAAGGCTCGGTGCAAAGCATCATGCCGTTGGAAAATGGCGCCGCACTGCGATTAACGACGGCGAAATATTATACCCCCAGCCACAAAGTCATTCATGAAAAGGGAATCACTCCGGACGCGATTGTTCCGATGAGCCCGGAAGAGGAGGAAGCGCTTTATTACAAACGCGTTGCTGGCGGTATCGACAGCCTTGAAGAACCGCTGCGCGAACGCATCAAAGCCGTCCATGATGTGCAGTTGGAGCGGGCGCAGGATTTCCTGAAAGGCGTGATTCTCTACAAAGAACGGGCCGAAAAGCGGGGCCGCATCGAGACGCAGGTCGCTTCTCAAAAGAATTAGCTGATGCTCCTTGCCGGGATCGAAACTTCCTGTGACGAGACTGGCGTTGCAGTGGTTCGGGATGGCCGCATTCTTTCGAACATCGTCTCTTCGCAAATCAAGCTGCATTCGGAATATGGCGGTGTCGTTCCGGAACTCGCCACGCGCGAGCATCTGAAGAATCTGCTGCCGGTAGCCGAAAAGGCATTCGCGGAAGCTCAGATCAACAGTTCCGATATTGAAGCCGTAGCCGCGACCCAGGGGCCTGGACTTCCACCCGCGCTGCACATCGGCTTTGTGGCGGCGCAATCATTCGCCTACGCCCTCGGCAAACCGTTGATCGGAATAAATCATCACGAAGCGCACCTTTACTCGCCCTGGATTCAGGAGGACCGGGGGCAGTTTCAGAATTTCCAGTCCAACGTCAGTTTGATCGTCAGCGGCGGACATACCTTACTCGTTCATGTGAAAGGCGAACTGGATCATGCGGTCCTTGGGTCAACGGTGGATGACGCCGCGGGTGAGTGCTTCGATAAAACGGCCAAGCTCATCGGCTTGCCTTACCCGGGCGGCCCGGAAATGGATCGACTCGCAGAACGCGGCAATCCTCGGGCGCATAAGTTTCCCAGGCCAATGATCAATGACCCGAACGATGACTTCAGCTTCAGCGGATTGAAAACGGCGGTGCGCTACTTCTTGCGCGATCATCCTGAAGTGATGCAATCGGATGCAGCGATCTGCGACCTGTGCGCCAGCGTGCAGGCCGCGATTGTGGATGTGCTGGTCCAAAAAACAATTCGCGCCGCAAAACGATTGGGCGTCCGCTGCGTCACCGCGTCCGGAGGGGTAACATGCAACAGCCGTTTGCGCGCAGAGATGGAAAACGCCTGCCGCAAAAATAATTTCGAGCTGCGAATTGCCGAACGAAAACTCTGCACCGACAACGCCGCAATGATTGCCGTCCTCGGCGAGCGAAAGTTGATGAAAGGAACACCGGCAACTCCGATTTCAGCGGAGATTAGCGCGTCATGGTCTTTGATTTAAGCCATTGTAAGCGAGCACGCCGATCGCTACTTCTCTCGAAACGGAAGGAAAAGATTCAAGAAAATAATCGAGCGATAATCCATCCGCCAAATACTCGCATAGCGTGTTCGCAGGAACGCGCGTCCCGGCAAAGACAGGCGTTCCGCCCCAGACGTTAGGATCGCTGATCACTAATCCGCCTGCCGCTTCGTGCCGCTTACTGGTTTCCACAAATTAAATGTAAACAAAGAGCAGGGTTAAATCAGCCACAATTTTGCAGCGCATTCCGAGCTGAACCCATCGCCCCGGCGAACTCTCCCAGTTGTGCTGGAATGAGAGGGACTTTATGACCCCCGGGCTGCCATTCGATGGGGCGAAGAAATTTTTCCAGCGGTTCAAATAGAGATTTGCCTGCGCGAGCAATTCCGCCCCCGATAATTACCGCCTCGGGGTCGAGAATATTAATGTAAGAACTGATGCTGCACGCGAGCGCCTGAAGAGATCTGTGCCAAATCCTCTCTGCCTGTTGATCACCTGAATCGTAAGCCCGAATCAGATCGTGAGTTGTTGGAAAGCGGCCATTGGTCCGTTCCTGGATATTATAGTTGCCGATAAAATACTCGATGCTTCCAGGAATGCCGGTGACATCGACCGGCGCGTTCATGTCCAGGCAATTGTGCCCAAGGTGCCCAGCTCGACCGATCGCGCCCTGGAGCAAATGCCCTTCGACGATGGCCGCGCCGCCGACGCCGGTGCCGAGCGTCAGCATAATCACATCTTGAAGGCCTTTGGCAGCACCCAGCCACGACTCGCCAAGCAATGCGGCATGCGCGTCATTTAATACCGGGACTTTTTTGTTCGTGTTCAGGTATTTGGTCCAGTTCAACCCTTCCAGTCCGTTCAAACGGCCGGGCATATGCGCAATGGCCGAATTATCGCGGGAAGCAAGCCCCGGTGCAGCAAGCCCAAAGCAGGTTGCGGGGTGGCTCTGTTTCTCCTGGATGGAATGGAAGAGGCGCTTGATGGTCTCAGCGAAATCGAGTTGCCCGGAGGCATCAAAATCACGGTTCTCGCGCTGGAGAATCTCGCCGGCGTTGGTGATCGCAACGGCTTTCACGCTCGACCCGCCCAGATCTATCCCGATCGCGTAATCCATCCTCAATACTGCCCTTCGCACACACTCCACCCCCCGTCAATAGCGAGGACTTGTCCGGTGCAGAATCGGGATTCGTCTGACATAAACCAAACGGCGGCGGCATCGAGGTCTTCCGGTTTACCAATGCGGCCGCCGTCGAGCGGTTGCTTTGATTTGATGTAGCTGAGGATTTCCTGGTCGTTGGCGGCGCGCTGGGCCATCGGTGTTTCGACAAGGGCAGGGGCTATCGCGTTGATCCGGATATTTTTCGCCGCGTAATAGGCAGCGGCCGATTTCGTGAATCCGATGATGCCGGCTTTAGCGGTGGCATAAACATGGGTTGCGAAATAATTCGGCGCCGGCGAAAAACCGAGCACCGAGGTCATATTCAGAATCGTGCCGCCGCTGTTCTGCTGGATGAACTGCTGAATAGCGGCGCGATTGGAATAGATCAGGGATTTAAGATTTAGATTCAGGGTGACGTCAATGCCCTCATCCGTGAGCTCGTGAGCGGGCCCGTCGCCAAATTTTCGACCGCTGGCCCCGGCCACATGGTAAAGGCCGTTGAAATCGCCAAATTTGTGAATGGCAAGCTCGATCGCCTGCGCGGCGGTCTTGGGATGAGCGGCATCAGCAGCAATGCCGTCGGCCGATTGCAGTTGTTCCAAGGCGCGATCGAGCGATTGCTGATTGCGCCCGACGATGAAAACCTTTGCTCCTGCTTTTACAAAAGCGCTGGCGGTGGAGAATCCAATGCCCGTCGTGCCGCCGATGAGAACGATGACCTTGCTCGAAAGCGCGAACATTCCGCCGCAGCTATCCGGACACTTCGGCTTTTGCTTCCGCGGCCAGAGCGGTGCTCAGGTAACGCTCACCCGTCGAGCAGGCGATGGTCACGATCATCTTTCCTTTGTTCTCGGGCCGTTTGCCGACTTCCAGAGCAGCAACGACGTTCGCCCCTGTGGAGATGCCGACAAGCAAGCCTTCTTCCTTGCAAAGACGCCGAGCCATGGAAAAGGCATCATCGTTGGTGACCTGGATGCACTCGGTGATCTGCGGCTGCCCCTTTTCGTTTTTGAGGTGCAAATTATTCGGAATGAAACCGCCCCCAGTGCCCTGGATTTTATGAGGGCCGGGTTTGATCGGCTGGCCCGCGAGCGTTTGAGAGATCACAGGGGAGTCTTTCGGCTCAACGGCGATCGCCTGGAAGCTCGGTTTCCGCGGTTTGATCACTTCCACCACACCGGTGATGGTTCCACCCGTTCCGACGGCCGAAATCAGAATATCGACCTTGCCATCAGTATCCTGCCAAATCTCCTCCGCCGTTGTTTTGCGGTGAATTTCCGGATTGGCGGGATTATCGAATTGCTGGGGAATCCACGAGTTCGGCGTCTCCTGCGCGATCTGTTGCGCCTTCGTAATGGCGCCCTTCATTCCTTCCGTGCCGGGAGTGAGAACCAGTTTCGCACCGAGCATCGCGAGAAGGGTGCGGCGCTCCAAAGACATTGTTTCGGGCATCGTCAGGATCAACTTGTAACCTTTGGCGGCCGCGACGAATGCGAGCGCAATTCCGGTATTGCCGCTGGTCGGTTCAATGATAGTTGTTTCTTTTTTCAGAATGCCCTTTTTCTCAGCATCCTCGATCATGGCCATCCCAATACGGTCTTTGACGCTGCCGAGCGGGTTAAAAAATTCACATTTGAGCAGAATCGTCGCATCGACTCCTTGCGTGACCTTATTCAAGCGGACAAGAGGTGTGTGACCGACGGTTTCAACAATACTGTTATAGATGTGTCCCATATCAACTCCTAGAATTGAACAATTGTGGCGAATGGCTTCTGAAGGGCAAGATTTTTTACCGCTTATTGAAGCGATGGCCTTTTCGAATACAAACCGTTAAGTCTCTGTGGTGTTGATTGCCTTTAACAAACCGTTCGGCGTCATTTCCCAATTCACTCCCGACGGTTCGCCGAATCGAACGCTGGCGGAGTTCGGATTTCCCAAAGGAGTTTATCCGATCGGAAGACTCGATGCGGATTCGGAAGGGCTGCTTCTGCTCAGTGATGAAGCGGCTTTAAACGAACGATTGCTGCATCCGCAAAAAGGGCATGAGCGAACCTATTGGGTGCAGATCGAACGCATTCCGGATGAGAAGGCGCTGAGGCGGCTTGAGAAAGGTTTGATCATTCAAGGACGCGCATGCCTCCCGTGCAAAGGCCGAATCCTTGATCCCCAGCCGGAAATCCCTCCTCGTGATCCGCCGATTCGCTTTCGTAAAAATGTTCCGGATGTTTGGCTCGAATTGGTTTTGACCGAAGGCAAAAACCGTCAGGTGCGGCGAATGACCGCCGCCGTTGGGCACCCCACATTGCGATTGCTTCGGGTGGCGATTGGCGCATTCCAGTTGGGCGACCTTCCTGCAGGCAAATGGCGAAAGGTGAACGTAGCCGAACGAGGGTTGGTCCTGGCCTGACGTTTGCGAATTGTCTGTTTGAATTTTAGCCTATAAGTTCTGCCCCGCTTACGAATGGCGTTAAAACTGTTCAATACATTGTCTCGGTCGGTCGAGGAGTTCAAACCGATGGACCCTTCGGGGAAAAAAGTGGGACTGTACTGCTGCGGGCCTACCGTTCATAACTTCGCCCATATTGGGAATTTCCGGACTTTCGTCTGTACGGACGTTCTGCGCCGTTATCTGGAGTTCCGCGGTTACTCCGTTCGTCACGTCATGAACATCACCGACGTGGAGGATAAGATCATCGCCGCTGTTAAAAAATCGAGTCGCACTCTAAAGGATTACACGGGCGAATACGAAAAAGCTTTTCTGGACGATTTCGATTCCTTGCTATGCGCTCGGCCGCACGAACTCCCGCACGCCACCGATTTTATTCCTGAAATAGTCCGCCTGATCGAGAAATTGATGACGACCGGCTTTGCCTATCGGGCCGCGGACGGCTCCATTTACTTTAGCATTGAAAAATATCGCGCGGCCGGGCGGAAGTACGGGCAACTCTTAAATCTTAACTTTGAAGAGATGCGCGTGGGCGAGCGGGTGAGCTCGGATGAATACGCCAAGGAAGCCGTGGCCGATTTTGCCCTCTGGAAAGCGCGGGCGCCGGAAGACGGCAATATTTTTTGGCCTGCTCCGTGGGGTGAAGGCCGGCCCGGCTGGCATATTGAGTGCAGCGCAATGAGCATGAAAATTCTCGGGCCGAGTTTTGACCTGCATCTCGGCGGGGAGGACCTCATTTTTCCGCATCATGAAGATGAAATTGCCCAAAGCGAAGGGAGCGGCGACCAGCCCCACGGGTCTCGGTTCGTGAAACATTGGGTTCATATTGCGCATCTTCTCGTCGAAGGCCGGAAAATGTCCAAGTCGCTCGGTAATTTTTTCACCCTTCGCGATCTGCTTCAAAAAGGATATTCCGGCCGCGAAATTCGTTTCCTCCTGATCTCCTCGCACTACCGGGAGTCGTTTAACTTCACGCTAAAAGGTCTGAGTGACGCGAGGACCGCGCTGGGCAGAATCGATGAAATGGTTGGGAAGCTGCGCGAGTCCGCCAGCCAAACCAAAGCAGTGCCCGATGAAAGGTTGTTGAAACAGTTCACTGAAGCCCTGGATGATGACCTGAATATCGCGGGCGGGTGGGGGCACATTTTTGAATGGGTCCGCGCGACCAACAAATCTCTGGCCGAAAACCGGGTCAATCCCGAACAAGCTGCCGCCGCTTTGGCCACGTGGGAGAAATTGGATTCCGTTCTTGGGCTCGGCGCGAAAGTGGAATCTTTGGAAATTCCAGCCGAAATCCAACAGTTGCTTGAAGGCCGCCAGGAAGCTCGTAAATCGAAGAATTTCGGCAAATCCGATGCCATTCGCGTTGAGTTGAAGGCAAAAGGCTGGATCATCGAGGACACGCCAAAAGGTCCTAAGCTCAAACGACTTTAAATAGATATTGCGACTCAGATGTCCTGTTTCTTTAAAATCTGCAACTTTTTGACTGTCTTCTGCGTAAAAAGTGAAAGAGTTACGGATAACCATTCAAACCATGACAACAACGAGTCTTTCTTTTTTAAGCGTCGGGCTTTTGGCTTTGGGCATCGGGAGCGTCCGGGCTGAACAGGATATCATCACGAAAAGCTTTGATGTGAAACCGGGCGCGAAACTGGTGATGAAAGTTGATCGCGGTTCCATTCACATCAATACATCGAACTCCGAGAAGGTCGACGTGAAGATCGTGCGCGAGGTCAAGCGTGTCTCTGAGAGCAAGGCCAGGGCAATCATCGAACAGCACAGGATCGATCTATCCGAAAGTGACGGCAAGGTGCTGATATCTGCGGAAAATCCGCAGCAGAAAAAGTCCTTTGGAAAAAACCCATTTAATAATCTGCAGGTTGATTACACTATTTCCGTTCCGAGCAAATTTGATCTCGATTTGCGGACGGCCGGCGGAAATATCGATATCGGCGCTTTGGAGGGAACTGTCGAGGCCCGCACGGCCGGTGGGAACATCACGTTGAAATCGACCAAAGGCGACGCAGATGTTCATACCGCTGGCGGCGACCTTCGCATTGGCGAAGTCGAGGGCAACCTGGTCGCAAAGACCTCCGGCGGTACGATCAAGCTCGACAAGATTAGGGGACGCGTCGATGCACAAACAAGCGGCGGCGATGTGCACGTCAACGAAGCTTATGGCCCGGTGATGGCGCGCACCTCCGGCGGGAATGTGTCGGCGAAATTGAATGAACAGCCCAAAGGGGATTGCGCTCTGAAGACCTCGGGCGGCAATGTGGATTTGACTATCCCAGACAAGCTGGCCCTGGACGTGAGAGCCAGCACCAGCGGCGGAAGCATTCATTCTGATTTCCCGGGTGAAATGAACAAGAGCAAGACTCGATTGACAGCCCAGTTAAATGGTGGCGGTCCGGAGATGGTTCTCGAGACTTCGGGAGGAAACGTGAACATTCGGAAGCGGTAATCGAAATCCGGTCCTTTGAGACAGACCGCAATCGGCACCCGGTGCGCTGGTTGCGGTTCTTTTATTCAGACCTCGATCAGGCACGGAAAAATAGCCCATATGAGCAAGTTTTCGGTAACGGAAGTTTTGTCCTATCGACAATTTTTTCGTTGGGGCCTATTCGTTTTGAATATACCATCACGGAGTGGCAGAGGATGGCATTGCAGTCTCTACCATCACGGCGGTTCCGTAACAAAGCACCTCACTGATGCCCGGTCCAATCTCGGTGGCGTCGTAGCGAACACCAATAACGGCGTTGGCACCGAGTTGTCCGGCGTGAGAAAGCATCAGGTTAAAGGCCTCGTCGCGCGCCTGTTCGCATAATGTCGTGTAAAGGGAAATATTGCCGCCGAAAAACTTCTGGATGCTTGCGCCGAAATCGCCAACCACTGACCGGGAACGAACGATGATCCCTCGAACCATTCCCAGGGACCGGACGACGCGATAGCCTGGCAGGTCAAACGTGGTGGATGTGAGCGGATGGGTGTGGGCTTTAATATTGTCTGACATATTTCGATTCGTTTCAGCAACCTAGCGAATTATCGACCGGATGCCTCCTCCAAATTCAATCCAGTTTTGTAACGAGGTTATCCAGTTCAACCACCCAGAACAAATAGCGGCTTGCCTGTAAACTGAAAAGAAAAACGAAATTTGAGCTTTCAGTCCGAAGCCGTTTTGGGATTCAACCGAATCTGGGTGTAAGCGGATTCCACGGTCGGCGTTCCGTGTTTGGCCTCAAGCCGTTTAATGATGAAGTGACCGCGCGCCATGTCCTGAAAGTGATCGATAAAGAGAACGTTAATGACCGCGCCGCTGGCCGCCCCAATAACGGGAACGGCTTTGGCGGCCGCCTGCTCCGAAACCACCACTCCAAACCGGGAGGCAATCGCGCCGACGAACCGAACGATGGCTGGCGCGGTCCGTTCGACGACGCCACGGCGTGAAATATGTTGGGCGGCTTCGCTGAGAGCTTTCCCCAGCGCGGCGCGCACTGCCCAGTAACTGCTTTCGGCGGCATCATCCGTTCTAGTACGCCCGCCCATAGCAAAAACTTCGAGGCAGTTTAGTTTGGTTTCGATGGCAGAGATATCGAAACCTTCGCTGCGCGAAATATCGGCGATCGACCGAAGCATAATTGTGGTGGATAGCGGCAGTTCCAGAGCCAGGGCAGGAAGGCCAAACGCCCCGCCGATTGTTCCCGATGCGCCGACCAGAACTTTGTGAAGAAGTTCTGACGATTTTACAGGTGTTTTTTCTTTTAAACTTATGACGGCAACTTCCAACGCCTTAAAGAGCGCAGAACGGACGGTCTTGTTCAAACCCTCGGACCACTCCGGCGGAAGCATCTGAATGCCTTTTTCGATCGGGCTGCCGAGGACATTAGCTATCCGGGCAGTGAACCCGACGTTTTCGAGGAGGTCCTTCGCATAACGGAGTTCGGCCAGTTCTTCGTTGCTCAACGGCGTGTATGGAACAGGGCGAATTTCCTCCATGCGGCAATTCTAAAACATTGGAAGGCATGCCGCAATTTCCGAGCGCGGATCATGGTTTCGTCAAATCTTACCTGGACCGTTTGTGGCGCAAAAAAGGTGCTTTTCACCTCTAATCAGGAGGTCTCCATTACTGATAGCCGGAGAGGCAAAGCACTTTTCGGAAAGAGCGTTTTTGGCGATGATCCGAAATTCCGGCCCGGCTTCGACGACGGTCGTAACGCCACGATCGGAAAGGAAATAGAGATGATTTTCAGCGCTCACGAGGGAGGCATGATGCGCGCCGTCAAGCCGCTCCTGCCATTCGATCTTTCCCGTCTTTGCCTGGAAACAGCTCGCGATGCCTCCATCCGAAACGATGAAGCAATAGTCCCCAACTGCGATCGGCGAAGGAACATATGAAACGCCTTTGTTACTTCTCCAGGCGATTTTCTCGGCACCAATCCTGCCTTGGCCGTCATGTTTCAGGCCAAGGATATGCAGATCTGGAAAGCCGCCGGTCACAAAGAGCAGATCGGCAGAAGAATTATAAACCACGGACGCGACGAACTGTTCAGTTGGACCATCCATAATCCAGTGCAGTTTGCCGTTGCCAGGGTCGTAGCTCGCGACAGACTTATCACCGGAAAGAATCATCTGAGTGCGGCCGCTGAGCTGACGAATGATCGGAACGCAATAGCTGCGCGTTTTATTCTGGCGCGGCGTTTTCCACAATGTCCTCCCATCTGTGCGATCCAGGGCCACAATGTACGAATTGCCGTCGTGATCGCCGTTCAGGATAACCTTGTTTTGATATAAAATGGGAGAGCTGCAGAAGCCGTGCATGCTGTAAAAGTCACCGGGCCGGACGAGCCATTTCTGGCTGCCTTTAAAATCATAAGCGGCGACCAGCATCTTGTCCTTATCCAGGAACGAAACGTAAACATTCGTTCCATCTGTGGCGGGCGTGCTCGAGGCATAGCCGTTCAGATCATGCTTTTTTTCGAGTGGAGCAGTGACCACGGTCCGCTGCCAAAGGATCTGACCGTCCTTCTTTTGAATACAGAGAACCTGCCGCTCTTCCTTTTCGGTCAAGGCAGTTTCCAGGAATATCTGATCGTTCCAAACGACCGGTGATGAAAATCCTTCGCCCGGAATCTCGGTCTTCCATCGAATATTTTCGTTG
>Ga0136846_1235505_pt1 | contig 15728 bp, 10 predicted proteins | sample HopSoiMetagenom2_FD_96841 | JGI IMG/M metagenome (GOLD analysis project Ga0136846, IMG submission 96841) | Grasslands soil microbial communities from Hopland, California, USA - 2 Assembly 2016 (version 4) | ecosystem: Environmental > Terrestrial > Soil > Grasslands | place: USA: Hopland... | reverse complement strand
TCGTCCATGAACGGCATGAACTTGTCGGGGAAGCCGGGCATGGTGCAGGCGATGCAGATGCCGCCGACGTTGGGGCAGCCGCCGATCCCGTTCATCCAGCCCCGCTTGGGCACGTTGCACTTCACGACCGGGCCCCAGCAGCCGAGCTTGACCAGGCACGTCGGCGAGTCGTACGACAGGGCGAACTGGCCCTGTTCGTAGTAGCCCGCGCGGTCGCAGCCCTCGTGCACGGTGGCCCCGAACAGCCAGGTGGGCCGCAGTTTGTCGTCCAGCGGGATCATCGGCGCGGAGCCGGCCGCCTGGTAGAGCAGATAGGTGAGCGTCTCGGAGAAGTTGTCGGGCTGGATCGGACAGCCCGGGACGCACACGATGGGGATCCCGGCGTGCGACTTCCAGTCCCAGCCGAGGTAGTCCGGCACACCCATCGCGCCGGTCGGGTTGCCCGCCATGGCGTGGATACCGCCGTAGGTGGCGCAGGTGCCGATGGCGACGACCGCCAGTGCCTTCGGCGCGAGCCGGTCGATCCACTCGCTGGTGGTGATCGGCTGGCCGGTCTCCGGGTTGTCCCCGAAGCCGCACCAGTAGCCCTCGGGCTTGATCGCCTCATTGGGGACGGAGCCCTCGACGACCAGCACGAACGGGTCGATCTCGCCCCGCTCCCCCTTGAAGAACCACTCGATGAACGTGTCCGAGCCGCCGACCGGACCGCATTCGAAGTCGATGAGCGGCCAGTGGACGGCGATCTTCGGGAGGCCCGGCAGCACACCGAGCACGATCTCCTCGATGCTGGGCTGCATGGCCGCTGTCAGCGCGACCGAGTCGCCGTCGCAGCTCAGGCCCGCGTTGATCCAGAGAATGTGGATCGTGGGTGTCTCCTCGGCGGGCGCGCCAGCTGCGTGCGCAGCGTCGACCGTGTCCGGCGTCGCCTCAGTCATGGGACCGCCTCCTGGGGAGGTAAGGGATGAAAGCCTGCATTTCGACCGTCATTCCTCTTCGTACCAGCCGTCCGGCCGCGACGAGGCGACATCGTGGGCCATTCCAGTGACGTCGGCGGCAGAGGGGACCTGACCTGTTCGCGCAACCGCGCCCGCCGCGGCCGGACCGAGGTGCGGCGGGGTGCGGGGCAACCGTTCCTTGTGGACGAAGGAACGGCGCAGCGCGTGATACGGGGCGTCCGGGTCGCCGAAGGTCCGGCGCATCCGGGCCAGCTCCCGCTCACGGAAGCCGGCCAGCGGGGTCGCGCTTTCCAGCAGGTCCAGTTCCGTCTTCTTCGCGGCGATCCGCGACGCCGTCGCCGGAAGCGACGCCAGCCGCGCCGCCAGGCCGCCGACCTCCCGCCCGAACTCGTCAGGACCACAATCGACCACCCGATCGACGAGCCCGAGGCGCACCGCGCCCGCCGAGCTCACCGGCAGCGCCTCACGCATCAGCCGTTCCGCCGCCGCGGCACCCACCTTGCGCGGCAGGGTGTACGTCCAGTACTCCGAGCCGTACAGGCCCATCAGGCGGTAGTGCGGATTCAGCACAGCTCCGGAGCGGCACCACACCTCGTCGGCCGCCAGGGCGAGCATCACCCCGCCGGCCGCCGCGTTGCCCGCGACCGCCGAGACCACCAGTCGGTCCGTGGTCGTCAGCACCGCCTCGACGAGATCGTCGATGGCGTTGATGTTCGCCCAGGACTCGGCGGCGGGGTCGGCGGCTGCCTCGATGACGTTGAGATGGATCCCGTTCGAGAAGAAGTCCCGCTCGCCGCCCAGCACCAGCACGGAGGTGGGCCGCGCGCACGCTTCCCGGTAGGCGTCCAGCAGACGTCGGCACTGCTCCGTACTCATGGCGCCGCCGGGGAAGGAGAACGACAGGAAGCCCACGTTCCCTTCCTCCCGGTAACCGATGTCCGTCCAGCTACCGTGCCGCGCCTCGGGCAACAGGGGCAGGGCGCGCTCGGGCAGCGGCGGCAGCCGGTCGCCCAGGGCCTTCACGGCGGGCAGTCTGAACGTGGGCGGCTGCCCGGGGCCGCGCCGGGGCCTCAGTTCGGGGATCCAGACGGCGCCGTCCTTGGTGGCCCGGCAGACCGCTCCGGCCCGGGTGGCCAGCAGCTCGCCGGGACGTCCGCGCAACCCGCTCTCCGGATGCCCCCCATGCAGATACCACTCACCACCGAGCAGCTCGTCCAGCACACCGGGCTGCGAGTCCGCCGCTCTCAGCTTGCGCAGAACGTCCTCGGTGGAGTCCTCGGCCCAGTCGATCCGCCGCACGCTCTGGTCGAGGTACGGACGGGAGCGCGGACGAGCCCCGGCCGTGCCGGCGGCGTCCTGCTCACGCGGTACGTAGGTGCCCCCGGCGAAGCGCTCCACCGCGAGCAGGACGGCCTCGATCGCGGCGTCGGCGATCTCACCCCGGTACAGCTCGCTCTTGGACACCTGGGGAATCCGGCACGACACGGAGGCCCACACGTCACCGCCGTCCATCTCGGCATCCGCCTGCAGGACGGTGACGCCCCACTCCTCGACGCCCTCGTGGATCGCCCAGTCCAGGGAGGACGGTCCCCGGTCGCCCACGGGCCCGGGATGGACGACGAGGCAGGTGTAGGCCGTCCACACCTCCTCGGGGATCGCCGTCTTCAGCATCGGCGCCACGATGAGCTGCGGTGCGTGCCCGCGCACGGCTTCCGGCAACGGGCTGCCGGGCAGGGCGAGTTCCACGGCCACGGTGTGGCCGCGGTCGCGCAGTTCGGCGTGGGCTCGCTGGGTGAGGCTGTTGAACGCGCTGGCCAGGAGAAGGATGTGCACGGCTGCCTCCGGGAGGACGGACGGCAGGCAGGGATGACCGCCGACCGCGATCCTCGGTTACGGCAGCCTGCCCTCCCCGGCGACAGGCGGTGAGGTCAACCGAATCGCGGGCGAGGATCCACCGTCCGGCCTCAACGTCCGGCGTCCCCGGCCGTGGGTCAGCCGTTGAGCACGATCACTGTCGTCGCAGGAAGCCGCTGGTGATGCGCTCCCACGGGGAGCGGGTGGCACCGAAATGGGTCTCGTGGGTCCAGATGTGGGTGCACGACCGGCACTGCAGGTGGAGCAGGCTGCCGACGTTGGAGAGCAGGTAGCGCCAGTGCTCGGAGCAGGTACGCCCCTGCTCACAGGTGCCGCACCCACGACGGTCGTCGCAGTTCGGGCAGGCCACCCAGGCGCGACGCCCGATGTCGGCCTGCGGGTCAAGCGGCAGCATGGCCGTCCCCTCTCCTCGGCAGCACGCCGGCCGAGACCAGCTCGTCGTACACCCGCTGCTGCTCCGCGCTGAGGCCCGAGTAGAGCAGCTCGTACGCCGCCTCCTCACCGCGCAGCGCTGCGAGGGGGTCCCAGTCGGGGCCGAGGGCGTCGAGGACATGAGCGCGCCGGAGCATTTCGTGTGAACTCAGGTCGACGGAGAAGACGGAGAAGTCGACCGTCGGGTGCGCACCGGGTCGGTCCGCCGCAGGCCTGCTCGCCTCGGCGGGTTCGTCCGGTTCGCCAGGAAGGGGGCGGCCATGGGAGGACATGCGACCGAACGTAGGTAGGCGTTCCCCGTCCCGACAAGAGCAGGTGGGAGAAGTCACAACAGGTCGGGACACGGGCGGCGCGAAGACGAACCGCTCTCCGCCCGGATCCCGACGGCGACTTGCCGAAATTCGTACGAGAATCTGTACAGAATCAAGGCTCTATATGGGTACGGAGACAGCAGGAGATCCCTGAGGTCGTGACCGTCAGCGACGCGCGCGCACAACTGTCGAGGATCCTGACCGACCTGTCGGAGTCCGGCGCGGCTGCCGCCCCGGTCCTGATCGGCGCCCACCGCAAACCCCAGGGCGTCCTTCTGTCCGTCGCGGCCTTCGAGTCGCTGAGCGGCCGAGCGGCACGACGTACGGCCGCCGCCTCGGCCACCGGCTCCATCGAGGCGGAGGGGCTGCACGCCTCCGATGCCGCGGACCGCGACGACGGGCGGGGTGAACGATGGGTACGCCGTGAGTTCGTCACCCAACTCGCCTCGCTGTACGGCGGCATGAACTGAACTGGACGGGCACAGACCCCCCCCAGCGCAACGAGGACGCCTCGGCGAAGAGCTTCCTCGGCGACAACAGCCTGCTGGAGCAGCTGCTCGACGAGCTGGCCACCACGGGCTGACTTTCTGCCCGCCGACGGCTGCTTGACTCCGTGGAACCCGGGGTCAGACCGCCAGGTGGAACTGCTGGTTGGCGGTGCCGGTGCAGGACCAGATCTGCAGCCGGGCGTTGTTGGCGGTGGACATCTCGGTGACGTCAAGGCACTTGCCCGAGGCCGCGTTCACCAGGGTGTCCCCGGTGCCACGCTGCCAGACCTGGGCGGCGCTGCCGTTGCAGTCGTACAACTGCACCTTGGTACCGTCCGCCGTGCCGGCGGCGGGGAGGTCCATGCACTTGCCGAGCGCTCGGAGGGTACCGTCGCCGCCCACCGTCCACTGCTGCGCATCAGTGCCGTTGCAGTCGTACATCTGGACGGCGGTGTTGTTGGTGCTGTTGGCTGCGGCGATGTCCACACACCTGCCGCCGAGCCCGGTGATCGGTCCGGTGGGCAGTTGGGTGTCAGGCATCACCGGGTTGTTCGCGTTGGTCAGTGTCTCCCAGGCCACGAACAGGTAGTTCGTTCCCGAGGGGCGACCGCGTTCGGTCAGGGCCTGGGTGTTCGCCATGGCGATTCCCTGCCTCGTGTGCAGGGCGTTGAACCCGGTCTCCGTGACCGGGCCGAGGCCACGCTCCAGCGGTCCCTTGGCGCAGAGGTTCGCCGGTTCGGGGACCGTGCGCAGTTCTTGGGCGGACTGCCATCCCAGAGCTTGCCGCAGGCGTTCTCCCACCTCAGGGTAGAGATCCACGTTCTGCATGAGAGCCGTTTCGGCGATGTGGGACATCGAAGCGATGCTGTAGCCGGTGTGCACGAAGTCCCGGCACGTCTCCTGCGTCATTCCGGTGATGTACCGGTTTGCGGTCTCCCAGTTGAAACCGCCGTCCGGGCTCCGACGGGGCGTGGGCCCGTCCGACTCGAGGTAGACGAAAGCGGGAACGCGTGCGAGGTACTGATCGACGGCCTTGGCGAAAGTGGTCCCGTCATTGGTGAAGACGGAGATCCCCATCGAGGCCTCGGCCTCGACGAGGTCCCAATTGCTGGTTCTGTCATCGCCGTTCACCACGACGGGAAGGTAGACGGAACGCAGCATGCTCGCGAAGCGGTCGGCATTCGGCCAATTGTGATACTGGTACTTCATGAGCTCGGCGGCCTTCACCCACGATGCGGCCGACCAAGCCGTCTGAATGCCCATGTTCAAACCCGTGTGGCCCGTTATCGTGGACGACCAGGCGTCCATGATCTGGATCGACTTCTTGGCATACCGCTCGTCACCGTTGATGGCCCACGCGAGTGCGTCGGTGTAGGCGGCGATCGCGTCCTCCCGTTCATTCGTGCACCCATTGTTCGGATTGCTGCTCCTACCGCAGTCGACGACCGGGCGAGGAGTGGGGACGCGCGAGAGCGAGGCAAGCGAATCGCTGATCATGTCGTTGTACGCCCCCTTCCAGGGGGCCGCGCTCTGCTGGACCTTGGTCCGCACGAACTCGAGTTGCGTCGAGGTTATGTTGACTCCCGGGTGCGCGAAACTCCGCGGAGCTGAAACCTGAGCCGAAGCCTGAGCCGATTGCGGCGCGGCGGCTGCCGCGACGGTACTCGTTGACGCCCCTGAGAGCATCAGAAATCCGAACGCTGCCGCGAACGCGAAGCGCTTCTGAATCGAATTCATGAGAGTTCTCCTGTTTCCTTGACGAGTTCGAAGTGGCGACTGCGCGGTGCCTCCGGGCACCGCACAGTCACAAGTCACAAGGGGTTCAGCAGGAGAGATTGCCGCCCGGACCGACCCCGAGGATCCCGGTGAACTTCTGGTACGCGTTCACCCTGCTCTGCACCTGGCCGGGGTTCTTCCCATCGCACTCGAGAGAGCCGTTGATGGCACGGATGGTCTGGCCGAAGCCCGCCTGGTTCACCATCGCGTTGTGCGGTGTCATCGTGCCGGCGCCCGTCGACGTGTTCCAGAACCACAGACCGGTGCGCCAGGCCACGGCGGCGTCGGTCTCGACCAGCCGGGGGTTGTGAAGCAGGTCGATCCCGAGCGCGTCGCCCGCCGCCTTGTAGTTGAAGTTCCAGCTGAGCTGGATGGGACCGCGCCCGTAGTAGGCGGCCCGACCGGCCGGGCAACCGTACGACTGGCTGAGGTCGCAGTAGTGCGGGTAGTTGGCGGTGTTCTGCTCCACCACATGGACCAGCCCGCCGGTCTCGTGATTGACGTTGGCGAGGAAGGCGGCGGCCTCCTGCTTCCTGACCGTGTCACTGCCGGTCTTCGCGAACGCCGGGTAGGAACTCAGCGCCTGCACCAGCCCGTTGTAGGTGTAGAAGCTGTTCCGGTTCGGGAACATCTGGTTGAACTGGGCCTCGCTGACCACGAAGCCGGAAGGGGTCGTACCGCCCCCGCGTGCAGGCGCCGTCCACTTCTGGTTCGACGTGCCGGTGCAGGTCCAGATCTGCAGCCGGGTGCCGTTGGCGGAGTCGTTCTCGCGGACGTCCAGGCACTTGTCGGCGGCGGGGTTGACGATGTCCCGAGCCGCGGTGACCACCCACTGCTGATTGGCTGTGCCCGTGCAGTCCCACAGTTGAACGGCCGCACCGTCAGCCGTGCTGCGCTCGACGACGTCGAGGCACTTGCCAAGCGCACGCAGGGTGCCATCTCCTGGATTGGACCAGATCTGAGCGTTGGTCCCATTGCAGTCGTAGAGCTGCACGGATGCCCCGTTTTCGCTGCTCGCCGATGCGACGTCGACGCACTTGCCGGCCAGCCCCTTGATCTGGCCGTCCGCCGCCGAGACGGTGGGCGCGGACACGAACAGCGCGGCGATCAGTGCGACAAGAACCGTGAGTGCTGTAAGCACCGTGGATGCGCCGGAGGAAGCGCGTCTCTCCGGTAACTGATGGACGAGGGATGTGGACATGCGGATACCACTCCTTGGTCGGCTCAAGGCCGCGAATGTGTGAGAAACGGGGATCTTCCCCGTAGGCGGCGGTGTTCACTGGCGTGAGTCCGTGCCACTGCTGGGTCAGACGGCGCGAACCGCTGCCTGACAAAGACAACCGCCAGGGCGTCTACAGCTTGTTGACGGTCGCTCCACGAACCGTTGACTTCCACTCACCGTGTCTCGCGCGCCATGTACAGGACGTGCGTGCCTACGTGCTGCGGGTGGCCTTGGCTTTGCTGGGCGCTCGGGCGGGTGACGGGAGTCCCGGGCGCCCGTCGCACGGGTAGCAGTCGGCGAAACCCTCGTCCCGCCACAGGCCGTCGAGACGGTCACGCACCCACATCGGCGTCGTACAAGATCGTGACAGACTCAGGGCTAAACTTCGGGCGTGATCCGCGCGGTTGCCCCGGAAGCCCGGCCTCTCCTGCCGGCTTCGGACGTGCATCCCCGAAGGAGGGCGCTGGTTGAAAGAGCCATTACGGTTCTCGCTGCTGGGACCGGTCAGGGCGTGGCGAGGCCGGGACGAGATAGCGCTCGGCCCGCCCCAGCAGCGGGCGGTACTGGCCGTGCTGTTGCTGGCCGAAGGCTCGCAGGTGTCGGTGGGCAGGCTCGTCGACGCGGTGTGGGGGACCGAGGCACCGGCCTCCGCACGTGGCATTCTCCGCACCTACATTCACCGGCTCCGTAAGGTGTTGGAGCCCGCCGGGGACACCGCGTCGTCCGTGATCCGTGCCGTGGGGGACGGTTATCAACTCACCTCGCCGGGCGAGATGGATCTGAGCGTCTTCCGGGAACTGTTCGCCCAGGCCGAGCGGTTGCGAGGTGCGGGAGACGCCCAAGGCGCGGCAAAGTGCCTGGGTGACGCGCTCGGTCTGTGGCGGGGAACGGCGTTGGCCGGTGTCCGGGGCGAATACGCGGACAGCCAGCGGCAACGGCTGGACGAATTGCGGCTGTCGGCGGAGGCGGCCCGGCGGGCGGTCGAACTCGACCTGGGTGGCCATGGGCAGGCGGCCTCGGAGCTGACCCGTCTGGTCGCCGAGCATCCGCTGGACGAGCGGTTCCGGGAGATGCTGATGCTCGCCCTGTACCGCTCGGGGCGACAGGCGGCGGCCCTCGCCACCTACCGCGAGGTGCAGACGCTGCTCGCGGGCGAGCTGGGCGTCGATCCCGGGCCGGCGCTTCAGGCGACGTACCGGCGGGTTCTCCAGGCCGACGCCGGGCTCCTCGCTCCGCCGGCCCCGGTCGAGCCGGCCCCTGTGTCCGCCTCGGTCCCGGTCGAGGCCGCCTCGGTGCCCACCATGGTCCCAGCCGTTCCGGCTCAGTTGCCCGCCGGTCCGGTGGTGTTGGTTGGCCGGGACGGGCCAGTGGAGGAGACCGGAGGGCCGGATACCCGTACCCGCCGACTCCGCTGGATGCTGCTGGCCGGCTCCGGCCTGGCGATGGCCCTGCTCGCGTACATCCCCTTCCTCGTAGCGGGCTGGGACTCCGACGAGGGCGGTTCGCCAACGAGTTCCTCGACCGCGGTCCCTTCCCCCGCCAAGGCTGCTTCAGGCGCGGCCATACAAAATCACGCCTCCGACAGGTGCATTGACGGCGGCATCCTTGGGGACGCGCCGCTGCGGATCCAAGACTGCTCGAGCAGCGACAGACAGTTCTGGCAGATCGTGTCGGAGGACAGGATCATCCGCATCTCGGGCAAGTGCCTGGACGTCGCAGGCGGTTCGACAGAGAACGGCGCGGCCATCCAATTGGCCAACTGCAACGGCAGTGGCTCCCAGAGGTTCCGGCTCAACCCCGCCCACGACCTGGTCAACCTTCAGGCTCACAAATGCGTGGAGGCCACGGACCCGCGCGGGAGCAACCGCACACCGCTCCGGCTCTGGACCTGCACGGGCGCCCAGAACCAGAAGTGGACCGCGGCCAGCTGATACCTCGGCACGTTCAGATCAAGCGTTCGGGGTCGCGTATTGCCCTGTCGGGTGCCCTCGACACCTGTGGGTTGGTTGAGGTGCTTCAGGCTGCCACGACGACCAGGCGGGTGTCAGCGTCGATGACGACTGCACTCTCGGTCGGCAGCGGCCCATGCCCGCTCATATACGTCAGCAGGTGGGCGGCTTGATGACCTTGACGGCCACCTGGAACCGGCGGCCGACTCACCGAAATGGATGGACCTGGCTTCCAGCCTGCCCGCGCCGAGCCGGCACACCAGGGTGTATCCGCCGATGCTCCGCGGGTCGTCGTCCCTCCGTGACTCCACGGGCTGTGCGCCTCCCCCTGTGTGCTGCCGACTGCCGAGCCCCCGGCCGGACCGTCCGCTCTGTCGGCTCCGTCGGCTCCGTCGGCCGGGATACGCACCGGAAGTGTCTGCGAGGGTCGGTGCCGGCCGCGTGGCGCTTACGACAGACGGTGCCCTTGCCCTCCCGGCGCCTCAGACGGGATCCCGGTCCTGCCAGCGGTCCCGGAACCAGGCGAGCGTCCCGATCAGCAACTCGCGGTTACCCCTCTCCGTCAGGTGCCCGTCGACCTGCGAAAAAAGGCCCCTGCCCCGCAGTTTCGCTGGTCAAGGGCTCTGGGCGGCAGACGAGTCGGGCTGTACGCCGGGGAGAGTCATCACCGTGCTATGACCTGCGGAAACGTGTAGAAGGTGCACACCCTCGCTCGAAGGCCGCTGCCGGCTGCCTACTCAAAGGCCGAAGTGGACGTACGGGGCCCACACTCGAGGCTCACGACCGGCTTTCCGCAACCGGGTGACTGCACCGTGCAGCGCGCGTGCCGTACCCGACGCCGACGGTGTCCCTGGTTTCGCCGTGAGCCCGGCGTACACCGCCTCTGCCACCTCGGATGCCGAGTCGTCGTCCAGTGTCCAGCCAGCGGACACCACGTGCTCGTACCCGGAGATCAGCAGGGCGGCCGCGGGATGGACGGCCTCGCCCGGCAGCTCGCGGTGTCCCTGTGCGCCCCAGCAGACCGACAGATAGGCCACGCCGCCGGGGCGGGCCCGGCGCTGGGCGAGTTCGAGCACCGTCAACGTACGGTCGTACAGGCGCAGTCCGCCCTGCGAGGCGTCGAGCGGGCGGTGCAGCCCGTGGCAGGCGAAGTGCACCCAGTCGTGCCGGGGCAGTTGTCGCAGTACCTCTTCTGCGGTCGCCGACGGGCCCAGCAGCGGCGGCGAGGCGTGGCGCCCGAGCCGGGCCGCGACCGCGCGCACCTCGTCCTCGGCGTACGGGAGTGCGGGGTCGCCCGGGACGGCGACCGGTAGCAGCGCGGGCGGTTCCGGGCCGGGCCACCCGCGCTGGGCACGCCGCAGCCGGAGCAGGGTCTCGACCGTCGGTGTGAAGGACGGAACGACGTGGTCCAGCACCGAGTGACCGGCGGTGGGGATGCCGGCGGCGTGCACGGGCAGAACCGCGAGCGGCCCGGACGGCGACCACCACAGCCGGGGCAGCTCACCCCCAGCGGGCGCCGGCAGGGACAATGTGTCGAGGACGGGGCCTGCGAGCCGCTCCCACAGCCATGGCAGCAGGTCGTCGAGGCATTCGGCGAGTGCCTCGTGTCCTTCGGCGGACGAGGGCTGTAGGCGCACCAGGTTCCACGCCGTGACCAGCCTCCTCGCGTGGGTGCCGGTCTCGGCGGCTGTCAGGTCCGGCAGGTCGATCAGCAGGGGAGCGGCCCGATCGTCGGTGAGCGCCAACGCGAACCCACCGTCGGGTCCCGCGGACACCACGACGACCGGTCCGTCGGCCGCGGCCTCGCGCAGTTCGTCGTAACGCGCGGGCATGAGATACCGCCCGAGACCGGAGTTTTCGCGCCTGATCTGGTCAACGAGCTCCTGCCGGCGACGGAACACACCGGTCCGCCGCGCCGCGGCGTCGCCGTGCAGGGCCCGGCCGGCGACAGCTTCGAGTTCGGCGAGTGCCGCCGCCCGCTCGGGGTCCGCCGCCCGGAGCTCGGCCACGTAGTCCCGCAGGCCGCCGTGGTGGGACCAGAGCACCGCGCGGCCCATGTCCAGGAGTTCCAGGGCGTGGCGGGGATCGCCGATCTCGATCGCGATGCGAGCCGCCTCCTCGGGCAGCGTCTGCCATTCGGCCAGCGTCTTCTCCTGCTCTTTCCGGCTCCTGGAGGGCGCGGCCAGCAAGGGCAGCAGCTCGACCGCCTTCGATGCCGCGCGCACGGCAGCGGACGGATCGGGCAGGCGCAGCAGTGCCGTCGCGGCGCGGAAAGCCGCGAGTGCCCGCCACTCGGTGGGGGCGCGGACGTCGTCGGCGATGTCGAGCCAGTCCGCCGCGACGGCGCGGAACTCCGCGTCCCGCCGACCGGCGTCAAAACCCTCCGACAGCGCACGGTGCCAGCGCTCCAGGCATAGGTTGCCCAGGGTGTAAGGGCGGCGGGGATCGTCCTCGTGCGTCTCGTCGTAGGCCTGCCGCCAGGCGTTCACCGCCGTGTCCAGCACAGCCGGTTCAGGCGTTCTGCGGCCCAGGTCACTGTGGACGGCGGCGAGGGCCGCCAGTGTCTGTGGCCGCCACCGGTCGTCGTCGGAGAGGGCGAGCGCCGTCTCGTGGCGATCCAGGGCCGCGTGCAGATCCCGTAGGACGCCGGGGTCCGTGTCCTGCCGGGCGCGGGCGCGGGTGCGGAACGCGTCACCGAGGTGCGCGTGCCGACGCGGCAGGTCGAGGTGGTCGGCGCCGGTTTCCGCCACCGCCCGCTCCAGCACGCGGACCGCTTCGGCCGCCGAGTGTTCCGCAGCGGCTCCGTCGACGGCCTGGGCATGAGCCAGCAGGGCGACGCCAAGGGCGGTCAGGGCGTCGGCACGCCTGTCGCGCCGCGTCTCGGCGACTTCCCGGAGCAGCTCGACGGCCTCGTCGAGGTCCTCCAGCGAACCGGTGAAATCTCCCCGGGCGCGCAGGGCGTCGCCGAGCGTGGCGGTGGCCAGAAGCCGCTCCCCGGCCGCCGGGTCGGCGGGCGCGAGAGCGCGGGCGGTTCTCAGTTCTCCCACGGCGGCATCGAGGTCGCGCGTGTCCCCGTACCGTTCGAAGCGGATCCGCAGCAGCCGCCCCTTCAGGCTCGTCGCGGCCGAGTGCCGAGGGGGGAAGGGCTGGGCGAGCGCCTCGTCGAGGTCCGCCGGGTCCTCACCGCCCTGCGCCGGGGACAGCAGGTCGTAGCGTGCGTTGAGGAGCACCGCCAGGGCGAGCCCGCGGTGGGCGGCCTCCTCCTCGTCGGCGTCCGGGGCCCGCAGCCGGCGGAGCGACTGGATCGCCAGGTCCAGCCGCTCTCGACCCGCGGTGGCCGCGCAGCTGCCGAGATAGACCGTGATCGCGAGAAGCCTCAGTGGTGAGTAACGGGGCTCTAGGACGCAGGGCAGACCGACGACGAGCGCGGCGGCGCTCAGGGCGCGGTCCCAGGCCGTCCGGTCGTCCGACGCCCTGGCGAGCCGCAGCAGTTCGTCGACGGCCAGAAGCAGCCGTCGGGCGGGCGGATCCAGGTCGGACGAGTCGTCGTGCATCACAACTCCGCGGCGCGGGTGGCGGCCGGACGGACGCCGGCGAGTTCGGCCGCCTCCAGAACGGTCACGCGGGTCGTGGCGTGCCGGTACCGCTCGACGAGGTCGGGCCGGACCGCGGCCAGGAGGCCCAGTTGGGCACGGCCGCGCTCCAACGCCCGTGACAGGGACCGGGCCCGGCCGCGTTCCAACTGCACGGCGGCGGCGCGCGGGTCGCCCGTGGCGGCCAGGGCGTACGCCGCATGGGCCGGGACCTCAAGGAACTCCCCCAGCCAGACCTCCACCGCCTCCCGGCCCAACTGTGTGCGCATCAGCCGCTCAGCCGCCTCGCTCGCGTGGCCGAACGCCTCGCTCGCCTCGGCGTGAGCGCCCCTGGAATGCGCCCAGAGACCCCAGGCACGGCCGGCGAGGAGCCCCGCTTCGGGGCCGGCCAGCAGGGCACGGGAGCAGCTGTCGCGGTACGCGGCGGTCGCGGCCTCGGCATCCCGCGCCCGTCCCGTGCGCTGGTGGCGGACGCGCAGTCCGTGTCCCAGGTTGCACCAGCGGCCCGCCAGATCGGGTGCGCTCTCGTCGGTGCCGGCGACCGCGGCGGCGAGCGCGCTGACGGCCTCGTCCAGTTCGGCCTCGGCGCGCGCGGACTCGGCGCGCGCGAGCAGCGCGGTGCCCAGGTTGCCGAGGGCCGCGGTGTGACGTGGCGAGCCGGGTGGCAGGTGGTCCAAGGCGTCGCGGTACGCCGTGACGGCCTCGTTCAACGGCTCCCGCGTGCCGAGGAGTCGGGCCTGCAGGCGCAGGGCTCCGCCCAGGTTGTTGAGATCGATCGCCCGGCTCGGCGTTCCGGTGGCGAGGGTGACCGCGCGCCGCAGTGCCGCCACGGCCTGCCCGACGTCGTCGCTGTCGTGCCGCCTGCGGGCCCGTACGCTCAGACTGGTTCCGAACTGCCCCCACAGAACGGCCTCGTCCTCGGCCTCGTATCCGCGCCCCCGGACCGCACGCCGCAGCACGGCCACGGACTCGTCCAGGTCGGCCAGCTCGCCGGTGCGCTGGTACCGGGCGAGCAGCACGGCGCCGGATTCGCCCTCGCGCAGGGGGCGTTCGGGAGAGGCCGCGGGAGTTTCGCGCAGCGCGGCGGCGAACTTCTCCACTGCGAGGTCGAGATCCGCGAGGGCTCCTCGGGCGTCATGGCGTTCCAGCAGCAGGATCGCGTGCAGCGCCAGTCGGGCGGGGCGTTCCGGGGAACCCTCGGACGTCACCCCGATCGCGCGTTCAATGCATTCCAGGGCTCCGTCCAGGTCGTCCTGGTTCCCGGTGCGCTGGTACCGCTCGGACAGGGCAGTGGCGATGTTGCCGAGCAGGCGCCCCGAGGACCAGGGCTCCGCGCCGGCGACCGAGGCCGCGGCGACGGCCCGGCGGTAGCACCCGATCGCCGCGTCGAGTTCGGTCTGATCGCCCAACGCGGTGTAGCGGGCGTAGCGGGCCGATCCCAGGTTGAGCCAGAGCACCACGGCCCCGGGGTCATCGGTGGCGGCGGCATCCGGCGCAGGGGCACCGGCCAGCGGTTCGAGCAGGGCCAGCGCACGGTCCAGCGCGCCGGTGGCGCCGTCGACACGGTGGCGCTGCAGCAGGCCGCCCGCGAGGTTGACGGTGCGGTCCTTCCGCTCGGGACTGCCCGGCGGCGTTCGCGCCACCGCGTCCGCCAGCAGGGCGAGACCTCGCTCGGTGTCCCCCGCGCTGCCGTCGCGTTCGGCCCGGTCCAGCAGCATGAGGCCCAGGTTGGTCATGGCCGCCGCCCTGGTCGGCACCGCGGCGGCGCGGGCCAGCACCTCCTCGTAGCCGCGCACCGCCGCGTCGAGCATGTCTGGTCCGCACCCCTCGTGGTAGCGCTCGTACGACGCGGTCGCCTGCTCGGCCAGATCGATCACGGCGTCGTCCTCGTCGGCCGTCAGCTCGCGCAGTGCCCGCTCCGGCCCGACCTCGCGATACCGGTTGAGGATCCCCCGGTAGAAGGCGTAGTGCTCCGCCACCTCGGACAGGCCCACGCGCTCCGCGGCCCCGACGAGTTCACCGATCACGACGTCCGCCCGCTCTTCGAGCAGCGCCGGACGACGGACCAGGAACCGGTGTCCCTCCTCCCAGCCGGGTGCGGCGGCATAGGCCTCCAGCAGGCGTTGGCACCGGCGTACCCACAGGTCTTCGCGTACTGCCGCCAGGGTCCGCGCGACCCACCCCGTCCGACGTCCCACCCCGTCTCCCACCCCGTCTCCCGCCCTCGGCCGGTACCGCGCCGCCCCGCTTTCGTATTCCTTCACCCGGTTCAGGCTTCCCACACCGTCAGGGACCCATACGATGGCCAACGTGGCGGAGTCGACAGCGGACATGTTCCCCGAGGGCGAGCGCCAGGGCCTGAACTTCGACGAACTGCGGTCGGCCCGCCAGGAGTTGGACGGCGTCATCGACGAGATTCGCGGGCTCGACGGCTTCGGCGACTTCCTCGCCGAACCGTCCTTCGAGGACATCTCGGTGGCGGCGGAGCAGCACCCTCTGTGCTATCTCTCCCCCGCGCAGGGCGGAGGCCTCGCACTGATCGTTCGCGGGGACGACGTGAAAGTGCTGTGGCTCGAGGACCTCTCGACGGAGGCGGTACGCCACCGCGTCGGCGGCCTGGCCGTCTCGGGGGCCGAGTTCCGCGCGAACCCGGACGCCGGGTTCGCGGCCTGGGGTGCGGATCTCGACGGCACAGCCCGGTGGTTGTGGGACGCGGCGATGGGCCCACTGCTGCAGGGCGAACTGACCGACGAGGACCGCGTCACCCTCGTACCCGCCGGGCTGCTGGGCATGCTGCCCCTGCACGCGGCCTGGACACCGGCCCCCGGTACCCCGACCGGACGCCGGTGGGCCGTCGATCACGCCGCGATCAGCTACATCCCCAACGCGCGCGCCCTCACCGCCGCGCGCGGCATCGCGCAGGAGCACGAGCCCGGCCGGCTGCTGGTCGTCACCGACCCCCACAGGGCGGCCGCCGGCGGACGTACGTCCTTCACCGCGCTGGAGGCCGAGATCGTCGCCGGTATCTATCCCGGCGCGCACCGGATGCTGCGTGGTCCCCGGGCCACGGTCCCCGCCGTCCTGCGGGAGCTTCCGGCCGCCCATGTCGTCCACTTCGCCTGCCAC
>Ga0136846_1240850_pt1 | contig 15730 bp, 14 predicted proteins | sample HopSoiMetagenom2_FD_96841 | JGI IMG/M metagenome (GOLD analysis project Ga0136846, IMG submission 96841) | Grasslands soil microbial communities from Hopland, California, USA - 2 Assembly 2016 (version 4) | ecosystem: Environmental > Terrestrial > Soil > Grasslands | place: USA: Hopland... | reverse complement strand
CGTTCGTCCCCGCGGGCGTGCCCGGCAACAAGGACTTCGACATCACGGCCGTCAACTACGCACCGATCGTGAACTTCGGGCTGCTCGCGATCGTCGGAATCTGGTGGTTCGCCGGCGCGCGCGAGAAGTTCACCGGGCCGGTGCGCAACATCGAGTTCGACGAGGCGATGGGCATCGTCGAGGAGGAGGAGACGACCGAGCCGCCGGCGGGCACCGCGCCGACGGCCGCCGGCTGACGCATGGCCGGCACGCTGCAGGTCGTCGAGCCGGCCACGGAGGACGTGCTCGAGGAGATCCCGCGCGCCGGCGTGGAGGACGTCGACGCCGCGGTCGCCCGCGCGCGCGCCGCGTTGCCGGCGTGGCGCGCGGTCGCGCCGGCCGACCGGGCGCGGCTGCTTCACCGGCTCGCCGCCGCGATCGAGGAGCACCACGACGAGCTCTCGGTGCTCGAGGCGCGCAACGCGGGCAAGCCGATCACCGACGCGCGCGGCGAGATCGGCATGGTCGCCGACACCTTCCGCTACTACGCGGCGGCGCCGGAGCGGCTGCTCGGCGACACGATCCCGGTCGCCGGCGGCCTCGGGTTCACGGTGCGCGAGCCGCTCGGGGTCGTGGGCCTCATCACGCCGTGGAACTTCCCGCTGACGATCGCCTCCTGGAAGGTGGCCCCCGCGCTGGCCGCCGGCAACACCATCGTGTTGAAACCGGCGGAGCTGACTCCGCTGACGGCGCTGCGCTTCGCCGAGCTCGCGCTCGAGGCGGGGATGCCGGAGGGCGTGGTGAACGTCGTGCCGGGTCCCGGCCGGACCTGCGGCGCGCGCCTCGTCGAGCACCGCGACGTCGTCAAGATCGCCTTCACCGGCTCGACCGAGGTCGGACGGAGCATCGCGGCGCAGGCCGCGGCGACGATCAAGCGGGTGACGCTCGAGCTCGGCGGCAAAAGCGCGAACGTCGTCTTCGCCGACGCCGACATCGCGCGCGCCGCCGCCGCCGCGCCGGGCGCGGTGTTCGACAACGCCGGCCAGGACTGCTGCGCGCGCTCGCGCATCCTCGTCGAGCGACCGGCGCTCGAGGAGTTCCTCGAACACCTCACGACCGCGGTGCACGCGCTGCGCGTGGGCGACCCCCTCGACGAGTCGACGGAGATGGGGCCGCTCATCTCGGCCGGCCGGCGTGAGGCCGTGGCCTCGTTCGTGCCGGCCGACGCCCCGGTCGCGATTCGCGGCGAGGCGCCCGACGGGCGCGGCTACTGGTTCCCGCCCACCGTCCTGTGCCCGGTCGCGCCGGAGGATCGCGCCGTGACCGACGAGATCTTCGGGCCGGTCGCCGCCGTGATCCCCTTCGATTCCGAGGAGGAGGCCGTGCGGGTCGCCAACGCGACCATCTACGGGCTGTCGGGGTCGGTGTGGACGCGCGACGGCGCGAAGGCGCTGCGGGTGGCGCGCGGGATCGAGAGCGGCAATCTGTCGATCAACTCGAACTCCTCCGTTCGGGTCACCACCCCGTTCGGCGGCTTCAAGGAGTCGGGCTACGGCCGCGAGCTGGGACCGCACGCGCTCGAGCACTACACCGAGGTCAAGACGATCTTCATCGCCACCGAGGATGTCTGATGGCCGGTCGCCTCGACGGGAAGGTGGCGGTCATCACCGGCGCTGCGAGCGGCATCGGGGCGGCGACGGCCGCGCGCTTTCGGGCCGAGGGCGCGAAGGTCGTCGGCGTCGACCTGCGGCTCAGCGAGGGCGTCGACGAGGCCGTCCTGGCCGACGTCAGCGACGAGGAGGCGGTCCGGGCGATGTACGCGCAGGCGCGCGCGCGCTTCGGGCGCATCGACGTCCTCTTCAACAACGCCGGGATCTCGCCCGACGACGACGTCTCCGTGCTCGACACGCCGCTCCAGGCGTGGCGGCGCGTGCAGGACGTCAACCTCACGTCGGTCTTCCTGTGCTGCAAGCACGGGATCCCGCACCTGCTCGACAACGACCCTCCGCACCGCGGCTCCGTCGTCAACACCGCCTCGTTCGTAGCCGTCATCGGCGCGGCGACCTCGCAGATCTCCTACACCGCGTCGAAGGGCGGCGTGCTCGCCCTGTCGCGCGAGCTCGGCGTGCAGTTCGCGCGCGACGGCGTGCGCGTCAACGCGCTCTGCCCGGGACCGGTGGAGACGCCCTTGCTGCGCGAGCTGTACGCCAAGGACCCCGAACAGGCGCGGCGGCGCCTCGTCCACGTCCCGATGAACCGCTTCGCTGCGCCCGAGGAGCTCGCGAGCGCCGTCCTGTTCCTGGCCAGCGACGAGTCGTCGTTCGTGACGGCCTCGACGTTCCTGGTCGACGGGGGGATCTCGGGCGCCTACGTGACGCCCGCGCAGACCGACTAGATTCCGCGCCATGGCCGACGTCGCGATCGGGGGCAGCGCACCGGCGGCGGCCGCGCCGCCGCGCCCGGACTTCCAGATCGTGCCGTTGCGCGCGCTGCCGGTGGTGGCCGTCGTGCTCGTCGCGCTGGTCGCCGCGATCGCCGCCGACCGGCTCTGGGCGCTCGAGTTCCTGCACGTGGCGGGCGGCGGGCTGTGGACCTCACTGGACCTGTTCCTCGGGTTCGTCCTCGGGCCGATCCTCGGCCGCATGGCGGTTCCGGCCCGCATCGAGCTGACGACGCGGCTGATGCCGAAGATGCTCGTGATCATGCCGACGGTCGTCACCGTCACGCTCGCGTCGGGGTGGCAGCTCGGTCGGCTGCTGGGCACGGTCGACAGCGGCTACGCGCTCCACGGCTGGCTCGTGGCCTCCTACGTCGTCGTCGGCGTGATGGCCGTGATCGCGCTCGGACTCCTCGAGCCGGCGAACGTGGCGGTCCTGTTCGAGCTGCGCAAGCCCAGGCCCGATCCGGCGGTGATCCAGCGGCTCATGAAGCGCTTCATCTACACGGCCGGCATCACGGGCGGGATGCAGGTCGCGACGCTCGTGATCATGACGAAGGTGGCGACGGGGTGAGCGAGGCGCGTCTGCCTCCGGTGACGCAGGTCGCGATGGCCTCGCTGGCGCTGATCGTCGCGGGCGGGATCTACCTCGCTGCGCACATGCCGCGCGCGGTGCCGCTCGCACCCGCGGTGGGCCTGCTGGCCGCGTCGGTGCTGCTGCTGCTGTGCAACGTCGTCGCCCTGGCCCGGGCGCCGACCTTCAACCGGCGCGCGTTCTTCGGCGTCGCGCGGTGGGCGCTGCTGGCCTACGTGATCAGCGCCGGACTGCTCGAGTACGTGTTCCTGCACGACGGCGTCCGCGGTGGTGTGCTCGTCGTCCTCACGCTGTCGCTCGTCGTCTACGCGGTCCACATCCCGCTGCTGATCGGCTTCACCGTGGCGCGCTACCAGCCGGCGAGCGGCGCCTACGCGGACGCGCCATAGAGGGTGCGGGCCTCGTAACCGGCGTCGCGGACCGCGCGCAGCACGTCGGCGGCGTGCTCGCGCGAGCGGGTCTCGAGCACGAGTTGGACGACCGTCTCGCGCACGTGCAGATCGACGCCTTCGCGCACGTGCGCGACGTCGACGAGGTTGGCGCCGGCCTCGCCGACGAGCGACAGCAGCCCCGCGAGCGCCCCCGGCCGGTCGGGGACGCGCGAGACCAACACCAGCCGCCGCCCGGCCTCCGACTCGTGGCGCCGCGCCACGGTCGCGAGCAGGCCGGCGTCGATGTTGCCGCCGCTGAGCACGACGACCGTGGTCCCGTGTGCGGCCGGCGCGACCTGCCCGCCGAGCAGCGCGGCGACCCCGACGGCGCCCGCGCCCTCGACGACGAGCTTGGCCTTCTCCATCAGCAGCACGATCGCCTCGGCGACGTCGTCCTCGGGCACGACGACGACGCCGTCCAGCCACTCGCGGACGAGCGGGAGCGTGAGCTCGCCCGGGGACTTGATCGCGATGCCGTCGGCGATCGTCAGCGCGGCGGCGACCTTCACCGGGACGCCGCGGCGCAGCGACTCGGGGTAGGGCGCGAAGGTGTCGACCTGGACGCCCACGACCTCGACGTCCGGCCGCTTGGACTTGATCGCCATCGCGCTGCCCGAAGCCAGCCCTCCGCCGCCGAGCGGGACGATGACCTTGGCGAGGTCCGTGACGTCCTCCAGCAGTTCGGCTCCGAGCGTCCCCTGCCCGGCGACGATGTCGGGGTCGTCGAAGGGATGGACGAAGGCCATGCCCGCCTCGTCGGCGCGCTCGCGCGCGGCGGCCACCGCGTCGTCGACGGAGTCGCCGACGTAGCGCACGACGGCGCCGAGGCCCACGCAGCCCTCCGCCTTGGCGATCGGCGCGCCGTCGGGCATGAAGACCTCGCAGGGCACGCCGCGCACGCGCGCGGCCTGCGCCACTGCCCACGCGTGGTTGCCGGCGCTGCCGGCGGTCACCCCCCGCGCGCACGCATCGCCCAGGGCGGCGGGCTTGTTCAGCGCGCCGCGGATCTTGAACGAGCCCGTGCGCTGGAGGTTCTCGGCCTTCAGCACGACCTCCGCGCCCGCGCGCTCGCTGAGCGTCAGCGACGGGAGCACCGGCGTGCGCTTGGCGACGCCCGCGATCGCGGCCCGCGCGCCGGCGATCGCCTCGCGGGTGACGGTGCGACCGGCGGCGGTAGCCATCGTCCCGGCGCCTAGGCGAGCTCGGCGTCCTCGAGGGCGACCACGGCGTCGATCTCGACCTGCGCCCCGCGCGGCAGCGCCGCCACCCCGATCGCCACGCGCGCGGGCGGGTCGCCCGGGAAGAACGCGCCGTAGACGTCGTTGACCTCCGCGAATGCGCTGAGGTCGGTCATGTACACCGTGACCCGCACGGCGTCGACGAGCGCCGCGCCCGCCGCCGAGCAGACCGCGTCGAGGTTCTCCAGGCAGCGCCGCGCCTGCTGGGCCGGGGTCTCGCCCACGAGCTCGCCGCTGTCCGGATCCAGCGGGATCTGCCCGGAGCAGAAGAGCAGGCCGCCCGCCTGGACGGCGTGGCTGTACGGGCCGATCGCCTCCGGTGCGCCCTGCGCCGTGACCGGGTGGCGGTGGTGCATGCAGTGTCACCCTAGCGCTCGTGCGGGCGCCGCGAGGCGGACGCGCGGCGCCGATGCCGGTAGCGTGAATCCATGACCAACGCGCTGGCTCGCGAGACGTCGCCCTACCTGCTGCAGCACCAGCACAACCCGGTCGACTGGTTGCCGTGGGGCGAGGAGGCGCTGCGTCGCGCGCGCGAGGCGGACCGCCCGCTGCTGGTCTCGATCGGCTACTCCTCCTGTCACTGGTGCCACGTGATGGAGCGCGAGTCCTTCGAGGACGCGCAGATCGCGGCGCTCATGAACGAGCGCTTCGTCTGCATCAAGGTCGACCGCGAGGAGCGGCCCGACGTCGACGCCCTCTACATGGAGGCCGTGCAGGCGATGACGGGTCAGGGCGGTTGGCCGCTCAACGTCTTCCTGACCCCCGAGCAGGTGCCGTTCTTCGGCGGCACGTACTACCCGCCGCAGCCGCGGCACGGCATGCCCTCTTGGCGGCAGGTGCTGCTCGCCGTGTCCGAGGCCTGGACGACGCGGAAGGAGGAGATCCGCGCCCAGGGCGAGCGCATGGCTCCGCGCCTGGGCGGCGGCGCGCTGCTGCGGCCGTCCGAGGCCGAGATGACCCCGCTCGAGCTCGAGGCGGCGGTCGACAACCTGCGCGCGCAGTTCGACAGCGTCCAGGGCGGCTGGGGCCGGGCGCCGAAGTTCCCGGCGGCGTCGGTGATCGAGTTCCTGCTCGCGCGCGACGAGCCCGCGATGGCGCTCTACACGCTGCGGGCGATGGCCGGCGGCGGGATCTTCGACCACGTCGGCGGCGGCTTCCACCGCTACACGGTCGAGCGCAGCTGGACGGTGCCGCACTTCGAGAAGATGCTCTACGACAACGCGCTGCTGGCTCGCGCCTACCTGCACGGCTACCAGGTCAGCGGCGACGAGACGCTGCGGCGGGCGTGCGAGCAGACGCTGGACTGGGCGCTGCGCGAGATGCGCGTCGACGACGGCGGCTTCGCGTCGGCGCTCGACGCCGACACGGAGGGCGTCGAGGGCGCGACCTACGTCTGGACCGTCGCCGAGTTGCGCGCGGTGCTGGGCCCCGACGCGCCCCAGGCGCTGGCCTGGTTCGGGGCGACCGAGGAGGGCAACTTCCCCGAGGGGCCGCCGGGCGCCAACGTGCTCGAGTCGCGCGGCCCCGAGCCCGAGCCGCAGACGCGCGAGCGGATCCGCTCGACGCTCTTGGCGGCGCGGGCGGCCCGCCCCCAGCCGGGGCTCGACGACAAGCGCCTGACGAGCTGGAACGCGCTGATGATCGCCGCCCTGGCCGACGCCGGTGCCGCGCTGGGCCGCGCCGACTACGTGCGGGAGGCCGTGGCCACCGCCGAGTTCGTGCTGGGGCGCCTGCGCACGCCCGACGGGCGCCTGCTGCGGACCTACAACAACGGCACCGCGAAGCTCGACGCGTACCTCGAGGACCACGCCTTCCTGCTCGAGGCGCTGCTGGTCCTCTACGAGGCGACGTTCGACGAGCGCTGGTTCACCGAGGCCTACACGCTTGCCGACGCGCTCGTCGCCCGCTTCGCCGACCGCGAGCATGGCGGCTTCTTCTCGACGGCCGCCGACGCCGCGCCGCTGATCGCGCGCCGCAAGGACCTCGAGGACGCGCCGATCCCAGCGGGAGGCTCGTCGGCGGCCTTCGGGCTGCTGCGGCTCGCCGCGCTGACCGGCGCGGCCGAGCTCGAGGAGCCCGCGGTCTCCCACCTGCGGCTGGTGCACGAGCTCGCGTCGCGTCACCCCACGGCCTTCGGCCATCTCCTGCAGGCGCTCGACTTCCACCTGCACCCGGTCCGCGAGGTCGCCCTCGTCGGACCCGAAGACGCCCGGCGCGCGCTCGAGGGCGTCTACCGGTCCACGCTGCGCCCTCGGTCGGTGTTGGCGGGTGGTCCCGGCGGGGGCGTGAGCGCGGTGCCGCTGCTCGAGGGCCGCAGGCCCCTGGACGGCGGCGCCGCGGCCTACGTCTGCCGGCAGTTCGCGTGCCGCGCGCCCGTCCGCGAGGCGCGCGAGCTGGAGGAGCTGCTCGCGTGAACGGCGCGGCCGGTCGCTGCTTCGCCGCACTCGCGGTGTCCGCGCCGGTGCTGCCGCCGGGGGTCGCCGCCGCATCGGCGGAGGCGGCCAAGCTCTCGGTCCCGGGCACATGCTTCGTGGCCGGCCGGCCCGTGCCGGTCAGCGGCGTCGGCTTCACGCCGGGGGTGACCGTCTCCCTGACCGGGGACGTGTCGGGGTCGGTCGTGGCCGACACCCTCGGCGCGTTCACGACGAGGGTCACGGCGCCGGCCATGACGCAGCTGCGCCCCCGCCGCTTCTCGGTGGCGGCGGTCGACACGTCCAACCCTGCGGCGACCGCGCCGCCCGTGTCCTTCCCGGTGGTGCGCTCGATCCTCGACGGCAACTACGCCGAGGCGATCAGCGGGCCGCCGCGGCAGCGGACGACGTGGCGCTTTGCCGGGTTTGCGCCCGGGCGGCCCGTCTACGGGCACTTCCGTCACGCCGGGCGCAGGGTCCGCAACTACCGCTTTGGCGTCGCGCACGGCGTGTGCGGGACCCTGATGCGGCGCGCGCCGCGCGCACCCGTCGGACGGCTTGACGGCGGGCGGTGGGAGATGCAGATCGACCAGGCGCGGCGGTTCCGCGCGCGCACGCGGCCGCGGCGCACGGTCGTCTTCCGGATCGTGCTCGGCTAGCGGCTCGCCGCGCGGCCGCCGTCCGGGTGTGGTCAGCCGGCGGCTCGCCCACGCTCGAGGCCGTCCAGGCGCGCGAGGTCGTCATCGCTCAACCGCAGCGCGGCCGCGGCGACGTTCTCCTCGAGGTGCTCCGGGCTGGCGGTGCCGGGGATCGGGATCGTCACCGGGCTGCTCTGCAGCAGCCAGGCGATCGCGACCTGGAACGGCGTCGCACCGTGGCGCCGCCCGACGTCCTCGACCGTGCGGCCGGACGCTCCGAGGTCGCCGACGCCGAGCGGGTACCAGGGCGGGACGGCGAGGCCGTCGCGGGCGCAGACGTCGAGGACGTCCTGGCTTGCGCGTTCGAAGGCGCTGTAGCGGTTCTGGACGCTGACGACGTCCACGATCGAGCGGGCGACGTCGAGCTGCGCGACCGAGACGTTCGAGACGCCGATGAAGCGGATCTTCCCCTCGTCCTGGAGCTCCTTCAGCGCCCCGACGGACTTCTCGTAGGGCACCTGCGGGTCGGGGCGGTGCAGCTGGTAGAGGTCGATGCGCTCGAGACGCAGCCGGCGCAGGCTGCCCTCGCATGCCTCGCGCAGGTGCTCGGGACGGGCGTTGCGCGGCCACCGATTGGGGCCGGTGCGCTCGAGGCCGCCCTTCGTGGCGATGACGAGCCCCTTGGGGGATCGTCAGCGAGCCGGCGCGCGTGTCGATCGGGGTGCTCGGGTCGCTCATATCGGGGGCTACAGCACCGGGAGGTAGCGGTCGAGCTCCCAGCGCGTGACCTGCAGCCGGTAGTCCTCCCACTCCTGGCGCTTGATCTCGACGTAGCGGTTGAACATGTGCTCTCCCAGCGTGCGCAGGACGAGCTCGGAGTCGGCCAGCAGCTCGATCGCCTCGCCGAGGGTCTCGGGGAGTTGCTCGATGCCGAGGCGACGGCGGTCGTCGGGCGCCAGGTGGTAGAGGTTCTTCTCCATCGGCTCGGGCAGCTCGTAGCCCTTCTCGATGCCCTCGAGTCCGGCCTGCAGCAGGGCCGCGAACGTCAGGTACGGGTTGCACGCCGGGTCTGGACAGCGCAGCTCCAGGCGCGTCGCGTACGGGCGGTCGCCGCGGGCCTGGGGCACGCGCGCGAGCGCCGAGCGGTTGCGGCGGCTCCACGCGACGTAGACGGGCGCCTCGTAGCCCGGGACAAGCCGCTTGTAGGAGTTCACCCACTGGGCGAAGATCGCGCTGAGCTCGCGCGCGTGGCGCAGTTGCCCCGCGATGAACGCCTTGCCCACGTCGGACAGCGAGTAGGTGTCCGCCGGGTCGTGGAAGGCGTTCTCGCCGTCGCGCAGAAGCGCGAGATGGGTGTGCATCCCGGAGCCGTTGACGCCGTGCAGGGGCTTGGGCATGAACGTGGCATGCCAGCCGTACTTCATCGCGTACTCCTTGACCGTGATGCGGTAGGTCATCACGTCGTCGGCCATCTCGAGCGCGTCCGCGGGGGCGAGGTCGATCTCGTGCTGGCTCGGTCCGCCCTCGTGATGGGAGTGCTCGACGGCCATGCCGAGGCGCTCGAGTGCCAGCACCGTCTCGCGGCGCACGTCCGAGCCGGCGTCGAGCGTGGTCAGGTCGAAGTAGCCCCCCTCGTCCAGCGGCTCCGTCGAGCGCCGGTCGCGGAAGAGGAAGTACTCGGGCTCGACGCCCACCTCGAAGCCGTCGAATCCGATCGAGCGCATCCGCTCCAGCGCCCGTCGCAGGACCTGGCGCGGGTCCCCCTCGTACGGCTGGCCCTCGGGCGTGAACACGTCGCAGAAGACCCGCGCCACCGCGTCCTCGCCGGGCCGCCAGGGGAGGACCGCGAAGGTCGACGCGTCGGGCATCGCGACCATGTCGGACTCCTCGATCGGGTTGAAGCCGGTGATCGACGAGCCGTCGAAACCCACACCGTGCTCGAACGCCGCGTCGAGCTCGTCGCGCCCGATCGAGAACGACTTCAGCTGCCCCAGGATGTCGCTGAACCAGATGCGGATGAAGCGGATGTCCCGCTCGGCGACGAGCGCACGGACGTCTTCCGCAGTCCGGGCCTGATCGCGCATGGCGGGGAACCCTAGCCCATCGATCCCGGTCCGCCGGTCGGCGTGGGAGCGACGCGAGCCCAAGCGACAGCGAGGGCGCCCGGAGCCCTGCAGCCGTCTCTGCGCGTGCTCGTCCGCGGGTGTGCGGGCGGCGCACCGCGGTTCGTCTCTAGGGTGCTCTCCCGGGGGTGTGCGGTAGGCGCGCGGGGGCCGGCGAGCGCGGCTACCGGCCGGCCGAGACGGCGACGAAAGCAGCGACGTCGTCGAGGTCCTGACCGGACAGCAGCCCCTGCGGCATCTGGCCGGCACCTCCCGCGCGTCCCTGCGTCACCGCGTTCTTGACCAGCGCTTCGGGCGGCCGCAGGTTGTCGAGGTTCGGGCCGACCGTCCCGACCGCGTTCGCCGCCGTCAGGGTGTGGCAGTTGGCGCAGTTGCGGGCAAAGAGGATGCGCCCGTTCTGTTCGGCCGCGGTGAGCCGCACGCCCCCGGTGGCCTGCGCCTGGTCGTCGTGGTTGACGACCAACATGAGCGCCGGGAGCGCGAGGCCGGCGACGATGATCAGCAGTCCGACGACGACGCTCGTCACGCGCTGGTTGCCGCGGGAGGGACGACCGGAACGCCGACGACGACTCCCTCCGAACGCCGCAACCACGACGCCGAGGCCCACGATTACGAAGGCGAGGACGAACACGAGCCAAGCCATGGACGCGACCCTAGCGCCCGTCCAGGATGGTGGGTAGCGGCGGCGCCACGGTCACCGCCGGCGCCCGGCGGCGAAGCTCATCACCGGCGGCGCGACTGCCCGGAAGTCATCGGCCGCCATCGGCCCCCGGGAGTCGTCGGCCGCCGCGACGCGTCCCCCGCCGCCGCCGACCGCGACCAGCTCGCGCTCGTCGGCCTGACGCTCGAGTTCCCGGAGGTCGAGCGGCGAGAAGTCCTTGACCTCGGCGGCGACGCGGTCGGGCGCGTCGAGCGACAGCACGCGGTGCGCGACGACGTTGACGGCGCCGCCGGACGCCGCGAACGCCTCGAGCTTGCCCTCGACGATGACCAGCGGCTCGGTCCTCACCGCCAGCCGATCGCGCTCGTAGACCGGCGGCGGGACCACGATGTTCAGCGTCGCGCCCTCGTCCTCTAGCAGCAGGAACACGATGCCGTTGGCCGTGCCGGGCCGTTGACGCGCGACGACGAGACCGCCGACGCACACCCGCGCGCCGTGCGCCATTCCATCGAGCTCGGTGATCGAGACCGCGCCGCGACGACCGAGCTCCGCGCGCAGCAGCGCGAGCGGGTGATCGGCGATCGTCATGCCCGTCGTGGCATAGTCGGCGACCATCGCCTCCCAGCGCTTGAGCGGTTTCAGCGTCGGAGCGTCCGGCAACGGGAGGGGCAGAGCGAGTTGCGTCGCGTCGCCGATCCGGTGCCCGGTCGCTGCCGCACCGAGCCGCCACAGCGCGGCTCGCCGAGCGGCACGTCTCGGCACTCCCTGCGCGACGGCCAGGCCGTCACACGCGCCGGACCACGCGAGGCGCTCGAGCGTCGGCCGACCCGCGCCCGCGCGCGCGGCGAGGTCGTCGACGGAAGCGAACGGCCCCCCCGCCTCGCGGGCGGCGACAAGCGCGGCGACCTCGTCCGCCCGGACGCCCAGGACGTACCCGAGACCGACGCGGACCGCTCCATCCGCCGTGACGCGGCAGCCGACGCGACTGGCGTTGACATCGGGTGCGAGCACCTCGATGCCGCGTCGCTGCGCCTCGTGCACCAGGCTGTCAGGCGGATAGAAGCCCATCGGCTGCTCGTCGAGCAGGGCGGCGAGGAACTCCGGGCCGTAGTGCACGCGCAGCCAGGTCGACTGATAGGCCAGCAGGCCGAACGCCGCCCCATGCGCCTTTGGAAACCCGAACCCGGAGAACCCGACGATCATCGCGTAGACACGCTCGGCCAAGGCCTCGTCAACGTCGTTCCAGCGGACCTTGGCGCCCTCCACGAACCGGCGGTGGTAGGCCTCGATCGCCGCCGCCGATCGCTTGCGGCTCATCGCGCGCCGCAGTCCCTCGGCCTCACCCGGCGAGAAGCCGGCGAAGGCCATCGCGACTTCGATGACCTGGTCCTGGAAGATGATCGTGCCGAGCGTGTCGCGCAGCACCGGCTCGAGCGAGGAGTGCTCATAGGGCACGACGTAGGACGGGTCCTCGCGCAGCCGCTGACGGCGGGCGATGTACGGATTGACGGCGCCGCCCTGGATCGGCCCCGGGCGGACGATCGCGACCTGGATCGTGAGATCGTCCAGCGACTCCGGTCGCGTGCGCCGCAGCGAGGCCATCTGTGCCCGGCTCTCGATCTGAAAGACGCCGGTCGTCTCCGCGTGCTGGATCGTCTCGTAGACCTCCTGGTCGTCGTAGAGGATGCGCGACAGGTCGATCCGCTCCCCGCGCCGGGCGGCGATCATCTCGACGCAGCGCTCGACGGCCGACAGCATGCCGAGGCCCAGCAGGTCGATCTTCAGGAACCCGGCATCCGCGCAGGAGTCCTTGTCCCACATGACCATCTGCCGGCCCTCCATGGCAGCCGGGACGACCGGACAGCAGTCCACGAGCGGTCGCGTCGCCACGATCATCCCCCCCGAGTGCTGCGAGAGATGGCGCGGCAGGCCGTGGGCCTCCTCGGCCAGTCGGACCAGCCAGGCCCAGCGCGTGGGCGGGTCGGACTCCAGGCGCCCGTCGCCCAGCGCCACCTCCACGTCGCGATCCACGTGCCGCGCCGAGAAGCCCTCCGACCCCCGTGCGACCCGCTCGATCTCTCCCGGGGGCAGCCCGAGCGCCTTGCCGAGCTCGCGGATCGCACCGCGCGCGCGATAGGTCGGGAACGCCGCCACCAAGGCGGAGTGGTCGCGCCCGTACCGCTCGTGGACCCGCGGGATCAGGACCTCGCGCACGTCGCGCGGAAAGTCGAGGTCGATGTCCGGCAGCGCCGCGATCTCCTCGTTGAGGAAGCGCCCGAGGAACAGCTCGTTCGCGACGGGATCGACGTGCGAGAGGCCGGTCAGGTAGCAGACGATCGAGGAGACCGACGAGCCGCGGCCGCGACCGGGAGGCAGCAAGGCGCGAGCCGTGTCCGGCCCACGCACCTGCACGGCGACCTCCCGCGCCAGCTCGAGCAGATCGCGGTGCAGGAGGAAGAACCCCGACAGCCCGAGCCGCGCGATCAGGCCAAGCTCCTCGTCCAGCCGGGCCGCGGCCTGCGTTCGCAACCGATGCCCGTGCGCGTAGCGCTCCTCGAAGCGCGCCCGGCAGGTGCGCGCGAGATCGCCGTCGGCCTGGTCGTCTTCAGCGCCCGGATAGCGGTACCCGAGGTCGCTGGCGAGGTCGAAGCACAGTTCACCGGCGAGTCGCTCGGCCTCCGCGACGGCGTCGGGATGATCGGCGAACCGGGCGGCCATCGCGTCCGGTGCCGCGAGGACATGGGCGTGGTTGCCGCGACGCAACGGCTCCGAGGCGTCCAACGTCGTGTGCTCGCGGATCGCGACGAACGCGTCCTGCAGCCGCGCACGCTCGCGCGCGTGCGCGTGGACGTTCCCGGTGGCGACGCACGCGACCCGCAGCGTGGACGCCAGGTCGGCCAGCGCACGGTTGAGGGCGCGGTCGTGGCGCGCGAACGGGCGCTGCAACTCGACGCGAAGACCGTCGCGGCCGAAGGCGCGCAGCAGCCGCCGCAGTGCCCGCGCGTCGCGCACGCCTTGCCGTGCGCAGCCGGTCAGGCAGACGAGCCCCTCGGCGTGCGCGGCGACGTCGTCGAGCGTCACGACGGGATGCCCGAGCACGCGCCGGCTGAGCCGGTCGCGCGTGTGAGCATGCGCGTGCGTGAGCAGCCGGCAGAGGCTGCGCCACCCGCGCGCGTCGCGCACCAGCAACGTCAGGTGCCGCGCGCCCACCGCCGCCGCTCCCGCGGGCGTCCGGGCGCGAGCCGCGGGATGCGCGGGCGCGCTGCCCTCCGGCCCGGCGACGACCGTGACCTCGGCGCCGTGGATGGCCCGCAGGCCAAGTCCCCGGGCCGCCTGCGCGAACTCCATCGACCCCGACAAGGAGTCGTGATCGGTGAGCGCCAGCGCCTCGTGGCCACGCTTGACGGCCGCGGCCGCCAGCTCCTCGGGCAGCGACGCGCCGTCCAGGAACGAGAATGCGGAGTGGCAGTGGAGCTCGACGTACGACACGAACGCATGTTCCCATGCCGAGCGGTCGGAACCGGGGCTCAGCTCCGCGCGGCGCGCAGGCAGTCCTCGCGCCGGTACCAGACCCCGTCGGGGCCCCGCGACGTCGCCGCGATCAGGTGCAGCCTGCGTGTCTCGTCGCTGACGCTTCCCCCGGCGCCCAGCCCCAGTTCGCCGAAGCGTCCCTCGACCTCGTAGCCGCCCTCGTCGACGGCATACACGCGGGCGTTGATCATTCCCGTGGCCGCGATTCGGTCGCGCACGGCGCGCGATACGTCGACCGGAGAACCGGTATGGATGACGTCCGGGTGGACGACCTGCTCGATGAAGGTCGCCGCGAGACGGCGGTCCTCGGCGGTCGTCAGCGCCAGCCGCGACTCCTCGACGTACTCGCGGCCCGTGCTCGTCGGGATCGCGCCGGGCCGCGCGCGGAGGTGACCGACGGCGTCCTGCACGTCCTGGGGGAGGTCGACGGCTGCGCGAAAGCCGCCCGACCGCGTGACACTGATCTCGATGGGCTTGCCCGAGCGATCGAGCGTCACCCCGTAGAGCTCCGAGCCCCCGGCGGCCGCCTTGCCTTCCAGCGCCGAGAGCGTAAGTGTGCCCTGAGCCTCGCGACTGGGACGCACGTAGATCGTGCGCTGCCCCGTTCGTCGATCCGAGCTCGAGCCGTAGATGTCCTTGGCCGAGAGCTCGAGACCGGCCTCGCGGCCGCCGCGCGCGACGGTCGCGTCGAGCGTCACCGACCACCCGCGGTCATCGGCATGGGTGTCGGGGTCGCGATGCGCCCGCCCGTCCTTCAAGGCGTGGACCAAAGCGTCGGTTTCGCGCCGACTTTGGAGGGTCCAGCTCGACGTGTCGCCGAAATGTGCCAGGACCGCCGCGTCAGCCTCGTTGCTGAACAGCAGTTCGCGTGCCCCGATCTTCAGGTTGAACTCGCTGCCGTGGAGGATGCTCAGTCCTCCCGCCCAGTCGCCGACCCGCGTGACGCGGTAGGTCTTGTCGGAGAGCTCCTCGACGACCAGAGCCTTCTTGTGGTCGACGCGAACGACGGTCTGGATGCTCCAGCCGCTCTCGTGGGCGTCGCTGCTGACGAGACATGCCTCGCGGTCGGCCTCGCAGGTCGCGCCGCCGCCGGTGACCACGCAGAGCGCGCGGGCGAACTGGCGCCTGACGCCGTCACCGATCCCCGACCGCGCCCCTAGCTCGGAAGCGACCGCCACGCCGCCACCCAGCAGCACGGCCACCAGCAAGCCGACCGCGACGTACTCGACGCTCGTCTGTCCCGACTCTCGATCCAGGCGCCGCGCACCCACACCGCCACGGTCGCGCAGGACGCGCGTCGAATCGACGCCCGAATGTCACAGCTCGGCGCATGCGCCGCGTCAGCGGTGGCGGTACCAGCGGCTCTCCTCCAGGTCTCGGAACACGACGAGGTCGCGGCCGTCGAGGGTGACGACCTCCCAGTAGCGACGGCGCAGCGGCCGTTCCGTCCACCAGCGGTCCTCGATGAGCCAGGACTCTCTGATCGCGACGATCTCATGACCCCCGACGGTCAGCGGGCGGCCACCGGGTCCGGCGAGGACCTCTACTGATTCCGGGACCGCCAACCGGCGGGCTCCCGGGCTCACGGCGAGCGTCCCATCAGGGCTCGAACGGCGTCAGTACCGCGCGACGCTCGGGAATGCGCGAGTTGGGATCGACCTCGAGCACACGCAGCGCGGCGTCCGG
>Ga0136846_1209811_pt1 | contig 15730 bp, 4 predicted proteins | sample HopSoiMetagenom2_FD_96841 | JGI IMG/M metagenome (GOLD analysis project Ga0136846, IMG submission 96841) | Grasslands soil microbial communities from Hopland, California, USA - 2 Assembly 2016 (version 4) | ecosystem: Environmental > Terrestrial > Soil > Grasslands | place: USA: Hopland... | reverse complement strand
GACGATGCTCACCGCGGCCAGGGCCTTCACCAGCATGTCGCCCATGTTGAGGGTGCCGGGCGAGAGGCGCCGCATCAGCTCATAGGGCTCGAAGTGGAACAGCATGGGCACCGCGTCCACCTTGCCGTCCGCCCAGTGGCGCGCTTCCGGCGTGGCCGGGAACGAGATCCCGGGGGTGTGGGGCGCGGGCGTGGCGCGGCGCGCGACCGCCTTCTCGTCCACGTGGAGCTGGAGGCCGTGGCCTTCGTGGGTGAGGCGCCCGCCCGAGGTCACGTACTGGATGCCCATGCGCTGCTCGAGGGGCGCGAAGAGCCGCTCGTCGACGGGCAGCGCCAGCACGAGCGTGCGGTCGTCGCGCCGCGCGATGGCCATGAGCATCACCGCGTCCGTCTCCTCACTCGTCCGCACGAGGCCGGCATGGCCCTCGGCGGGCAGCCAGGCGGGCAGGGTGCTCGGAACGCCCGCGGCCGCCGCCACCGGCCGGTCGCCTCGCCACAGCGCGTAGGCCAGGCCGGGATGGGTGTCGCGGATCGGCTGCAGGCGTCCCTCCAGCGCCGACATCCCGCCGGCGCCGCTGGGAAGCTCGGCCAACGCCGACTCCCCCGCCGCGCGCAGGAGCTGGGCGGTGCGCTCGATCTCCGCGTCGACGATGTGGGAGGCGACGAGTCCGGAGAAGAGCACGCTCGCGATCACGAACAGCAGGGCGAGAAGGACGAGCGGCACCACCGCGATGAAAAGGTAGGAGACGAGCAGCTTCGTGCGGATCCGCCAGAGGAGGAGGCGGACGAGGAGCCCGGCCAGCTTGGAGAGGCCCCATACCGCGTAACCGAAGAGGACCACCCCCGCGAGCACGTCGAGGCCGCAGGGCACGGGGGCGCCCGCCTGGCCGGCGGCGAAGACGACCGCGGACAGGAGCAGCACGCGTCCCGCCCAGCGGTCCACGAGGAACCGCTTCACGCGGCCGGCGAGGCGGCGCGGTGGCGTGTCTTCCGGACTGGAGGGAAGCAGGCGCGGGCCTGACATGGAGCGTGTCGCGGTCGCGGCGACCGCGGACTATAGCACGCGGCCCGGAACCGGCCGGTATAATCGATCGATGCTCGCTCTCCTCCTCGCCGCCCTTCTGGGGCCGCCGCCGCCGGACCTGTCTGCGGTCGGCATCGTGGCCAGCCACGACGCGTCCCACTCGGTGGTCGTCCTGCGCTCGGGCGGGCGCACGCGCCTGGCCGGAGTCGGAGAGACCGCGTTCGGCGGACGGGTCAGCGCCATCGGAGCGGACACGGTCACGATGGAGTTCGAGGGCCGCCCGGTCGAGCTGCGGCTGTCCGGCGCCATCGTGGCCGCGGCGGTGGCGCGCGCGGCGACGCCCCCCGCCGACCCCGACGCTCGCGTCATGGAGCGCCGCAGTGTCGAGCGGCGCCTGGGCGAGGAGGTGCCGCGCATCCTGGCCGAGACCACGCTGATGCCGGCCATGGACGGCTCCCGCGTGGCCGGGTTCACGCTGAGCCGCATCCCGGAGGGCACGATACTGACCGACGCCGGCCTGCGCGCGGGCGACATCGTGACCGACATCAACGGCACGCCCATCGACAGCATGGCCACCCTGATCGGCCTCTGGCCACGGCTGCAGAGCGAAACGACGCTGCGGGCGACCGTGCTGCGCGGCGGCCAGCCCGTCACCCTCACCGTGAGCTTGCGGTAGCCGCGATTGGGCGGCGGCGAGCATCGGCTCCGCGCGTGGGCACGGCGGACCGCGCTGTCCGCGGCCGCCCTCCTCCTCTTCCCCGCCTTCGCCTCCGCCTGGGGCTTCGCCGGACATCGGATCGTCGCGCGCAAGGCGCTGGACACGGTGCCGGACCCGCTCCGCGCGGTGCTGCAGGCCAACGCCGATTACCTCGTCGAGCAGGCCATCAACCCCGACCTCTACCGCTCGGGCCCGAGCGACCCCGACCATTTTCTCGACATGGACGCCTTCGGGTCGTATCCGTTCGCGGAGGTGCCGCGAGCGGAGAAGGACGTCGCCGCCCGCCTGGGCAAGGAGGCGGCGAGCAAGGGCCGCCTGCCGTGGAAGATCGAGGAGGTCTATCGCGGCCTGGTCGACGCCTTCCGCGCCAGCGACCTGCCGCGGGCCCTCGAGCGCGCGGGCACCCTCTGCCACCTGGTGGCCGACGCCCACGTGCCCCTGCACGCCACCAGCAACTACGACGGCCAGGCCACCTCCCAGCGTGGCCTGCACGCGCGCTGGGAGTCCGACCTCGTCGAGCGGAACCGCCTGCAGCTCGAGGCCGCCGTCGCCCCCGCCGCCGCCGCGCACGTGGCCGATCCGTTCGCCTTCGTCCTGGACATCCTGCGGGAGTCCTACCTGCACTCCCTGCAGGTGCTCGTCTCCGACCGCGAGTCGGTGACGGGGCGCGACCTCGCGGAGACACCGGAGGACGACCGCTACGACGACGAGTACTACTCGCGCTTCTACGCCCGCGAGTCCGCGCGGGTGGCGGCGCGCCTCTCCGCCTCCGCCTCCGCCACCGGAGCGCTGTGGCTGAGCGCCTGGGAGGAAGCCGGGCGTCCCGAGCTCGACCGGACGTACCGCGTGCCCTACGTGCGGCATTCCGCGCGCGCGATCCTGATCAGCCTCGACGCCGCCGGCCAGTCCGTCCTCGACGACGGCGTGACGCGCGGGGTCATGCCGAACCTCGCCCTGCTCCGCCGCCGCGGGGCCAGCGCTCGCGGCTCGCTCACGAGCCTGCCCACCAAGACCGCCGCCGGGCATGCCGCCCTCTACACGGGCGCGTGGAGCGACCGCAACGGGATCACCGCCAACGCGATCACGCCCGCGGGCGCCTCCATCCTGGAGACGGCGACGGGGTTCAGCTCGGTCCCGCTGCGGGCGGAGCCGGTGTGGGCGGCGGCGGCTCGGCAGGACCTGGACGTCACGGTGGTGTCGGCCACCCAGGTCGAGCCCTTCAGCACCTACCTCTCGGAGCATCGGTTCCCCGGCTACTACGGCCGCAAGCTGACGCTGTTCGACGGCTACGTGCTCGAGTCTCGCGAGCGCGTGTACGGCGCGGCCGACCTCCATCCCTCGGACGCGCCCTGGATCGGCGCCCTGCCCGCCCACTCCGGGGAGGCGCGCACGGTCGTGATCGAGGACCTCGGCCGCCGGTTCGACGCCGTGCTCTTCGACGATCCCGCCGATCCGGCCACGGGGTTCGACACCGTCTACGTGACCCTCGACGGCGACACGCGCGGTGGCATCACGCTCAAGCCCGTCCCGCCGGTGTCGGACACGACGGCGGGCCCCGACACCGGCTCCTCGGCCTTTCGCGGCCTGGCCGTCCCGATCGCGGGCGGAGAGGCCGCCGTGTACTTCCGCCTGTTCGCGCTCGCCCCCGACGGGTCGTCGCTCGTGCTGTATCGCTCGGCGCCGCACATCCTGCGCTCGAGCAAGGCGCGCCTCGAGCAGGCCGCTCTGGACGCCACCGGCGGCTTCGTGGGCAACGGCGGCGCCGCGAGCTACGAGCGCGGTCTGCTGGGGCCGCCGCTGTGGGAAGGCGGCGACGGTACCGCCGAGCGCCGCTACATGGAGACGGTCGCCCTCTCCGTGCGCCAGACCGCGCGCCTGAACGACTTCGCGATCGACCGCACGTCCTGGGAGCTGCTCCTCACGTACCTGCCCTTTCCCGACGAGGCGCTGCACCTCTGGTACGGGTATCTCGATCCCGCCCTGCCGTCGTACGACAGCGGGGTGGCCGCGCGGCTGCGGCCTTTCCTCGACGAGGTGCTGCGATTGGCCGACGGCGAGATCGGGCACCTGGTCGCGCGCGGCGGCCGCGACACGATCATGGCCGTAGCCGGCGACCACGGCGTGATGGGGGTCGACCGCGAGCTGCGGCCGAACGTCCTCCTCCGCCAGGCCGGGCTGCTCGCGCTCGACTCCGACGGCCGGGTGGACCTCGCGCGCACTCGCGCCTACTACGCGCCCGGCCAGTTCGTGCTGATCAACACGAAGTCACGCCCGGGTGGCATCGTGGCGCCGGGCGAGGAGGAGGACGTGCGGCGCGCGGTGGCGAGCGCGCTGGGCGCGGTGAAGGACCTGGACGGGCGCGCGCCGGTCGTCCTCGACGTGCTCGACGCGCGCAAGCCCGGCCATGTGCCCCCGCTGGGCGGGACAGGCGGAGGCGATCTCTACCTCTCCGTCGCGCCCGGCGTGAACGTCACCGCCAGGCTGGACGGCGAGGCGATCGCAAAGATCCGGCCGCGCGGCGAGCACATCGTCGATCCCGACCGGCCGGCCATGAAAGTGGGCTTCGCCCTGGCCGGTCCCGGAGTGGCCAGCGGGGCCGACCTCGGGCAGATCCAGCAGGTCGACATTGCGCCCACGCTGTGCCTCCTGCTCGGGATCGAGCCGCCGGCCCAGGCCGTGGGGTCGGTGCTGCGGTCCGCGCTGGCGCGCACCGCGGTCATGCCGCCCTGGCGCTGATCCGACCGGCGGACAAGAACTCGCTCCCGTCGTTCCGGGACGAGTCACATCGTCACCGCACGACGATCGAAGTCTCCTCGCGCTCGCGACCATCGGTGACGGCGACGGTGTGCGGGCCGCGCGCCAGCGGCCACTCCAACGCACGATCCGAATCCGAGGCGCCCACGGCGCGGCCGTCCACCTCCCATACGAGCCGCGTCGCGGCCGCCGTGACCGCGCGCATGGGCAAGGTCTGGAAGGCCGCGCGCAGCGTCGGATCGTACAGGTAGATCGCGCCCGGCGGCGGGTTCACGATGCGGAGGGCTTCGACGCGTTCGGAGCTCGTCGCCTGCCTCGAGCGTCCGCTCGCCGTCCCCGCCGCATGCGAGCCACCCGCGCCGACGCGACCGACGTGCTCGCCGGAGACGCCGGCGTCGGCCCGGGCATCCACCGCCAGGCCCGTCTGCCGCGCCCACGCGCGGTAGGCGGGCGGCCACGCCACCACCACACGATCGGCGGCATGGCGATGCCAGGGGCACGGCAGGTTCGGCCGATCGGACGGCATCCATTCCGTCCGCAGCAGCGGGCACAGCGGCGTGGCTTCATGGCCAGACAGCGCGCAGATCACGCGCGGCTCGAGGTCGAGCGGCCGGTCCACGATCGGCTCGTCCGCGGCCGGCGTGCGTCCTCCGATCCGCGCCTGGGCGGCGAGCATCACGTCGTGGAAGATCGGCGCCGCGCCCGTCACCCCCGAGGAGTTGCGCAGGGGCGCGCGGTCGAAGTTGCCGACCCACACCCCGACCGTCACGTCGCGGGTGAAGCCGATCGTCCAGTTGTCGTGGTAGGCCTGCGAGGTGCCCGTCTTGACCGCGACCGGGAAGGGGAAGTCCAGGCTGCCGCCTGACCCGAAGATGTACGCGCGCGCGTCCGGGTCGGACAGGATGTCGGCCAGCCAGAAGGCGGCGCGCGGCGACATCACGCGCTCCTCGGCGACGTCAGCCGGCCGGAGCGGCGCCGGCCCCTCACCGTCGCGGTCGATCCCGCGGATGGCGACGGAAGGGCGGAACGTGCCGCCCCTCGCGATGGCCGCGTACGCGGTGACGAGCTCGTCGAGGCGGACCTCGGCATCGCCCATGGTGAGCGCGTATCCGTAGTACTCCGGAGTCCGGTCCAGCGTGGTCAGGCCGACGCGGCGCAGGACGCGCAGGAGGTCGGGCACGCCCGCGCGCGAGAGGAGCCACACCGCGGGCACGTTCTCGGACCCGGCCAGGGCCACCCGTGCGCGCAGCGGCCCGCGGAAGACGCCGTCGTAGTTGCGCGGGCTGTAGAGCACGCCCGCTGTCGCCGTCGCGAAGTGCGCGGGCACGTCGGGCAGGACGGACGCCGGGGTGAAGCCCTGCTCGAAGGCCAGGGCGTACGTGAACGGCTTGAGCGCGGACCCGGGCTGGCGCGGCGTGATCGCGCCGTCGATGGCCCCGCCGTGGTCCTGGTCGAGGTAGTCGCCGGAGCCCTCCCAGGCCCGCCATTCGCCCGCGCGGTTGTCGAGGACGGCCACCGCCACGTCGTAGGCGCCATGGCTGACCAGCCGCGCCCGGTGCATGTCCACGATGCCCGCCACGTCGCGCTGCAGAAGGGCATCGAGGGTCGTGCGGATGCGGCGCGGCGGCGGGCCCGGCACCGCCTGCATCACGCGCTCGACGAAGTGAGGGGCCAGGAACGCGCGCTCGGAGCGCGCGATGGCGAGCCGCTCGCGGCACGCGGCTTGGTATTCCTCCGCGGTCAACCAGCCCAGCTCGCGCATGCGCCCGAGCACCCACTGCTGGCGACGGCGAGCCGCCTCCAGGTGCCGCCGTGGGTCGAGCGCGCTCGGCCTCTGGGGCAGGCCGGCCAGCAGGGCGGCCTGGGCCGGGGTGAGCTCGGCCGCGGCCACCCCGAAGTAGGCGCGGCTGGCCGACTCCGCGCCCTGGATCTGGTTGCCGTACGGCGCCACCGTCAGGTAGAGGGCCAGGATCTCGCGCTTGCCCAGCCGTTGCTCGAGGCGGAGGGCGAGGACGGCTTCGCGCAGCTTGCCCGCCGCGCTGCGATCGCGGTGCACGAGGACCTTGATCGCCTGCTGGCTGAGGGTCGAGCCGCCCTCGATCATCCGGCGCGCCCGCACGTCATGCCACAGCGCGCGCACGACGGCGAGGGGATCGATCCCGGGATGATGGAAGAACCGCGCGTCCTCCGCGGCCAGGGTCGCGTGGACGAGGGCCTCGGGCAGGCCGTCGGGCCGCATCCGGCGGCTGCGCTGGCCTTCCGCGGAGAGGGACTCGCGCAGCGGCTCGCCGTCACGGGCGACGACCTCCGTCGAGGTCTGGTCCTCGAGCCGGAGCAGCCCCGCCGGGAGCGGCCCGTAGCGGACCCAGGCCAGGCCCGCGAGCAGCGCCGCCGCCGCGAGTGTCATGGCCCATCTTCGCGGTGCAGAGACGAGCCCCCTGGCCGCGGACACGATCCTCACGGCTGCACCGTCACCACCGTGGACGGCGTGCGCCCGAACACCTCCGGCTCGTACATCTCCTCGACGTGCGTGGGCGCGGTACGGAAGGTGCCGGACGTGGTCGCGCGCGCCACGTAGGTGAAGGCGTGCTCGCCCTCGGCGAGGCGCGTCGCGAAGAGCAGGACACGGTCGTCGTGCCGCTCGACGCGATCGAACCCGCCGCGACGCCAGAACGCCCACCCGTCATCATCGGAGGACGTGTCCTGCTCGTCCTGGGCCTTCGAAAGGTCGGAGGCGGTGGTGGCGAACCAGGACTCCACGGGTTCGAAGCCGGCGGGCAGAGGATCGGTCACCGCGACATAGCGGCGCTCCTTGGTCAGCCGCAGCGTGAGGGTGACGCGAACGAGGTCCCCGGCCTTGAACGACGTGGGCGCCGCCGGGGCCGGCGCGTCCGACGCGGCCGCCTCCCCCGTCGCGGTGGCCGCGGCGTAGCTCCGCTCGATCCGAAACCCCTGGTCCATCGCCGAAGGCGCGAGCGCGTCCGCCGCGTACTCGAGGCGCGCGGTGTAGAAGAGCGTGCCCGCCGTCCCGTCGCGGCGGAAGGAGAGGTCGAGCCGCTGGCCGGCCGCGCCCTTCCCGAGCACGCTCTTCATCGGCACGTCCGTGGACTGCGCGAGGGTGGAGCGGCCGCGGAACTCCGGGCTCATCACCGTCTCCCGCCCGAGGGTGACCACGGCGCGGAAGTCCGGGACCTCCGCCTCCGACTTCTTGTAGTAGTCCACGAGCGCCTCCAGGGCGACGCCGTTCTCCTGGGTGTTGCTCCAGCGTCCCTGCTTGCGCGCGGCCAGCAGCCAGCGCACCAGCCCGGGCACGAGCGGATCGTCGGGCGCGCGGCGGACCAGGCTGCCCAGCACGATCGCGGTGGAGCGGACGTTCGAGTTCCAGAACCACAGCAGGTACGGGTCGGCCAGCTCCTCGACGTGGGCGGAGCCGCCCTCGACCGTGACCGCGTTCCGGATCCGCCGCTGCAGCTCGGCGCTGCGTGGACCGGTGTCGCCGCTCGCCGCCAGCGCATCGAGCAGGTCGCTCAGCGCGAACACCGGCATGCGGTCGGCGAAGCCGTAGAGCCGCGTCAGGTGGCTGTCCGGCGCCTGCCCTCCTTCCGCCAGCACCTTCACCGCGAAAGCCTGCCAGGCGGTGTAGGCGGGCCACCAGCTCTCGTTCGTGGGCCGCTCGCTCGAGAGCTCCTGCGCCAGGTAGTGGTACGCCTTGGCCAGGACGGCCGTGCTCACCGGGTGGCCGAGCGCTTGCCCGCGCTGCAGGACGTGCGTGACGTAGCTCGTGAGGTAGGGCGACGCGGTGCGGCATTCGCCCTTCCAGAACGCGAAGGAGCCGTCCTCGCATTGGAACCCTTCGAGCTCCTTGAAGGTCGCGCCGGCGACGTCCTTGAGCTTGGCGGGATCGATGCCGGGCAGCCGGAACGCGTCCCCCAGCTCCCCGGTCAGGGCCAGCGCGAGCGCGGTCGAGGACCGTTGCTCCGCGCACCCGTATGGGTACTCCACGAGATAACGCGCACCCTCGCCCAGCCCGACGAGGGCGGTGGAGGCCGTGTCCACGTGCAGTCCGCCGAAGGTCGGGACCACTCCCGCGGGCAGCTCGAGCGTCTCGTGCGCGTCCGGCCGGGCCTGACCGTAGGCGGCCACCACCTCCGGTGAGACGAGAACCTCGACGGGCACGACGTCCTCGAGGGCGTCCGTTTCCCCGAGCAGCTTCGCGCTCATCTGCACCCGTGCGCGGCCGACCGCCTTGGCGCGCACGTCGAAGCGCACCTCCGCCGATCCGGCCGCCGCCATCGGCACCGTCCGCCTGGCGTCCCCCACGACCTCGAGCAGCGCAGGATCGAGGCTGCGCATGGTGACGATCGCCGTCCCCTTCTCCTTGAGCTGGCTGTGGAGAACGGAGCCGAAGCGCGCGGTGTCGCCCAGGGCCAGGAAGCGCGGGAAGGCCGAGCGCAGCAGCACGGGCTTGCTGGTGCGGATCTCGCGAGAGCCGCCCCCGAACCGGGAGGACTTGTCCGCCGCCACCGCCATCACGCGATAGGTGGTCAGGCTCTCCGGCAGCGTGACTTCGGCGACCCCGCGGCCGGCGGCGTCGGTGGCGAGCGACCCGAGCCAGAACGCGAGCACGCGGAAGTCCTTGCGCACGGGAGTGCCCGGTCCCTGCTCGGCGCCGCCCCCGCCGCCTTCGTCGCCGCCCTTGGCCACCACCACGCGGCGGCTGATGATGTTCTGGCGTGAGTCCTCGGTGAGCACCTGCAGCGCCTTGTCCACCCAGACGCTGCCGAGCACGTCCGGCGTCTTGTAGCCGGTCAGCGACAGCACGCCGTAATCGACCGCCCACAGAGTCACCTCCGCGGAGGCGGGCGCGCCCTGGGCGTCCTTCACCGCCACCTCGACGCGCGCCTTCGAGGCCGGCCGGTACTCCTCGCGGTCCGCCTTCACCGAGACCTCGAGCCGCTTGGCCGCGTCCTCCACCTTGAGCTCCGCGTAGCCGACGCGGAAGGCGGGCTTGCCGGGATCGCCGGTGTCCTCCGCGGAGTAGGCGCCGGTGCGGCCCTTCACGAGCACGACGGACACGTAGACGTTGGGCACGTCCGCTTCGCTGATCGGCACCGATACCGTCTCCTGGGTCGAGGACAGGCGGAAGGTGCGCCGCGTGCGGATGCCTTCGCGCTCGGTGGTGAGGAGGGCGAGCGCGCTCTCCCAGGGCGACTTGACCATGAGCCGCGCCGTCTCTCCCGGCCGATACGTCTTCTTCTCCGGCACGACGTCGATGCGGTTGTGGTCGTAGCGCTCCCAGGCCGTGTAGCCGGGACCGAGGACGTAGAAGGAGGTCGCGCTGCCCGTGGTCCGGCCCTCCGCGTCCCGGGCGGACGCGCGCAGGACGAAGTACCCACCCGCCGGCACCGGCACGTGCAGCGGCGCGGGAGCGGCGGTGGTGGTGAGGTCCCAGCGCCCGGCCTCCGTCTCCTTCTTCTCCGTCTCCCAGGTGTAGAAGCCCTGTCCCTCCGCGCGGCGGACGGAATGCCACTGGACCTGGGTCAGGATCACGGTGACGGGCACGCCCGCCACCGGCTTGCCGGCGAGGTCCACCGCCAGCACTTCGGTGTCGATGCCGGAGGCGACGTCCGCGAAGTACGGCGGCCGCCGCAGCCCCACGTACCACGGTGCGGGGTCCACGCGGAACGAGGCGCGGCCGGCGATGGTCTGCCGCGAGACGTCGGTGACCTCGCCCTCGAGCGCGTACTGGAACGGACGCCCGGCGTCGAGCGACGTCTCCAGCTCCAGGTCGGCCTGTCCCTGCTCGTCGAGGGTGCCGTCGCGCGCGAGCAGCGTCTCCGGGGCGCGCTGGTAGCGGTCCTCGCGCTCCTCGTCCAGGAAGGCGTAGCGGTCGAGAGAGAAGGCGTCCGTGATCGCCTGCGGGACCGTGTCCAGCGTTGAGCGTGTGTAGGTCCAGCGCAGCGCGCGCCCGGACATCGGCGCGCCGAACAGGTAGCGCCCGTTGACCACGCCCTTGAGCTTCACGCCGGCGACCGGGCTCTCCCCGGCCAGGTTCGCGTCCACCCGGAAGTCGGGACGGCGATAGGCCGCGACCAGGAAGGATCCGGAGACCGACTCCTGCTGGCCGGCCACCGTGGCGCGCACGTCGTAGCGGCCCAGCGGGGCCTCCTCGGGCAGGCGATAGGTCCAGTCCGTGCTGCTCCACGCCGACACCGGCAGCGTCCGCTTGTCGCGCGCCTCCCCCTGGCTGTCGCGGACCACGATCTCGAGGGCGGCTCCGGCATCCACCAGGCGCATCCCCTCCGCGGTGTCGCTGCGCAGGATGGCCTTGAGGTGCACCTCCTCCCCCAGCTTGTACACGCCGCGGTCGGGAAACACGGACCCGCGCAGGAGCGGGCTCGCCTCGTGCAGGTCGACGCGAAGGCCGAAGTTCCAGGGCTCGATCCCTTCCGTCCAGTCGCTGCCCACGTAGGCGACGTCGCCGTCCTTCTCCGCGGTGACGAGGAAACGGAACTCCCAGCTGCGCTCGGGATCGCGCAGGGTCGTGCGCGGCGCCACCGCCAGGCCGTCCTTGTCCGTGAAGCCGCTCCAGAAGACCGCGTTGTCGAGCGTTCGGATGGAGACCTTGGCCCCTTCGACGGGCTGGCCGCGGTCCAGGCTGCTCACCAGCACCGTCGTGTCGTGCGGGCTGTCCTTCACGGTGAGGCCGAGGTTCGTGACCTGCACGACGGACGAGCGCGGCTTGGGATCCTTCGCCCGGGGCGCGCGCGCGAGCGCCTGCTCGTCCTTCACCGCGGCCCACACGAGCCCGGTGCCGGCCGGCGAGAGCACTCCCGAGAGGTCGATGCCGAAGGACTGGATGGCGTCCGCGGCCGGGCGCAGACGACGCACGGCCGCGTCCGCGGGCGGGCTCGCGTTGAAGGACTTGTCCTGGAGCGCCTTCACCGCCGGCATCAGGTCGTCGGTCTTCACCGGGGCGAGCCACTGCGACACGGTGAGGAGGTTGCGCGCGTAGAAAGGCAGCCGCGGGCCGCCCGAGGACTCCCAGACGCCGTGGCCGGCGCCGAAGCTCGTGAACGCGCGCTCGTGCCAGTTCTCGACCGCGCCCGTCCACACGTACCCGAGCGTCTGACCATCCGCGGAGGTGGTGCCCGCGTCGAGGCTGACGGCATAGGTCCGCGCCGGCTTGAGGGTGAACCCGGCGTCGGAAAGGGTGACGTTCGAGGCGCGATCGTAGACGTCCTCGCCCTCGCCCTCGTCCTCCTCGGCCGGCGGGCGCGCGGCAGCGGCGGTGAGCGGTGCGGGGTGGGCGGGATCGGTGAGGTCGGTGGCGTGCAGGCGCCTCCGGATCGATCGCAGGGCGACGCGGCCGCGGAGGGCCAGCGGGTTGTAGTCGTCGGGGTCGCAGGCGCGACGGCACCGGAAGCCGTCCACGAAGAGCGTGGGCTCGAGCTGGACCGTGTACTCCTGCTCGGTCGCGGCGCCTGCGTTGCCCTGCACGCCGCGGGCCCCGGCCTCGAGGACGACGCGGAGCCACGACTCCGGCGGTGGCGCGGACGCCGTCTCGAAGGCGAGCAGGTCCTCCGCCGGCGGACGGGTCTTCTTGTCCCAGTCGGTGGTGGCGCGGACGGGGACGGCGGCGGCGGCCTGCGCGCTCTCGCGGGCACGCGCGAGCTTGGCCTCGAAGGCCTGCCCGGCGGCGGGGTCGGCGGGCGCCAGCTCGTCTCCCGGAGGCGCGGGCGCCTTGAACGCGTGCGGCTGGAAGCGCACCCCGAGGCGCGGATCCACGGTCGCATGAGACACCGGCTGGTTGAAGCGCAGGAGGAGGACGACGGGACGGTCGAAGCGGTCCTGACGCCGGGACCACGTCGTCTGCAGGAGCCGCAGCGTCGGGGTGGTGAACGAGAACGTGTACGGCGCCTCCAGCCGCGACCCCGAGACCGCGGTCGCGCCCGCGTCGACGGTCACTTCGTAACGGGTGGCGTAGGGCAGGTGCTCGGGACCGGTGGGTGAAAAGACGAGCGTGCGCGTGCCCGACCAGCGCAGCGTCCCCGGCAGCGCCGGGGTGACGTGGAGGAAGGGAGCGGTCACGGTGGCGGGGACGCGGCCCAGCGCCACCATCGGCTCCGAGAACACGATCCGCACCTCCGCCGCCTGCGCGAGCGTCTCCACCTCGCCCTGCGGAGCCGCCTGCGCGACCTGGAGGCGCGCGGGCTGGGCGTGGAGGATGGCGGGAAGGACCGCGCACACGACGGCGGTCAGCACGCCGGGACGGCTCTTCATGTCGGGTTCACCTCGGCCAAGGAGCGGAGTCTAGCGCGCCCGCACGCGCTCTCGAGCAAGAAGGGTGCCGCGCGCCAACCGCGCGCACGTGCGGCCATGCGCGGCTCCGGGCCGCGTGCCCACGTACACGCGCGTGGACGCGCGGACACGCCGCTCGGGATGGGGGAACCGGACAAATGCGGTAGACTACGCGTCCTCAGGCACTTTCGTGTGCGCAACCGCACGGATGGGACCGCGGCGAGCGGTGGGGCTCGATCGTGTACGAAACCGTGGACGACGCGACGCGCGGCCAGGGGATCCACCGCCAGATCTTCGAGAAGAGCCTGGCCGTGCAGCTCCTGATCGACCCCGAGAGCGGCCAGATCGTCGAGGCCAACCCCGCCGCCTGCGCGTTCTACGGTTACACGCGCGACGAGCTGATCTCGCGGCGCATCACCGACATCAACATCCTGCCCGCGGCCGAGGTCGAGGCGGCCATGAGCCACGCGACGCTGGAGCGGCGGAACACCTTCCGCTTCCGCCATCGCCTCGCCTCCGGCGAGCTGCGCGACGTGGACGTGCACTCCGGACCCATCGAGCTCGAGGGGCGGCGGCTGCTCTACTCGATCGTCCACGACGTCACGGAGAGCCAGCGCGCGGAATCGGAGCTGCACCGCACGATCTCGCTGCTGCAGTCCACCCTCGAGTCCACCACGGACGGGATCCTGGCCATCGACCGCCAGGGCCGGATCGTCTCCTTCAACCAGCGCTTCGCCCAGATGTGGCGGATCCCGCCCGAGGTCCTCGAGGCGGGCGAGGACGAGAAGGCGGTCGCCTTCGCGGTGGGCCAGCTCCGCGCCCCCGAGCAGTTCCTGCGCAAGATCCAGCAGGTCTACTCGAAGCCCGAAGTCGAGAGCTTCGACGTCCTCGAGTTCACGGACGGGCGCGTGTTCGAGCGGTACTCGATCCCGCAGATGCTCGACGGCAAGCCGGTGGGGCGCGTGTGGAGCTTCCGCGACGTCACCGGCCGCCGCCGCGCGGAAGCGGCCCAGCGCGAGTCGGAGGCGAGCTTCCGGCTGCTCTTCGCCAACCACCCCATGCCCATGTGGGTGTACGACCTCCGCGAGCTGCGCTTCCTGGAGGTGAACGCCTCCGCCGTCGACCACTACGGCTACTCGCGCGACGAGTTCCTCTCGATGCGGATCACGGACATCCGCCCACCCGACGACCCGCGACCGCCCGCTTCCGGCACCAGCGGCGCCCCCGCCGTCGCCGTCGCCGGGGTGGAGCCCGTCCGCGCCGGCGAGTGGCGGCACCAGCGCAAGGACGGCAGCGTCTTCGACGTGCACGTCGTCTCCCACGTGCTGGAGTTCGCGGGCCGGCGCGCCGCCCTCGTGCAGGCCCAGGACATCACCGCCCGCAAGCGCGACGCGGAGGCCCTGCGCCTGAGCGAGGAGAAGCACCGGGCCATCCTGGAGGGGATGGACGAGGGCTACTACGAGGTGGACCTCGCCGGGAAGCTGACCTTCTTCAACGACGCGCTCTGCCGGTCCCTCGGCTACACCCGCGAGGAGCTGCTCGGCAAGAGCGGCCGCGACCTCGCGGACGAGGCGAACGCGCGCAAGCTCACCGACATCTTCGGCCAGGTCCTGGAGACGGGACGGCTGCTGCGCAGCGCGGAGTTCGAGGTGGTGGGCCGCGACGGCACCCGCCGCGCGGTGCTGGCTTCCGTCGGTCTCATGCGCGACGCCGCCGGCTCGCCCTGCGGGTTCCGGGGGGTGGTCATCGACGTCACCGACCGCCGGCAGGCGGAGACGGCCCTGCGCGAGAGCGAGGAGCGGTACCGCCGCCTGGTCGAGATGTCTCCGGACGGAATCGCCATCCACAGCGAGGGCCGGGTCGTGTTCGCCAACCCCTCCGCCTTGCGCACGATGGGAGCGAGCGGGCCGGACGAGCTCATCGGCCGGCCCGTGCTCGAGCTCGTCCATCCCGATTACCGGGCGGCGGTGCGCGCGCGGCTCGATGCGCTCCAGCGCGGAGAGGCGGTGCCGTTCGTCGAGGAGAAGCTGCTCCGCGTGGACGGCACGGCGGTGGAGGTGGAGAGCCAGGCCACCCCCTTCACGTTCCACGACAAGCCGGCGGTGCAGGTCGTGATGCGGGACATCTCCGAGCGCAAGCGCGCGGAGAAGCTGCAGCGCGCCCTCTACCGCATCGCCGAGATCAGCGGCTCCGTGCAGGACATGCAGGGCTTCTACGCGAGCGTGCACCACATCGTGGGCGAGCTCATGTCGGCGCGGAACTTCTACCTCGCCCTCTGGGACGAGGCCACGCGCGCCCTCAACTTCGAGTACTTCGTGGACGAGGTGGATCCCGAGCCGCCGCAGGTGAAGCACGGCAAGACCCTCACCGAGTACGTACTGCGCACGGCCGCGCCCCTGCTCGCCTCCCCGACCGTATTCGAGCGGCTGGTCGCGTCCGGGGAGGTGGAGGTGGTGGGCGCGCCCTCGGTGGACTGGCTGGGCGTGCCCCTCATGCGCGCGGCCACCGCCTTCGGCGTGCTCGTGGTGCAGAGCTACTCGGAGGCCACGCGCTACACGGAAGAGGACCGCGACATCCTGACCTTCGTCTCCCAGCACGTGGCCGCCGCCCTCGACCGCCGCCGTGCCGCCGACGCCCTGCGGGAGAGCGAGGCCCGTTTCCGCACCCTGGCCGAGACCGCGCCCTGCGCCATCTTCATCTATCAGGACGACGGGTTCCGTTACGCCAACCCCGCCGCCGCCTCCATCACCGGCTATACCCGTGACGAGCTGCGGAGCCTGAGCTTCTGGGGCCTCGTCCATCCCGATTTCCGGGAGGCGGTGAAGGAGCGCGGCCTGGCCCGTCCCCACGGCGACGCCACCCCCGCACGGTACGAGTTCAAGATCGAGCGCCGCGACGGCGAGGAGCGATGGCTCGACTCCTCGGCCAGCTCGG
>Ga0136846_1238192_pt1 | contig 15732 bp, 11 predicted proteins | sample HopSoiMetagenom2_FD_96841 | JGI IMG/M metagenome (GOLD analysis project Ga0136846, IMG submission 96841) | Grasslands soil microbial communities from Hopland, California, USA - 2 Assembly 2016 (version 4) | ecosystem: Environmental > Terrestrial > Soil > Grasslands | place: USA: Hopland... | reverse complement strand
TGGTGAAGAGTCATTACAAGAACAGGCTTGTCGGCGCCTTTGGGCGAATAACCACGAACGCCGACGCCACGTGAGAGGGTCAATCGAAGCACGGACTCGTGCATGCCGTTCTCGATTACGAGTTGGGCCGCAGCTTCGCGCAACGTTTCGGAATCATACGGAACGTGGATGCCGAGGAATTGCGCTCCCTGCTCCAATCGCTCGAAATGTTTGTCCCAAAGGAACGGCTCGCTGTTCCGGATGCGCACGGCTTCGAAAAGGCCATCGCCGTAAAGAAAGCAACGATCGAAGACCGAAACGACGGCTTCGTGCTCGGGAACAAAGTCACCATTGAGGAAAACGAGTTTCATTTCGCGCGCGAGACGAAGGTCTTGTTTCGCAGCCGGGTGAGCGCGGAAATAAAACCAGCCGCCTTGGCCATGGTTTCGTCGAACTCGGCCGCCGGTTCGGAATCGGCGACGATGCCAGCGCCGGCATGGAAATAAACGCGCTCGCCCTTCTGGATGGCGACGCGAATCAAAATACTGAGCTGGCTCTCGCGATTGAACCCGAGATAGCCGAGTGCCCCGGTGTACGGACCGCGCGCAGTCGGTTCGAGTTCATCAATGATTTCCATCGCTCGAAACTTGGGCGCGCCCGTGATGCTGCCTCCGGGGAAGCAGGCGGCAAACGCGCCAAAGTGGGTAACCTCCGGGCGAAGCCTTCCTTCAACCGTGGAAACCAGGTGCTGCACTTGCGAGTACTTTTCCAGGCGCGCGAGTTCCGGCACCTGCACGGAGCCGAATTCGCAAACTCTGCCGAGATCATTGCGCAGCAGATCTGTAATCATCACCAATTCGGACATTTCTTTGGCGCTGGTCTGGAGTTCGAAAGCAAGTTGCGCATCGCGCGTCGGTTCCGCCGCTCGGGGCCGCGTTCCTTTGATCGGGCGCGTGAGAATGTGCGGGCCGCTGAGGCGCAAAAAAAGTTCGGGTGACGAGGAGCAAAGTTGAAATTCACCGCAATCGAGAAAGGCAGCGAACGGGGCCGGGGACACCTGGCTCAAGCTTTGAAACATTTCCCAACCCGAACCCGCGGACGCAGAATCCAATCTTTGGGCGAGATTCACCTGGTAGATGTCACCGGCATGGATATATCGCTGCGCGCGCTCGACGGCCGCGATGAAAGATTCCCGCGAAAAGTTGGAATGAAGCTCGATGCCGGCGTTGGGGGCGCTCTCGTGCTGAACACGCGTCATTACGTGGCGTTCGGCTGCCGGTTCTACTGCCAGAGGCGATTGCAGCCTGGTGGTCCAAAAATCCAATTGGCTGCGCGCGCGGCCTTCGGTGCGCGAGCCGTCAGGCCGGAGACCGGTGGAGATGAGCCACGTTTTGCAAAGTTGATGATCGAAGACGACCAACGAATCGTAAAAGCCGACATGGCAATCGGGCAGGTCGAGGTCGTTGCCGAGGCGATGCGACAGTTTTGGTTCGACGAAATTCTTCAGATCATAACCCCAGTAGCCGAAGCAGCCGCCGAGCGGGAATGGCAAATCAACCTCTTCCAGAAGTTCGCACCGCGCCATCAGGCTATCGAGCAGATTCCAGGGATTGCCAAATTGGACGGTTTGCCCCAGCTCGGAGCTCAACTCACAACGCGAACCACACGAGCGAAAGCTCAAGAATGGCCGGGCAATGACCATGGAATAGCGCGCCCGAGTCTCAGCAACACAACCGCTGCGCAACAGTCCCAATCCGGGCTCGCCTTGCAGTTTTTCAACGAGCGATTCTGGCGAATGGTGCGTCGAGATTTCCTGGACCAGCGGGCGCATAGATTCAGGTCTGTCGCGTCAGGAAACTTTTTCCAGCAGGCCGAGCAAGCCACGGTCGGATTTTAGCGGGCTCACGAGTGCCAAATTCAAATGTTCCGGACGGAAAAACATTCGCGCGGCATTGCGGATGTCCATCGCCGACACGCGATTCAATTGCCGTTTCACCGCCGCAGCGGGAACAACTCGTCCATAACCGGCCATCTGTTCCCCGACCCAGTTCATCTGGTTTTCGGTGCTTTCCTGTCCCAACTCAATTTGACCAATAACGTAGTCCTGCGCGCGCCGCAACTCCGCGCGGTCGGGCGGAGTTTGGGCCAAGCGCTTCAGCTCGCGGACGACCAGGCGCAACACCTTCGATAGATTATCCGTATCCAGCCCGGCGGAAATGACGAGGTCGCCGGTGTCGGCGAAAAAGCTCGGTGAGCTGTAGATGGAATACGCCAGGCCGCGGTCTTCACGAATGACCTGGAAAAGCCGTGAGCTCATGTTTTCGCCGAGGATGGCGTTGGCCAGTCGCAAGGCGTAGCGGCGCGGATCATGACGCGAGCATGTTCGAATGCCGAGCGCAATTTGGGTTTGCTCCGTTTGTTTCGAGAACAAACAAACCCGCGGCGCTTTCTGGTCGTTCCTGGCGGAATTGAACGAGGGCCTGCGTGCGCGGCTGAAATGCCGCGCGAATTTTTTGGCGGCTTGCAGAGCCTGGGTGTGGCGCACATTTCCGGCGGCGACGATGAAGGAGTTTTCGGCGACGTAATTCTGCCGCAAATATTCAAGCAATGCGGAGCGCCCCATGCCGTCGAGCGTGCTGCCGGTGCCAGTGATGGGACGACCCAACGGCTGTCCGGGCCAAAGCAAGGTGTTGAGCAATTCCTGTACGCGATGTTGCGGCTCGTCCAGGTACATGGCGATCTCTTCCTTGATGACTTCGCGTTCTTTGGCGATGTCCGTGGGCGCGAATCGGGAACGCAGCACCATATCCATCAGCACGTCGAGCAGTTCGTCGAAGCGGTCGCTCCGGGCGCGCGCATGGAAGCAGGTGGCCTCCTCGCTTGTGAACGCGTTCAGATAGCCGCCGATGCCTTCGACCGCCTGCGAGATTTCGCGCGCGGAGCGCTTTTTGGTTCCTTTGAAGAGCAAATGCTCGATGAAGTGGCAGGCGCCGTTCAACCGGGCGTTTTCGTAACGCGAGCCGACTGCGACCCAGATCCCGATGCTGACGCTGCGCACGTGGGGCATTTGGGCCGTGCAAACGGAAAGGCCATTCTCGAGTTTGGTGATGCGATACATAGACGCCCGCCAGGCGGGAGGGAAGCATCGGACATTTGCCCGCGAAATCCAGCCGCAATTATTGCATTTGCCACGGCGGACTTGTCAAAATCAGACCCCATGCTACTGTCCGGGCTGAACCATTTAGAACAATCAATCTAGAACAACTATGAACATTCGTATTCTCAGAAAACTCTCCGCGTTGGCGGGGATAGGCGTGCTGGCTTGCGGCATTGTCAGCGCGCAGGACAAATCAGACAAGAAGGATGCGGCCAAAGGCGCAACGCCAGATATGGCCGAAATGATGAAGAAATGGGAAGCTGCGGCGACGCCGGGACCGGAGCACAAGGCGCTGGAACCGCTCGTGGGCGAATGGAGTTTGCAGACCAAGTTTTGGATGGCAGGGCCGGATGCGCCGCCGACGGAATCGAAGGGAACCAGCAAAACTCGTTGGATTTTAGGCAATCGTTTCGTCCAGGAAGAAGTGGACAGCGAAATGAATGGGATGCCTTTCCAAGGCGTGGGAATTACTGGCTACGACAACATGAAGAAGAAGTACGTCGGCGCATGGGTGGATAACATGGGCACAATGCTTTCCACCACCGAAGGAACTGCCGATGCCGACCACAAGGTGATAACTTCAACCGGCAAAATGGATGACCCGATGACCGGGCAGAAGGATAAGACCGTCAAATACATCCTCCGCATCATCAGCAAGGACAAACATATCCTGGAAATGTATGACCTAAGCCTTGGCGAAGGCGACAAAGGGAAGATGGGTGAGATTGTTTATAGCCGAAAGGCCTGAGCTAAAGAGGGCGAGCCGGTAGTCTGCCGGCTCGCCGTGCCTCCGCTATGAAACCAAGGAGGAGCCCTGTTGTATCGGCTCCGCCCATTGCACGCTACCGGTTGGAGGGGCCGGCGCGTACTTGAAAATAGGCATAGCGCGTGCCAAGCAAATATGAGAATGTTTGGGGTCAGCTCGCAATATGAAACGGTTCAGAAGGTCTTTGGGTTCGGCTAATCACCGAGCATTTACCCTCATCGAATTGCTCGTGGTTATTGCAATTATCGCCATTCTGGCCAGCATGCTTCTGCCCGCTTTAGCCACTGGAAAGTATAAAGCGCAAGGTCTGCAGTGCATGTCCAATCACCGGCAATTGGCATTGGCATGGCGCATGTATAGCGATGACAACCGGGACATACTGTTGTATGCGAGCGATGGAGGGCCGGACCCGGTCAAAAACAATTATGCCTGGGTCAAAGGCCAGATGGATAACAATCCCGTGAATCGCTCCAATTGGGATATTGATGTAGATATCAAGAAAAGCCCACTTTGGACCTATTGCGGAAACAACGCAGCAATTTGGAAATGTCCAGCGGATCAATCCATGGTGTCGGCCTTCGGCGTGCCGCGCCCGCGGGTTCGCAGCATCTCGATGAATTTTTGGTTTGGGGGTTTCGGCGGCGTGGATTACGGGCTTTCGGGCGGTGGTTGGAAATTGTACTTTAAAATGTCGGATTTGATTGATCCCGGTCCGACGAAAACGTGGCTGCTGCTTGATATGCGTGAGGACAGCATTGATATCGGCAACTTTGCCACCGACATGACTGGCTGGCCGGATCAACCGGCCGCCACCGGGTTTTATGACCTGCCGGGCTTTTATCATCATTACGCTTGCGGCGTTTCGTTTGCGGACGGCCATTCGGAAATCAAACGCTGGCGCGATCCGCGCACCATGCCGCCTTTGGTAAAGGGTGGACAGGTGGATGATGGCTACAAGTCTCCGCGCAATTCTGACATCATCTGGCTGCAGGAAAGAGCGACCAGAAAGAAATAAGCTCGCGCTGTCCTACGGCAGTTCCTCGATTGCCAGATTGCGATACCAGGCCTCGGCTTTTCCTCCGCCATGTATCTGCAGTGCGATTAATCCGGCGAGCGGAATCGCATTATCATCCTCGGTGTAATCTGCTGTGAGGATTCCGTTAAGCCACAGCCTGATGTGGTCGTCTTCGCAGCGGATGAGATAATCGTTCCATTCGTTCACTTTGAGGATCCGCTGCATCACTGCCAGGTGCGTATGAGCGAGGGTTTTGTTACGACGCGACTCGTCATAGAGGCTGCCCCAATAGCCTTCGCCCATATCGGCCTGATAACCGCTCATTTCATAGGCGGGGTCTTTGATTCGTTGGCTGCGAAATTGAATGCCTCCGTTGACGAATCCTGTGCCCAGAAGTTTCACCTGCAGGCGCAGGTCAAAATTCTTGAATTCGCGCGTGGTGCACAGAAAGTTGTTGTGCGGCACGGTTTCAGCCAAATTCCCGCCGACGAGTGCTCCTTTTTCGATGCGCCAGGTTTTATCGGTGTCGCCCTGCCACCCGGTGAAAGTTTTGCCATCGAAGATTTTTTTCGGGTGGTGCGCTTTCGGTGGTTGTTCGCTTTCGTTTGGATTGTGCACGGTCCCGGCTCCTAAATATTGAGGATGCAACTCCACCTCGACGAGGTCCTGTTTCACGGCAGCGGTTTTTTCGAGTGCTTCTTTGAGTTCGTTAAGATTCGTCGAACAAAACAGCATCACGCCCAGCCGCTTACCGTCGTCGAGGAACGGACCCGAAAGCGCCAGGTCACCTGAGAGTTCCCGGGCCTTCAACTCAGGAAAAAGCCGCAGCATGGCATCCGTGCCGGCAGGCTGCCTGGTCGGATGCCAATTCTGCCCTTTGCTTACAATGGCCAGCGTATGCCGCACAATTTTGAAAGGCACCTTGGGAGAGCCGAATTTCATGATGTCCACCAGCCACGGATGCGCATTAATGTCCAGCGCTCCATTCTGAATGTAAGGGTCGGCTTTGAAACACTCCGCGATGTTCTCATTGCCGTTGAGCACGACAATTCCGCGGATAGGACCATTGTCACCCAGCGGCCCGGCAGCGAAAAGGCGGCCCTGGTTGAATAGGGCTCCAAAGTTGCCCACGTGCTCGTTTTGCATCCTGCTGACCGCTTCTGGCGAAAGCCCTTTCATTTTCGAGCGATCATGGCCTGTGTTGAGAAAAATCCAGGTGGCAGGAGTATTGGTAACAGGCGCAGCCAGGATGGTTTGCGTCAGTGCAAGAAATGCCAGGAGGAGTTTCATTGTCCAGAGAATGGGGGAGCGGACAGGGTTATCGCAAAGCAAATTCGCTTGAAGCCCGTGGCCGGGTCCGGGTTCGCGCACCAGTGAGAGCAAGCGCCTAATCCGTCAGCAATCCCCACAAGCTGCGCTTCTTTCGTCCCGGCGCAGGCGCGCCAGGTAACGCCGCTTCCAATTCCTCGAGCCAATCCGGCTTACGCTCATGGTGTCGCCGCGCGCTGATGAGCTGCCGAACACGCTCCAGGATATCGGCTCGCGCGAGAATCGATTCGCGCCGGATCCGCTCCAATTGCTTTTGCGCGGCGACTGCATGGCCCTGTTCGATGAGAAAGTTTAGTTTGGCCCAATATAGGTACGGGCGCGCATGTTCATCGACGCAGAAAACGCTGTATTCATAAGCCTCCTCCACCATATCCGGCGTAAAGAAGCTGGCTTTGTAAACCGGCAGCTTTTCGGTCGCGAACGGTTTCTTGTACCAGAACAGCACGCTGCAGCCTCCCGTAACGTGCATGACCCATTCGAAATTTTCGCGCAGGTGCCACATGATCAAATGGTTGGTGGCCATTTCAGAGCCATACCAGGCATAATCCTGTTGCACGACGTAAGCCTTTCCGGGCAAAAGATGCGGGAAAAAATTCGTCACGATCGTTTCGGCGAGCACCCATGATTTCATCGCGTCCACGAAAAGAAACTCGATGGGCTCGGGCGCCGGACGATACTTCATCAAATCTTCGGCGAGCAGTTTGACACTATCGCCATACGGCGCGCAGAGTTGCCTGACAGTTTCGAGGAAGTTTTCGCCCTCTTGGAATGGAACCTTGTACTTTACGTAGTCAGCAATGGGGTTCATCCAGTTTTCCCAAATGAACAGGTCGAAAGCTTCGATGCGGCGCCAATCCCTGGCGCGCCGGTTGTCTTGTAATCCTTTCGCCAAGCTCAAGGTCGTGGCGCCGAGCCAGCAGCCAAGGTCCACGATCTTTCCCGCTCCGGTGAAACCCTCGCGCGCAAAAGTTTCGGCGAGGCACAGCTCTTCCCGCGTGGTCATGCCGATTGCGCCGGCGGGCGGCTGATATTTTTTGAACAGAGCCGACGCTTTGCTAGCCCATTTGTGCTCGACGGAAGAACCGCGTGTTGTAGCCATGCTGTGCCCGCGGTAATTAGAGGCGAAACACGGTCACAATGTCTTCGTAACGCCCGACCGGGAGTGTTTGGCCATTGTCTTTCCAATGCTCGAATTGTTCGACTACCGTGAACCCGTTGGTTTCAAGCAACTCGCGGAATTTGCCAACGGTGAGGTTGCTTCGCCACCCGCCCAATTCCGGTTCCTTGCCGTGATGAACGACACCCACTCCACCGGGGCGCAGCACGCGCCGAAATTCATTCACGTATCCAGCCGCATCAGCCGCGTCTATGTGAACGAAAACATCGAACGACCAAATCGCGTCCACGGATTGCTCGGCGACTCCATTCAAGTTGTTGCCGTTCGACGTGAGGAAACGCGCATTGCCGGAACCGCCAAACTTTTTGCTGCAGATGTCTACGCATTGCTGCGAGATATCCACGCCGACGAGCGACCTCGACATCGGCTGCAAAAACTCGGTCCAGCGTCCCGCGCCGGGGCCGATCTCGAGCACGTCCTTTCCAGCCGGAATGTATTTGCGCAAAACCTGGCGCACCATCGATTGCTTCCATTCAGGCGAGAGCGTCCATTCCTCACCGCCGGCTTTCCAATCCCAACTGTTCCAGACCTCGCGATTCATGCTGGCGCTGCTGGTGCCGGGCAGGCCGAGCCGGCGTGCCCGCGCGTGCATCCGATTGAAGGCGGCTTCGGCGACGCTGCTGCCGAGGTAATAGATCCCGAGCCACGAAGTCCAAATCATGCCGTTCTCCCGCAGCACAATCAGGCCCTGTTTGAACTTCTGGCCCAGCCCGATTCTTTGGCGATTGGCGACGATATCTTTCATGAGACGACGTCAGTTCGGGCGATGAACCTGGTCCGATACGGACGCGCCGGGAGTGGGTGACGAACCCGCGCTGGCAGGCGGGTTCTGGAAAAGCGAGTTGCGCTTGAAAATATGAATGCCGGCCAAACCAATTGAAGTCATCAGTGGCAAAGATAACAGATGAAGAATCGGGAGCAGCCGGTCCACCAGGTTTATTCCGCTGAAATCGGCGCGCGCCCAGACGACGAAAGTTGTCACGAAGACCAGCGCTTCGGCCGCCAGGCAGGAGGCCAGGACAAAAAAGAGCACCCCTTCATCCAAGTGGATGAGGCGGCGGGTGACATCGAGGGGCTTTTCTTTGATGCCCAAATAAACGTAGCAAGCGAACAGATAAAATTGCAGCCCGGTGAGCGCGGCGACGAAGAGAAATGCCTGGCTGTGCAGATTGAAGATGTTCAAGCCCAGGAATTTCGTCGGGCCAGAGAACGCCGCGATGATCTGCAGCGCGGTAGCGCCGAAGACTGCCGTCAAACCGGCGATTTCGCTGAATTGCGGCCGTTCGGCCAGGATGAAGAGCAGATGCCGCATGCCGTCGCGCCAGGTTTTAAGATGCGCAACACGGTCTGGGTTGCCAACGCGAAGACCGGAAGGGATTTCGATGATTCGAGCTTTTGCCTTGAGAGCTTTAATCAACAATTCAGAGGCGAACTCCATCCCCGGGGCATGGATATTCCAGGATTGATAAGCGGTCTTGCGGAGACAACGGAAACCGGAATTGCAATCACCGACTTTACCGGAAAAGAAAATGTTGATGAGCCTGCTCAGCACGGGCGTGCCCAAGTAACGATGCAGCAGCGGCATTGCACCGGGAGCAATTTTTCCCTTGAGCCGGTTCGCCAGACCCATGTCGGCATCCTGTCTGCACGTCGCATCGAAAAGTTCGAAAGTTTGCTCGAGCAGGTAAGTATCGTCGGCATCGGCGAAGATGACGTAATCCCCTTGCGCGGCCGCGATGCCACCCTGGATCGCCGCGCCATAACCACGCGCTGCAACCGGCACGACTCGCGCATCTTTGGATACCGCAATCTGGGCGGAGGTGTCGCGGCTGCCGTTATCCGCGACGATGATTTCGTAACCCACGCCTTTGTTGGCGAGTGAAGCATGTATTTTATCGAGGCAAGGACCGAGCGTCTTTTCTTCGTTCAAGCACGGCAGGACAACGCTTAAGGCAATCGTTTTGGAAGCGGGAACCGTTCGTTTCCGGTCGGAGCTGGACGGGGAGTCATCATCCGGGCCGCTCGTCTGGAGTTGCGAAATGCCCTCCGAGCGCTGGGCGAGGACAGGAGCTTCAGGCACCAGCGCGGCAGTGCTGGCGAACCGTGAATTGCCCGCCACGGTGCCGGCCCGCTTTTCCGCGAGCACAAGATACTGGCCGCCGAGCGGCAGGCTGCTGAAGAGCGGTTCGGTGGCGCGCAACGCGGCGAGCGCGGAAGGAAAAATGAAAACAAAATCCGTCAGTCGAATTTGGAAACCGGCGTCGCGCAACATTTGCCGCGCGTTCGCGGGCCACAGCAGTATGGCATCGCGATCGAAAGGCACGCGGCTCATCATGAAGCGCGTCATTGGATTCCAGGGATTATTTTCCCAAAACGCAAACAAACCTCCTGGGCGCAGCGAGTTGAAAATGCGCGTCACCGCTCGCGCCCTTTGCTCGAGTGGAATGTGATGGAAAACGCCGTTGCAAAAGGCGAGGTCAAATTCAGTGCCAGCCTTTAACTCTTCATTGAGCAGGTAATCCACTTGCAGGCCGGCGTTCTGCCGTTGCGCTTCGAGCAGGGAATCACGGGAAATGTCGGTGGCGGTGAGTTTTTTGACGCCCAGGTACTTGAAGAAAAAGGGCAAGGAGCCGCCCGTGCCGCAGCCGAAATCCAGTGCCTTGTCGGGTCGGAAACCGGATTTGTTCAGACGCCGGCCCAACCACCGCATCCGCTCTTCAGCGAAGAAGGTCCTGGATTCGCCGGTGAACTTCAGGCCTTCGTTCAACGCCGCATCGTAATTGCCCGCAAATTGATCAAATTCCGCGCTCATGCGGCATTAGAATGCTCGGTGTTTTTCAACCGCGCACTCCTGCCCGGAAGAGCCGAGTCCGATTGAAAGACAGAACACATGGACAATTATTAAGGAGCCGACCCCGTGCCGAAGCAAGCAGTTTCATGACTTGCCCAAATTTTGAAGCTGCTTGATGACGCGTTTGGTTTCGCGCTTCACTTTGTACACCACGCCTTGGGGTGTGTACTTCGCCTGCGAACGCATGCATTCCATTTGTTGCTCGGCTTCGTGCAATTTGCGGTCAGCGCCGACGGCATTGACGAGAATATATCGCAGCCAAATGGGAAAATCCGCGGTGCAACTGTTCAGTATTTCCATTTGGGAATTGTAATCGAGGGCCGCGCCGAATTTTTCCGGCTGGGCGACCTCCAAAGCACCAAGCACCTCTGGCAAAACGTCCCATACCTCGCCGCGCACGGTGCACTCGGCCAAATGCACCCAGATCCCGTCGGGAGCGAGGACACGCTGCCAATTGTTCGCGCGAAGAATTTCGTTGGGGCGCGTGAGCAGACACCCAGCGCCAAGCAGATTGCGAAAAATGCCTCCCTCGATGCACGGTCCGAGTGGGGCGAAAGTAAAAGCGCGGGTTTGCTCGTGCGTGTCCGTGATGTCGGACCAGCATGTCAGCGCGTTCAATCCTGACCAATCGAGTGCCGCGACCATTTTCTCGCACAGTGTGGCGGCAGGCACAAATCCGCCGCTCAGATACAGATGATAGCGCGGTTCAGAAGCAGGATTGGGGTTTGTGCTTAAATCCATCGGGCGCGCGGGCTCGAGAATTTCCCAGCCTCTTTGCTGGCAACGTTTGCGAACGTCTTCCGGCACGCTGCCGTTTGCGCGCACATTCCAAACCAATGTGACTGACTCAGGACTGAGGGTCTGCGAGTCCAGACCGGCAAGCGTCCGGCGAAGGGTCGCTTCTGAAGCGCTGGCGGTGACAAAAACCCTGACGCCACTTGCTCTCCCCAATTGCTCGCGTCCCGCTCGCAATTGAATTTCGGCCAGCTTGTTTTCCGTAAAATCCTGCCAAAGCTCGCTGCTGCGCTTAAGATCATATTTTTTGGTTGGCGCCGGCAGCTCATTCTTCAGGCCCGCCATGATCTTTTTCGCCAGCTCGTCGCGTTCCGGGGCGAACAGCCTTTCCTCCCCGGCGAATAGCTCTGGAATCCCCCCGGAGCGAGCCGCGATGATATTTAAACCGAGCTGCAGCGACTCGATAATCGCATAAGGCGAGTTGTCCACCAGCGAAGGGCACACCACCAGGGCGTGGCGATTGTCCGTAAGAAATTCCATCGCCTGGCGATGCCCCATTTCCGTCAGTAGCTCGAGTTGAATTGAATTCGAAAATTTGCCGCGAAAATTTTCGATGCTGGCCAGACCGCCGCCATCGGGAGTGTACCCGGAGCGTCCGAGGAACGTCACCCGCAGATTTCGCCCGGCAAACTCACCGGCCTGGTCCAACTCGAGCAAGGCCTCTAAAAACAGCAGCAGACCCTTCCGCACCTCGAGCCGGCCGAAGAAAATCAAATGGTCCGCGGCCGGTTCATGGCCGACCGGCTTCAATTCGGGATCGAAGAGGTAGGGCAACACCGATTTGGGCTCGGGCAGGCGGACCTGGTTTTCCGCCAGCCAGCGCAGCATGTATTCACTCGGGCTGATAAGCCAATCGCAATGCTGGATGCAATAGCGCTCCATGAATTTGACCTGCAACTCTTCCATGCCCGTCTGCGGCAGGCTTTGCATTGCCTGACAAACCCATTCCCAGGAGCTGTGGACAGTGCAAGTGAGAATCGTCTCCCGGAACGCGAGCCCGAGCCGCTTGGCCTGAAAACAACGAAACCCGTTGCCCAGCATTTCCTGAAAGTGGCAGTGGTCGAATTTTCGCGCGGCGAGCCATTGATAAACCAGGCCAGCGGTTTGCGCCAGGCCGCTGTGGAGGCTTGGCGGGGTGCCGTCCGGATCTTTCGGCGGACGCAGCCAGGCAAACGTGATGCCGAGGTTATCGCGGAACCATTTTTCCCAATAAGCCTCGGTGCGCCGTTCGATCTTGCCGGTGTAGAGGAAGGTGACGTCCTGGCCCAATTGTTTGCTGAGAAAAGCCGAAAGATAATAGCAGTGCGTGCCGATGCCGCCGTTGGTGTGCGGGCCGACGATTTCAGGACTGATAACGCAGACGCGTTTCTTCTCTTTCATCGTGCTTGGAAAGTGCGCGGCCCCTGACGACGATGGCCAAACCGGTCTGGCACGCTTCGCGGTGAGGGTGAAGCAGCCGGTCCGCCAACTCAAGAACATTCCAAGTGGCCTGAGGATGGGATGGTAGCGCTTCTCGGGGCAGTTCATCGACTTTGGGAATATGTCCGGTGGGGTAGGGAGGCTGGCGTTTGGAGGTCTTCTACTCATTCCATTGTTATTGCGATGGCCGCAGCATTGTGAGCATCCGAATTATGATTATGAACCACGCGGTGGGGGTGAAGATTTCTGTAGCCCAGTCCGGTGTAAGATCGGTGCGCATCGTTTACCTGATGAGCATGGCTGGGGCTTTGCTCGTAGCCGGGTCTGCGACAGCCCAGGTGAATAGCTGGCTCAAGCCGAGCAGTGGGAGTTGGGAGGAGCAGCAGTGGTCGGGCGGTTCGCCGGCGGCGGGGCAAACAATTCTGATTACCAATGCAGGCTGGAAGTCGGTGATGATTTCGCCGAGCACGATGCAAGCCTATTCCGGCTCACTGGCCGTGGATTCAATCACAATTTCTTCGCCGGTTGATTCGCACAATGTGTTGCTGCTGAATTATGCCGGGCTTCAAACGCCCGTGACGGTCAAGGCCATGACAGTGGCGAGCAATGCGGAAGTGAACATGATGTCTTCGGCCCTGGTTCTCAATGGGCCGAATGGGACAGGGATGTCCATTTGCGGTCTGTTCACCCAGGACATATTCTCCAGTGTGACCGGGAATCAATTCGATGTGGGTTACATCGGCGCGGGGGTTTATAACCTGGTCAGTGGCACGCTGAACGTCGGGAACGCCTGGGTTGGCGGGCCGTTTCAGGGAATGTTCAATCAGTCCGGCGGAACCAACTTAACCCAGATCACTCATCTTGAGTCAGGCGGCACGTACGACCTGAGCGGCGGCGATTTTAATTCGACCGTTTATTTCGATGGCGGAATATTCCGGCAGCACGGCGGCATCTGCCACGGATTGACGGTATTTCAGGGCACGTATCTGCTGGACTCAGGCATCAAACAGGGCGGTTTGTTGCTGCCGATCAACAATGGTTATTGCCTCGCTTGTGGTTCGGCCCGGGCGGTCCAGAGCGGAGGGACGAACCTCGGTCCCATTCAGCTTGGGACCTACGGCTCTGGCTCCTATACGCTTTCGAATGGAGTCTCCACGTCCTCGAGCATTTTGGTGGATGCACGCGGATTCTTTCAGCAATGGAATGGCACTCAAACGATCACTGGAACATTGGAAACGGTATCGGCGGAAATCGATCGTGATTATTATGCTTACGGTTGGTACGCGTTGAATGGCGGGATGCTCTCCGCGGGGGAGCTGGACCTGGGCGGCCATTATACGCAATCCGGCGGGACCAATCTTGTTGCGGGTGATGTGGTGCTGAATGGCGTTCTGGCTGATTTCACTATGACCGGCGGGGAATTGAGATGCGCCAACGTGGATATTTACGGCTCGTGGGGCGGAGGATTTGATGTCGGCGGACGGATGGTCGTCGCGAACGAACTGGCCGTCCGGGGCAGCACCACGTACGCGTGGCGCGGGTTCAATCTGAATGCGCCCGGCCAATTGCAGGTTTCCAACATCGTTCTATATCCGGGCGCCAACTTTTACAAAGGCGGCGGGGCGCTCGTTCAGTCCGGCCGGTTGACGCTGATGAACGCCAATCTGATTCTGGCTGGCGGAACGCATCGGTTCGGTCCCGTGAATCTCGCCGCTCCCTCCTCTTCCCAAATCAATTCCACGCTGCAAATGCCCGCCTCCAACGCGTGTGTCGTCAGCTTTGGCGACAGCCGTTCGCTCCAATGGTCCAATACGGCAACGTTGACGATCGAAAATTGGGCTGGCTCACCCAATGGCGGCGGCAGCCATCAAATTGTGTTTGGCGTCAGTTCCAGCGCGCTGACTGGCGCGCAATTGCAGCAGGTCATTTTCGACAATCCAGCTGGGTTTGCGGCGGGCCTTTATCCCGCGAGGATATTGGCTAATGGCGAAATCATTCCCGATAATCTCTCTGCCACCGGCAATCCTCGGCCAGTGCTTGGCCTGTGGCGCCAAACGGATGGCAGCATGCAATTATTGCTTCGCGGCGACGCCGGCGCGCATTATCGCATAGATGTTTCCAGCAACCTGCAGACCTGGGCGAGTTGGACTAACGTCACGGGAGCGGGCAGCGCCGTATCCACGATTGATTCAAGTGCGACCAATCGTGTGCGTCGGTTTTATCGGGCGGTGGAAGTGCCCTGAGAGAAAAATTCAAGGTCAATTGACCCAGGACTTTCAACCGGGGGAATTCAGTACTTCTGGGCTGCTTAGTCCAGCAATTCCAGGCGTTCGCTAGGTTTGCCGGTCGTAGTTTTGATATGGGTTTGTGGGGGTGGGGCCGCCATGATGCTCAAGGACCTCTCCTCGGCGCCGGAGCTTACCTGGGGCAGGTGGTCGGTCAGGAGCTGCCAGCCGAACAGATCACTTTGCCGGCCTCGCGAATCGAAATCACCGATGATCGGCCATACAACGAATACTTTTTGCTGCGGCAGTGGGGGTTTTGACGTTCGGAAGTGATTGAAGGCCGACCCAGGGGCGTCTATTCTGCGCGGCGTGAACCCGGTCGCGTTAATCACAGGTGCTTCACGCGGAATTGGCCGCGGCATCGCGCTTGAACTGGCGCGGATCGGGCGCGACCTGGTGATCAATTTCGCCGGCAACGAGGCGGCCGCAAAGCAGACTGCGGAAGATTGTGTCGCGCTGGCCGCGAAAGAAGGAAAAAGGATTCGCGCTGAGATCTGCCGGGCGGATATCAGCGATTCCAAGGCGCGCCAGCATCTGATTGAGTTTACCCGGTCTCAGTTCCATCGGCTGGATTTGCTGGTGAACAATGCCGGCGTGGCCCCGAGCGTGCGAGCCGATATTCTGGAAGCGAGCGAAGAGAGTTTCGACCGGCTCATCAACATCAACGTGAAGGGGCCGTATTTTCTGACTCAGTTGGCAGCCAACTGGATGATTCAACAAAGCGCGAGCGAAAAGAGCCGTCCGAAGATTGTGACGATATCATCAGTCAGTGCTTACACGGCTTCGATCAGCCGCGGCGATTACTGCGTTTCCAAGGCCGCGCTTTCGATGCTGACACCGTTGTTTGCAACGCGCCTGGCGGAGCATGGCATTCACGTCTATGAAATTCGTCCCGGCATCGTCGCAACCGATATGACCGGTGCGGTGAAAGAGAAATACGACAAGCTGATCGCGGAAGG
>Ga0136846_1237617_pt1 | contig 15735 bp, 15 predicted proteins | sample HopSoiMetagenom2_FD_96841 | JGI IMG/M metagenome (GOLD analysis project Ga0136846, IMG submission 96841) | Grasslands soil microbial communities from Hopland, California, USA - 2 Assembly 2016 (version 4) | ecosystem: Environmental > Terrestrial > Soil > Grasslands | place: USA: Hopland... | reverse complement strand
GGTTCTCCGCGAGCGTCGCGGCCGAGAGCGTGATGTCGGTCGGCGGGTGGTTCGACGCGCCGCCACCGCCACCGCCGCCTCCGCCACCGCCGCCACCGCCGCCACCGCTCAGAGGAATCGGCGTCGGAGCGGCCTTCGCCGCGGCGTCGGCCGGCGTGCCCTGATCGAGCGGGGAGGAATCAGGGGCGATTCCTCCACAGCCGAAAGTCGTGAACAGGGTGATCAGGGAAAGCGTCAGGATAGACGGTCTCATCGGGGAACTTCCTTTCGGCTCCGGGGGGCTACTTTGTGACAAGACACTGGAAGCCGATGGAACACGACACTTTTTTCATCCGTCAATTCGGGCACAAGGAGTTGACGCGTAGCGACATTCAGCGAGTGTGTTTTGGTCCAGCGGGGCTGAACGGACGCATCGAAGTGCCGCAGGGGCCAGGACACCGTTGGAAAGCGCCGGAGGCCCCTCCCGGTCACTTCGAGTGCTTCGTCGACCAGCAGATCCGCGACAACCTGGCCCTGGGACAGGCAAGCCCTTTCCCGGCTGTCTGAGCCGTAGGTCCCTTGTGGTCGTGAAGCGGGAGCCGGAGGGCTTGCGGTTGCGCGTGGTGGGGGCGTGAGCCCGGCGCCGTGACGTGTCGTGCCAAGATGGAAGCCGTGCGTCAGTCCCGGGCGTGTAGTGGCGGACCGCTGCCTGGTCGTCGTTGAACTCCCAGAGCACGGCGCCGACGAGCCGCGCGATGCTCTCGCGGTTGGGAAGATGCCGACGACGCTCGACACCACGTCGGCGGACACTACTCGATGGTCCCTACACTTCCCTTGCCCTCGTCCATCCGACCCGTAGCAACCAGAGCGTCGGCGCGTTCAAGGGCGCATCGACGCTGCTGGACAGGGGGTCGATCCAGTTCCGCGGCAACGTCTCGTACGCATGGTGGCGGTAGTTCGCGAGCAGGTAGCGGATGGCGTTGCGAACCTCGCGCGGTGTCTGCAGCGCGCGGGAATGATAGCGGTCCGCGAAGACGCCGCCGCGGTGGCCGCTGAGGGCGTTGAGGCGCTTGGCCAGCCGCGTTCCCAGCGACTGCATGCCGCGGGAAAGCGTCGCGGCGTCCGCGGCCTCGGCGATCACGTGCAGGTGATTGCCCTGGATGGAGTAGTGGACAACGCGAATGCTGCGCGTTTCGCGGAGCGCTTCCGCAATGATCTTCGCGCGCTGGTGCGAACGCAGATAGCCGACGCCGGGCTGTAACTTCATCGTCACATGAACCGGATGCCGTGACGCAAAGGCGTCACGTCGAAGGTGTGGGACGCCAGGTCCTTCGAGCCCGGGATGCGGCCGCGTTCGCGGTCTTCCCGCGCCCTTGCGCTTGCCACCCCACTCGGGGAGTCTGAGGGTCATCTGCCGCGCCATCATCGCCAACTTGAATAGCAGACTTCAGCGCAGCATGCAAGTCCCAGCGCGCGTCCGCAGCAGGCACGCCAAGGGTGCAAACCAGGTACATCCTTACAGACAGACCACCGACCCTTTACACAGAGGCGCCATTGCACAGCGACATCGCAGTCGAGGTATCCGCTTCGCGCAGGCCGCCACCAAGGAAGGCGCGCTCCAGCAGACGCAGCCCGTCGGTCTTGACGTGCGCGCCGCAGAGGGCAAGCGCGGTGGCATTGAGCACGGCGACGAGGCGGATGCGGCCCATCGCCTCGCCCCGCCACCCGCTGAGGCTGCGCCCCTTGTGGGCGTCGTCGTTCTCGCCGCCGAGGTAGGTCTCATCCAGCTCGACGCTACCGCTGAGCGGGGCGCGGCCGAACTGCGCCATCCAGCTGCGCAGCTTGTGTAGCCAGGTCCACGCCGTCTCGTACTTGAGCCCGTGCTGGCAGCAGATGTCCATCGCCGAGCAGCCGCTCTTGCCGAGGAGGAACTGGCCGATGACCATCTCGGGCAGCCGCACCCGTCCGGCCAGCGCTGGCCCCGCAGGTACTCGATGCAGGCTGCCTCGTCGAAAAGAGCTGCTCGAACTCCAGCTGGGTCGAGGGAAGATCGTGCATCGAGCTCATCTGCACTCCGCCGGGCGCCATGCCCGCGCGGAGCAACCTACAGACCCCGTCTCCAGCGCCGCGGGCGCCGCCGCGCCCGACGACACCCGGTGCATCGACTTCAAGGGCAAATTTCGGCTGCAGGACGGCAACGTCTCGTCATCGCAGGAACTCGACGAGCGGAACATCGACCTTGGAATCGTGCTGAGCGCAAACCTCAACCGGCCCAGGTGCAAAGGATGTCCTTGGTTGCTCATCCTTTTGGGGACACGATACGTAACCTTCCGTAAGGCGTCCCCGAAACTCCGTGCTAGTGAAGGTCGGCGTGCGCCCCTTCGTCGCCGTCATCGCCGCCATCGCGTGCGCCCATCCGGCCGCGCAGAGCACCGTCGCTCCGCAGCCGTCCAGCGCCCTCGAGCTGGTGGAGTCCGAGCCAGTGGAAACCTCTCTGGACCGCCCCGACCTGCGCGATGCCTGGCAGGTGTGGCCGGAGATGATCGCGCAGGCCACGGCGCGCATCGATCTGGCGGAGTTCTACGCCAGCGAGGAGGCGCCCTCGCGGCTCACGCCGGTGATCGCCGCGCTGGACGCCGCCGCGGCCCGCGGAGTGCGCGTGCGGTTCCTGGCCGACGCCGGCTTCGCCAGGACCTATCCGGACACCCTGGCCCATCTCGCGGCGCATGGAGCGCAGGTCAAGAACCTCGACATGCGCGCGCAGACCGGTGGCGTGCTCCACGCCAAGTACTTCGTCGTCGACGGCCGCGAGGCCTATCTCGGCTCGCAGAACTTCGACTGGCGAAGACTGCAGCACATCCAGGAGCTCGGGGTCCGCTTCCGCCAGCCCGACGCGGTGCGCGCTCTCGAAGACATCTTCGAATCCGACTGGATCGGCACGCCTCGCAAACCTACGACGGCTTACGAGTTCCCCCAGCACACGCGCGATGGCGGAGAGGTCACTCTGGTGGCCAGTCCCCGCGGCATGCTCCCAGACGACAAGCTCTGGGACCTGCCCGCGCTCGCCCAGCTGATCGATTCCGCGCAGAAGTCCGTCCGCGTGCAACTGCTCACCTACGGAGGTGTGCCGGAGCTGGATGCCGCGCTCCAGCGCGCGGCGGCCCGCGGCGTCGAAGTGACCCTGCTGCTCAGCGACTGGGAGCTGCGGCCGCGGACCCTGGCGCTGCTCCGCGCGCTCGACCCCGGCATCCACGTCCGCATCTTCACCATCCCGCAAGCCGGCACGGGCTTCATCCCCTTCGCGCGCGTGGCGCACGCCAAGTACTGCGTGGTGGACGGAGCGCGCGGCTGGATTGGAACCAGCAACTGGGAGCCGGACTATTTCCTCAAGAGCCGCAACGTCGGGCTGCTGCTCGACGGCGGTGAGGTCCCGGCAAAGCTCGACGCGTTCTTCCTCGGGAACTGGGGCTCGCCCTACGCCGCGCCCTTCGACCGCGCGCGCGACTACGCGCCGCCGCGGATCTCCCGGCGGGCCCGGGCCGGCGCGGGCTGAAAACTCCCACTCCTGTGTCGGGGGACTGTGCTAAGGACGCCCCCAATGTCTGAACAGATGAACATGTTCGGCGGGAGTGGCGGAGGAGGCAAGAAGCGCAAGGCGAAGGGCGGCAACGGCGCGCCTCCCCCACCTTCCGAAATCCCCACCCCGCTGCACGAGGAGGCGCGGCGCCGCTACCTCAACTACGCGCTCAGCGTCATCACCTCGCGCGCGCTGCCCGACGTGCGCGACGGGCTCAAGCCGGTGCAGCGCCGCATCGTCTACGGGATGTTCCACGACCACCGCCTCACCCACGAGGCCAAGTACCAGAAGTGCGCCAAGGTGGTGGGCACCATCATGGGTCAGTACCACCCGCACGGCGACGTCGCCATCTACGACGCGCTGGTGCGGATGGCGCAGGACTTCTCGCTGCGCTACCCGCTGGTCGACGGCCACGGCAACTTCGGCTCGCTCGACGGCGACAGCGCCGCGGCCATGCGCTACACCGAGTGCCGCCTCGCGGCGCTGGCCGCCGAGCTGGTGCAGGAGCTCAACAAGCGCACCATCGACTTCCGTCCCAACTACGACGGCTCGCAGTTCGAGCCCATCGTCATCCCCGCCCGCCTCCCGCAGCTCTTGATGAACGGCACCACCGGCATCGCCGTGGGCATGGCCACCAACATCCCGCCCCACAACCTCGACGAGCTGTGCGACGCCCTGCGCGACCTGTCGCTGCACAAGGACCTCGAGGTCAAGGACCTGCTCAAGCACATCAAGGGTCCCGACTTCCCCACCGGCGCGCAGATCCTCAACAGCAAGTCGGAGCTGCGCGAGATCTATGAGACCGGCCAGGGCTCGGTCCGCATCCGCGGCGAGTGGAAGCTCGAGGACCTGCCACGCGGGGGAAAGCAGATCGTCATCACCTCGATCCCGTACGCGGTGAACAAGTCGAATCTCGTCGCCAAGATCGCCGACGTGATCAACGAGCGGAAGGTGACGGCGCTGGTCAACGTCATCGACGAGAGCACCAAGGACGTCCGCATCGTCCTCGAGATCAAGCGCGACACCGATCCCGAGCTGGTGATGGCGTACCTCTACAAGCACACGCCGCTGCAGACCAACTTCGCCGTCAACCTCACCTGCCTGGTGCCCACGGACAACCCCGAGGTGGGCGCGCCCAGGCGGCTGGACCTCAAGACCATCCTCCGCCACTTCCTCGACTTCCGCTTCGAGGTGGTGAGGCGCAGGTTCGAGTTCGACCTCAAGGAGGTGCAGCAGCGGCTGCACATCCTCGAGGGCTTCGAGAAGGTCTACGACGCGCTCGACGAGATGATCCGCATCATCCGCAAGAGCGAGGGTAAACAGGACGCCGCGCAGAAGCTGATCAAGCGCTTCAAGCTCTCCGAGGAGCAGTCCGACGCGATCCTCGAGATGAAGCTCTACCGGCTGGCCCGGCTGGAGATCCTGGTCATCGAGAAGGAGCTGAAGGAGAAGCGCGCCGAGCAGAAGCGGCTCAAGGAGCTGCTCGCCAGCGACCGCGCGCGTTGGTCGGTGGTGCGCGAGGAGATCGCCGACATCCAGAAGGCCTACGCCGACAAGCGGCGCACGCGCATCGGCGGCGCCGGCAGCGAGGAGATGGAGTACAGCGAGGAGGCCTTCATCGCCGACGAGGACGCCACCGTGGTCCTGACCAGGGACGGCTGGATCAAGCGCGTCCGCGAGCTCAAGGACCCCTCGCAGACGCGCGTGCGCGAGGGCGACGAGGTGGCCTTCGTGCTGGGCGGCTCGCTCAAGTCGAACCTGGTCCTCTTCAGCAACTTCGGCACCGCCTACGTGACGCGCTTCAACGACGTGCCGCCCTCCACCGGCTACGGCGACCCGGTGCAGAAGCTCTTCAAGTTCGACGACAACGAGCGGGTGGTGGGCGCGCTCTCGCTCGATCCGCGGCTGCAAAAGCCAGAGAAGATGCTGGCCATCTCCAAGCGCGGCTACGGCCTGCGCTTCGCGCTTTCGCCCCACACCGAGCTGTCCACCCGCGCAGGCCGGCGCTTCGCCAGGCCTGGCGAGGGAGACGAGCTGCTCGGCGTGGTCCCGGTGCACGACAAGGATCTCCTGGCGGTCGCGTCGAAGTCGGCGCACACGCTGGTCTGCAAGGTGGACGAGATCAACGAGCTGGCGGGCCCTGGGCGCGGCGTGCACGTCATCAAGCTCGGTCCGGACGACGAGGTGATCGCCTTCCTCTGCACCCGCGACAAGCAGGCGGTGGTGGGGCTGGAGACCACCAAGGGCCGCAAGCTGGAGCTGACCACCTTCCGCCAGGAGCCGGTGAGCCGCGGCGGAAAGGGACACCAGCTGGTGAAGCGTGACACCCTCAAGGCGCCCTCGACCGGGCCGGTGGTCCAGGCGCTGCCCGAGGAGAAGAAATAATGGCCGTGCGCAAGACGACCTACAGCGCCGCGGACATCCAGGTGCTCGAAGGGCTCGAGCCGGTCCGCAAACGGCCCGCCATGTATATCGGCGGCACCGACGCGAGCGGCTACCACCACCTGCTCTGGGAGATCCTCGACAACTCGGTGGACGAGGTGATCAACGGGTACGCCTCGCGCATCGAGGTGACCCTGCACAAGGACGGCAAGACCGTCACCGTCACCGACGACGGCCGCGGCATCCCCGTGGACGTGATGCCGAAGTACAAGAAATCCGCGCTGGAGGTCATCCTCACCACGCTGCACTCGGGCGGGAAGTTCGAGCAGGGCAACTACATCCACTCCGGCGGACTGCACGGCGTGGGTTCGTCGGTGGTCAACGCGCTGAGCTCGAAGCTGATCGCGCGCGTCAAGCGCGACGGCAAGCACCACGAGCAGGAGTACGCCAAGGGATTGGCCACCTCCAGGCTGTCGAAGAAGGGCAACGCGCGCGGCACCGGCACCAGCATCACCTTCACCCCCGACGCCGACATCTTCGGGCTCAAGGCGAAGTTCGACGTAGCCCTCATCCGCGACCGGCTGGAGGCGAAGAGCTACCTGCACCGCGGCATGGTGGTGGTGTTCCGCGACGAGACGCAGTCGCCTGCGGTGGAAGAAACCCTCCAGCACGACGGCGGCATCGCGGAATACCTCGCCAAGGTGGTGGCGCAGCGGGGCAAGAACACGGTGCCGGCGGCCCAAAGAGCACCACCGCCACCGCCGCCGGCGTCGCCGGTGGTGACCACAGAGGAGGGGCTGCCCGAGGACCTCACCGCCCAGGGAGGCGAAATCCCCTCGGTGCCGCCGATCGCGGGCATGCAGATTCCTCCCGGCGCCCTCTTCTACAAGCAGGTCGAGGGTGAGGTGCGCCTGGAGATCGCGCTCGTCTGGACCGAGGCCACCGACGAGCACGTGCGCAGCTACGTCAACGGCATCCCCACCCCGAACGGCGGCACGCACGAAGGAGGGCTGCGCTCCGGCATCGTCAAGGCGGTGCGCAACTACATGGAGACGCACGGCCTGGCCCCCAAGGGCGTCACGCTGACGGCCGAGGACATCCGCGAGGGCATCGCCGTCATCCTCAGCTCCTACGTGGTGGACCCGCAGTTCCAGGGCCAGACCAAGGGCCGCCTCAACAACCCCGAAACCACCGCGCAAGTGGAGGGCGTGGTGCGGCCGGCGCTGGAGAAGTGGCTCAACGACACCAAGACGGTGGCCGAGCCCATCGTCGCGCGCATCATCCTGGCGGCGCGCGCGCGCGAGGCCTCGCGGGCGGCGGCGCAACAGGTCACGCGCAAGACGGCGGTATCGCACCGCCTCAACCTGCCGGGCAAGCTGGCGGACTGCGCGTCGACCAACCCGGCGGAGAGCGAGCTGTTCATCGTGGAAGGCGATTCTGCAGGCGGCTCGGCCAAGCAGGGCCGCGATCGCCGCACGCAGGCCATCCTCCCGCTGCGCGGCAAGGTGCTCAACGCCGAGCAGGCTTCCAGCGAGAAGGTGGGGCAGAACAAGGAGCTGCAAGACATCGTCTCCGCGCTGGGCTGCGGCATCGGCGCGGACTTCAAGGCGGCCAACCTGCGCTACGGGAAGATCTTCCTCTTGATGGACGCGGACAGCGACGGCCACCACATCTCCACCCTGCTGCTCACCTTCTTCTATAGGCACATGCGCGACCTGATCAAGAATGGCAGCGTCTTCATCGCCCAGCCGCCGCTCTACAAGATCGAGATCGGCAAGGACACCTGGTGGGCGCTCGACGACGCCGATCGCGAGCGCATCGTCAAGGAGCACGCCAAGGGGAACGCGAAACCCTCGATCATGCGCTTCAAGGGTCTGGGCGAGATGACGGCGGAGGAGCTCAAGTCCACCACCCTGGATCCGCGCCGCCGCATCGCCCTGCGCGTCACCATCCCGGAGGAGGCGGCGCTCGACACCGAGCGCACCATCAACGATCTGCTGGGCAAGGACGTGAGCGCGCGCTTTCGCTTCATCATGGAGCGCGCGGCCGAGGTGAAGGAGCTGGACGTATAGTCGCGGGGCGAAGGCGGAAACCGTTGAGATTCAGGTTAAGCTCAACTATCTCCACGTTCCGTACAAGAAAGCTGACGCGCTGGGCGCCCACATGAGGAGGATCCGATGACGAGGCCGAGCTTGCGCGAAACCAGGTCCCATCCGGAGACGGTCGATGGAGGCAGCATGAACGCCGACGAGCCCGCGCGGCCGCAGCCGCCACCGGAGCATGGGTTCACGCCCATCGACCAGCACCTCTTCGAAGCGCGCGTCGTCTTCGTCAGCGGCGAGGTGAACGCCGAGCTGGCCGTGCGAGTGAACCGGCAGCTGCTCGCCCTGGAGAAGGTCGATCCGACACGGCCGATCATGCTCTGGATCGACTCGCCCGGCGGCGAGATGTTCTCCGGGTATGCCATCTACGACACGGCGCGGTTCGTCCAGCCGCGGGTGATCACGCTGGTGGCCGGGTTCGCGGCGAGCATGGCCTCCGTCATCGCGCTCGCGGCCGAGAAGGCCGATCGCCTGGCTTTCCCCAACGCCAAGCTGCTCATCCATCAGCCGCTCATCCAGGGCGTGATGCACGGCAGGGCGTCCGAGCTGGAGATCCACGCGGCCGACATCATCGCCACCAAGAAGCGCCTGCATCGTTTGTATGCCGAACGCACCGGCGCGCCGGTCGAGCGCTTCGAGGCGCTGATGGAGCGCGACCACTGGCTGGGGCCGACGGCGGCGCAGGAGCTGGGGCTCATCTCCAAGGTGGTCGAGACTCGTGCCCAGCTCGACGCGTTGCTGAAGACGCACCACCCGGGCGGTTCTGGTTCGACACGACAGACCTGATCGTGGAGGGCCCTCGGGGGCCCGCAATTACGCTGCGGCGCAGGCTTCCTTGACGGCGGCTTCCAGTTCGTCGAGGCCGACCGGCTTGCGCAGCAGCTTCGCTTCGTTGGCAAAGCTGAGCAGCCGCGTCGACGAGTCGCCGGTGAGCACGATCACCCGCGACTTGCAGCCGCGCAGCTTCTCCAGCAGCTCTTCCCCGTTCATCTCCGGCATGAAGAGGTCGAGGAGGATCACGTCGGGCGGGCCCTTGGCGCCGATCTGCAGCAGGGCTTCATGCCCCCCGCGCGCCTGCTCCACGAGGAAGCCGGCGCCAGTCAGCGCCTCCGTCAGGGCCTCGCGTGTATCCGTATCGTCGTCCACCACCAGGACGCGGCACTCTTCGTTCATGCTGGTCAAACTTGTGAGCATGGCGCTTTCATTCCTCCACAAGGTCGGATAGACCCCTTCACGTGCGTGGCACCTTCCGCCGTGACCTTTCGCTGGCACCCGGACCCGAGTTCCGCCTGCGCCGTCGCCCGTCTGCCCGTGTGTATTCTGCACTGTTGGCCGCCGCCGCAATCGGGTGGGGTACGTTTGATCTTTTCGCCGGCTACCGCTGGGTCGGCCTGGGAACGGTCGTCCTGGCGATCGCCTCGGTGGCGCAGCTGGTCCAGGGAGAGCTGAACGCGTGGCGCCTGACCGGCGCCGAGCTGCGCTCGCGACATCTCAAGATTGCGGTCGCCGACATCGAGGGCGTGCACGTGGAGTTCGCCGGACGGCTGGCGCGCGCCTGGGTCGAGACGCACGGCGAGCCCGTGGCGCTGGTCGAAGGCGACGAACGGGAAGTGCGCCGAATCGCCGAGCGCCTCTCCGCGACCTTGAGCCTGGCCGCACTGCCACAGCAGAAGGTATTGCACTAAGCTCTGCGTTCCGTGCCCGCTTTCGTCCTCCTCGTCGCAGCAGCGGCCACCGCCGCGGGGCCCCGCTTCCGGGTGCAGGCGCTCAAAGTCGAGGGAGACGTCGCCTCGGTGGTCGCGGCGGATCTGGACGGCGACGGGCGCAAGGATCTGCTCGCGGTCTACAACACCGGCATCCCGCCGTACCAGAAGCGCTCCTTCGCCATCTTCTGGAACCGGGCCGGCGTGTTCGCGCCGCGGCCCGACCTGACACTCTCGGTGGACGAGGCCGAGGCGTGCGCCTACGACGTCGGCAAGACTGGAAACGGTGGAGAGGATCTGCTGCTCATCACGACTCACGGCGTGAGCGCGAAGTCGTTCCCCAAGCGCGTGCCGGCTCCTCCGCGCAAGCTGGTGGAGCAGGCGACCATGTTCCACCAGCCCATCCTCGGCGACCTGCCTCGCATCCGGGTGCTGGCCGACGTCGCAGGTCCGAACAGCCGCGATCTGCTGGTGCCCGCGCTGGGAACGCTCACCGTCTACCGCCACACCGCCGACCGCTACGAGAAGGCCGCGGAGCTGGAGGTGGACATGGAGGTGACGGGCGGTTCCCGCCGCAACGACAGCATCGAGGTGCGCTACGGCTTCCCGGCGCTGCACGTCGCGGATGCGGACGGCGACGGGCTGCTCGACATCTTCGCCATCCAGGAAGATCGAGTGGCCATCTACCGCCAGGGCCCGGGCTTCACCTTCCACCCGCAGCCCGACTTCTCGCGCGACTTCGCCGTGCGCACTCCCGCCGATCACCGCGAGCGCGGCACCTCCGTCAGCACGCTGGTGTCGGACCTCGACGGCGACGGCATCGCCGACCTGATCGTGCGCAAGCAGGTGTTCGAGGGCGTCACCTCGGCGAAGAGCACCAGCTACGTCTTCCTCGGCCGCAAGGACGGCTTTCCCAAGCAGCCGTCGCAGGTGCTGGAGAGCGAAGGCGTGACGCTCTTCCAGACCCAGCTGGTGGACCTGACCGGAGATGGCCGTCCGGATCTGGTGGTGCCGTACACCAGCTTCGGCGTCTTCGCCCTCATCCGCATGCTCACGGCCAAGACGGCCAAGGTCACCTTCCAGGTCTTCCCCTTCGAGCCGCGGTCGCGCAAGTTCGCACCGGAGCCGGCCAGCGAGCGCAGCCTGGTCTTCCGCATCCCGCTCTCCGGCGATACCGACCTGCAGGCCATCAGCCTGGCCGCGGACGTGACCGGCGACCGCCGGCCCGACCTGATCTTCGGCGCCAGCGAGGACGAGCTGGACATCTACCCGGCTCTGGGCGACGGCGAGTTCGCCTCCACCGCGGCGGAGGTGATCGAGGTGCGCGCCGCCGGCGCGCTCGACGCGGTGGACCTGGACGGGAAGGGGCGCAGCGACCTGCTCCTCCACTATCCGCAGACCGGCGGGCACCGCGGCGAGATCGTGGTGCTCACCAACCTGGGAGGCTGGTGATGGCGCTCTACGTGCGGCAGCTCAAGCTCGGGCCGATGGAGAACTTCGTCTACCTGGTGGGGGCCAGGGACGCTCGCGAGACCGCCATCGTCGATCCCGCCTGGGACGTGGCGGCTGCGGTGCGGGCCGCCGAAGAGGACGGGCGCACGCTGACGCACGCGCTGGTGTCGCACCACCACTTCGATCACGTGAACGGGCTGCCCGCCATCCTCGAGCATGGCGGCATCCGCATCCACGCACACCACGCGGACGTGCCGAAGCTCGCCCCCGAGTTGCAGCGCGAGGTCACGCCGGTCGCTGCCGGAGAGGCGGTGGAGGTGGGGCCGCTGCGCATCGCAGCCATGCACACGCCCGGGCACACGCCGGGCTCCACCTGCTGGCATGCCCAGGAGGCGCTCTTCGCGGGCGACACCGTCTTCGTCAACGCCTGCGGGCGCTGCGACCTCGCGGGCGGCGACCCCGAGCAGATGTTCCAGAGCCTGAAGCGCGTCTCGCAACTCCCTGACGACGTCCAGCTCTATCCCGGCCACGACTACGGCGACGTCCCCATCTCCTCCGTCGCCCGCGAACGCCAGAACAACCCATACTTCCAGAAGCTGGCCTCACTGACCGACTTCGTCGCCTACCGCATGCGCCCGCGCTAAATCGGGGACACGATACGTAATTCGTCGTATCGTGTCCCCGATTTAAGCGGGGTATCGAGACTGGATGGCTCGCATTGCTCGCGCAGTCGTCCCCGATTTGCCGCATCACATCACGCAACGAGGCAACCGCAGGCAACAGACATTCTTCACGCCAGGCGACTACGCGCTCTATGTCGAGCTGATGGCGAAGTGGTGCCGCCGCTGTCGCGTCGACATCTGGGCATACTGCCTGATGCCGAACCACGTCCATCTAATCGCAGTTCCGTCGACGACCCACGGGCTCTCAAAGGCAATCGGCGAAGCCCATCGCCAATACACTTGCGAGGTGAACCGCCGCGAGGGCTGGACTGGCTATCTCTGGCAAGGGAGATTTGCCTCGTTCGCGATGGATGACAGACACACCATCGCGGCGGCGCGATACGTCGAGCTCAACCCGGTGCGCGCCGGAATTGTACAGAGGCCCGCGCAGTACCTCTGGAGCAGCGCTCGCGCTCATTTGGCCCGCCGCAACGACGCGTTGGTCGTTACGCAGCCCTTGCTCGCGCGGGTTCCAGATTGGTCAGGCTTGCTCCGTTCTGGGTCGGCGCTGGACGTCCCCGATCACTGGCGCAGGCACGAGAGGACCGGGAGACCGATCGGGACGGACGAGTTCGTTGATTCCGTTGAGGCGCGGCTCGGTCGGACGTTCAAGCCGCGCAGGCGCGGGCGGCCCAAGCGGGGGGTATCGGACGAATTACGTATCGTGTCCCCGAATTAGCTACAGGTGGGCGGAGGTCAGCCATTGCTTGTGTTGTTCGGTGCCGTCGAACGTCGGGGTGGTCTTGAACTGTTCCCACTTGCCGCCCTGGGCGAACGGCGCCGTGCGCGAAAGCAGCTTCTGCTTCTCGTCGTCGGACATGGGCGTGAAGGTGGTCGCGAGCCACAGCGCCTGCTCCAGCACGCCCTCGCTGTCGCAGCCGGTGATGGTCACCGAGACGCCCGGCACGCTCATCGCGTAGCGCAGGCACTCCACCGGATCGGCCGCCCCCGCCTGGAGAATCAGGCCCGCCGCCAGCGGCTTCATCCCCAGGACGGCGATGCTTTCTTGAAGGGCCAGCGGGATGATCTCCTTTTCGAAGCTGTGCCAGTGCGCGTCGAGCACGTTGACCGGCATCTGCACGGTGTCGAAGTGGAACCCGTTCTTTCTCGCGGTCTCGATCATGTGCCGGTGGATGCGCGGGTCCTTGTGGCCGGTGAAGCCGATGTACCGGAGCTTGCCGGCCTGCCGCGCCACCAGCAGCGCCTCGATGGTGCCGCCCTTGGCGAAGCAGCGCTCCGGGTCGTCGTCGCGGATCACCTCGTGGATCTGCACCAGATCGATGACGTCGGTCCGCAGCCGCTTCAGCGACTGCTCCAGCTGCTCGCGGGTGGACCGCGCGGTGCGGCCGTCCAGCTTGGTCATGAGGAAGGCCTTCTGCCTGTAGCCGTCGCGCAGCGCCTTGCCCATGCGCGCCTCGCTGTCGCCGCCGTTGTAGTCCCAGCAGTTGTCGAGGAAGTTCATCCCCTGGTCGAGCGCGCGCTGGACCATGCGGATGGCTTCCTTCTCGGGGGGAATGCCGAGGTGGTAACCACCGAGGCCGACGATGGAGACGCGCTGCCCCGTGCGTCCCAACTCCCGCATCCTGGCGCGAGCACCAGCGGGAATGGCGTATTTGCCTTTCGGCACCTCGCCCGGAGGAACGCCGCCCGCCTGCTTCTTCGCTCCCTGCACGCCCCTGCCTGCCGCCGCCAGAGCGGCCCCGAAAACGGTTTGCAGAACGCCTCTTCGCGTGGCCATGCCGCAAGCTATGCACGATCGATCAGAGCGCCTCCGCCGCCCGGCGCAGCGCGCCCGACGGGTCGATTCCGACCACCGGGCCATGGCAGGTGAAGACGTGTTGCAGGCCGGGAGTGTCCGCGAGCTTGAGCAAATGCGCCATCAGCGCCCTGCGGTCGGAGATGCCGATCCAGCGCACCAGCCGGGGAACCCGCAGCTCGCCCGCGAAGCCGAGCGCTCCGGCGACGAAACCAGCGAGCCCGGGCGCGGGCGTCATGTTCGCCAGCACGTCTCCGGGGAAGCAGAGGGTGGCGCGCGCCGCGGCCCGCGCGGTGCAGACCACGTCGCCCATCTTCGTCCCAGCCACCACCTCGACCGAGAGCCCGGGGTCGGGAGGCAACAGCTCCAGCCAGCCATCCACCGGCGCGATCTCCGCCACCCGCTTGCGCGCCGGCGCTGCGGCCAGGATCTTCAGCTTCGGGTAGCGGACTTTGTAGGAGCCGAGGTCGAGCCGGTGGAAGCCGTTGGGCGCGATGGCGAAGGCCGGCTCGCCCCATGCCTCGATCTCCCGCATGCTCGCCGCGTCCAGTGCGATGGCGTTGAGGAACAGCACCTGCCCGGTGCCGAGCCGCGCGATCCCCATGCGGCGCTTCATCGGCCCGCGAGGCAGGTCTGCCTCAATCGACCAGAGGTTCTCTTGAAGCTTTTCCAGCGGACGATGGGGCAGGACGGTCCACGGGCGCGGCATGCGCGAACCTTACATCGCCGGAGCAGGAGCAGCGCGCCGTGCGGAGATGACAATGCGCCGCAAGGTCAGCGCCACCAGGACTACGGAGATGGCCCCCCAGGCCACACCCCAGACGATGGCGGGAACGAAGGTGGCGCGCGCCAGCGCGTCCGCATCGGTCCCCCCCGACCAGCTGGCGACGTGCAGCAGGTCGTCGCGGATGTCATAGAGCGCGTAGCAGGCCGAGAAGGCCGCCAGGAAGACGAGCACGCTGCGGCGGAGCAGCGAAGGGCCGAAGCGGGCCAACAGGCCCAGCGCCAGCGCGCAGCCGCCCACGAACATCAGCGTGAAGCCGTCGCGCACGTAGAGCAAAGTCACCAGAGCGCACCATGCGGCGAGGGCGACCAGCGGCCAGCGACCTTCGCGCGAGCGCGCCGCGACGTAGAGCAGCACGCAGGCGGAGACCGCCGACCCCACGTATCCGGCGCTGGAGACCACGATCTCGCGCAAGAGCGAAGGCTGGATGCGTGAGAGCGTGACGCCGCCCTGGTCGGGGCTGATGCGGATGGCGTCCACCGATCCGCCCACCAGGAGCGTGGCCGCCGCATGCCCGCTCTCGTGCATCAGGACGACCAGCAGCTTCAACGGGTAGAGCGGCCAGGTATTCCAGAAGAAGACGCCCGCCACCGCCGCAGCCAGCAGGGCAAACATCAGTTTGCCCTCGAAGTGGTTGCGCGTTTCCATGCCGCGTACTCTAACGTACGAGGCGGGCCAACGTTTCAAATGGGCGATCTGCTGCTCCATGGAAGGATCTACACCCTCGACGAGGGGCTGCCGCAGGCGCGGGCAGCGCTCCTCCGCGACGGCCGCTTCGCCAAGGTGGGCACGCGCGAGGAGTGCGAGCGCGAGGCGCGCGGCGACGTGCGCTTCATCGAGTTGGGCGAGGGCTGCGCGGTGCCGGGGCTCATCGACGCGCATGGCCACCCGCTCCTCCACGGCCGGATGCTGGCCGAGGTGCGGCTCGGAGGGGCCGCCTCGGAGCAGGAGTGCGCCGCGCGCGTCGGCCGCTACGCGCAGACCATCCCCCCCGGCCAGTGGATCCGCGGCGGCGGTTGGGACCAGAACCCCTGGCCCGGTCGCGCCTTCCCTGACGCCTCGTCGCTCGATGCGGAGGTGCCGGACCATCCCGTAGCGGTCTTCCGGTCCGACCTGCACGCGCTCTGGTGCAACTCGCGCGCATTGCAGGCGGCGGGTATCTCCGCGACGACCCCTGATCCGCCCGGCGGCCGCATCGTCCACCGCGAGGACGGCTCGCCGTCGGGCGTGCTGGTGGACGCGGCCATGGACGTGGTCCGGCGCGCCATCCCACAGCCC
>Ga0136846_1225737_pt1 | contig 15735 bp, 19 predicted proteins | sample HopSoiMetagenom2_FD_96841 | JGI IMG/M metagenome (GOLD analysis project Ga0136846, IMG submission 96841) | Grasslands soil microbial communities from Hopland, California, USA - 2 Assembly 2016 (version 4) | ecosystem: Environmental > Terrestrial > Soil > Grasslands | place: USA: Hopland... | reverse complement strand
TTCCGTCGAGCTGGACGAGTCCGTACCCGCATGCAGCCGTCCCGGGGTCGATGCCGAGAACCTTCACGGAGAGACAGTAGGCCGCGCGGCGGACGACTCCTTCTGGGCCCGGCGATACCCTCAGCGGGTGCGCAAGGTCATGATCGCGGCGCTCGGCGGGGCGGCGGCGCTCGTTGCTGCGGCCGCCGCCTGGGCCGGCGACGTCCAGACCTTCCAGGTCGCCGCCGCCGGCGAGCCGGCGACGGCGGGGTTCGCGCCCGACGTCGCGCTCATGATCGAGTCGCCCGCCGCCTATGTCGCCCAGTCCCCCGGCATGTGGGCGGGGCCGGCGGCGCAGACGGGCACCGCCACGATGGGCTGGGCCGTGACGTTCCGCGACCGCACCACGGATCCGGCCACCACGGCGGCGGCGGCGAACACGAACGGCTGGCCGCTCGACCAGAAGTACGGCATCTCGATCCCGCTCTATGTGAGCGGGCGATTCGTCGGGACGCTGCCCGGCTATGCGGTCATCACCTAATCCGGCGGCGACGCGCGCGGGCGTTTCGAGGCGTCCCTCGCCGTTCCGCTCGGCGCCGGCGCCCAGGCGGTCGTCCACTACACGACACCGACTCCGGCCACGGACACGAACCTCGTCGACGGGTTCCTCGCCTCGACGTGGAACCGAGGCCAGATCTTCCAGGCCCTCGCGCTCGTGCGCGTCCAGGGCAACCTCGCACCCAAGACGATCTCCGTCCGCCTCGACGCGAGGCGCAGCCAGCTCTTTGGCAGGGTCGTCGACCCGTTCTTCAACCCGCTCGTGGGCGTCGCGGTCGTCGAGCAGCGCTGGAACGGCACCGGCTGGCGCAAAGTCAGCCTCACCCACACGAAGCCGGACGGGACGTACCGCGTCGCCGCGGCCGCGGGGCGCCTGCGCACCGTCGTCGTCAGTGGGGCGACGAGCCTTGCGAGCGCCGAAGTCCGCCGCTAGCCCGCGACGACCTCGAGCACGCGCTCGGGGATGTCGAAGTTCGCGTAGACGTCCTGGACGTCGTCGTTCTCCTCGAGCGCGTCCATCAGGCGCACGATCTTCTTGGCCGCCGACTCGTCGTCGACCTCGACAGTCGTCTTCGGAAGCATCGTCACCTCGGCCGAATCGACCGTGAAACCCGCGGCCTCGACCGCCTCCCGGACGCCCGCGAGGTTCTCCGGCGCGGCCGTGATACGGAACTGCGACTCGTCGCGCTCGATGTCCTCGGCGCCGCCCTCGGCGGCGGCGAGCATCAGCTCGTCATCGTCCACGCCGTTCGCGTCGACGAGTACGAGGCCCGTGCGCTCGAACAGCCAGGCGACCGCGCCGGTGGCGCCGAGATTGCCGTCGTTCTTGGCGAACAGGTGCCGGACGTCGGCGGCTGTGCGGTTGCGGTTGTCCGTCAGCGCCTCGACGAGCACGGCCACGCCGCTCGGCCCGTAGCCCTCGTAGAGGACCGTCTCGTAGGCGTCGGCGTCCGCGTCGGTGCCTGCGCCCTTGGCGACCGCCCGGTCGATGTTGTCCTTCGGCATCGAGTAGGAGCGCGCCTTCTCGATCGCGTTCTGGAGCGCGAGGTTGCCCGCCGGATCGCCGCCGCCCTCCCGCGCGGCGACGATGATCGCGCGCGAGAGCTTGGAGAAGAGCTTGCCGCGCTTCACGTCGGCCGCGCCCTTCTTGTGCTTGATCGACGACCACTTGCTATGCCCCGACATGCATCTCCTCCCTGACCAGGTCCAGGAACGTCTCGTGAATTCTCGTATCGTCGGTCAGCTCCGGGTGGAACGACGCCACGATGACGCGCCCCTCGCGCACGAGGACCGGCTCGCCGCCGAGCTCGGCGAGCACCTCGACCTCCGGCCCGGTGTCGCGCACGCGCGGGGCGCGGATGAAGACGCCGCGGAGCGGCCGCGGGTCGCCGGCGACCTCGAGGTCGGCCTCGAAGCTGGCGACCTGCCGGCCGTAGGCGTTGCGGTCGACGTCGATGTCGACGAGCCCGAGGTGCGAGCGGTCGAGCACGATCATCCCGGCGCAGGTGCCGAAGACGGGGCGGCCGAACTCGCGCACCGCGTCCTCGAGGCCGTAGAGGCGCATGAGCCGCATGAACGTCGTCGACTCGCCACCCGGGATGACGAGGCCGTCGAGGCCCTCGAGCTGCTCGGGCTTGCGCACCTCGACCGCGTCGGCGCCGAGCCGGCGCAGCATGGCGGCGTGCTCGCGCACGTTTCCCTGCAGGGCGAGAACGCCGATACGCGGCCGGTCGGCCATCCCGCAAGTGTATTGCGAGGGGTTGGCCCGCCCGCCTCTCGCGCCTACCCTTGAGCTACACACGCGAGGGAGGTTCCGACTTGCACCGCATGCTCTTCGGCCTTACGGCCGTCCTGATAGCGCTCGGCGCCACGTCCGCCGTGGCAACGGCAGGCAAGACCGGCCCCGGCACGTCCACCGGCACGGCGACCGTCTTCCTGCCAAACCCGGTTGCCGACCTTCAGAACGAGTCGCTCACCGATCAGAAGGACGCCGACTACCCGGCGCTCGCGCCTGCGTACCACAGCGTCACGCTGACGGACCTGGACCGGAGCGGCTACCTGTCCGGCGACTGGGCGAACGTTCGCAGCGAGACCGGCGATGCCGCGTACTCGCCCACGAACACGTTCGCGTACCACCGAAACGACGACCGCTTCGAGCAGGTCATGGCGTACTACTGGGTCACGACGGCCCAGAACTACCTCCAGAGCCTGGGCTTCGGCTCGAAGCTCCGTCCGGTCAACAAGGAGTCGCAGGACATCCGCATCAACCAGTACGGCGTCGACAACTCGTTCTCCACGGATACGAAGGACGAGCTCCGCTTCGGCAAGGGCGGCGTCGACGACGCCGAGGACGCCGAGGTCATCCTCCACGAGTACGGCCACGCGATGATGGACTCGCAGCAGACGCCGTTCGGCTTCGGCGTCTCGGAGGAGGCGGGCGCGATCGGTGAGGGCTTCGCCGATTACTGGGCCGCCACGGTCTCCACCACCGTTGCCCCCACGCGGACCCGTCCTGCATCGCAGACTGGGACTCGGTCTCGTACACGTCCACGGTGCCGCACTGCCTGCGTCGCGTCGACACGGACCTGACCTACCCGGCCGACCTGCGTGGCGAGGTGCACTACGACGGCCAGATCTGGTCTCGCGCGCTCTGGGACATCCGCAAGACCGTGGGGTCGCGCACCGCCGACACCCTGATCCTCCAGGGGCAGTTCGACGAGCCGGATCCGACCATGCCAGAGCTGGCTCGCCGCACGGTCGCGGCCGCCAAGAGCCTTTACGGCACGTCGGTGGCCAACAAGGTCACGACCGCCTTCACGGCACGCGGGATTCTCTAGCTGCCGGCGACGGGAGGGGCTCCGGCCCCTCCCGTCAGCTCGTCGAGCTCGGGCCCGAACATGGCCAGCGCGCGCTCCGCGCCAAGCGCCTCCAGGATGGCGCGCGCCTCGCGCGCGAGCTCCGCGGCGCCCTCCCGGTCGCCGCGCCGCGCGCGCAGCTCCGCGACGGCCGCCAGCTGCGCGGCGATGCCCGCCTGCCACGCGGCGCGGCGGCGCAGCTCGAGCGCCTGCTCGTGGCGGCGCTCGGCCGACTCGGCGTCGCCGGCCTCGTCGTCGCAGAAGGCGATGTGGCGGAGCGCGTACGACGCGGTGACGTCGTCGGCTGCCCGCCCGTAGGACTTCTCGAAGAGCGGCCGGGCCGTCTCGTGGTCGCCGCGCACGACCTGATGCACCAGCCCGACGTGGAACAGCGACTCCGCGATGCCGTGCTCGTCGCCGATCTGGCGGCGGATGGCGAGTGCCTGCTCGAACAGGTCCAGCTCCTGGGGCGGCTCGCCGCGCGAGCGGTCGCGCAGGAACTCGCCGTGCAGGGCCAGGCCGCGGCGGGAGAGGGCGAAGGCCTCCAGGCCGCGGTCGCCACGCTCGGCGGCCGCGCGCTCGACGTGGGCGATCGCGGCCTCGAGCTCGGCGCTGCGATCGCGGACGAGCAGGTTCTCCTCGGCGAGCTCGAGCACGCGCTCGCAAAGCGGATCCGTCATGTGACCACCGCGTAGCGCGCGCAGGCGAAGTCCACGTTGCGCTCGAGCTCCTCGAGCCGCAGCTCGACGTGCCGCGGCAGCAGCGGCGCGCCGGCGCCGAGCGTCACCGGGGCGATGTAGACGATCACCTCGTCGAGCAGCCCCGCGGCCGCGAACTGCCCGGCGAGATCGCCGCCCCCGACGATCCAGCAGTTCCTGCCGCCGGCCCCCGCCGCCATCTCGGCGTGCACCGGTGCGACGTCGCCGCTCGTGAACCGGACGTGCTCGGAGACCGCCTCGAGCTGCCGGTGCGTGAAGACCCACGAGGGCAGTTCGTAGGGCCAGCCGTCGCCGTGCTCGACGATCCACTCGTAGGTCGTCGCGCCCATCGCCACGGCGCCGACCTGCGCGTAGAAGCCGTCATAGCTGAGCGGCCCGGCGCGGTCCTGCTCGCGCGAGAACAGCCACTCCAGCGACGCGCCCGGCCCGGCGATGAAGCCGTCGAGCGAGGTCGCCGTGTAGTACTGCGTTACCAGCCGCGCGTCTCGAGCAGCTGCGCAGGATCGAGCGAGCTGGCCGAGATGCCGACCATCGGCTCGCCGAGCCCCTGCGACACGCGCGCGAGGATCTCGGGATCCTCGTAGTGGGTCGTCGCCTCGACGATCGCCTTCGCGCGGAGGTCGGGGTCACCCGACTTGAAGATCCCCGAGCCGACGAAGACGCCGTCGGCACCGAGCTGCATGCAGAGGGCCGCATCGGCGGGCGTGGCGATGCCGCCGGCGGTGAAGGTCACGACCGGCAGGCGCCCGTTCTCGGCCACCCACTTGACGAGCTCGTACGGTGCGCGCAGCTCCTTCGCCTCCGCGTACAGCTCCTCCTCGCGAAGGACGCCGAGGCGGCGGATGGTGCCGAAGACCGCGCGCATGTGCGTGACCGCGTTGACGATGTCGCCGGTACCGGCCTCGCCCTTGGTGCGGATCATGGCCGCGCCCTCCGCGATCCGGCGCAGCGCTTCGCCGAGGTTCGTGCAGCCGCACACGAACGGGACCGTGAACTTCCACTTGTCCACGTGGTGCTCGACGTCGGCCGGCGTGAGCACCTCGCTCTCGTCGATGTAGTCGATCTCGAGCGCCTGGAGGATCTGCGCCTCGGCGAAGTGGCCGATGCGGCACTTGGCCATGACCGGAATGGTCACCGCCTCCTTGATCTCCTCGATCTTCGTCGGGTCGGCCATCCGCGCCACGCCGCCCTCGCGGCGGATGTCGGCCGGCACGCGCTCGAGCGCCATCACCGCGACAGCGCCGGCGTTCTCGGCGATGCGTGCCTGGTCGGCGTCGGTGACGTCCATGATCACCCCGCCCTTGAGCATCTCGGCGAGGCCCGTCTTGACGCGCATCGTCCCGGCGTCGGCCATGCCGCGATCTTACCCGGGAGACGAGAGGCGCCGGGCCCTGGGGCCCGGCGCCGAGAGAAAAGCCCTGTCTAGGAGCCGAGGCGCTCGCGGAGCGCCGGCTCACCGAACTTCCGAAGCTTCCGCCGCAAGAGAACCGCCGACATGTGAGACCCCTTTCGTTCCGCCAGTGTGCTCGTGGACGGATCGTCGTCCGCCGCCTCCCCCACGGCATCCCCCTGGAGGGTGAGACGGGTCATCCCTCAAGCTGGGGAATCTGCGGGCGGGTGGACCGCCGGGGCGGGCTGTACAACGTCAAGCGCCGGGCGGGCCGGGGAGCCGACGAGCCCCAGTCGGCTCGATTCTCCCCCACCGGTTCCGCCCGGCCTCGTCTCTATCGGCACGTCCTCCGGGCGTGTTTAGCCATCCCCCACGACGGGAGGACTCCCTCTCGATGGGCGACCCACGGGTGAAGGAGCCGATCCCGCCGTTCCCGGCGCAGGAACAGGAGCCGACCGGGCTCTCGTCGCAGATGGACCCCGAGCCGGACTACGGCGAGGACACCTACCGCGGCACCGGCAAGCTGAAGGATCGCGTCGCGATCGTGACGGGCGGCGACAGCGGCATCGGGCGCGCCGTCGCACTCGCGTACGCCCGTGAGGGCGCCGATGTCCTGATCTCGTACCTCGAGTCGGACTCCGACGCCGAGGAATCGCGCCGGCTCGTGGAGGATGCAGGCCGCCGCGCGCTGACCGTGCCGGGCGACGTCGGCGACCGCGAGCACTGCCGCGCCCTCGTCGACCAGGCCGTGTCGGAGCTCGGCCGCCTCGACGTGCTCGTCAACAACGCGGCGTACCAGGCGGTGCACGACGACGTCACCGAGATCCCGCCCGATGAGATCGAGCTCGTCTTCCGCACGAACGTCCTCTCGATGTTCTGGCTCGTCCAGGCGGCGGTCCCCCATATGAAGCCGGGCTCGGCCATCGTCAACACGGCTTCGATCCAGGCCTACCAGCCGTCGCCGGGGCTCCTGCACTACGCCACGACCAAGGGCGCGATCGTTACGTTCACGAAGGCGCTCGGCCAGGGCCTCGCGGAGCAAGGCATCCGCGTGAACGGCGTCGCACCCGGGCCGATCTGGACACCGCTCGTCGTCATGTCCTTCCCGGCCGACAAGAACGCCGAGTTCGGCAAGGACACGCCCATGGGCCGTCCGGGCCAGCCGGCGGAGCTGGCGCCGCTCTACGTCTTTCTCGCCTCCGACGACTCGAGCTACATCACCGGCGAGATCATCGGCGTCACCGGCGGCAAGCCGCTGAGCTGATCAGCGGCGCGCGGTGATGATCGTCGCCGTGTGCTCGGAGCGGTACGGGCGCTCGCCGCCGACGGCGACGAGGTCCTCGGCGACCGCCTGGATGACCGCGTCCGTGTCGGCGCCGCGCTCGGCGAGCTGGCCGGACAACGGCGTACCGCGCGCGTAGCCGACCGCGACCACCGTGGCCGACTCGACCTCGGACGGCAGCGTCACGTCCTCGAGTTCCATGTCCGTCCACCCCGCCGCCTCCATGTCCGCGCGGATCAGCCCGTGGTCGCCGTAGCCGAATGGCGTGCGCAGGAACCGCGGCGGGTCCTCCGGGAACAGACGCTCGAGCGTCTCCTCGATCTTCTCTTCGTCGTGGTTGGCCTCGAGGCCGTGCCACGCGTTCGCGAGCAGCAGGCCGCCGGGCTCCAGGACACGCCGCGCCTCGGCGAAGCCCTTGACCTTGTCGGGGAGCAGGGCGAGCCCGAACGCGCAGACGACGATGTCGAACGACCCGGCCGCGAACGGCAGCTCCTGGGCGTCGGCGACCTGCCACGTCACGTTGCCGGGCACCGCATTGCGCGCGTACGTGATCATCGCCTCGTAGAGGTCGGTGGCGACGAGCTCAGCGTCGGGCACCGCGTCTCGTAGGCGGCTGGTGACAATTCCCGTGCCGCAGGCGACCTCGAGGACGCGCCGGGCATCCGCCGGGACGCGCCGCGCGAGGTCGATCGCGAAGGGCTCGAAGATCAGGTCACGCAAGTACCCGTCGTAGAACTCCGGGATCGAGCCGGAGAAAGCGTTCGCCGAGCCGGACACCACGTCATCGTATGGGCCGGCCTGGCTCGTTTGGCTGGCAATGGCGATCGGACTGTGGGCCATAGCCATCGTCCTCCTCGTCGCGACTCACGCGTCGCTGCGGCGAGCCGGGCGCGAGGTCTTCGTCGTGAGACGCGACGGGTAGGGACATCTCAGGGTAGCACGGCAGCCGCCACTCGTAATGACCGCTCCCCGTTTTAGGATTTCTGCGGGTGGCGGCGCGTTGCGGTAGCGCCGCTGCCCCTAAGGCTTCTGCCGCCGGTGGTGACCTTCTTCGTGCGATACTCGCTGCTGACTTTTCGAGTATGCGGCCGACGAGGTCGGGGTGGTCGCCGCAGCCGCCCCGGCCTCGCTTTCTTTGGCGGTGAGCCGCGTGAGAAGTGGCGACGCGCACCGATGATGCGCCTGTCACGACCAACAAATGGGGCAACAGGGTTGGCGGCCAGCGTTCTGGGATCTCACGTTTCGCGAGCCCGTGCGCCCGACACCGGCGCGCTTCCTGCTCCGTGAGGAATGCGGTGCCATCGAGCTTTGGACGTGCTGAACGCGAGTTCGGCGACCAGTCGATGAATCGCCGCTTCCCCGGGTCGCCAAGTGCAGGACTTGGCGAACTCCCGGTAGGCACCGGGGTAGGCACCGCACGCCCATTCCCGGCGTTGCTGGCAGGGGTGACCGGCGCAATGATGCCGTTCCGGCATCGGACAGCCTATGAAATGGGCCCGCCTGGATTCGAACCAGGGACCAACCGGTTATGAGCCGGCTGCTCTCACCGCTGAGCTACGGGCCCGGTGTGACGAGCGTACAGACGGTGCTGTCACATTGATTTCAGGCGCGGTGGATAGACTCGGCCCCGCGTGCAAGGGGTGCGGGAGATACGGAACGCTCTGGCATGAAGGTCTTCCAGCGCGAGACCCATCTGCGGACGGCAGGTGGCCTGACGGTCACCGACATCACCGACGAGGTGAACGAAGCCGTCTCTGAAAGCGGCATCCGGAACGGGATCGCCTGCGTCTACTCGCCCCACACGACGTGCTGCGTCCGCGTCAACGAGTGGGAGGCGGGCTTTCTCGACGACTTCGCCCGGATGCTGCAGGCGCTTGTCCCGACGGACACCTACTACGCGCACGACGACTGGGACCGGCGGACCGAGAACCTCTGCCCCGAGGACATGGAGACGGGCAACGGGCACTCGCACTGCATGGCGATGCTGCTTGGGCCGGCGGGCGAGTCGGTACCGGTCATGGGCGGCGAGCTCGCGCTCGGCACCTGGCAGCGCGTGCTCTTCCTGGAGCTCGACCGCGAGCGCGACCGGCGCTGGGTCGTCCAGGTCGTCGGCACCTAGGCGCGCCGTGCCGACTTAGTGGCTGACAGCCACTAAGTCTGGCGGCGGCATTGCCATTTTTGTGGCTGACAGCCACAAACTCGTAGGCACCTCGGCGCGCGGAACCGACTTGGTGGCTGACAGCCACAAACTCGCGGGCACGTCGGCGCGCGGAACCGACTTAGTGGCTGACAGCCACTAAGTCTGGAGGCGCGTTGGGTTTCCGTCCCGGGCCCGGCCGGGAATGCCAGGGGCATGGAGGCCGAGCCGAAGCAGTACGTCATCGAGCGGGTGCACCGCGCGCTCGCGGAGGATCCGCGCGTCAGCGCGCTCGACGTCGACGTCGCGCTTGCGGGCGGGCGCGTCTTCCTGACGGGCGACGTGCCGACGCAGGAGCGCAAGGATGCGATCTCGGCGGTCGTCGCCGAGGTGCTGCCCGACCATCAGGTCTGCAACGAGACGCGGGTCGCCGAGCTCGCGCCGGCCGGCGATCCCGAGGACATCGCGTGATCCGCGTCGCCGCCGTCGGCGACGTCCACTTCGCCGCCGACGCCGCCGGAACGCTGTCGCCCCACTTCGCCGCCCTCGCCGAGCAGGCGGACGTCCTGCTCCTGGCGGGCGACCTCACCCGCATCGGGCGGGCCGACGAGGCCGAGGCGCTCGCCGCCGAGCTCGACGGCGTCGAGGTGCCGGTGCTGGCCGTGCTCGGCAACCACGACTACCACGGCGAGCAGGAGGCCCGGATCACGCAGACGCTCACCGACGCCGGCGTCCAGGTGCTCGAAGGCGCGTCGGCGGTGATCGACGTCGACGGCGCCCGGCTCGGCATCGCCGGGATCAAGGGCTTCGGCGGCGGCTTCTCGGGCGCCTGCGGCACCGCCTTCGGCGAGCGCGTGATGAAGGAGTTCATCGGCTACACGCAGGACAGCGCGGATCTGCTCGAGCGCTCGCTCGGCGAGATCCAGGACGCCGAGGTCCGTATCGCCCTCCTCCACTACGCGCCGGTGAAGGCCACGCTCGTCGGCGAGAAGCTCGAGATCTACCCCTTCCTCGGCAGCTACCTGCTCGCGGAGGCGATCGACTGCGCCGGGGCCGACCTCGTCCTCCACGGCCATGCCCACCGCGGAACGGAGAAGGGCGTGACGCCGGGCGGGATCCACGTCCGCAACGTCGCGCAGCCACTCATCCGCCGCGCCTTCAACCTCTTCTGCCTGGACGATCAGCGCGTCGTGCACGAGCCCGGCGCCATCGCTGCGGAGGCCCGATGAGCAGCGACGGGCGCACCGAAGTTCCCTTCTCGGCCATCAAGGCCACGTTGAAGAAGGCCGTCGGCGCGCTGCGGACGGCGCACGTCCCATTCATGCTCGGCGGCGGCCTCGCCGTGTGGGCGCGCGGCGGGCCGAACACGGATCACGACCTCGACCTGATGGTGCGACCCGAGGACGCCGAACGCGCGCTCGCCGTGCTGGAAGGCGAGGGCATGCGCCCGGAGCGCCCGCCGGAGCACTGGCTTCTGAAGGCCTGGGATAGCGACGTCCTCGTCGACCTGATCTTCGAGCCGAGCGGCCTGCTCATCGACGACGACGTCTTCGAGCGGGCCGACGAGCTGGACGTCTACGCGCTTCGGATCCAGGTCATGCCGCTCGAGGACGTGCTCGTCACGAAGCTCCACGCGATGGGCGAGCACCAGCTCGATTACGAGTCGGTGCTCGAGATCGCCCGGACGCTGCGCGAGCAGATCGACTGGCACGACGTGCGGGCCCGCACGGCCGAGTCGCCGTATGCACGCGCGTTCTTCACGCTCGTCGAGGAACTCGGGGTCGTCGAGCCCGAGCGCGCCAGCGCGGCCGCGCCCCTGCGCCTGACCCGCTGAGGAGCACCTCCCCCGCGTCACCCGTTCGGACGTAGAGACGACTCACCCACTCGATCCCTCAGATGAGGGATTCACGCGCCCGGGCTGCCGTCGCATGCTGAGCGAGCGGATGCGCCCGGGGGGACGCGTTCGCGGGAGACAGGGGGAGGCAGCAGTGCTAGTCGATGGTGACCGGGAACGGGAGGATCTCGAGACAGTCGTGCGGTCCTGGCGGTTCGAGCAGTTCGTGCGGCTCGGCTTCAACACGGAGCTCTCGAGCGCGCTCGCGGCGTCCCGGGTCGATCTGAGCCAGGTGCGGAGGCTGATCCAGTCCGGCTGCCCGCCGGAGACGGCCTCCAGGATCGTCCTCTAGGGGGAGGGTCACGCGCCTTCGGGGCGCGAGCCGCGCGCGTTCACGCGCGCGGCCACGGGGCGGGGTTCCGTGCGGCGGGCCCCGCCCCATGAGCATTCCGGGGCTGCAGCCCCAAAAAAGGCCACCGGCCGGCGGCCATTGTCTGGCCGCCGGCCGGTTCCGCACCTGCTACGGAGGTGCGCGGTACCCATCCCGACTCTCCCTGGAGCGCCGCGTACCCGGTTTCCGGGACGGGGCGCTGACGGGCTGTCCCCGAATCGTCCGCGGAACGGCGCGCCGGGATGCCCCATACGGGTGATTCGTGGCCCGATCCCTCGACCGATACCACCCTCCGTACCCGGTTTCCGGGACACGCCACACGATGAGCGACGACCGCTACCGCTTCCTGTTCGAGACCTCCGCCGACGCGATCATCGTCGGCGATCCCGACGGCACGATTCGGGAGGTCAATCCCGCAGCGTGCCGGCTCTTCGGCTACCAGGCCCACGAGCTGATCGGCCGCAACGGCCGTGAGCTCACCGCGCCCGAGTGGCTCGCCATCGCCGACCAGCGCGCCGAGCGAAAGCTCCGGGGGCTCGAGGAGGTCTCGGTGTACGAGTCCGTCGTCATCGACCGGGTCGGGACGCGGATCGCCATCGAGGTCCGGTCGACGCCGATCAGGCGCGACGGTGAGGTCGTCGCCCTCCACGCGGTCATGCGGGACATGACGGAGCGCAACCGCGTCGAGACCGCGCTCCGCGAAAGCGAGGAGCGCTTCCGGCTCGCGTTCGAGTCCGCCCCGATCGGCATCGCGCTCATCGCCGTGCCGGAGGGACGGTGGCTCCGCGTCAACAGCGCGCTCTGCGAGCTGCTGCGCTACGAGCAGTCGGAGCTCGTCGGCATGTCGTTCCGTGACCTGACCCACGCGGACGATCTCGAGGCCGACCTCGCCCGCGCGGACGCGATGCAGCGCGGCGAGCTAGGCCCGTACGAGGTGGAGAAGCGCTACCTGCGCAAGGACGGGAGCGTCATGTGGACGCAGGTGAACGCCTCGCTCGTCTTCGGCGCCAACGGTGAGCCGATCTACAGCATCGCCCAGTTCCAGGACATCACCGAGCGCAAGCGCGCGGAGCTGCTCGCAGCCCAGGCGCGGCGGCGGAACGCCGAGTCCGGGCCCCTGACGCCGCGGGAGCGTGAAGTGCTCGCGCTGCTGGCCGAGGGGCTGACGAGCGCGGATGCGGCTGCACAGCTCGGCCTGAGCGCGGAGACGATCGAGACGCACGTGCGCCGCGCGCTGCGCAAGCTCGGCGCGCGGTCGCGCACGCATGCGGTCGCGCTGGCGCTGCGGCTGGAGCTGCTCGAGACGCCGGCTACGGCTGTCGGCTGATGCCCGGTCAGACGGGCGGCTGGTCGCCGACGGCGCCGCCGAGCCGGATCACGCTGTAGAAAACGCCGTACGCCAGGGCCAGGAACGCCGTGAAGACCAGGGTGACGCCGGCGGTGCGCGGATCGGGGTGCGCCACGCGCTCGGAGATGCTCGAGAGCAGCGGTCCCGGGCGCGAGACGACGTCCCAGGAGTTCCACCGCTCGAAGCGACCGAGGTAGATCCCGAACGAGGTGAGGGCGAGCACGCCGCCGACGGCGAGCCAGACGACCAGCGGCGGCACAATCCGCCGCGCCACGACGTGCATCAGGTACAGCGAGGCGAACCCGAGCGTCAGCCCCGTCCACGCGGCGGTCGAGAGCAGGGCGACGTCGTACCAGACCGGGGCCACCGTCCAGTCGCGGAGCAGCTGGAAATCGGTGATGAGGTAGGGCGCGTTCGGGAAGAACAGGAGCCAGGCGGCGGCGCCGGCCACGAGGACCCAGCGCGGGCGGCCACGGCGCGCGGCGTCGTAGACGAAGAGCGCGAGGAGCAGCGGGATCCACGCGAGCGTCAGGTTCCAGACGAGGTTCGCGTAGGTCGGCTCACCGGTGTAGACGCGGCGCGCGACGATCATCCCGACGGCCAGCGCGGTCAGCAAGCCGAGCGAAAGCACGACTGCGAGACGGCGGCGGCTCGGCGCAACCTCCATGAGGCAAGGGTAGCCCTCTCCCCGAGCGGGCGGGAACCGGTGTACAGCGTGCGCGAGCACGGCGACCGCCTCGACGCCTGAGTTTCACGCCGGTCAGCCCCGGGCAAGGCCCGGTGAACCGGACGAGGAGGTCCCCATGGTGTGGGTCGTGATCGTCATCGCGATCGTCGTGGTCGTCGCCGTCGTGGCCTTTCTGGTCGCACGCTCGCGCAAGCGGACGCAGCAGCTCGAGCAGGGGCGGCAGCACCGCGAGCTGGCGCAGCGCCAGGAGCAGGAAGCCGCGGAGCGCGATCAGGCCGCGGAGCAGGAGGTTCAGGCCGCGCAGGCGCGCGAGCGGGCCGCCGAGGCCGAGCTGGCGCGTGCGCGTGAGGAGCGGCAGCAGGTGGTCGGCAGCGCCGAGGAGGCGAACGAGGCGTCGGAGCGCCAGCGCGTGGCCGCGCAGGCGCGGCACGAGCAGGCAAACGAGATCGAGGAGCGCGTCGGGCCGCTCGACGAGGACGCGCGCTAGCGGCTCGGCATCTGGGCGGCGAACGACTCCGCCACCTGGTTGAGCAGGCGGCGGACATCCGGGTTGTTCTCCGGGTCCCAGCCGTCGAGGAGCCCCGCGAGCCGCGACCGCCCGGCCGCGACGAGCCGGTCGTGCGTGTCGCGACCGGCCGCCGTCAGCTCAACGGGGCGGCCGCCGTCGCCCGTGACCAGGCCGTCGTCCGCGAGCACCGCCAGCGCTGCGTGCACGCGTTCGGGCTCGACGTCGAGCTCGTCCGCCAGGTCCTGCTCCTCGAGGGGCCAGCTCCGGTGCGCGAGCCGCGCGAGGAGCCAGGCCTCCGGCGGCTCCAGGTCGACGTGCGCGTCAGCGGCGAGGCTCTCGTACATCTCCCAGCGCTCGTCGCGCCGCGCGAGCGTCGTCAGCTGCCGCTCCAGCTCCTTGAACGAGTCGTCGTCCCGCGGCGCTGCGAAAGCCTCCCCCACGCCCTGGCTCTCCGCCGTCTTCCGCAGCGGCACCTCGCGGAGGAGCCACGTGAGCCCGAACGCGATGAACATCAGGACGGCCGCGACCACGAAGACGGGCGACAGCGCCGACGTGAACGCCTCGAGGTAGCGCGTGTGCACCTCCGGCGGCAGGTGCTTGATCGACGCCGGATTCGCCGAGCTCGGCAGCCCCTGCGCGCCGCCGAGCCGTGACGCGAGCTCGGTGTTCAGGCGGTTGACGAAGATCGTGCCGAAGACCGCGACGCCGATCGAGCCGCCGATCTGGCGCGACAGCGTCGACCCGGACGTGGCCACGCCGAGCAGCCGGTAGTCGACCGCGTTCTGCGACGCGAGCACGAGGACCTGCATCGTCATCCCGAGGCCGATCCCGACGACCGCCATGGCGCCGATCGTGTACGCCTGCGACGTGCCCGAGTCGAGCTGCGACAGGAGCGCCATCCCGATCGCGGTGATGAACGTCCCGATGATCGGGAACGGCTTGTAGCGGCCGGTCTTCGTGATCAGCTGCCCGCTGACGATCGACGACACGAGCAGGCCGGCCATGAGCGGCGTCAGCTCGAGCCCCGAGCGCGTCGGCGTCGCGCCCTTCACGACCTGGAGGAAGAGCGGCAGGTAGGTGATCGCGCCGAAGAGCGCGAGCCCGACGATGAAGCCGACGGCGCTGGCGACGCGGAAAACGCGGTTGCGGAAGAGCTCGAGCGGCAGGATCGGCTCCGCGGCGCGCGACTCGATCCAGATGAAGAGCGGGACCAGGACAGCCGAGAGCGCGATCAGCCCGATCACCTGCCACGACGCCCATGGGAAGGTCGTGCCGCCGAAGGTCGTGAAGAGGACGATCGAGGTAAGGGCGCCGGCCAGGGTGACCGCCCCCGCGTAGTCGATCTTGTGGCTGACCTGGGCGACGTGCGGCCGGAAGGTCGCGCCGATCACGACGAAGGCGAGGATCCCGATCGGGATGTTGACGTAGAAGATCCAACGCCACGACAGGTTGTCGACGAAGAAGCCGCCGAGCAGCGGGCCGATCACGGTCGAGACGCCGAAGACGGCGCCGAAGAAGCCCTGGTACCGCCCGCGCTCGCGGGGCGGGATGATGTCGCCGATCACCGCGATCGTCACGACGATGAGCCCGCCGCCGCCGAGCCCCTGGACGGCGCGGAACGCGATCAACTCGGCCATGTTCTGCGAGAGCCCGCAGAGCGCCGACCCGATCAGGAAGATCACGATCGCCGTCTGAAGCACGATCTTGCGGCCGTAGAGGTCGCCGAGCTTCCCGTAGATCGGCCCGACGATCGTCGACGAGAGCAGGTAGGCGGTGACGACCCACGAGATGTGCTCGAGCCCGCCGAGATCGCCGACGATCGTCGGGAGCGCGGTCGCGACGATGGTCTGGTCGAGCGAGGCGAGGAAGAGGACGAGCAGCAGCGCGCCGAAGATCACGCGGACGCGGCGCGGGTCCTCCACGTCGAGAGTCTGACTACTTGGCGACGTTCTGCGTGACGTACGTCGCCACGGCGCGGATCTGCGCCTGCGTCAGCGTGCCCTTGAAGGCGGGCATCCCGCCGCCGCCGTTCGTCACCTGCACGAT
>Ga0136846_1238692_pt1 | contig 15736 bp, 12 predicted proteins | sample HopSoiMetagenom2_FD_96841 | JGI IMG/M metagenome (GOLD analysis project Ga0136846, IMG submission 96841) | Grasslands soil microbial communities from Hopland, California, USA - 2 Assembly 2016 (version 4) | ecosystem: Environmental > Terrestrial > Soil > Grasslands | place: USA: Hopland... | reverse complement strand
TGAAGCATCAAACACCCATTCAGGCGCTCAAGGCTTGGCGTGAAAAAAAGCCCGAGTTGTTCGTCAAAAAGGTCTATGAACACACGGGACTTGACAAGTAGCTCCCGTACGATCGACCGGCATATTGGTTCCTTCGCGACAAATCAATACAAAGCACGGTACCAAGACTCTGCGCCATGTCTGTGAAGCGTACGAAGCGCTGCATGAACACACGAAGCAGGGTGCCCACCGCCCACCGGGGCCTGCCTCGGTGGGAATCATGGTCTTTGTGGCATTCCTGACGTTCGCTGTCGTGCCTCTCATTCCTCGTTGGAATCATGCCCTCGTGTTCCGGATCACACCTCGTTGGACAAGACTAAATGTTGACGTGTCCAGAGCGTCCTAGCGAGCACGGTCTGACATCGACGACGCGCTCACCGATGAGGCGCTGAACGTTGCGCTTCGTTAAAGGAATTCTTGTCGCCGAACTCCCGCGAACTGCGGCCACTTGAACGAAAAATGTTGACACCGCCCGGGGATTTGGAGATAGTGCGCCCGCGGAGTGTTGTCAGATGGTGCGTTGCGAGCATCGGTTTACATAATACACATTGTCGCGCATGTTAATTGAACCGGACCTGCTTCGGGGCCGAGGCGGCTCTGAGCGTCTGCGCCATCGCTCGAGTGGTGGCGTCCGACGCGAGGTCCTTCCGCTATCGACGAACAACATCGACGCATTGTTGGCCCGTTCCCAACACGCTATTGCGTGCCGTTTTGCGAGGCGTTCCGGACCTCGACCGTCAGCATCGCCAGTCTGCGGACCCCTACGCCCGCCGCCAGACGCTGTACGAACACCAGGCTGAAATCCCGTCCACGATCAGCCTGAAATGCCGTCCACGATGGGCTGAAATACGCACTGCAAAGGTCAACGCTTGAGATTGTTTCGGCCTCCCGTCCTCGGCAAAGGGGCGGATGCGACTTCGGCGACGGGCAAACAGTTCTATCCGATCAATTTATACATAAATTTGGCAAGTTATGTATAAGCGATAAACAACCAAAACTTACTATAAAATGCCTCCCATGGACTCCATTCGCAATCCCTTTTCACCAGGCGCCGGCACTCCTCCTCCCGAGCTGGCCGGCCGCGACGCCCTGCGCGAGGTATTGCACGTCGCCCTGGAACGTGCCCGACTCGGGCGTCACGCGAAGAGCGCCATGCTCGTCGGCCTGCGCGGCGTGGGCAAAACGGTGCTGCTCGACAGGGTGCGCGCCGATGCGGAAGCCGCGGGCATCCACACCTTGCGCATCGAAGCGCCGGAAGGCCGGTCCTTGCCTGCCATCCTGGCGCCCCAGCTACGCCAAGCGCTCCTGCGGCTGAGCAACATCAAGTCGGCCAAGGACTACGCCGTTCGAGGCCTGCGCGCGTTAGCCGGATTCGCCAGCAAGCTCAACATCAAGTACCAAGACATCTCGGTGGGCTTCGACTACCAGCCCGAGCCCGGCCTCGCCGACAACGGCGACCTCGAGCACGACCTGCAGGCGCTCTTCGAGCAGGTCGGCCTGGCCGCGAAGGCCGCCGGCACCGCCGTAGCCATCTTCATCGACGAGCTGCAGTACGTCGAAGAGGAGCAGCTGGCTGCCCTGATCACGGCTATGCACCGCATCGAGCAGAAGCAACTGCCGGTGGTGCTGGTGGGAGCCGGCTTGCCCCAGCTGCGCGGGCGCATGGGCAATGCCAAGTCCTACGCCGAGCGGCTATTCAACTTCCCCGTGATCGGTCCGCTGTCCGGGCCGGACGCGGAACGCGCGATCCGCGTCCCGCTGCGCAACGAGAAGGTCGAGATAGACGGCCGGGCACTGACGCGCCTCATCGACCTCACGCACGGCTACGCCTACTTCCTTCAGCAGTGGGGCTACCACACGTGGGAGCAAGGGGCATTGTCACCACTCACCATTGATGACGTGGAGCGTGCCTCGGGGAGCGCCGTGGCCGCCCTGGACGAGAGTTTTTTCCGAGTTCGCTTCGACCGCCTGACGCCAAAGGAGAAGCGCTATCTGCGTGCCATGGCCGAGCTCGGCGCCGGTCCTCACCGCTCGGGCGACATCGCGCAGTGCTATCCGGCCAAAGTGACGTCGCTGGCACCCACTCGAAGCTCACTCATCGCCAAGGGCATGGTGTGGAGCCCGAACCACGGCGACACCGCCTTCACGGTCCCTATGTTCGACGAGTTCATGAAACGGATCATGCCTAGCGACGACTGGCGTAGTGCGTAGGCGCAGCAACCAGACGGCGCAACCGGGCATGACGCGAGTCGGCACGACAGGCTCTGGAAGTATCTGTACGGAGCAGTCGACAAGCTCGGCCATACGTTGGACTTCCCGCTCACGGCCAAGCGTGACGTCGCCGCGGCTCGGCGCTTCTTCAAGCGCGCGATCGATCAGCGCGACGTTCCCGAGAAAGTGACCGTCGACAAGAGCGGCGCCAACCCCGCGGTCGTGAGCGATCTGGTCGGCGACAGCGGCTTGACCATCGACTTGAAGCACGCCGGTAGTCGGGCTGGAAGATTCACCTCGCCGAGATCGCCTCGTCCATGAGACTTGGTCCCACGTCCTTCTCTCCGCGACCAAACCTAAACCTCTCGCGATGGAAACCAGGACTTTCTCTCGACGAGCCGAATCTCCACGGGCAGACCGGAGTTCTCGAATTGTTCCGCTACCTTCGTCATCTGATCCATGCCCCGGTCAGGGTGGCGGGAGTAGCGCCCTGACTTGTTGGTGATGTAAAAGTGCTTGCGACTCTCGTCCCAGTGCAACTCGCCGGAAACGCGCGCCTGCTTGCCCCAGACCCATTCTCCCGACCCCGGATCCTTGTCCCCCGCGACGAGCGCAGGATGTCCCAGCCGCTGCTCCTTGCCGGTTTCGGGATCAGGATCGGGCAGCAAGGTATGCGGTCCCAGGATGAGCGACGCCCCCATGCCAACTGACCATAACATGGGCGTTCCCGCCTTGATTTCCTCCAGATCGACCATGCTCTTGAGATCGCGGTTCTGGGGGTTGCCCGCCGGCACGACGACCCTGTCGGGATGCAGCCCTTCTTCCCAGGCGTGGATCCGTGGCTTCCCGTTCTTGACACGGGCTCCCTGCAAGGTGCCCCACTCACGGTCCAATTGCTCGGCCCGGTCCTTGCCGACCAATTCCGTGAACGGCAAGGTCGGTGCTGTTGGTTCTCGACGCAGGTGGCCAGCAGACAATGAGCGCGTCAGCGTGCGGTGTCCGGCCAACGGATGAGCCTCCGAGACTTCCGGATCGCCGTCTCCCCTGTGACGTTTGGGAGCCGGCTCGTCAACGGAATCCCAGGCCCAGTGGCCGGTCATTGCTTCCGCGGCTGCGAGCGCTGCACCCGACGATGCTGCCCGAGCAGGCTGCGCCGCCCCGCCCGGCACCACGACCTCGCCCGCGCCGGAGTACTTTGGGGCGAGGCTGGGCAGAACGAGTTTCGCAGGCACCTTGCGGCTCCTGTATTTCGCCACCGTCTCGGCTTCCACCTCGAAACCCCACCGGGAGAATATGTCGGCCACCGTTTGGAGCCCTGCTTCTGGGCGGTCCTCGTATCGGGAATAGCGTCCCGACCGGTTCGACGCTACGAATTTCCCGGTTGCATGGTTGTAGTGCAATTCGCCCGACATCCGCGCCGGCCCGCCTCCCACGAGCGTGGGATGCCCAAGATACTTCTGTTCGCCAGTCTTTGGGTCATTGCCGGCAGGCAATTTCTCTCCGATAAATAGTCGTCCCAGTGCACTGACGGCCCACATGTATTTCTTTTCACCGCTCTTGATTCCGTCAAGATCGAGGTGCCCGCCGAGATTTTGGGGGGACAAATCAGAATTGCCGGTTGCCGAACCTGCAACGATGAGACGCAAGGGATGCATCAATGGTTTGCCATTCGACGTCCCGCCTTCCCTCTCCCAATCCTTGATGCCGTCCGTTGCCAGGTTCAGTGGCGGCTGCAGACTGCCAAAGTCAGCGTCGAGCTCACCGACGCGTTGGCGCCCGATGATGTCGTGCAGGGCTGGCGCAGGAGCCGAATTCGGCAATCCTTCCGAATGGCTCCTGCTGCGCCGATGCCGCGCACCATCGTCCGGCGAGCGTCGCCGGGAGGAAGAGACATCGGCAAGAGCTTGCAACGCTACACCGCCCGCTTGGCTCTGCAGCGTCACTAACACCAACGGCGCCGTTGTTACCTGCTCTTGCGGCAGCGTGTTTTGCTGCGAAGCAGTCGGATGATTGATTTTCATGGGTCTCGTGGACGGTGGGTAGCACGGATGTGCGACGCCTCGACCGAGGCATGTACAGCGGCAAAGGCCGGGCTTGAGTTCACCAAGTGAACGACCCCTACCTGTACGCCGACGGCACCTTCAGGCTCACTTGCACATGTTCTTCCAACGTGTACCCACCTCCAGCCCCGCTTCTTTGAACAACTGCGCGACGTTGTCAAGGTGCCCGGGGGTGAGGTCGGAGCGCTCGCTGAAGCGGCCGGAGTCGTTGTCGATGACGACCTGTGCAGCTTCGAGGTCATAGTGCAGCACGCCGCCAAAGCGAGCCTCGGGGATCACTCGGCCACCGACCAAGGTCGTGTGGCCCTGCTTCGAACGTTTTCCGTTGGCAGGGTCGATTGGCTTGGTCTCGCCGATGAAAAGCGTACCGTTGGCCGAGAGCGTCCACTTGTAGGCGACCTCGCCCCGCTTCAGCGCCTGCAGATCGATGTGATCGACCAAGCTACCTTCAAGTGGACCCTCGCTTTTCTGACTCATTATCTTGACGGCTGACGCTTGGCCGTTCCCCTGCGCGACCTTCGTTGTCCAAATCCGCGTGGGGTTTATGCGAGTGCGTCGATGCTCTTCCGGCAGCGTCATGTCATCGGGCTCGAACTCGGTCTTCTGGCTCGCAACTCGCCCCAGTTTGGCACGTGCCGTACGGACCGGGCCGAAACGTTCCGTCAGTTTCGAATCGAGTGCCGGCGGAATGCCCCTGCCGTCGGAGTCAGGCGCAAGCCTTGGGGGGCAGGATCGGGCCCTCATGGACCATGTTGACGTTTGCTCCTCCCTTCGCGAGAGGCGGCCATGCGTCGGCTCGATTGTGTCGGCCTCTCGCTCGACCCCAGGGCCCACGGCATCTGTAGGGGTTGATGGAGCAGAGTACGAGCTGGATCTGTTGACGTTTTGGGGGCGCATAGATAGTTGCAGTAGCTGGGTTTCGACAAACGGACATGTTGTCCGAAAAACAAGCTGGGATCCGTGGAAGCACGAAGCGGCGTACTCAAGAACGAAATAGTGTCACGAGGTCCTGTTGCAGCCGCCTGGTTGACCTTCTCCCGAGCCGGCTTGGCCATGCGCAGCGGTAATTGCGCTCAGGCGCGCAAAAGGTCCGATCGCCGCACTCAACGGACGCCTGTCTGTTGTCCGGCCGTGCCGGCCTCGACGCTCCCTGAGGCCTCGATCACGTTCGGGTGGCCGGCTGGATGCCGCCGCGTCTCGAAGGCGTTGTGGATCGCCAGGCCCGTGGCGGCGCCGACCAGCTGCGCGAGGACAAAGCCCGGTGCGCTGGCGGGTGCGATGCCGGCGAAGCTGTCGCTGAACATGCGGCCGAACGCGGCGGCGGGATTCGCGAACGAGGTTGACGCGGTGAACCAGTAGGCTGCGCCGATGTAGCTGGCCACCATCGCAGCCGCGCGGCCGGCTGGGGCGCGCAGGATCACGAGCAGCAGGCCGGCGGTGGCCACCGCCTCGGCGATCCATTGGCCGGTGCCCGTGCGCATCTTGGTCGAGAACTGCAGGATGGGCAGGTCGAACATCGCGTGGGCGAGCCAGGCGCCGAGCATGGCGCCCAAGAGCTGGGCCGCGATGTATGGCAGCAGCGCGGCCTTGGGCAACTCATCGCGCCAGGCCATGACGGCACTGACGGCCGGGTTGAAGTGGGCGCCGCTGATCGGGCCGAACACCTCGATCAGGATGTACAGGCCGCCGACCGTGGCCAAGGTGTTGGCCAACAGCGCGACCGCGACGTTACCGCCGGCCAGACGCTCGGCCATGATGCCCGAGCCGATCACGATGGCCAGCAGCAGCGCCGTGCCCAGCGCCTCGCCGGCAAGTTTGCGTGGCAGGTCCATGTCAGTTCTTGGAGATATCGACCAGAGCCTGCTGCACTTCGGTCTGGCTCATCGTGTCGAGCGGCAGTTGCAGCAGCTGCAGCATGCGGTAGCCGATGGCCTGGCGCGTGAGTTCGAATGCGCGGCGTTTGCCTTCATCGCCACCCTCGGCGTTCGATGGGTCGGGGTAGCCCCAATGCACCTTGACCGGCTGGCCGCCCGTGCCGCCGAAGAACACCGGGCACTGCTCAGCCGCCGCGCTGTCGCAGACCGTGATCACGATGGACAGTGGCGGCGCGCCATCGCTGCTGAACTCATCCCAGCTCTTGCTGCGATAGCCCGTGGTATCGACACCGGCGGCCTGCAGCGCTTCGATCGCGAACGGGTTGATCCGGCCGCTGGGCGCGCTGCCAGCGCTGTGCGCCTTCACGTCCTTGCCGAGCTTGCTGGACCAGTGGTTGAGCATGCCTTCGCTGAGCACGCTGCGCGCGGAGTTGTGGGTACAAAGGATGAGAACGTGGGTGGTCATGGAAGCGAAGGAAAACAAGAGGGAGCGGGATTCAGTTGCCCGTGCGGATGAAGAGCACGTTGTAGATTTTGTCGTCCACGACAGCCTCAGCAGCAAGAAGAAGATGGCTTGGCCGCTGTCACGGCAATGCCGATCGGCTTGCCGCGCGGCGTTGGGGCGCAGCATGCGGACGATGAAGCCGGTTCGTTCGTGGCCTCGCGCTCGCTGAACACGGGAATGTTCGCCAGAGTGTGGAAGTGCTCCCAGGCAATGCCCTGGGGGTCAGTGACCCAGTGTTTCTCGCTCTGCGCGTAGCAGCAGCTGGTGGCGCCTTCATCGAACAAGGCCATGTCGGCTGCCTCGGCCCGGGCTTTCAGCTCAGCCAGTTCCTGCGCATCGTCTGTCTGGAAGCCCAGGTGGTCAACGCCCGGCTTGGCGCCGCGCGTCGAGATCGCGAAGTTGAGGCGCGGATCGTCGAGCATCCACTTGGCATAGTCGCCCTCTTCGCGAGTCGGAGCGGCGGCGAACAGCGTGGAATAGAAGGCGACGCTCTTGGCAAGGTCGTCGACGTGAACATGGACGTGGAAGCGCTTCATTGGGGTTTCCTTTTTCAGCAGGGGCAGGAAGAGGTGGCGGTCTCGACGAGGCAGGCCTCGCCCTGACAGCAGTTCTCGGTGAGGTAGCTCAGCAGCGCGTTCATGTGCTCGAACGACGCGCGGTAAACCAGATTGCGGCCTTGGCGCTCCTGCGTCACCAGACCGGCATTCATCAGTTCCTTGAGGTGAAACGACAGCGTGGCCGCCGGGATGCCGGAGCCTTCGGCCATGACGCCGGGCGTCATCCCGCGCGAGCCGGCCACGACGAGGGCACGGAAGACCTGCAGCCGGTGGCTTTGGGCCAGCGCGGCGAGCGATCTCACAATGTCTTTCTCTTCCATTATTCCATCATAATCGAATCATGGGTGGTTGGCCCCCGCGCTCAGCCTGACGAGCAGGCGACCGCATCCCAGCCCAGATGATGGGTGGAACTGATCGCGGCGTGCCGCGCATCGTCTTCTGCATGCAGGTAGATGCTGGTCGTGGAAGCTCTACCAGTACGTGCTAAGCACCATGAGCACGCCGTCGGAGGCCTTGGCCAAGTTCTGGGACAAGCTGCGCAGCACGGCGCGCGTCGAAATCCTTCGCCATCTCCACCAATGCGGCCTCGTTCAGGCTCATACCACGTTGGAAAGGGCTGAAAGTACGCGCAGGTGTGCTTTCCTGTACTATGGGTCGGCTGATATGCACAAGACCGTCCGCTCGTAGGTCTTTCTTCCCGTACCGGCGTTCTGCCGGCGGTCGAGTCGAATCCCCTCTTGAAGATCTTCTTGGCGTCTCTTCGCTGGGCGCGCTGCTGCGCCCCCTTCAACTTTCAAAGGAAATCGACATGACGACTCAAACCGGTACCGTGAAATGGTTCAGCCAAGACAAGGGCTTCGGCTTCATCGCACCTGACAACGGCGGCAAGGATCTTTTTGCCCACTTCAAGGAGATTCAGATTGGCAGCGGGTTCAAGACGCTGAATGAAAATCAGCGCGTGCAGTTCGAGGTGACCCAAGGGCAAAAGGGCCCGCAGGCGTCGAACATTCGCGACCTGGGCTGACCCCCGCGAGACTTGCAGGATGTCGGGCAGACCTGGCGTCCCCCGTGAAGAGCGCGGCCCAGCCGCGCTTTTTTCTTATCTGCCGAAGGGCGCGCCATGAAGAACCTGCAAGAAGCCACCGAACGCATCTGTGAACTGAAGGGCAGCCAGATTGCCATGGACGCATTCGTCCCGGCCGTCGTCGATGCGCTGTCGAAGCCAACCCGCGCGAGATTGTTGGAATCGTTCGACGCATACGCCGAAGCGGCGCGCACCGTGTTGTTGCATACCGACGTCTCGGATGTGGTCCTGACGACATTCGAGCGCGATGTTGCGCGCAACCGTGCCCTCGTTCAGCACGTCGAAGTCCCCCGGCGTTCCGCAGCATCCGTCCCGCCGGTCGATGCGCTCTTGCTCAGCACGACGCACGTCCTCACCTTCGCAGGGGAACGAGTGCTGACAAGCGCGAGCGGCTTCTTCTTTCGCCGCGGCGAGAAGCTCTTCCTGGTGAGCAACCGGCACGTCTTTGCAGATGCCGCCACGTCGCATTTTCCCGACCGCGTAGAGATCGGACTGCACACCAACCCCAAGGATCTGACGCAGCACACGGTGGCGTCCCTGCCGCTGTACCGTGATGGCTTCAACCTGTGGCGTGAAGCCACCGATACCGGCGGAAAGGTCGACGTGGCCGCCATCGAAATCCCTGCGTCCGACCTGCCGGCCGACGCCGTGCTGCATGCTTTCGACGAATCACATCTGGAAGTTCGCGCAGAGGAAATCACGATAGGCGACGCGTTGACCATTGCCGGCTTCCCGATGGACTTTCACGACACGGTTCACCATCTCGCGGTCGCCCGCAGTGCGTCCATTGCCTCGGCCTACGGCGTGCGCTTCCAGCGCCAGGGCTGCTTTCTGACGGACGCGCGAACGCACCGTGGCAGCAGCGGATCTCCGGTGGTCCGGCGGCGTGTCGGCGGGAGCTGGCCGACATCGTCGGTGTCCTGGCAATTGCTGGGTGTGCATTCGACTCGAATGGACATGCGCACACGCGACCAGTCCGAGGACGAAGCACTGGGGCTGAACTGCGCCTGGTACGCCGACGTACTGCTGACGTTGACCGCCGACGGCTGAGAGGCTGAGAGGCTGAGAGGCTGAGAGGCTGAGAGGCTGAGAGGCTGAGAGCCATCAAACCCCTCCAAGGAACATCCATGCGCCGCAACCGCATAGCGAAACATCACGCCGAACCCTCTGCACCGGAACGTCCTCTTTCAAGTGCCGAGCAAGCGGAACTCCAGCGCCAAGGCGCGAAAGCCGCAGCCCGGGGCGAGCCTTCGCACACCAACCCTCTTAGCCAGCCGCGCAACCGACCAGCGGCCACGGGTGAGTCGACAGACAAATGGCTGCAGCGCAGCGACGCTTGGGAGCGAGGCCATGAGGTTCAATCCTCGGACAAGCAGGACACCGAGCAAAGCTCCCCGCAAATGGATGACGACGCACCAGACTGAATCGAGGGAGGGTTCGCAGCCGTTCGCTGCCGTGTACACCCTTGGTTTATATGTCAAACAGCTGAGTTACCACCCAGGAGAACCAAACCTCGAGTTCCACCTCTCAGGTGAAACGTGAACGACATTCAAGCAAGGTCCGTGCATCATCCGTTCCAGGGTCATGTAGCGGCGCAACGCGCAACCGCAACCCGGAGTGCCCATCGTCCGTTCGCAAGGCTCTACGGAGGATCGATTGACCGGTCGCCTCACAACCACTCAGTTGCTCACGATTCCGGCGCAAGAGCCCAGTTCGAAAGAGCGTGGCGGGAGTCCTTGGCTGGGCCGCCATAGCGCCCCGTCCGCGACGTTCGAAACCTATCAGGAACTCGAGCGGCGGATGACACCTTGGGGACCAACGCCTGCCGCTGCCATCGCGCCGACCACGGCAGTCGGCGCGTTCACCGACTGGTGGGTCCATTTGCTCGGGTCTCCTGCCAAGCAGTGGGAGCTCGTGCAGTACGGCGCCGAGCAATTCATCCGACTGTGGCGAGGTGCGACTCAACCCAACAGTGCCGTGCGACCGCTGCCACAGGACAAGCGCTTCGACGATCCCGCGTGGGGCTTGCCGCCCTACCACTGGATCGAGCAAGCCTTCTTGCTGCGCCAGCAATGGTGGGAACGCGCGACCACTGGCGTTCCGGGCGTGACTCGGCATCACGAACAGATGGTGAGTTTCGCGGCACGGCAGTGGCTCGACATGGTGGCACCGTCGAATTTCATTGCCACCAATCCGGTCGTGCAGCAGCGGACACTGAAGGAAGGCGGCATGAACTTGCTGCGTGGCCTGGTCCACGTCGCGCAAGATGCATGGCGCGAAGCGGCCGACCAGCCCCCGGCAGGCGCCGAGCGCTTCGAGGTGGGCCGCAACATCGCCATCACGCCCGGACGAGTCGTGCTGCGCAATCGCTTGATGGAACTGATCCAGTACGAACCGACGACACCCAAGGTGCGTGCCGAACCGGTACTTGTGGTGCCCGCCTGGATCATGAAGTACTACGTGCTCGACTTGTCGCCGCACAACTCGCTGGTCAAGCATCTCGTCGACAACGGATTCACGGTCTTCGCAATCTCATGGAAAAACCCCGATTCGGGCGATCGTGACCTCGGCATGGACGCGTACGACCGGCTCGGCGTGCGTGCGGCGCTGGAGGCCATCGGCAAGATCGTGCCAAGCGCGAAAGTCCACGCCGCCGGATACTGCCTCGGCGGCACGTTGCTGTCCATCGTTGCCGCCGCCCTGGGGCGAAGCGGCGACCATCCATTGAAAACCCTGACCCTGTTTGCTGCGCAGACAGACTTCGCCGATCCGGGCGAACTCGCGCTCTTCGTCGACGAGGGCCAAGTGGCTTTCCTCGAAAGCCTAATGTTTCGGCGAGGCTACCTCGACAAGCACCAGATGAAGAACACCTTTCAGCTGCTGCGTTCAAAGGACCTTGTCTGGTCTTACCGCCTCAGCAACCACCTGCTCGGCGAGCGCAAGCCTGCAAGCGACCTGATGGCCTGGAATGCCGACGGCACGCGCCTGCCCTATCGCATGCACATCGAGTACCTGCGCGGGCTCTTCCTGGAAAACGCGCTCGCACGGGGCGAATGGCTGGTCGACGGCGTGCCGGTAAACCTCGACGACATTCGCGTGCCGATTTTCAACGTCGGTGCAGTGCAGGACCACATCGCGCCATGGCGCTCGATTTTCAAGCTGAACGCCTCGACAGATGCGGATCAGACCTTCGTGCTCACGGCGGGAGGCCACAACGTGGGCATCGTCAATCCACCGGGATCTTCCCTGTCGAACTACAGGATCCGTCGCCGGCATTCGGGCGACCGCCTGCTCACTCCGGACGAGTGGCTCGCTTCGACACCCCGGGTCGATGGTTCCTGGTGGACAGCCTGGGTGCAGTGGCTTTCGAGTCATTCGACCCGCCAGGTCCCCCCGCCTCCCCTGGGTGCGCCAAAGGCTGGTCTGCCACCACTGGATGCGGCACCGGGGATCTACGTATATCAACGTTGATGGCGGGGGCGCGACGGGTCGATCCATCGAATGCGAGCACCCGCTGAACCTTGCCGCTGCGACCCTGCGTCATCACTGCGTGGCTGCGACAGTGGATGTGCACGCCGATTGCGCCCTGCCCCTCCAGGAATGCCGAGAGCACTGTTCGCGCACGATGCAGGGCAACGTCGGCGTCATGCCCGCACAGTCCTGTGCGAAGCAGCAAGTCGCAGGGGCTTTCTTGAACGACCTGGAAGTCGAAGAGGCCCGCGTCGTCTTCCAGCACAGTGCACAAGGCCAGTGGAAGCACGCTCACAGCCTGCCCGCCGGGCTGACAGAGCTTCAGTGTGTCGTCGCTACGCCCCTGCACATTGATCACGGGCAACGGCGAGCCGCAGGCGCATGCCGCAGGACGCAGCGTGACGCGATCGCCGAGGTCATAGCGGATCAGCGGCTGCACGTGGTTCGCGAGGTTGGTCAGCAAGCAGGTGGCACCGGTCTCGCCGGCTGGCACTGCGTTTCCGCGATCATCCACCGATTCGAGGATGGCCCAGTCGCTGTTGAGATGCATGCGTCCGCAATGGCACTCAGATGCCAGCGACAAGAATTCCGACGCACCGTAGCTGTTCGTCACCGGGCAACCGAACGCCCGATGGATGAAGTGGCGCATTGCGTTCGACAGGCTTTCGCCTCCGGTCCACACCTCGCGCGGTGCGTGCTTCAGGCGGCCGGCGACATGTTCCTCAGCGAGCAGCACCGCGGCACTCGGATAGGTGGCAATGATGGTGGGAGCCAGCGCCTGCAGTTCAGCCACGATCCGATCGGCGCGCTGCAGAAAGGAAACGCTGTGCAGACTGCGTGCCCGGGCTGGACTCAGGCGCCGCGCGCGCTCCACCGACACGGCACTTGCAAAGTGGCCACCTGTCGCGCCGACGAACACGATGCTTTCGCCCAGGCAAAACGGGTCGAGCAGTTGCATGGGGGACCGCAACATCGGTCGGCGAAGAGCCTCAAGCGCGTCATACACCGCCATCGATGTAGCGTCTTGCACGAAGATTCCGGGCTGACCACTGCTGCCCGAGCTTTCCCATACGACGTAGCGGCCAAGAAACGGCTCGGCGATGTGCGACCGATCGGCCACGAAACGGCGCAATGCGTCAAGCCGAACAACGGGATCGGTGACCCAGTCGTCGAATTGACCCATCAGATCGGCCTTGCGGGTGATCGGAAGGTCCTGCAGACGCCGGCCTGCCGGGTCGCCGATCAATCGACGGTACAGCCGTGACCCGCGTGTCGCCGACACCAGCAGGTTTGACAAACGCCGCTCGCGGCGCAGCCTCAACGACCGGTGACCGCTGTGCGAGGCCAAGGCGACGTCGGCGGCGACGGCTCCCGAAAGCCAGGGATCGAACGAAGGCAGCATTGGCTTATGGTGCACTCCAAAAAAACCATCGTGGGCTCTCAGATGCATCTACCTGTGACCATTCGGCTTACTGCCCTCCCCTGATGAAAGCTGCCAACTGCATCCATCGGGCGTGGCGATCACACGAGCGGGACGGGCCGCGACGGCAGCGGCACGACCGGAGGCGTCCTCCACATGGAATGACGTTCCTCGCTGCGGCGGGACCTCGGACCCAGCGCCGCGACGCCATGCTCATGGGGGAGCCCCTTCACCGGGCTGGGACGTCCGAGCAGGAAGCCCTGCAACTCATCGCAGCCATGTTGCTGCAATGCCGCCATTTGACTCGGCGTTTCCACGCCCCCTGCATTGACGCGGATGTCCAGCGAGTGCGCCAACGAGATGATCGAGCGCACGATCAGGTTGACCTTCGGGTCGCTGCCCAGGTTCTGGGTGAAGGCGCGGGCGATCTTGACTTTGTCGAAAGGGAAGCGCCACAGGTAGGCCAGACTTGAATAGCCCGAGCCGAAGTCATCCATCGCGATGCGAATGCCCATCGCCGACAGCGCATGCAGCGTGTCGAGGATCTGCTCGGTGTTTCGCATCATGAGCGACTCGGTGATTTCCAACTCCAGCCGATCCGCGGCCAAGCCGGAGGCTTTCAAGGCCCCAGCCACCACCACGACCAGATCGCCGTGACGAAACTGCGCCGCCGACAGGTTGACCGCCACGCTGAGCGTGGACGGCCAGCTTGCGGCATCGATGCACGCGCGCTGCAATACCCAACGCCCGAGCACATCGATCAGGCCGGCTTCTTCTGCCAGCGGGATGAACTCGGCCGTTCCCACATTGCCGCGGACGGGGTGCTGCCAGCGCAACAAAGCTTCGTATCCAGTGAGCGTTTTGCCGCCGTTCGCATACAGCGGCTGATAGGCCAACGAGATCTGGTCGCTGCCGATGGCGTCACGCAAATCGTGCGTCAACATGCGCCGTGCCTGAAACTGCTCGTCCATCGTCGCGTCGTAAAAGCTGAAGGGGCTCCGGCCCGCCGATTTGGCCCGGTAAAGCGCGAGGTCGGCCTTGCGCAACAGATCCTCATCCTCAGTAGCGTCCACACCGTGGATCGCGGCACCGACTTTGCCGGCGCAGTGCACGCGGCCGCCAGTCACGTCGTACGGCGTGGCCAGCGCGGTGACGATGCGTTCGGCCAGGGTGGACACATCGGTGGAACTCGACACGCCGGTCTGCAGGATGGCCAACTCACCACCGCCCAGGCGCGCCACATGGTCGCCATGGCGTACGGTCTGGCTCAGCCGGTGGGCGGTCTGGCGCAGCACTTCATCGGCCGCAGCATGGCCCATGGAGTCGGCCACGTCTTTGAAGTCGTCGAGATCGATGCGCAGCAGCGCAAACCCAGGCCCGCCTTCTTTTCGCCGCCACCCTGCGTGTTGCAAGGCCTCGTGAAAGCTGGTGCGGTTCAGTACGCCACTGAGCACATCATGGTGGGCGAGGTAGCTCATGTGGGCCTCGGCCCGGCGCTGCTGACGCTGGCGTCGCCATAGCTGGGCACCGGCAACCGCCATCAGCAACATCAACAACGCCGCCACGCTGCCGGCGACGCGCGCGAAGGCGAGGTCGGCACTGGCAGCACGCTCTACCTGGTCGACATATACCTCGACGACGCCAAGCACCCGACCGTCGCGCAATACTGGGACGTAAGCTTCGCTGTACACCGCTGGCAGATCGGGGCGATTCTGTCGTTTGAGCACGATGTAGCTCGCGCCCCTCAACACCGAAGGAGGCGCAGCATGCGTGGCGAGAGCGGGAGGGGGGGGCGGAAGCTTCAGGCCCTGCTTGCCGTCCAACTCGACTCGATCGAGATCATCGGACCCCAGGATCTGGACTCCCTGGCGGTCAAACAGTTTGAACCGGAACACCTGGGAGGCATGACGCAGGCGCTTCAGTTGCCCAAGCGCCTCAGCGCTCAATCCGCGGCGTTCGAACACCGCTTCGAGGTCAGGCACGGTGGCGCCAGCAAGTTGGGCCCAGTTCCGCGCCGATTGCTCTGTGTCGCGCTGCAACTGCTCTACCGCTGCGTCTCGCATCACCCAGGCGAGAAAGATCAGCGCCACGGTCAGCCCCGCTCCCCAAAGAGCAAAGCCGATCCAATCGCCACGTTTCAAATTCATCTGTTCGAGCTCCCTGCCGTCATGGCAGTGTTTCGCACCGAGTATCGGTGGGTGGAGCGTGCAAATTGCCAAGAGTCTTGTTGACAAGTGGTGACGTGCAACACGTTTTCTCCGTTCTTGAGGGCGCCGTACAGCGCCTGACCGGATTTCGCGTTGACGCAAGAGAACTCAGAGGCATAACTCAGAGGCTGAGAGTTTTTCGAGCGTGTCCGAGCAGCGCGTCAAAAGGCACCTGATCTTGGCGCAAAGCACAGCCATAGCCCGGGCATGGCGAGCATTTGCAACGACGAGCAGGGGTCTTTTGGCGTGATGAGCGGGCATGATCGAAATACTCTCAGCCTCTCAGCCTCTCAGCCTCTCAGCCTCTC
>Ga0136846_1239617_pt1 | contig 15738 bp, 10 predicted proteins | sample HopSoiMetagenom2_FD_96841 | JGI IMG/M metagenome (GOLD analysis project Ga0136846, IMG submission 96841) | Grasslands soil microbial communities from Hopland, California, USA - 2 Assembly 2016 (version 4) | ecosystem: Environmental > Terrestrial > Soil > Grasslands | place: USA: Hopland... | reverse complement strand
TTCAAGGGATCCAACGGCAACGACGCGGTGGCGCTGTCGGTGGAAGTCGACGCCGCCGGGTTCACGTTCAAGCCGCGGCCCGACGGCCTCTACAACAACGATCTCGAGGTGACGCTCTTCGCCGTCGACCACGAGAAGGGGAAGATCAAGGACGGATCGCGCGACGTGATCAGCGTCGCGCTGAAGCCGGGGGCGCAGTCGATGGCCTCGCCGTTCAGGGTGATCCGCCGCCTGCAGATTCCGCCGGGCAAGTACCAGCTCCGCGTCGGCGCGCGCGAATCGGGCGGCAAGCTCGGCACCGTCATCTACGATCTCGACGCGCCCGATTTCTCGAAAGGCACCGTGGCGGTGAGCGGCATCGCGCTGGCCTCGGCGACGAGCGGCCGCATTCCGACGGCGAGTCCCGACCCGAGCGTCCAGGAATTCAAGGACGTGCTGCCGTCGCCGCCAAGCGCCTCGCGCGAGTTCAGTCGCGGCGACACGCTGTCGGTATTCGCCGAGGTCTACGACAACGTCGGCAAGACGCCGCACCGCGTCGAGATCTCGAGCACCGTGCTGTCCGATGAAGGCAAGGTCGTGCACACGACCTCCGACGAGCGGAAGAGCGAGGAGTTGCAGGGCGCGTCGGGCGGCTACGGCTACACGACGAAGATTCCGCTCGCGGGCCTGGCGCCGGGACGCTACGTCCTGCGCATCTCCGCCAAATCGCTCCTCGGCAACAGCCAGGCGGTGACGCGCGAGGTCGAGTTCCGCGTTCGATGACGCCGCTGCTGACCATCGCGCAGGGGGACGCCAGCCGCATCTCGGAGCCGCGTCGGATGCTCGCCCGCAGCGAGGAGGAATGGCGGGCGCTCTGGGCGCTGCACGCCGGCCCCGAGGCGCCGTCGCCCGCGCTCGATTTCGCGCAGGTGATGGCGGCGGCGGCGTTCGCAGGCGAGAGGCCGTCGGCCGGCCACTCCATCCACATCAGCGCGGTGCCGGCGGCAAACGGCGACATTCGCCTGGTCGCGTCCGAACGCGCGCCGGGTCCCGGGATCGCCGCGGCCGCGATGATCACCTCCCCATTTCACATCGTCGCGGTGTCGCGGGATGCCGGCGAGGTGAGCTGGGACGATCCCGCCGCGCGTCCGATTCCCCCGGCATCGCCACCCAGGTCAGCGCCGATCGTCCAGTCCCGCGCGGCTGCCGGCGAAACCTTGACGACCGGAATGGATCCGCGGACGGCCTCGGCGCTGGCCTATCTCGCGGGCCCGTTCTCCGGCGCGCTGATCCTGTTCGCGGAATCGAGGCACCCCGGCGTGCGCTTCCACGCGTGGCAGTCGATCCTCGCGCTCGGCGGCCTCGGGCTGGCGTTGATCGTCCTCTACGTCCTCGCCTCGATCGCGCTGTTCGTCTCGGCTGGCGCCGTCTCGGCCATCTTCTACGGCTCGTACGTCATCTGGGCCGTGGTCGCGGTGGTGTGGGTGCTCTGCCTGTGGAAAGCGCTGTCGGGCGAGCGCTGGAAGCTGCCGCTCGCGGGTCAGTACGCCGAGCGGCTCGCGAATCGCCACTCCTGAAGCGCACGCCAGACGCGCGAACGCCGAAATCGCGAACGCCGAGCTCCCCGCGCTACCAGCCGCGCTGCGCGCGCAGCGCTGTCACGTGCGCCGTGTGATGTTTCCCGTGCCACGCGTACAACTGCAGCAGGAAATCCAGCGTCAGTCCGCCCATGTCGGGATGGACCAGCGGCCGCGCGAAATCCTCGTCCCCCATGACGTCGAGCAATCCGACCCATCGCTCGTGCAGCGCATCGAGCAGCGCGAGCGAGGCGCCGATCGGCACCTGCGCGACGTCGCCAAGACTGACCCACGCGTGCTCGTTGTACGGCTTGATGGTCGGATTGTCTTCGGTGAGCGCCAGCTTGAAGCGGGTGAACGCGTTCATGTGGCTTTCGGGGACGTGGTGCACCACTTGCCGGATCGTCCAGCCCTCGTCGCGATACGGCGTGTTCAGCTGCGTCTCGTTCAGTCCCTGGACGGCTGCGCGCAGCTCGGCGGGCGCGGTGCGGATCGCGGCGATCGCGGCGCGGCGCGTATCCCTGGTCACGTGGGGATCGAACTGGAACGTGCCGGTGGGGAAGCGGGGATCGGGACTCAGCGGGGTCATGCGCGCATCTTACTGCCCGCACGACCCCCTGAGAGGGCCAACACCAGGTTGGCCGTGGCCTTACTTCTTGGCGTCGTCGAACTTCTTGACGGCCTTGGCGTCGACCTTGCCGTTGGCGTGCGAGAACATGGTGCGGTTGTTCAGCACGTCGGGTTTCATCGGCGATCGCAGCTCGACGTCGACGATCTCTCCCGGCGCGATCGGCGCGCGGACGCGGGCGGTGTCGCCGGTCACCTGCGCCCCGGCCTTCGAATACCAGTACTGGTCGACGCGCAGGCCGGCGATCGGCGCGTTCGAGACGTTCCGGACGCGCATCTTCTGGACGATTTCGCCGGAGACCTGCTTCGACTGATCGGCGATGACTTCGATGTAGGCGGTGCCCTTCACGGGCGTGGCCATGCGGGCCTTGGCGACGGCGGGAGCGGGCGCGGCCTGCGGGGTCGCGGGCGTGGCCTTTGCCGCCTGGGCGAACGCGGCCGGGGCAGCCGCGAGGCCGATGATGACGACCAAAATATACGCGACGCGCTTCATGGTGACCTCCCTGGGGTTGAGCGCGCCGAGTATAACGCCGTTACATCTCGCCGTTCCAGTCCTCCGGTTCGGGGTTGGTCGAGCGGAACACTTCGAGGTGCCACTTGCCCCCGCCCCACGGCTCGATGACCTCCGCGGCGACCACGTCGACGAGGATCTCGGCGAACGTCCGCCCCTCCGGGTCTCCCTCGAGATGATAGGCGGGTTCGTCCCAGGCGAAACTCGGGTAGAGCATCATCGTCAGGAACAGATCGTAGCCGTCGTCGACGACGATCAATTGGCCGCAGGGGCGCTTCAGCGTCGAGTGGTAGATGAGGTACTTCTCGGCGCTGTGGGCGCGGATGTAGCGCTTCAGCGCGAACTCGCGCGCGACGATTTCCTCGACCGCGATCTTCTTGTCCCAGCAATCGCGGCAGTACTTCTCTTCGCCGCGCGGCTCGGAGACGTCCTTCGCGTTGCAGAGCGCGCAGCGCGCTTGCGCGACGGATTTACGGGGCATTGATTGATTGTAACTCGTATTCGGGCGCTTACCGGCCGACGCCGGCGCGGTGCCGCAGCGCCGGGGCGTACATCAACTCGACGTAGTCCTTCACCATCCGCCGCGCGCTGAAGCGCGGCGCCACCGTCACGATCGCCTGGCGGACCACCGACAGCCACCGCCGCGGGATGCCCTTGTCGCGATCGAAGAACGCCGGCACGATCTCGGACTCGAGCAGCTCGTAGATGCGCGCCGCGTCGGCCGCGTCCTGCGCGTCGGCATCCGCCTGGTCGCCGGCGTCGATCACCCAGCCGTTCTCCCTGGTGTAGCCCTCCGCCCACCAGCCGTCGCCGATCGAGAAGTGCGGCACGCCGTTGATCGAGGCTTTCATGCCGCTGGTGCCGCTCGCCTCGAGCGGCTTGCGCGGGTTGTTCAACCAGATATCGCAGCCCTGGACCAGGAAGTGCGCGACGTGCAGGTCGTAGTCGTCGACGAACGCGATGCGCCCGCCGAACTGCGGATCGATGGCGCGGCGGTAGACCTGCTGCAGGTGATGTTTGCCGGTCTCGTCGGCGGGATGCGCCTTGCCGGCGAAGACGATCTGCACCGGCCGCCGCGACGCGTTCAGGATCTTCTGCAGGCGCTCGGGGTCGTGGAAGATCAGCTCGGGCCGCTTGTAGCCGGTGAACCGCCGCGCGAAGCCGATGGTGAGCGCGTTGGGATCGAGCAGCGTGCCGGCGGCGACGACGCGCGCGGTGCTGGCCTGTTCGTCGCGCCAGCGGTGGCGGGCGCGCTCGCGGATGAACGCGAACAGGTAGTCGCGCAGCAGGCCGCGCGCCTGCCATAGCGCCTCGTCGGGGATGTCGGACACCCCTCTCCACACCTCAGGTTCGTCGTGGCGGTCGCGCCAGTCGCCCGGCAGGTAGTCGTCGAACAGCCGCGCCATCTCGTTCGAGAGCCACGCCGGCATGTGGATGCCGTTGGTGATCGAGCGCACCGGCCGCTCGTCTTCCGGCACACCGGGCCACATCGGCGCCCACATCTCACGCGTCACCACGCCGTGCAGCTTGCTCACCGCGTTGACGCCCTTGGCGGTGCGCAGCGCCAGCGCCGTCATGTTGAACTGCGGCCCGTTGCCGTTGTCGTAGGCGCCGAGCTGCATGAAGCGATCGCGGTACTCGCCGAGCGTGCCCCAGCAGCCGGCAAGGTGCGTCTCGACCAGGTTGAACGGGAACGCGTCGTGCCCCGCGGGGACGGGGGTGTGCGTCGTGAACACCGTCGACTCGCGGACTTCCTCCAGCGCCGCGTCGAAGCTGGCGCCGATCTCGATCAGGTCGCGGATCCGCTGCAGCACGACGAACGCCGCGTGCCCTTCGTTGAGGTGCCAGACCGCCGGTTCCGATCCCAGCGCCTTCAAGGCGCGCACGCCGCCGATGCCGAGCACGATCTCCTGCTGGACGCGCGTCTCGCGATCGCCGCCGTAGAGGCGCGCGGTCAACTCGCGGTCCCACGGCGCGTTCTCCTCCAGGTCGGTGTCGAGCAGGTACAGCTTCACGCGGCCGAGCCGCACGCGCCAGACCTTGACCAGCACGCTGCGGTTGCCCAGCGGCACCGGGACGATGCAGGGGTTGCCGTCGGCGGTGATGGCGGGCTCGATCGGCGCGTCGTTCCAGTTCAGGCGCTCATACGATTCCTTCTGCCAGCCTTCGGGGGAGACGCTCTGGTGGAAGTAGCCCTGCGGATACATGAAGCCGACGCCGATCAGCGGCAGCCCGAGATCGCTCGCTTCCTTGCAGTGGTCGCCGGCGAGCACGCCGAGGCCGCCGGCGTAGATCGGCAGCGACTGGTGCAGCGCGAACTCGGCCGAGAAATAGGCGATCGGCCCGGGGTTGTCGCTGAAGCGGTGCTGCCACCAGGTGTCGCGTGCGGTGCGGGCGCCGTCGAGCGCGTCCATTGCCGCGTCGTAGACGGCGAGGAAGTTCTCGTCCTGCGCCGCCTGGTCGAGCAGTTCCGTCGAGACCTGGCGCAGCATCAGCACCGGGTTGTGCGCGGTCTGCCGCCACAGCAGGTAGTCGAGCCGCCGGAACACCTCGCGCGCCTGCGGGTTCCACGTCCACCAGAGATCGGTTGCGAGTTCGGGGAGGCGCTTGATGCGTTCGGGAACGTTGGTCATGAGACTTCAGGCCCTCGGCAGGCACCGACGAGTTGAGCAAACTTGGCGAGGTCGACGTTGCCGCCCGACACCACCGCGACGACTTTCTTGTGGCCGCGCGCCGCCATGGCGGGGGCGATCGCCGCGGCCACGGCGCAGGCGCCGGCCCCTTCCGCGATGACGCGCGCCCGCTCGGCGACCAGCCGCATCGCCCGCGCGGCGTCGTCGAGCGGCACCACGATCGAGTCGTCCACGTACTCGCGCAGCAGCGGCCACATCGTCTCGAGCACCGACTTGCCGCCGGCGCCGTCGACGAACGACGGCTGCCATTCCTCGAACCGGCTGGCGCGGCCGTTCTGCATCGACCGCTTGAGCGGCGCCGCGGTTTCCGGCTCGGAGGCGTAGACCTTGGCGCCGGGACGCAGCGCGCGCATCGCCACGCCGATGCCCGACAGCAGGCCGCCGCCGCCAACCGAGGCCACCACTGCGTCGACGTCGGGCAGGTCCTCGACGATCTCGAGGCCGGCGGTGCCATTGCCGCTGATGAAGTCGTCGTCGTCGAACGGATGCACGAAGTGCCCGGTCATGCGCGGCGATCCGTGCGATTCGACGGTGCGCCAGCACTCGTCGTACGAGGCCGTGACGATCTCGGCGCCGAGCCGGTTGATCGCATCGAGCTTCGCCGCCGGCGCGGTGTCCATCACCATCACGCTGCAGCGCACGCCGGCCTTGCGCGCGGCTAAGGCGACGCCCTGCGCCGCGTTGCCGGCGCTGACCGTCCACACGCCGCCGGCCGTCTGCTCGGCCGCGAGGCGCCGCACCGCGTTGTAGGCGCCGCGGATCTTGAACGAGCCGATCGGCTGGAGCATCTCCAGCTTCAGGAAGACTTCAGGGCCATCGGGCGCCACGACGCCGAGCGGTACGAGCGGCGTGCGCACCGCTGCCTCGTACACGGACCGCGCGGCGTCGCGGATCGTGTCAATTGAGATATGTCGCTGCATCTGGAAATCTGATTGAGTACAGAAGATCGTAGTCTACAATCTCCCAGCCCGTCAGCAAACCTGAGCCGTAGGAGGGCCCATGAGCGACAAGATCTCCCGCCGCGAGTTCGTCGTCACCACGACGGCCGGCGTGGCCGCCGCCGCGGGCCCCGCGTTCGGCCAGGAGTCGGCCGGAGAGGATTCGAAGACCGCGACCCACGGCACCATGAAGCAGAGCAGCGCGAAGCCCGTCGTCGTGGCCTCCGCGAATGGCCACAAGTTCAAGAACGGCGGCACCGTGACCGCGGTCGAGAAGGCGTTCGCGATGATGACGTCGGGCGCCGATGTGCTCGAGTCACTGATCGCCGGCGTCAACATTGTCGAGCTCGATCCCGAGGAAACCAGCGTCGGCTACGGCGGCCTGCCGAATGCCGACGGCGTGGTGCAGCTCGACTCGTGCTGCATGCACGGGCCGCTGCGGCGGGCCGGGGGGGTCGCGGCAATCGAAGGTGTGCGCACGCCATCGCTGGTCGCCTACAAGGTGATGCAGGAAACCGACTATCACCTGATGGCGGGCAAGGGGGCGCAGGAGTTCGCGCGCGCCTTCGGCTTCAGGATCGAGGACGATCTGAACACCGAGCGCTCGCGCAAGACCTGGCTGGAGTGGAAGCGCCGCAGCGATCCGGCGAGCTTTCTCGATCCGATCAAGCGCGAGGCGGCGCTGCGCCAGCTCGAGCTGGACATGATCGCCGAGGGGTGGATCGATCCGAATCACTTCTACGGCACGATCAACTGCAACGGCGTCAACGCGCGCGGCGACGTGTGCGGCGTCACCACCACCAGCGGCCGCGCCTGGAAGCTCTCCGGACGCGTCGGCGACTCGCCGATCCTGGGCGCCGGGCTCTTCGTCGACAACGAAGTCGGCGCGGCGGGGTCCACCGGCCGCGGCGAGGCCAATCTCTACAACCTGACGTCCTATCTGATCGTCGAGCACATGCGCCGCGGCTTATCGCCGAAGGACGCCGGCATCGAAGCGCTGAAGCGGGTCAAGGCGAACACGATCGAGAAGCGGCTGCGCCGCTCGAACGGCGATCCGAACTTCGACATCAAGTTCTACATCATGAACAACCGGGGGGAGCACGCCGGCGTGACCATGTATGGGGGGGACGACGCGGTCTATGCAGTGTGTGACGAGAAGGGCGCGAGGCTGGTGCCGATGGAGCCGTTCCTCACCGGGAGAGCGACCGACTGAGCCACGTGAGCTGGGCCGGTCCGGTGCCGGCCTGCGAGCGTCCCTGGATCGCTTACGATAACCGGCGAGACAGCCGGCGATGCTTGCCGATTTTCGCTACAGTCTCCGCACGCTGAGGAAGCGGCCATCATTCACCGCCGCTACCATCCTCGTACTGGCGCTCGCGGTCGGCGTCAACACGGCCGTGTTCAGCCTGATCGACGCGCTGCTGCTGCAACCACTGCCGGTGCCCGATTCCCGCGGCCTCGCGTTCATCTATCACAGCGACGATCGCCGCGGCTTGATCCCGCACGACGCGTACCAGCAGCTCGGACGGAAGGTTGACGTCTTCTCCGCCATCGCCGCACGCAGCGGCGACTCGGCACGGCTCCGCGCCGCCAGCGATCCAGTGCCGCTGCAGGGCGAGGCGGTGACTTCGAACTACTTCGACGTACTGGGCGTGAAAGCGAGAGTCGGCCGCACGTTCGACGCGGCCGAAGTGTCGCTTGCCGCCGGTCCCGTCGCGATCATCAGCGAGGGCCTCTGGAAATCGCAGTTCGCCGGCGATCCCGCGGTCGTCGGCCGCATCCTGCGCATCGACGCCGGCGCCAGCGTGACGGGACGGTATGGCGCCACGCACGACTACACGATCGTCGGCGTCATGCCCGCATCGTTCAGCGGGACCGGCAATCCGTGGCAGCCGGCGCAGTACTGGGTACTGCTGGCGCAGCGAGTCGAGGATTACCGCGCCGACAGAGACCGGCGCGGCTATCCGCAGGGGCCCGCCAATGCGCTTCTCGAGTGGCCGGTCACTCCGATCGGACGGTTGAGACCCGGCGTCAGCTTCGAGCGCGCCGCTGCCGCGGTGGACGCCGCGGCGCACGACATCCTGGCGGCTTCCACCGATCGCGCGCGGACGGAAGATACCTTCGTTCTCGTCAGCTCGCCGCGCATGCGGCTGCCGTTTGCCGGCACTTACTTCATGAATGTGCCGCGGATCCTGGCAACGCTCGCCGCCGTCGGCACGATCCTGCTGATCATCGCCGGCGCGAACCTCTCGGGCATGCTCCTGGCACGGGGGATGTCGCGGCGAGGCGAGATCGCCGTCCGCCTGAGCCTCGGCATCCCGCGGCGCCGCCTGGTACGTCAGCTGCTTATCGAGAGCCTGATCCTCGCGATCGCCGCTGACGCCGTGGCGCTCGTGCTCGCTCGTGTGCTGCTGGCCGCCGCCCTCCACGGACTGCCCGCGCAGATCCCCGGCGGCAGCGGCACGGCGCTGCTGATCGACGTGCCACTGAACGCGCATGCGGCCGCGTTCGCCTTCGGCACCGGACTGCTGACCGCGATGTCTGTCGGCCTGGCGCCGGCGCTGCAGGCGATGCGCATCGATCTGCTCGCGGCGCTGTCTGGCGGCGCAGCCGTGGGTGGCGGCGCCCGTTCGCGGCTGCGGCGGCTTGTGCTCGTGCCGCAGATTGCGCTGTCGCTGGTGCTGCTTCTCGTCACCGGCGTATTCGTGCGCGCGCTGCTCCGCGTCGAACTGACGACGCCCGGCTACGACGCGCAGCGGGTGCTCGCTCTCAGCGCGCAGTTTCCCGACCGACGGATCGACACCAGCGAGGCCGCTACGAAGGAGGGGGCCGCGATGCGCGAGGTGCAGGCGCGCATCCTGGACCGCCTGTCGCGGCTGCCGGGGGCGATCGCCGCCGCGCTGACGGATGTTTCATTCGACGCGGTACCGCTCCCGATCTCGAGCACGACGATCATCGCGCGATCCGACTATGAGACGACGAGGCAGTACCGCGGCGTCACGTCCGGCCTTGCCTCTGCCGACTACTTCCGGACGCTGGGGATCGCGCTGCTGCGCGGACGTACCTTCGACGCTCGCGAACGCGACGGCACCGCCCACAGCGCGATCGTCACCCAGCGCCTGGCCGAGGAGCTGTGGCCGAGCGCCGATCCCATCGGGCAGCAGATCGCCATGCACTCGCCTGAGAGCCGCTATCCCATCCGGTGGCTCGACGTCGTCGGCGTCGTGGCCTCGGTGACAAGGCCGCTGGACGAGTACCCGCGTCCGGTGTATTACGTCCCTGTCGAATCGAAGCCCTTGGTAGCCACGACGTTCCTGATCAAGGGAAGCGGGAATCCCGCCGAACTCGCCGCCGCGGCGAAGCAGGCGATTGCCTCCGTCGACTCGTCGATCATCGTCGCCGAGGCCCGTCCGCTCGAGGAGACACTCAGCGCCGTCCGCTATCCTCGTCGTTTCACGGCTGGCATCGTCGGCGCCTCCGGCACGGCGTCGCTCCTCCTGGCCGCGATTGGCGTGTTCGCCCTGATGTCGTACGCGGTTGCCCAGCGAATCGGCGAGATCGGCGTGCGCATGGTGCTCGGTGCCGCGCGCCGCGACATCGTCCGGCTGATCCTGAGGGACGGCGCCGCGATCGCGCTCGCCGGCATTGTCATCGGCTTCGCGCTTGCCTTCGCCGCCATCCGCTACGTCTCGCACGCCATCGTCCCGCTTCCCGACCTCGACGCTGCGACGTTCTTGACGGTGCCGCTGGTGCTCGCCGGCGTCGTCCTGCTCGCCTGCTACCTTCCGGCGCGGCGTGCGGCACGAGTCGATCCGCTCGTCGTCCTGCGGAAGGTCTGACGCCGATGGTGATCGCGCGGACTCTCAGTGCGCGGCTGGCGGGAACGCTCGCGGCGCTCGTCCTGGTCTGGCCGCCCAGCGCGTCCGCCGACTCGCTCTCCCTCAAGGAAGTCATGCGCCGCGTCGGCAGTTATGTGGACGCCTACGGCGCGCGCGCCTCCATTGTCGTCGGCACCGAGCGCTACCACCAGGTGTCGCACGGCAACGCGGGCGGGCAGCACGGCGAACGCGACCTCGTCGCAGACCTCGGCATCGTCAAGGTCGACTCGCAGAAGATCTGGCTCGGCTTCCGCGACGTCATCGAGGTGGACGGCCGGCGTGTGAGCGATCGCGACGATCGGCTCGCCGACGTGCTCGTGGCATCGGCGGGACGGTTCGACGAGGCGCTGCGGATCTCCAACGAGAGCGCGCGGTTCAACATCGGCGCCGTCGAGCGCAACTTCAACGTGCCGACGACGGCGCTCTTTTATTTCAAGTCCGAGAATCACCGCCGGTTCAAGTTCTCCGCCAGGTCCATCGCCGCCGACGGCTCCTGGGAGATTGCGTATCGTGAGACCGAGCGGCCGACCCTGATCCGCACACCGGAGGGGCAGTCCATCCCCTCGCAGGGCACGATCCACGTCAACCCGGACGACGGCACCATCGTGCGCACCGTCCTGGACCTGCAGCTGCCGGGCAGGGGGCCCAGCCGCGGCCAGCACGGCACCGGAAACGTTGACGTCACGTTCATGCGCGTCGAGGCGCTCGACATGTGGCTGCCCGAATCGATGGCCGAGACATTCGAGAGCCGTGACGGCCAGGGCGAATGGGAGCGCGTCGAAGGACATGCCACTTATACGAACTACCGGAAGTTCCAGACGATGGGCCGGATCAAATAAATGAGGTGAGAAGTGCTTAGGGGACTCGGCGTCGTCACGGCGATCGCGGCCCTGGCGCTGGCACAGAGGCCGGCACCGCCGATGCGCAACGGCGTTGTCGCCGGCCAGGTCGTCGATGCGGCGACCGGCAGGGCGCTGAACGGCGTCGTGGTGTCGCTCAGGCCGCAGCCGCAGCGTATCGTGACGGCGGCGAATGGGCGATTCGCGTTTACCGATCTCCCGGCCGGATCGTACACGGTCGTCGCGACGAGGAGAGGCTACGTCGAAGGGGCGTCGGGCCGTCGCCGTCCAGGCGGCACAACCCAGCCGGTCACCCTGAGCCCCGAGGAACGTTCCGCCGATATCCCGGTGCCGATGTGGAAGACCGCGGTCATCACCGGAGCCGTCACCGACGAAACCGGCGATCCGATTGTCGGCGCGCAGCTTCGGGCGCTGGCGCGCAGCACCGTCGCCGGACAGTCGCGTTTCACCGCCACCGGCGCGCCGGTGTTTACCGACGATCGCGGCGTCTACCGGTTCAGCGACCTGGCGCCCGGCGAGTATCTCGTCGCCACGATCGCGCCGCGTCCCGCGATGACGCGGTCGGTGTATCGAACCATCGCCACGGAACCGCGCGGCGGCAACGTGCGCTCGGCCGCGATCCCGGATCCCGCGAAAGCGCTGCAGATTGGCAGTGTTCTCTACGGCCTCGGGCGCGGTGCGGTCACGCCGCCGCCGCCGCGCGCGGACCGCGTGCGCATGTACCCGCCGACGTTTTATCCCTCGTCGCCAACTCCTGCAGACGCGGCAACCGTCGTCGCGCGGTCCGGAGCCGAGCGGGCGGGCGTGGACATCAAGCTGGAGCCGGCGAACACCGTGCGCGTCGCCGGCACGCTGATCGGGCCGCTCGGCGCCGCGGCGACGACGACCGTGCAGCTCGTGCCTGCCGGATTCGAGATGCTCGCGGTTGACGACGCGGCACTGTCGTCGGTGACCGACGACGTCGGGCGGTTCGTCTTTCCCGCGGTGCCCGAGGGGGACTACACGCTGCGCGCGTCGGCGCGCGTCGGCGACGCCGGGTCGCCATCGACGCAGTTTGCCGCGACGGCGATCTCGGCCTCGGCTGAATCGGTCGAGGTAGTCGCGCTGCTGCAGCCGGGGGTCACGGTCACCGGGCGCTTCGATTTCATCGGCAGGGACCGCAAATTCGCCAATCGCGGCGGTTCCCCCGTGGTGCTCGAGCCCGCGGACGGGGACCCCGTCCCGATTCCGTCGATGCGCTCCATCAGCACCGACACGACGTTCACCGTGAGCGGCGTCCCGCCGGGCCGCTACCTGGTCAAGCCGACCGCGTCGCCGGCCGGGTGGATGTTCCGGTCGGCAAGCTTCGGCGGCATCGACGTGTCGGATACGCCAATCGACGTGACGCAGGACACCGCCGGCATCACCATCACCTTCATCGATCGCTGGAGCGGGCTGTCGGGAGTGGCACGCGCGGCGGACGGTCTTGGCGATCCCTTCGCGACGGTCCTGCTCTTTCCGGCGACGGCCGCCGGCTGGAAGGACTACGGCGCCAGTCCACGCCGCCTGCGCAGCGCGCGAACCAGCGCGCGGGGCGAGTTCGGCATCGCCTCGGTGCCGCCGGGTGACTACTACGTCGTCGCGATCCCCGAATCCCAGAGCCGCGACTGGATGCAGCCGGCAAGGCTCAACGCCCTCGCCTCGCTCGGCACGCACGTGACGATCCTCGAGGGCGAGCACCGCAGCGTCGATCTGCAGACGCGCGACCTTCGCCAATGAGCGCTGCCGTGCTGCTCGCATTGTCGCTCGCGCTGCAGGCGCAGCCGCCGCGCGACGCGCGAGCGTCAGCCTCCGGCACGGCGTCGATTCACGGGCGCGTGGTGTCGGACGAGCTGCGCCCCCGGCCGCTGCGGCGTGCGCGCGTGACGCTCAGCCGCGGGCCGGTCGATCTCGCCGAGAGCGCCATCACCGAAGATGACGGCACGTTCACGTTCTCGAGCGTGCCCGCCGGCCGCTACACGCTGGCCGTGGCGAAGGAAGGCTTCGTTGCGATGGCCTACGGCGCACGGCGGCCGTCGCGCCCCGGGACGCCGCTGGTGCTGCACGAGCACGAGGTGAAAGATCTGACCGTGCGCCTGCCGCCGGGAGGTGTCATCACCGGCGTGATTCTCGATGGCGCCGGACAGGCCGCGCCGGGTTTGACGGTCACCGCGCTCGCATCGACTTTCCACGGGCAGACCGGTGAGCGCCGCCTGGTACCGGCAGGGCAGGCCTCGACATCCGACGACCGCGGCGAGTACCGGATCTACGGCCTCGCGGCGGGAGAATACGTCGTCGCGGCGCAGCCGTTCACGGACGGCGCGGGCTTTGGGCCGCCGGTATTCGAACTCCGCATTTCGAATCCGCGTGGGCGTGCCGTCGCACCAGTCCTCGTCTATTTTCCGTCCACGACCGACGCCGGGCGCGCGCAGCCGATCGCGGTCAACAGTGGCGAAGAGCGCGACGGCATCGACATTCGCGTCGAAAACGTGCCGCTGGCCACGATCAGCGGCGTCGCGGCCGCGCCACCGCGATCGGGTACGACCAACGTCACGCTGACGCGCCGCGGAGACAGCAGCGTGGAGTTCGTCCGCGTCGCGCGCGCGGACCAGGGCGGACAATTCACGTTCGGGGCGGTGCCGCCGGGAGACTACACCGTCTTCGCGCATGCCGGATCCAGCGCCTGGGGCAGCACCGACGTCACCGTCGATGGCGACGACATCCCGAACCTCGGAATCGTGATGGGGCCGATGTTGACGATTTCCGGCAGGCTCGCGTTCGAGGGGGCGAGCGCGCCGGCATTTTCTGCGCGGCCTTCGGTTCCGGTGCCGATTCGTCCTCCCTTCGGACGGATGACGGCGCCGGCGCCCGAGCTGCGCGTCGATGCCGAGGGGGTTTTCACGATCTCGGGCCTGACGGCCGGAACGTATGGGCCGTTCTCGCAGGGGCTGCGCACGCCGATCGCCGGCTGGTGGCTCGAGTCCGCGGTGGTTGACGGGCGCGATCTGCTGGACGGCCCTCTCGAGGTTCGCACGTCGATCCGCGATCTCGCCGTCACGCTGGCGCCACGCGCGTCGCAGCTCGTCGGCACCGTTCGCGATCCCGAGGCCGGGACGAGCCCGGGCGGCTTCGTGGTGGCGTTCAGCACCGACCACCGCTCATGGTTTTTCAATTCGCGCCGCACCGTGGGCGTCCGCCCTGACGAGGGGGGCCGCTTCTCGATCCTCAATCTGCCGCCGGGGGAGTACTTCGTGACTGCCGTCGCCGATCTCTCGGACGGCGAGTGGTACGACCCTTCAGTGCTGGAGCAGCTGGTTCCGGGAAGTGTGCGCGTCTCGATCGCCGGCACCGAGAAGATCACCTGCGACCTGACGATCCGCTAGCGCGGCGAGCAAGGCTCCAGCCCAAAGCCTGATAAGATCCCGCGCACTTTCAAGGAGTCACCGGCATGAGGAAGTTCCTGGTGGGCGCCGCGCTGCTGTTCGCGGTCGTATCGCTGCCCGCGCAGCAGATGGTCACCGAGACCCGCGATCCGGCGCAGCAGCAGGACGCCGATTTCGAGAAGTCGGTGAAGGCGTGGACGACCCAGCCGTACTTCATCAGCCCGCTCGTGGATCATCTGCCCGTCGTCAAGGGCATCCCTTCACCGAAGGAGATCCTCGGTTACCACATCGGCGCGCCGTACAAGCTCACGTACTACGCCGACATCCTGAAGTATTACCGCGCGCTGGCCGCGGCCACGCCGCGCGTGAGGGTGGAGACGATCGGCAAGTCCGACGAAGGGCGCGAGCTCGTCGTCGTGTGGGTCTCGTCCGACGACAACATGCGGAACCTGCAGAAGAACCGCGACAACCTGGCGAAGATCGCGGATCCGCGTGGCGTCTCCCCAGAGCAGATCAAGCAGCTCATCGCGACGACCAAGCCGCATTACCACTTCATGGGCGGGCTGCACAGCGGCGAGACCGGGCCGTCAGAGATGCTGATGGAGCTGTGCTACCGGATTGCGACCGAGACGTCGCCGCTGATCAAGCAGATCCGCGACAACGTGATCGTCTCGATCACGCCGGTGGCGGATCCCGACGGGCGCGATCGCAACGTCGACTGGTTCTACAAGGGCCTCGACGAGCAGGCGGCGGCGCAGGGCGCGCCTGGCGGAGGTGCGGGTGCGGCTGCAGGTGCGGGCGCTGGGCGTGGCGGCGGTGGCGGCGCACTGCCGTACTGGGGCAAGTACGTCTTCCACGACAACAACCGCGACATCAACCTCTCGCAGATCGCGATGCGCGCGCTGGTGGACTGGTACTTCACCGCACATCCGCCGATCATGCACGACCTGCACGAGGCGCAGCCGCTGATGTACACCTACAGCGGCGGTCCTCACCAGAACCCGAACCTCGATCCGATTCTCTTCGCAGAGCTGCCGTTCTTCTCGAACTTCGAGCTGGAGCAGATGACGAAGTGGGGCATGCCGGGCGTCTACACGCACGCGTTCATGGACGGATGGTCGCCCGGCTATCTCGGCTCGGTGGCCTATAACCACAACGGCATGATGCGGATGTACGAGACGCAGTCGGGCCGCGAGAACGGGCCGGTCCCTGGTGCTGCCGGCGGCCGCGGTACGGCCCCTGGGCAGGCCCCCGCGGCGGCAGCGGCTGCGGGA
>Ga0136846_1240074_pt1 | contig 15739 bp, 12 predicted proteins | sample HopSoiMetagenom2_FD_96841 | JGI IMG/M metagenome (GOLD analysis project Ga0136846, IMG submission 96841) | Grasslands soil microbial communities from Hopland, California, USA - 2 Assembly 2016 (version 4) | ecosystem: Environmental > Terrestrial > Soil > Grasslands | place: USA: Hopland... | reverse complement strand
CGCCAGCCTGATCAACCACTTATAAGGGCCGATAATCGGCCGATAATCCCAGTCGAGTGCGATCGTCACGGGACTGATTGATGGGTTGAGCCGCCAAATCACCTGATCGCCAGCTCGACGATGTACGCTAGCATTAAGGGTTCCCCTCCTTATGCAATCTGCTGTTCTGCGGGCCCTCGAGTTCGATCGCATCGTCGAGATGGTCCGCGGCTTCGCGATGACGCCGATGGGCGACGAGCGGCTCGCGCGCCTCGCCCCGTCGAGCGACCCTCAGCAGGTGGCCCGGTTGCTTGCAGCCACGACCGAAACCACACGATACCTCGCCGCGAACAACCTGTTTCCGCTGCGCGCGTCGGCAGAGTTGCCACAAACCCTGGCGGCGCTGGCAGTGGAAGGTCGCGCCCTCGAAGCCTCACGGCTGCTCTCATTGGCCACGTTCCTGGATTCGGTAGACGAATCGAAGCAGGCAATCCGGCGCGCTCCCGGCGCTTTTCCACATCTCGAGGCAGCAACCGGCGCCGCTGCGTCGTTCGGTTCTGAAACCGCCCAGGTCCGCGACAAGATCGATCCGTCCGGCGACGTAGTCGACGACGCGAGCCCCGAGCTCAAACATGTGCGGGAGCGCCTGAGAAAACAACGCTCACGCCTGCGAGGGACGCTGGAGTCCTATCTCCGCGGCAAGGACACCGCCAAGTACCTGCAGGATCTGGTCGTCACCGAGCGGAACGGTCGCTACGTACTCGTCGTGAAAGCCGAGCATCGCTCGTCCATCCCTGGCATCGTTCACGGTGCGTCGACGAGCGGCGCGAGCCTCTTCCTCGAGCCTCTCAGCACGGTCGAAATCAACAACGACATCGTGGGGCTCCTGGAGCAGGAAGCCGAACAGGTCCATCGGATTCTGCTCGCGCTGAGCGAGGCGTTTCGCGCGCGCACGTCCGAACTGGCGCGCACCATCGACGCCGCCACGGAGCTCGACGTGCTGCAGGGGCGCGCACGATTTTCGGATTCGATCGATGGCATCGAACCTGACCTCTCCGACGGCGCGTTCGAGCTCCAGGCGGCCCGGCATCCGCTGGTCAAGGGCGCAGTGCCCGTCACAATCAAGATCATTCCGCCCGCCAGCTGCCTGCTGATCACCGGGCCGAATACGGGCGGCAAGACGGTCGCGCTCAAGACCGCCGGGCTGCTCACGTTGATGGCGCAGTCCGGCCTGCAGATTCCCGCGGCGCATGGATCGCGGCTCCCGGTGTTCCGGACGGTATTCGCCGATATCGGCGACGAACAATCGATCGATGCGAGCCTGAGCACGTTCTCCGCACACATCACGAACATGGCCGGGATGGATCGCGAACTCCAGACGCCGGCCCTCGTGCTGCTCGATGAAATAGGTTCGGGCACCGATCCGATCGAAGGCGGTGCGCTCGGGGTGGCCATCGTCGATCACTTGCGAAGGCGCGGCGCGACGCTCATCGCCACGAGCCACTACGACGCGCTGAAGACGTACGCGTCGACGACGGACGGGGTCACGAGCGCGGCGTTTGGCTTCGATGCGGAAACCTTCGCACCGACCTACCAGCTGCAATATGGAACTCCGGGCCGCAGCCTGGCGCTCGAGATCGCCGCACGGATTGGTCTCAACGAATCGATCATCGCGGCGGCGCGGCAGAACCTGAGCGCGCGAGAAGCACAGCTGGCCGAGCATCTCGCCAAAATCGACAAGGACATGCGGGCGCTCGAACACGAACAACGCCTTGCGGCGCGCGAGCGCGAAACGCTGGCGGCTGCCGAGGTGAGGATGCGCGAGCGGGACGAGGTCCTGCGCCAGCGCGAGGAGACGTATCGCCGGCGGCTCAATGAGCAGCTCGAGGCCGAGATCAGGGAAGCGCGGCGCGCGATCGACGGCGTAATCGCCGACCTCAAAGCGAAGAGCGACCTTGCGGCACAGGAAGCCTCGAAACCGGCGCTCACCACGGGCGACACCGGAGCACTGCGCGCCGACGCGCGCCAGGCAGTCGAGTCCATCGTCAGAAAATTCGCGGAACCCGTCAGCCAGCCTTCGAGGGTTGAACACACCGAGGTGCCTGTGATTGGAGACCGCGTGGTTGTTGGCGGTCTCGGGCTGGAAGCAGTCGTCACGGCGGTTCACGACGGGACGGCGGACCTCGACGTGCGTGGCAAACGCATGCGGGCGGCCGTTCGCGATCTGCGGGTCGTCGGCGGCGCGGTCGGAGCTCCCCGGTCGAGCGTGACCGTTCACGTCGCGCTCCAGCCGCGCGATGGCGTGCCGGTGGATCTGAACGTGGTCGGCTGTACGGTGGATGAGGCCATCACGCGGGCGGAACGGTTTCTCGACGAGTCGCTGCTGTCGGATCAGCGCACGGTTCGTCTGATCCACGGGTACGGGACGGGCCAGCTCAAGCGCGCGCTGGCCGGCTTTCTGCAACAGCATCCGCTCGTTAGTCGATTCGCCGCCGCGCCACCCGAGCAGGGCGGCGGGGGTGTCACGGTGGTGGAGCTGAAGGACTGATTAGAATTTAGATGGCACTGTTTCCACAGAGCTTCATCGACGACCTCCGCCTGCAGGCGAACATTCTGCAGGTTGTGCAGGAGTACGTGCCGCTGAAGAAGGTGGGACGGACGTACAAGGGACTGTGTCCGTTCCACTCTGAGAAGACCCCTTCCTTCCATGTCGATCCGGAAAAGGGCTTTTTCCACTGTTTCGGGTGCAGCCTTGGCGGCGACGTCTTCAAGTTTCTCGAGCTTCACGAAAAGCTCGGCTTTCAGGACGCGGTCCGTATGCTCGCCCAGAAGGTGGGCCTTGCCCTGCCGGAGCACAGCGAGGGCGGCGCTGACGATGCAAGCCGGCGTGACGCCGGGTTGCGGGAAGCGCTCCTGAAGGCTCACGAAGTGGCAGCCGCATACTTCAGGGAGCAGCTGGGAAGCCCAGGAGGCGCGCGCGCACGACAGCAGCTTGCCGAGCGCCAGGTCCCCCAGGCCACGATCGATGAACTCGCCCTCGGGTTTGCGCCGCAATCGCGCGAAGGGCTCAAGAGCCGGCTGCTGGCCCAGGGTTTCTCCCAGGGCCTTCTGCTGCAGAGCGGCTTGATCGTCCAGCGGGACAACGGAGAAGTCGTCGACCGCTTCCGCAATCGCCTCATGGTCCCGATCTGCCGCGACACCGGATCGGTCATCGCGTTCGGCGGCCGCGCGATGGACGCGGGCCAGGTGCCGAAGTACCTGAACTCTCCCGAGACCGCGATTTATTCGAAGGGACGGACGCTCTACGGCCTGCACCTCTCGAAGAGCGCGATCCGAAAGCAGGGATACGCCGTCCTGGTGGAAGGGTATTTCGATTTCGCCCAGGTCTTCCGCACTGATGCGGCGCCGGCGGTCGCGTCGTGCGGCACGGCGCTGACCCCTCAACAAGCTCAGCTGCTGCGCCGCTTCACTACCAAGGTCGTGCTCAGTTTCGATCCCGATGCCGCGGGGCAGGGTGCGGCCGTCCGCTCCTGCGAGTTGCTCGTTGCGGAGGGCTTCGACGTCAACGTCGTGACGCTCGACAAGGGCGAGGACCCGGACACGTTTATCCGGCATAAGGGAGCCGCGCAATATCGTGAACGCCTGCGAAGCTCGCGCCCTTACCTGGAGTATTTGATCGATCAGGCGGCGGGAGGCCTCGACTTCGCGCACGACGAGAATCGGCGTCAGTTCCTCGGCAGGATGCTGACGGTTGCGGCCCGGATTCCGGACGCCGCGGCAAGGGATCAATTTGCCGATCGCATCGCGCATAAGGCACGGATTACAGAAGACGTCGTGCGGGCCGAGATCCGAAAGGCGGCCGTCAATCGCCGGACGACCGTCACGGCGAGGGAGTTGCCGGGCGGAGGCCAGTTGAAACCAGCCGAAAGAGGCCTGATTTGGGGGCTCTTTCACAAGACGAGGGAGGCGCGGGCGGCCCTTGCCGCACTCGAGTCGGACGACTTGGATCAGCTCGCCGGGCGGGAAGTATTCGAGCTGGCCCGGTCCCTGCACGACCAGCCGGTGGATCTTCTACCTTCCGAGCTGTTGCGGCGTCTAAGTACAATGAGCGCCCAGCTTGTCACGGGCATCGCAGGCGAGAACGCCGCCCCCGTGACGGGTCCCGGAGATCTGACAGAATGCGCTCGCATCCTCAAACGGCTGCGCTGCGAACGGGAACGTGCCGCGCTGCAGCGCGAAATCGACCGGCTCCAGGGTCTGGGGCTGGGCACACACGGTGAGGAAATCAACCTGCTCCTGAATCAGAAGCGCACGCTTGCGCAGCGGATCGAAGAACTGACGTAGCCAGAGGAGAGATCTCTTGTCGATCGAAGAAAAATACGACGAAGTACGACAGCTCATCAACATCGGCAAGGAGAAGGGATACCTCCTCTATGACGAAGTGAACGAGCTTCTGCCGGCCGAAATCACGTCCTCGGAAGAGCTGGACGATCTTTTCAATACGTTCGGAAGCCAGGGAATCGAGGTCATCGACTCCGACCAGAAGTACCTGCGCGACGACAAGCCCATCGACCGGACCGGTGAAGGATCCGAAGAACTCGAGCTCGACCTGACACCGGGCGCATTGGACAAGACCAACGACCCCGTTCGCATGTATCTGCGCGAGATGGGCACGGTCCCGCTGCTCACCCGCGAAGGCGAGGTCGAAATCGCCCGGCGCATCGAGCGCGGCAAGCTGGCCGTCATCAAGTCGATCTCGCGCACGCCGCTCGTGGCCAAGAAGGTGATCACGCTCGGGGATCAGCTGCACGTCGGCGAGCGGACGATCCGCGAGCTCGTGATCTTCAACGACGAAGAGATCACCGACGAGCGCATCCAGGAGCGGTCGCGCCAGGTCCAGAAGCAGATCGACGCGGTCCGCAAGGCGCGGGCAAACTCGGAAAAATTCGAGGAGAAGCTCGACGACACGCCGAAGGGCGCAACGACGCGCGACAAGCGGAAGTATCGACGCGTGAACTGGGCGGCGATGCGGGCGCGCGTGGAACTGTCGCAGCGTATCCGCGAGATCGAATTCACCGAGTCGGTAAAGCGGCGCCTCATCGACGAGATGAAGGACGCCGTCGAATCGGTCCGCAACGTCCAGCGCGAGATCGAGGCTATCGATCGCCAGCTGAATCCGAAGAACAAAAAACAGCGGCTGCGCGAAGAGGACCGGAAGAACCTGCTGCGCATGAGCAAGGAGCAGAAGCTCAGGCTCAAGGGGATGACGGACGCCCTCGAGCAGGAGCCGGCGCAGCTCAAGCAGACGCTGGATACCATCCTGCGCGGCGAGTATCAGGCCGAGCAGGCGAAAAAGGAACTGGTCGAGGCAAACCTGCGCCTCGTGGTCTCCATCGCCAAGAAATACACCAATCGCGGCCTGCAATTCCTCGATCTGATTCAGGAAGGCAACATCGGCCTCATGAAGGCCGTCGACAAGTTCGAGTACCGGCGAGGCTACAAGTTCTCGACGTACGCGACGTGGTGGATCCGCCAGGCGATTACCCGCGCGATTGCCGACCAGGCCCGGACGATCCGGATCCCGGTCCACATGATCGAAACGATCAACAAGCTGATCCGCACGTCGCGCGCACTCGTACAGGAGCTCGGGCGCGAACCGACCTCCGAAGAGATTGCCAAGCGGATGGACATCCCCGTGTCGAAGGTCCGGAAAGTCCTGAAGATCGCGCAGGAGCCAATCTCGCTCGAAACACCGATCGGCGAGGAGGAAGATTCGCATCTCGGGGACTTCATCGAGGATCGTCAGGTCGTGTCGCCGGCCGAAGCCGTGATCAACCTGAACCTCAAGGAGCAGACCGAGTCGGTGTTGAAGACGCTGACGCCGCGTGAAGAAAAAGTGATCAAGATGCGGTTCGGCGTCGGCGACGGCAGTGAACACACACTCGAAGAAGTGGGACAGAGCTTTGCCGTCACGCGCGAACGAATCCGGCAGATCGAGGCAAAGGCGCTGCGCAAGCTGCGTCACCCGTCGAGGAGCCGCAAGCTGCGCGCGTTCCTCGAAGGACGAACCTCGTAGTGGTCGGCAGTCAGCCGGCTGCGGACTGGCGACCGCCGACCGCAGCCTGTAGACTGTGGGACGGGCCCATAGCTCAATGGTTAGAGCCGCCGGCTCATAACCGGCTCGTTCCAGGTTCGAGTCCTGGTGGGCCCATCTCCGCTCTCGCCTGCCAGGCTGCGGGAGCGATGATGGGCAGACCCACGCGGAGATACCTTCCGGAGTTCGACGCGCGATGCAGGACGAACATGATCATGCAACTTCAACATTCCACAGGACCCCACAAGCCCCGGTGCTGACGCGCCGGGGCTTTTTTTGTTTATGAACGCTGATCTCGAAAACATCATCGCGCTTCAGGGCCTCGACTCCGCCGCCCAGGCCGCCGAACGCCGGCTTGCCGAAGAGCCGGAGCACGAGCGCGTCCTCGAAGCGAGGCTGACCGCGGCCCGCGACGCGGTCGCCGCCGCCAAGGAACGGCTGTCAGCAAGTCAGAACGCCCGCCGGGAGGTGGAGAAGGACGTCGCGCTCCACCAGGGGCGCCTGTCGAAGTTCCGCGAACAGGCGATGGCCGTCAAGACGAACCAGGAGTACCACGCGGTTCAGAAGGAAATCGATTTCGCCCAGACGGAGATGAAGGCGGCAGAGGACAAGGTCCTGGAGCGGATGCTCGAAGCCGACGACCTCGCCGCCGCCCTGAAGAAGGCGGAAGCGGAGCTCGCATCTGAAACGAAGAAGGTGGACGCCGACCGCAAGGCCCGGGCGATCGAACTGGCCGACCTGCGTGCCTCGCTCGAACATATCCGGAGCGAACGAACGGCAGTGGTCGGCTCGTTGAGTCCCCAGGTGATGAGCATCTTCGAGCGCGTCGCTCAGCGGCGCAACGGCGTGGCCGTCGCTGAAGCGCGCGACGGCATCTGTACCATCTGCCACGTGCGCCTGCGCCCGCAAATATTCAACACCGTGCGGCGCAACAATCAAATCGTGCAGTGCGACAGCTGCAACCGCATCCTGTTCTTCGTACCGCCACCCGCGGCCGCCGATACCGAAGCGCCCGCCGACCTGCCTCAACCACCGGGTTGAACCGATACCGTAACGCTCGAAGCCGTCGTAACCTGTGCCCCCCTTAATCGCCTACATCGACGGCGGCGCGCGCGGCAACCCGGGACCGGCGGGTTTCGGCGTGCGCATCGAAGAAGCGGACGGCGGGCTCGTCGAGGAGTTTCACGAGTCCATCGGCGTGGCCACCAACAATGTCGCCGAGTACCGCGGCCTGCTCGCCGCGCTGGAGTGGGCGAAGGCGCACGGTTGCCGCGAGCTCAAGGTCCGCTCCGATTCGCTGCTCCTCGTTCAGCAGATGCTGGGCAACTACAAAGTGAAGAACGCCGGGCTGCAGCCGCTGCACGCGAAAGCGCGCCTGCTCGCGCACGAGATCGGACGCGTGACCTTTGAGCACGTCGGACGGGCGCTGAATGCCCATGCCGATCGACTCGCAAACGCGGCGATGGACAAGGCCCAGGAGCGAAAGCCTGTTCCTTGATTTCGAGCCGTCGAATCAGGCGCGCTGAGGGCGGATGGCCGCCGCCAGTCGTCCCGCGGGTGCGCCGTCACGGCGGTACGAGCAAAGGACATCCGGATGGCTCGCCGTGCAGAGACCGCTGACGAACACGTGCCCGTCCTGAACACCGGCCGAAACGAGCTGGTCGCGCGCCGATTGGCCGGCGTCAAAGAACCAATGATCCCTGCGGCGGAGTGACGAAAGGCCCGCCATCGTCGGGTTGTTCGCCGAACGAACCGGTTCAGCGCTGAACCACGCGTCGAGTTGTCCAGCACTGAACCCCGCGTCTTCGAATAGTGTCCGCACGTCCGGTCCCACCTCGTAACAGCAGGCCGCAATTGCCGGTCCGATTGCCACGATGAGATCCTCGGCGCGCGCGCCGAAATCACGGGCCATGCGCTGGACGGCAGCCATGGGAGCGTGCTCCACGAGCCCTCTCCATCCCGCGTGCACGGCCGCCACGGTCCCGAGCCGCGTATCGGCCATCAGGATCGGCGCGCAGTCGGCGGTTTGAATCGCAAGCGCAAGCCCGGGAACATCGCTGACCATGATATCCGCCTCCGGCGGGACACCGCCTCCGGGGGACGCCGCGTCGCGCCGATATGCTACGACCGTCGTCCCGTGAATCTGTTTGAGCCGCGCGAGCCGCGACACATCGACGTCAAGGGCACGGGCGACCTCGGCCCACGGGTCTCCGCCTTTCGCGACGGAGTCGCTCGGTGACGCCGCGCCGAGCTGCCACATCCTCGTCGTAAAGAGATGCGGGGCATAACGTTCGAGCGGCCGGCAGATCAGCGCGGGCCCGCCGGGAAGTTGCACCCAGGCGAAAGCCTCGCTAGTCTTGGGTAACGTGAACATCATCGGGCTGGGAATTGACGCCACGGACATCCCGCGGATCGCCGACACCATCAAACGCTACGGCGAACGCTTTACCCATCGTATCTTCACCGAGGGCGAGGTGGCCTACTGCATGCGCCGGCGCGAGCCGGCCATCCATTTCGCAGGGCGGTTCGCCGCGAAGGAAGCCACGATGAAGGCGCTTGGCACGGGCCATTCGCAGGGCGTCCTATGGCGCGATGTCGAAGTCGTGCGGCGGGGCGGCCCGCCGCAATTGCGGTTGCACGGGGGCGCCGCGCGGCGATTCGAGGCGATGGGCGGCCGGTCTTCGCTGCTGACCATCACGCACTCGGACGCACTCGCCCTCGCTCAGGTCCTCATCCTCGGCGCGTGATCGCAACTGCGGTTGCGATCCGGCGATTGGGCCCACGTCACCCGCCGCAATTCAGATTTCCTCGAACGCTATCATTTGTTCCCACAGCACCTTACGCGCGCGACGCTGAATCCAGCCATCCGGTACGCGCCTTGATGGAACGGGGTCAACGACTGAAAGGAGAAGCCACGTTGACCATCAAAATTACTCCGAACGATCGAGGCAATCCTCCCGGCAAGCTCGCGGACGCCGAGCTCCATTTCACGGAGGGGCCGCTCGATGGACTCAAGTTGATTGGTTTCTCCATCTGGGAGGCCAGACGCGGAGGGGGTGCCGGCCGCAACGTCACGTTCCCGGCGCGCCAGTACAGCGTCAACGGCGAGCGACGGAGCTTCGCGCTGTTGCGTCCGGTCGAGGACGCCACGGCCCAGAGCCGGATTCGGGAGCTGATTCTCGACGCCTACGCCGATTTCGAAGCGGCCGCGGCAGTCGCGAGCTGAGCACGAGCGGGCAACGCTTGGCGGGATCGTAATGGCGCAATCCGATCCACGGCTCGACCGGGAAACCCGGTCGCCCCGCCGGGTCACCCGATCACGGGCAGCAGGCGCGCGTTTTCCTGCTGACGCTTCGGCGGCAGGGTCCACTCTTCGCGCAGGCTCTTGTCGAACTCCGAGTGGAAGAACGACGCCTTCATGCCGCCATCGATGATGTCCCACGGCAGCACCGCGTCGCGGCTGCGGTCGCGGAAGATGAAGAAGTCGGCGTCGACGCCGGTGTCGGCGACCGCCGCGCGCCAGTTCTGCCCGTTGCGTTCGGCAGCGGCGATGGCAGGCGCGACGCGTCGATCGCCGAGCGAGAGGAGGGCCTGATAATAGGAGTGGCGCTCCGACTTGATGTTGAAATACACGTTGTCGATGCCCGCCATCAAGCCGCGCAGCCGCTTGATCTTCCGGTCGACACTCGCATCGTTTTCCATGGGCAGCCACTGATACGCGGTGCCCGGCTTGGGAATCAGCGGGTTGACGCTGCCGATGATGCGACCGATGGCGCCGCGCGGCCTGGCATATTTGAGCATGCGCTCGCGAAGCTGCAGCGTGAGATCGCGAATCGCCACGAGGTCGTCGTCTGTTTCCGTGGGGAGCCCGATCATGTAATAGAGCTTCAGGTTCTCGAGGCCGCTCGAGAAGATCAAGTCCGCGCGGTCCAGAATCTCGTCGTTGGTGACCGTCTTGTTGATCACGCGCCGCAGTCGATCCGAGCCTGTCTCGGGCGCAATCGTGATCGTGCGCTCGCCGCTCGCGCGCAGGATTCGGACGATGGGTTCCGTGATGTCGTCGAGCCGGAGTGACGCCGGGCTGATGCCGTAGCCCATTTCGTGAAGGCGGGCAAGGATGCGCTCGATGTCCGGGTGGTCGCACAACGCAATAGAGACGAGGCCCACCCGCTTGGCGTGGGTGCGGGCCGCCTCGGCGAGCTGCAGGATCCGGTTCGTCGGAAAAGCGCGGACGGGGAGGTAGTTATAGCCCGCCCAGCAGAATCGGCAGAGATTCGCGCACCCGCGGACGACCTCGACGAGAAACCGCGAGCCGAACTCGGTGTCGGGCGTGAAGATCCCGGTTGCCGGCGGGTCCACCGCTTCCGTCGTTTTGAGCGCGGCTTTTCGCACCGGCACCTGCGCCCCGTCGTCGGGCGACGGCCGCATGCCGGCCAGGGTACCGTCGGGTGCGTACTGAGGTTCGTAGAACGATGGGATGTAGAAGCCGCGTTCGCGCGCGAGCAGCCGAAGCAGCTCGCGCCGGTTGGAGGCCTCGGAGAACGCATGTCCGATCGCGGGCACGAGCGTCTCACCTTCGCCAGCGGCGATGACATCGGCAAACGGCGCGAGCGGCTCCGGGTTGACGAACGTCACGGCCCCGCCAACGACGATGAGCGGGTGACGATCCGTCCGTTCGGCGGCGTACGCGGGAACGCCGGCGAGGCGCAGCAGCGTGAGCAAGTTGACGTAGTCCCACTCGAAGGATACGGAAAACGCGATGGCGTCGAACTCGCTGACGAGCGACTGCGATTCGAGCGTGATCAGGGGCGTGCGGCTGGCCACGAGCTCCGCGAGTTCCTGCTTGGGCGGCAGAAACACGCGCTCGCAGACGACGTCCGGCTGATCGTTGAAGAGCCGGTACACCGTCTGGAACCCGAGATTCGACATCCCCACCCAGTACGTGTTGGGGAACGCGAGGGCGATGCGCAGGCGGGCGCCCTGCGGCTTGAGCGTATAGCCGGTTTCCTTGGAGAGAGTGATACGTGCGCGTTCGCGCTGCTGCCAGAGGCTCATTGCCGGAGTTGGATCGACGGGCGCCGGAGCAGCTTCGGGTGGTGCGCCCCCTGGCGCTGACACGCCGGCGCTCGCGCGTGCCGTGGATCTATCTACTTTACCATCGACACCCTCGCCGAGCCGGCCGGCGCCCCCGACCCGATCAGCCTGCCCAGCTCAGCCTTCCTGACGCCGCAGAAACGCCAGGATGTCGAGCGGCGAGCTGAGATCCAGCGTGTCGGGTTCGCCGATCCGTATCTGCGTCGCGCCGGGATCGCCGTGGGGTGGCGCGCCCCCGTGCGAGGCGGCCGCGGCAAGCGGCAGATCGAAAGGCACCCGCCGTGGAGCGATGGAGAACCGCGACGCCTGCGCGGCGGCGCCGGCATTCGGCGCCGGCGCGGGAGCCTCGGCACGATATCTGGGCTGCTCGACGTACGCGGACAGATCGACCGGCGTCTGGGCGGGCGCCTCGGGCGAACGGTGTGCCGGGGTCTGTCCGAAGCCGGTGGCGATCACGGTGATTTTCACTTTGCCTTTGAGTGCCGGATCGACAACGGCGCCGAAGATGATGTTCGCTTCTTCGTCGGCCGCCTCCTGCACGATGGACGCAGCCTCTGACACTTCGACCAGCGACAGATCCGGACCGCCTGTCACGTTGATGATCACGCCGCGCGATCCGTTCACCGAGGCGCCTTCGAGCAGCGGACTCGATATCGCGCGCCGGGCCGCTTCCATGGCGCGTTCCGGGCCTTCGGCGATCCCGGTGCCCATCATGGCGAGCCCCATGCCGGACATGATGGTCTTGACGTCAGCGAAGTCGAGGTTGATGAGCCCGGGCACCAGGATGAGATCCGAGATGCCCTGAATCGCCTGCCGCAGCACATCGTCGGCGGTCGCGAACGCTTCCACGAGCGGCGTCGTGCGGTCGATGATCGACAGCAGCCGCTCGTTGGGTATGGTGATGATCGTGTCGACGCAATCGCGCAACGCGTCGAGCCCACGCTCGGCCTGCAGCTGCCGCTTCCTGCCCTCGAACTTGAACGGCTTCGTGACGACGGCAATTGTGAGCGCGCCGAGCTCGGTCGCCAGGCTCGCGATCACCGGCGCCGCGCCCGTTCCCGTGCCGCCGCCCAGACCGGTGGTCACGAAAATCATGTCGGCGCCGTCGAGAGCCTGGATGATTGACTCGGTGTCTTCGAGCGCCGCCTGGCGACCCACGTTGGGGTCGGCGCCGGCACCGAGTCCTTTGGTCAGCTTGTTGCCGATCTGCAGCTTGAGTCCCGCGGGGCTCACGCGCAGCGCCTGCTTGTCGGTGTTCGCGACGATGAACTCGACGCCCTCGAGGCCGACCATCCGGTTGACGGCGTTGCTGCCGCCGCCTCCGACGCCGATGACCTTGATCTTGGCGCCCGCGTGCACCTCGTCTTCGAGTCGAAGCCGCATCGGGCCCCTCGCGTCGTCGCGGTCCGCCACGTTGTTATGAGCCATCGGTCGTCTCCCCATTAAGAAAGTCAGAGTTCAAACCAGACGCGAAACGTCCAACGTCGAACGTTCGCGCCGTCGACATCAAAAAAACTCCCTGAACAGGCCGCGCAACCGGCCTGCGACGCGCACGAACGCGCCGGCGCCCGCGGGCATCTTCGCGGCGTCTCCGATCGAATTGCGGTAGCCATACAGCACCAGGCCGACGCCCGTCGCGTACGTGGGGCTGTTGACGTGATCGGCGAGGCCGCCCACACCGCTCGGACAGCCGCGGCGGATCGGTAGATCGAAAATCTGCTCGGCGATTTCCGGCATGCCGTCGAGGATCGCGCCTCCGCCCGTGAGCACGATTCCCGAATTGAGGCTTTTTTCATACCCGGCCCGCCTGATTTCGTCCCAGACGAGGTGAAAGATTTCCTCCGCGCGCGGCTGGAGAATCTCGGACAGGATGCGGCGGGCCATCACGCGGGGTTTTCGCCCGCCGACGCTCGTCACTTCCATGGTCTCGTCCTCGTCCACCATGCCCGCGAGGGCGCAGCCGCATTTGCGTTTGATCTTCTCCGCGTCGGGCACGGGCGTGCGCAGGCCGACGGCGATGTCGTTGGTGAAGTGATCGCCGCCGATCCCGACGACCGCCGTGTGCCAGAGGCTGCCGCGCTCATAAATAGCGATGTCCGTGGTGCCGCCGCCGATATCCACCAGCGCGACGCCGAGCTCTTTCTCGTCCTCCGTCAACACCGACTCACTGGCGGCGAGCTGCTCGACAACCATCTCGGCCACCGTCACTCCCGCCCGGTTGACACACGCGACGATGTTCTGCGTCGAGCTCTGGCTGCCCGTGACGATGTGAACGTTGACTTCGAGGCGCGAACCCGTCATCCCGACCGGCGCGCCGATTCCATCCTGCTCGTCCACGACAAAGTCCTGCGGCAGCACGTGCAGGATCTCGCGACCCGTCGGCAGCGACACCGCCTTGGCGGCATCGATGGCGCGGCGGACGTCTTCTTTCGTGATCTCTCGGTTCTTGCCGGCAACGGCGATGACGCCGCGGCTGTTGAAGCCCTTGACGTGCGGGCCGGACAACGCGAGGTGGACCGAATCGATTTCGACACCGGCCATCAGCTCGGCTTCGTCGATCGCCTTCTTGATCGACTCCACGGCCACTTCGAGATTCACCACGACGCCGCGCCGGATCCCGCGCGACTCCGCCACGCTGAGCCCCACGATATCCATGCCGTCGTGGTCGAGCATCTCGCCGACGACGGCCGTTACTTTCGACGTGCCGACATCGAGGCCAACCAGATATCGCTCTTTACGCGCCACTCACAGCCTCCGAGCGGCAGACTCCGCGTCCGCCTGCATCATCGCCGCCTGCCCGCACTCGCCCGCCCGGGATTGGCGCCTGCGCCGGCCTTGCCCCCAGGGCGTACGTAAATCCGATCGTCGAACCTCAGGTCCACGTAGTCGATGTCCGGCACACGCTTCCGCAGCGCCGGCGCGAGCTGGATGTAGGACTGCAATCGTTGGAGAAACTGGTCGTCGCCCACATAGATCACCGCCGGGTCGCCGCTCAGGATGACCGCCGCGTTATGGAGATCCGCCACATCGATCTGCGACACCTGCCGCGCGACGTCTGGCCTGCCGCGGACGGCGGCGACCACGCGCGCCGCTAGCTCGGCGCGAGCCGAATCCACCGACGAACCGTCGTCGACTGTCGAAGCCGTCAGTCCATCGATGATCGGCAGGTCGAGATCGCCATACTGCGGGCCGTACTGATCGATCACGACACCGCCCTCGTCCACCAGGTAGGTCTCCCCGTTGATCCGGCCGATACCGACGGGCTGCCGCTCGACAATCGCGACTTCCACCGTCGAGGGCAGCGACCGCCTGAGCGCCGCATCGCGCACCCATGGCGAGCGCATGATCCGGCGCCGCCACAGATCGAGGTCGGTCCCGAACAGGCTTTCGCCGCGCAGCCCGCTCATGATGGCGAGCACTTCCCCCTTCGACAGACGCTCGTTGCCGCGCACCACAATCCGATCCACCGTCCCCATGCTGGCCATCACCGACGGGCCGCGGTACGCCGCGAACGCCAGCACCGCGAGAATGCCGCCCGAAACCGTGGCCCACGCGGCCAGCGGACGCCAGTTCAGCCGCCTGTGCGACGGCTTGACGTGCGCACGCCGGAATCGCCGATCGGCGGGCGCGGCGACGCGGCTCACGCGCCGGCTCCCTTCGGCTTCTGAGGCTCCGCGGACCCGACCGCTTTTTCGAGCGCCTCTACGAGGCGATCGGGCACGCCGCCGATAGATCCCGCCCCCAGTGTCAGCACGACGTCGCCGGGCCGCGCAATCCGAACAAGCGCGGGCACGACATCGTCAAGACGATGGATGACCTCGACGGAGGCTGGACCGTTTCGGCGGATCGCGGCCGCGAGCGTGTCGACGGTGATGCCCGCGATCGGTTCCTCTCCAGCACCGTAGATATCCGTCAGCACGACGCGATCGGCAGCGGCCAAAGCCGGACCGAACTGGTCGATCAGCGCCGCGGTGCGCGTGTACCGATGCGGCTGAAAAGCCACGACGATTCTTCGGTCGAGCATCCGGGCCGCCGCAAGGACGGCGGCGATTTCGGTTGGATGGTGGCCGTAGTCATCGACCACCAGAACGCCGTGCGGTTCACCCCGCACATCGAATCGCCGTTCAACACCGCGGAATTCGGCGAGGCCAGCCGCAATGCGCTCAAACGGCAGGTCGAGTTCCATGCCAACTGCAACTGCCGCCAGCGCATTCTGGAGGTTGTGTCGTCCCGGGACGTTCAGGGTGAGAGCCCCCAGCTTCGTGCGGTTATGGGGAACGCCGGCCCGCGACTCGCGCCGTTCCACGATGGCCCGGACGGTGAAATGATCCAGCATCACTCCGGTTGCGGTGATATCCGCGTCCCTGTCGAGTCCGTACGTGATCACGCGACGGGTCATCCTCGCGAGTAATGCGGACAGGCGTACGTCGTCCGCGCAGGCGACGATGCCGCCGTAGAACGGCACCTTGTTGGCGAAATCGACAAAGGCCTGCTGCAGGTCGTCGAATCCGCCGTAATTCTCCAAATGTTCGTCGTCGATATTCGTAATCACCGCCATCGTCGGAAACAGCT
>Ga0136846_1237188_pt1 | contig 15741 bp, 8 predicted proteins | sample HopSoiMetagenom2_FD_96841 | JGI IMG/M metagenome (GOLD analysis project Ga0136846, IMG submission 96841) | Grasslands soil microbial communities from Hopland, California, USA - 2 Assembly 2016 (version 4) | ecosystem: Environmental > Terrestrial > Soil > Grasslands | place: USA: Hopland... | reverse complement strand
GATCAGCCAGCGCGTGCTTCGGCAGAACCACATCCGCCAGCAGATGAGGATCAGCCCCGTCGCGACCAGCGCCATCCAGAGCAATGCCGCGATGCGCCAGCCGGTCAGCTCGTACTGGGCGATATAGTCGATCGTGCGCAGTGCGCTCGATGCGACCAGGAAGAGGTTCTGCGCAACCCACAGGGCGACCAGCCGGCGCGCAGCCTTGTTGCTTGCGGTCGGCGTGCCGGGCCGGAGCATGGTCAGGACGAACAACCCCGCAAGCAGGGCGGTAGCAATCAGCGGATAGGCGCCGCGATGAACATATTCCGTCATCGTCATCCCCGGCGGCAACGGCGCACCACTCCACAGGAAGGCGATGTCGAGCCCGTTCTGCACGGCGAACAGAGCGTTGAACAAGGCGAGCGCGGTCAGCACCGACGACAGCGAGGCGCCGGGCAATCGAACCGACGGTTCGGGCAGGCGCAGCCGGGTGACGATTGCGTGCGGTCGCAGCGCGGGCCAGACGAGGATAGCCGCGAAGGTCCATTCGATTATCTTGCCTGGCGAGGGCAGGTGAATATGGCCCAGCAAATCCTCGATCACCGGGTTGGCGATCGCGAATAAAGCGGTGAACAAGGCCGTGCCGGCAATGGGTAGCGCCAGCAGTGCCACCAGCGATCGGAACGTCCGTCGTTTGCCGCGCGGCCTCACCGCCAGCGCGTGGACCAGATCGATCATCGGCTTGGCGACGCCGGTCAATCCGTGGAGCAACAGCCGGATTGCCCAACACCAGGCATCGTCGAAGCCCCGCATGCGCGGGAGCAGGGCGGCAATCGAAAGCGCGGACCAGAACATCACCCAGGCAAGCGGGCCGGGGTCGTAAGCCAGCGATATGCAGAAGATCGCGGCCAGGGCCAGCGCAATCGCGATGTCGAGCCGCGGCCGCCGTACCGCCCGCCGGCCCAGGATCACGCCCAGCAGCCAGGCCAGGGCGAATATGCCGATGCTGACGCCTTCGATATTGTTGGGGAACAGCCAATTGAACGCAACCACCAACGCGATCGTCACGCCAATCTTGAGCAGGAAACTGAACCTTGCGGACGTCATGGGCATCGCCGGATCCTTGTCGTTGCGGGCCGAGCGATAATCGTGCGGTGGCGGGTGGCTGTGGCGGGCGCTTGCGCTTTCGGTCTCGATCGCATGGAGAAATGGTGCAGACGGCCTGCAAGGCGCTGGCGCGGCCCGATATCGCCTCTAGAGTGAGGGTGAATGTTCCTCTCGCTGCTCAGCGCGGCTGCGGCCGTCGCACCGACACCCCAAGCGCCCCAGCCGATCGACATCGGACGCTGGTTCACCGCGTCGGATTATCCGGCTGCGGCGCGTCGGCAGGGTGCGGAAGGCGCGGTCCGCTATCGGATCGATGTCGATGCCGCGGGCAGAGCGGTCGGCTGCCGTGTAATCCAATCGGCCGGGCCGGCACTGGATCAACCCACCTGCGACCTGCTGATCCGGCGCAGCCATTTCAGGTCAGCCGTCGATCCGTCGGGCAAGGCGATCGCGGGCAGTTATACCGGCAGTATCCGATGGAGCCTGCCGCCCAAACCCGTAGCGCCCGTCTTCAGCCAGCAATTCCGGGCGAAGCCGGGCCTTCGGCTGCCCGTGGAGCAGGTATTCGAGAAGACACCAGACCCGATCGACGACCCGAAGGCAACCGCGCCGCCCGTCGACCCACGCGTGCTGTTTGGTCAATTACCGAACGGATTTCGCTACGCGATCCTCACGAACAGCACGCCGCGCGGCGCGGTTTCCTTCCGTCTTCGTGTCGGGGTCGGCTCGGCCGACGAGGCGCCCGCGCAGGGCGGCTATGCGCACCTGGTCGAGCATATGATGTTTCGCGGCAGCACCAACGTGCCCGATGGCGAATTCGAACGCTCGCTCGAGCAGATGGGACTGGCGATGGGGTCGGACACGACCGCCTTCACGTTTCCTGAGACCACGGTCTACGGGCTCGATTTTCCGCTCTCGCAGCAATCCAGCACGACCACCGGCATGTTCCTGCTGCGCGAAATCGCGGATCGGGCCCTGATCATGCCGGGGCCGTTGGCCGTCGAACGAGGTGTCGTCCTGTCCGAAAAGCGCGTGCGCGACACCGCGGCGTTGCGTGCCGACAATGCGCGGCTCGAGTTTCTGCTTCCCGGCCAGCCGGTGTCACGGCCGACGGTCGGTACGATTGGTACGATCAGCAACGCTACCGTGGATGGGCTACGCGATTTCTATCATCGCCATTACCGGCCTGAACAAAGCGTGCTGGTCGTGGTCGGCAATGTCGTGCCCGCCGATGTCGAAGCCGATATCAAAACGAGGTTCGGCGACTGGAAGCCAACTACCCCTGCTCCGTCATCGCCGCCAAGCGGAGTCCAGCTGCGCGGACCCGATGTGCGCGTCTTCACCGATCCTGGCGCGTCTAAATATGCGCGGATCGACTGGCAACAACCCTACGACACACGGCCCGACGATTATGCACGGCAAGCCGATTATCTCGCCGATACGCTCACCTTCGAGATTCTCAATAACCGTTTCCTGCGCGCTGCTGCCGCACCCGATGCGCCCTTCTCCGCTGCCTCGGCGGGAGGGGAGGCGCTGTACCACGCCGCGATCGACGCCAGCATCGGAGTCAGGCCGCTCGACGGAAAATTGAGACCGGCCATTGCCGCAATGATCGCCGAACAGAAGCGGCTTGGCCAATATGGCGCCTCGCAGGCAGAATATGACCATGCGGTCGCGCGGATCCGCACCCGGACGGCCGAGGGCGCGGCGGCCTCCGATACGCGCGGGACGTCGGATCTGGCCAATGCCTTGCTGCAAAGCTTCGACGGCAAGGCGGTTTTCGCTTCGCCGCGCCAGAACCAGGTCGACGTCGAGCGGCTGTTGCGTTCGATGGGGGTTGCCGACGTCGATCGTGCGGCGCGACGGCTCTTCTCAGGTAGCGGGCCATTGCTGTTCGTGTCCGACACCGCGATGCCCGAAGGCGGCATAGCTGGCCTCAAGGCAACGCTGGCGGCCGCGATGGCTGCGCCCGTGAGCCCGCCCGCCGCGACTGCGGCTGTGGCCTGGCCCTACACCAAATTCGGCCCTTCCGGCCGGATCGTCGATCGCAAAGAGCTACCCGATCTTGGCGTCACGGTGGTGCGCTTCGCCAACGGCACGACCGCCACGCTACGTCCTACCCCGGGCACGGGGCAGGTGCTGTTCAACCTGGCATTCGGTGCCGGCATGGGCGGGCTTCCAGAGCGGCATGACCATGCCTTGTGGTTGCTGAGCCAGTCGCCGCAGACCTTCGTGTTGGGCGGGCTCGGCAAGGCGGACCTCCCCGATATCAACGACGCGCTGATCGGCAAGTCGATCGGGGCCAGCCTGGTCACCAGCCCGGACCGTTTCCACCTGACAGGGCGGACCCGGCCTGAAGATATGGAGGCGGAGGCGCAACTGCTGACCGCCTATGTTGTCGATCCGGCCTATCGGCCGCGAGCGCTCCGCGATGCCATTCTGGGGGCAATGTCGACGCGCACGCAACTGGCCGCTTCGGTGCCGCTCACTGCGGCGCGCGATACGGCCTTCCTGTTGCATGACCATGATCCACGATGGCGCGGTACGCCGAGCGCCGCGGACATCAAGGCGACCACAAATGCCGATCTTCCGGCGCTGATCGGGCCCGCGCTCGCCGGCCCGATCAATATGGTGATTGTGGGCGATGTGGACGTCGAACGCGCGATCGAAGTGGCGCAGGACACCGTGGGCGCGCTCCCCCGGCGCGCGGCCCGTATCACCGTACGCGACTTCCATTTCCCCGCGCCTGCGCCCGCGCCAGTGGTGGAGATCGTGCCGGGCGCCGCGCAGCAAGGCATGGCGGTCGCCGCCTGGCCAACCGCAGGTTTTACCGCGAGCATGGAGAATGCGCGAGCGATCCAGGTGCTGTCGGAAGTGATCAAGGCAAGGCTGATGGCCGGGTTGCGCGAACGCGAAGGCCTGACCTATGCGCCTGATACGTTTGTCGATCAGGCAGTCAGCCAGCCGCATTATGCGGTGCTGGGCGTGCAGGTGGAGCTACCGCCCGCCAAGGCGGATGCCGTCTTTGCCGAGCTCGATACGATCGTTCAGGATCTTGCGAAGACGCCGATCAAGCCCGACGAACTGACGCGGGCGCGCGCCCCGATGGTTGATAATAGCCGGCGCAACTTCGCGTTCGCCGATTATTGGGCGGATGCGCTCGCGGGCTCGGATGGCGACCCGGCTTATTTCGAGATGATCCGCACCAAGCTGCCTCACCTCGTCAAGGTCACTTCCGCAGACGTGCAACGCATGGCGCAACTCTATCTCGCCGCGCGTCCGCCGTTCCGGTTCGTGGTCCAGCCAGGCGCGCCCGTGCCGGTCACGGTGCCTTCGGTCGGCATGCACGCCGCGCACCGACGGTAGTTGCCGCGGGCTCAGCCGTCGGCGGGGGCATAGCCCGCTACGAACGCGCCATGGTCGGGTAGCTGGCTTAGCTCATGCGCGATCCGGGCCTTGAGGTCGCCCAGCGCCTTTTGCAGCTGACCCGGCTCCATCATCCGCGCGGCATGGTGATAGGATTGCGGAAAAATGCCCTGGCCCAGCATGACCATGATCCAGCTGTCGGTACGGAACAGTTCGTCATTGGCTTGATAGGCAAGGCCGGCCTCGCGGAAGAGCGCGATGCGATCGGCGAGACTCGCGGGAATCTCCATGTCGCGGCAGCGCCTCCAATAAGCGGAATCGTCGCGCTCGGTGACCTTGTAATGGAGAATGATGAAGTCGCGGATATGCTCCATTTCGCGCCGCGACTGATCGTTGAAGCGATCGACCGCCGGATCGGTGATCCCATCGAACGGGAAATTCTGGATCAGCCGCGTTACCGCGATCATTATCGCGTGGATGCTGGTCGATTCCAGCGGCTCGACGAAGCCGCTCGCCAGACCGAGCGCGACGACGTTCTTGTTCCAGCTCTTCTTGCGCATGCCTGCCTTGAAGCGGAGCAGGCGCGGATCGAACAACGGCTTGCTTTCGAGCGCGTCGATGAATCTCGATTTGGCCTCGTCGGGTGACAGATAGTCGGTGGAGAAGACGAAGCCGTTGCCCATGCGGTGCTGGAGCGGGATCCGCCAGCGCCAACCGGCGTCATGTGCGATCGCGCGGGTATAGGGAACGAGCGGCCCCTGGGATTCGGTCTGCACCGCGAAGGCGGCGTCGTTGAACAGCCACTGGCCCCAATCCTCGAAGCCGGTCTTGAGCGTCTGTTCGGACAGCAGCGCGCGAAAGCCGGTGCAATCGAGGAACAGGTCGCCCTCGATCCGCTGGCTGTCCTCCAGCTCAATCGCTTCGATGAAGCCGCTCTCGGGATTCTGGACGACGGTCTGGATCTTGCCCTCGATCCGTTTGACGCCGGCAGGCTCGGCCAGGCGGCGCAGGAATTTGGCATAAGCGGTTGCGTCGAGGTGATAGGCATAGCCGATCGACGCGCCTTCATGCGTCTCGAACTTGTTGGCCTTGGCAGCCTGCGCTTCGAGGCTGTAGTCGATATAGTCGCCGCCAAAGCCGTGGCGCACCGCCTCCAGCCAGAAATGTTGGAAATCCGCCATCCATACCGATTTGCCAACCGATCCGAAGGCGTGGAAATAGCGGTCGCCGGGCTTGCGCCAATTCTCGAATTCGATGCCGAGCTTGAAGGTCGACGTGCTCGCCTTCATGAATGCCTGCTCATAAATGCCGAGAAAGCCGTGGAACGCACGCGCGGTGGGAATGGTGGATTCGCCGACGCCGACGGTGCCGATCTCGTCGGATTCCACCAAAGTGATCTCGATCAGCGGGCCGAGATGCTTGACTAAAGCGGCGGCGGCGACCCAGCCGGCGGTGCCACCGCCCGCGATCACGACGCGCTTTACCCTGTGCGCTTCCACCATTCGCCCCTGTTTCTAGCGGTTCAATTTATTGAGCAAGAGCGCGCGCAGCCGCCTCGCGCCGGGCGCATCCAGCGGCGCCAACGGGCCGCGCGCCGCCTCTGGCAAATGCGCGGCTGGGCGGTCCGAGGGGCCGAATATGTAATAATCGAACATCGCCCGCCACGCCTGCTTCTCCGCATCCGGCCGATCACGCAGGCTCAGCATGGCGTGGAGCAATGTATTCTGCGGTGAATCCAGGAAAGCTGGCGCGATATTCCACCAATAATTGACCATCGCGTTGAAGCCATCCAGTGCCTCGACATGGTGCCACCAGAGCGCTGGGTAGAAGAGGATATCGCCAGGCGCGAGTTCCGCGACCTCCGCTGCCGCCCGCGCCTCGGCGAAACGGGGGAAGCGGCCAAGATCGGGCGCACGGAAATCGACCATACTGACAACTTGCCCGCCCGGCGTTGGCTCCAGCGGTCCGGGATAGAGGTTCGCCACCTGCTCCGGCGGGAAGAGGGTGAAGCGCCGATGGCCGACCAGGCAGCAGGCGATGTTGTTCGACATGTCGTAATGCGCGGTGGCGATCGTCCGGTTGCCAAGCCAGATGCTTGCCAGCGGCGCATGTGCGGCGAACATCGGGTGATCGAGGACCAGATCGTTGTCCTCACGGAAGCCGGGTAGATAGGTGTCGAGGTCGGTCGAGCCGACATAGAAAGAAGGGGCGCCGGTATCGTCCAGATGCGCGCGGAGCCGGCCAAGATATTCGTCCAGCTGCACGCGCTCGCGCGCGAAATTCAGTCCGCTCACGTTATCGTCGTAGAAATAACGGCCGCCTATTTCCGGCGCGCCCGTATAACCGGCGACGGGAGCTCCGCGGTAGAAGCGCAGGATATAGTCGATCGCGGCATCCGGCCCTTTGCGGCCGGCGGCGGTGAGAGGCCAGTCACGCGCCACGCCTCTTAGAATCGTCGGTCGCTGGTCCGCCATCAGCCGGTCGAACGGGATCGCATCGGCCGGGACCCCCGACAGCTCGCGCACAGGGCGCGGCGAAACGGCCGGATCAGGCTGCGACGCGGACACGATTCTTGAGCTCGATCAGCTGACTGATATTCCCGAGCGAGGACGCTGCCGCAAAGGCAAGCCGCAGGAAGCCTGCGCGATGCAGTTTCTCCAGCGCGGCACCATTTAGTGCCATCAGCCGAGCGGCGTCGACCGTCAGGAAATCGACCAGGTCGTACCGGCGGCTGTCGTCAATCTGGATCTGCAATTGCATCGGTTGGAGCAGTTCGAATTCGGCGAATGCCCCAATCATCGCCGGCTCAATCTCCAATCCGTCGGAGATCGCCCTCAGCACCTCGATAATGTGAGTCAGATAGGGGGCATTGCCGCCCTGCGCGAGAAAAACGGGATGCCCGGTTTCACCTTTGCCGACCCGCGGATCATCCAGATCGATATGGATCAGCGCCTCGCCGGGCGTGCCGTCCTCGTTGCGTTGCAGACCGATCGAGAAGGGGCCGCGCGCCTGGACTGCAGGAACGTAGCGCGCATTCCAGCGCCCGCCCTCAAGGAAAAGGTTTTCGTCTGCGTCGAGACCGAGCAAGGCGACCGCGAAAGTTTGAGCGCTGTCCGCGTCCCGGCGGAACAGGATCGCATATTCGCGGCTCGCGGCTTCATATTCGGTGGGGAAAAGGCGAACGGAGTTCACCTGATCGCCAAATGCGGCGCCGAAACGTGGGCTGACCGTCAGGTCGCCGTGGTCGACATTGTTCAGCACGATACGGTTGGTCATCTTAAGGCATCCACAAGCGCTGCGACGGTGGGCGGCTCGGCCGGCCTCCTAAGGGCTCCCGCATAGGGCGCGGGCCGTATGCGGGCAAAGAAAAAGGCCGCTGCTGAGCAGCGGCCTTCCTCTCTTTCGGATCGCGAACGATCAGAACTTGAAGCGAACGCCTGCCAGATAGCGAGCCGAGCCTTCCTGGGCGAAGAACACCTGGTTGGTCGACCGGCCGTAGGTGGTCTGGCTCGCGTTGAGGACGTTGATGCCCTCGACCGAGACCGCGATCCGCGGCGTGATGTCGTAGCTCACGTTGAAGTCCACCTGGCCATAAGCCTTGATGAAATTCGGATTGTGCGAAGCGCCCTGGTTGCTTGCCGACAGATACTTGTCGCGCCAGTTGTAGCTGACACGGGCGGAAATGCCGTTCTTGTCGTAGATCAGGGTCGCGTTCGCGGTGTCGCTCAGGCCCAGCAGCGCAAACTGGTCCACGTTGGGATTGGCCGCGACATCGATCCCGATGTTGCCGCGAACGTGGGTGTAGGCCGCTGCAACGCCGAAACCGGTATGGCCCAAGAAATATTGGCCAGCGATTTCGAAGCCCCAGATCTTAGCGTCTTTATTGTTGATCGGGGTGTTCACGTTGAAGCTGAACAGCGGATCGTTGCTGTCGGCGATGATGTCGACGGCGCCGATCTGCTTGTCGACGAACGCCTGGTTCAGCTGACGGGTGCTGGCATTATAGTTCGACAGGAACGTCGAGTCCGCCGCACTGGTGCTGCCGCCATTCTGAACGAGCAGCGACGTGTAGGTGAACAGGTTCACGTCGGAAATATCCGCACCGAGAGCCTGCAACTGCGTCTTGGCGGTGCCGGAACGGCTGCCGGGCGCGCCCGAGGACGGATCCCGCAGGCCGAACAGGCTCTGCTTCACGATCGTGTTGCCGATGAAGTTGTGCACGCGCTTCTCGAACAAGCCGGCCGACAGGTAGCTGTCCGGCTTGAAATACCATTCGAGCGACAGATCGAAATTGTCCGAAGCCAGCGGCTGCAGGTTGGGGTTGTGGGCGGATCCCCCAGCATTGCCACCGACCGCGGTTGCGTCGTTCGGATTGGCGGCCGTGATCGACGAGAAGAGGTCGCCATAAACCGCACGCGCAATTGTCTTGCTGAACGAGAAGCGCCCGATCAGGTTTCTCCTGATGTTGAGCTGGAAATCCAGCGACGGCAGCAGGTTGTTATATTTGCCCTTGCCGGTGACCGTCTGATTCCCGGAGGTCAGATCCTGCGTGAAGTCGTTGTCCGACTGCCAGCGAATGTCGAGCGGAACCGACTGGAGGGCCGTCGAGTGGACCTTGGTCTTCTCATAACGGGCACCAGCCACCATGCTGGCCTCCATGTCGCCGATCTGGCCCTTCCAGGTGAACTGGCCATAGGCTGCCCAGATCGATTCCTTCACGCGGTCGTCGCCGAAACCGTTGACGTTGTTAGCGCGCGGGTTGGTCGTACCGGTATAAGGAAGGCCGGCATAATAAGGCGAAAGCGTTCTGAACAGCTTCGCCGGATCCTCGCTGCGTACCGAGAACAGGCCCTGGCCGGAAGCCTTCGGATCGAAATGACTGAAACGGCAAACCAGGCAGAATTCCTGGATCTGGCCGGCCGCCACCGTGGCGACCTTGCTGGTGTCCGAATTGCCCCAGTCGCCGAGCGTCTGGTAGGTGGAGGTTTGGACGGAATGGGTGTTGGTTTCGCGATAGTCGCCGCCGAAATCGAACCGGCTGCCGCCGCCCAGATCCCAGCCGGCATCCACGCGGCCTTCCTTGATGCGCTGCTTGAGTGAGGTTGCAACTTCGCGGCCGACCTGCGCGGTGACGTCGCCCACATCGAGCACGCCGTTGCCGTTGCCCTTGATCACGCTGGCGCCGGCGGGAGGGGTGGCGGGATCGACGAACGTTACCGTCTGGCGCGGGAAGCCTCCCTCATAGTCCCATGAGTGGGACTGGAGCGTCGGCACGCTGAGTGAGATCAGGGTCGAGCTCTTGCCGTTGGGATTGTCCGGCGTGCTGTTCGACGTGCCGATATGGCCATCAACCGCGATCCTGAATGTGTCAGTCAGCTGCCACTTTGCATTCAGGCCGAAATCGTTCAGGCGGTTCTTCTGGGCACGATATTGCTGTTCGAAGCCCGCATCCTTCTGCGAACCGGTGATGGTCTCGTGCAGATAAGTCGTGGTCGCGACCTTGTGGCCGGAGTCGAAGGTGACGACGTCGAACGGACGGTTGAACCAGTTCGCTTCGTCCGAGCGGCGCTCAGAGGATTTATTCTGCGCGAACAGGGCGTCGGCGGTGATTTCCAGCGTTTCACTCGGCTTCCACTGAAGAACACCCTCGGCGTTGATCCGCTCGTTGGTGTTTTCGGAGAAGTGGTAGCGCGCGTCGTTCGGACGGGCGACCAGCATGTTCATGTCGGATGGCTTGTTGTTGATCTGGGTCAGCGAATTTACGTTGCCGCTCGTAGGATCGAGGAACTGCGCGAGCGTGGTGATGTTCCAGTCGTTCATCGACGTGTTGACCGTCGAGAAGTTGCGCTTCTGATAGCTGCCGAACAGCGAGGCGCCGAAGGTGTGATCCTCATCGCTCCACGAAAGTAGGCCGGAAGCGTCCGGCGTCACACGGCTGCCGCACTTGATGCAGTCCTTCGAGCTCGTGTCGTAATCAGCCTTGACGCCGATCGACCCATTGAAGCCGCCCTCGCGCGAGTCGAGCGGCTTGCGGGTGACGACGTTGATCGTTGCGCCGATGCCGCCGCTGGGGATCGCCGCGCGGCCGGTCTTGTAGACTTCGAGCGTCTTCACGCCTTCCGAAGCAAGGTTCGAGAAGTCGAACGAACGCCCCGTCGAGCGGGTGAAGTCGTTTTCGCCGCCGACCGAAGTCTGGTCGCTGGCGGCAAGCTGACGCCCGTTGAGCGTGACGAGGTTATAATTGGGCCCAAAGCCACGCACCGTGACCTGGGCGCCTTCGCCGTTGCGACGATTGATCGACACACCGGTGATGCGCTGAAGCGATTCCGCCAGGTTGGTGTCGGGGAACTTGCCGATATCTTCCGACGAGATCGCGTCGACGATACCCGTGCTGTCGCGCTTGATCGCGATCGAGCGCTCGAGCGAGGCGCGGATGCCGGTGACGACGACTTCGTCGCCTGCCGCATCTGCCGGAGCGGCGGCGGTGGGCGCGGCGGCCGGAGCGCTGTTCTGCGCGCTGGCGACGCCAGGCAGGATCAGGCAGGCGGTGACGGCGAGCGCCGATGACGAAAGAGCAAGCAGATTTCTTGGATTTTTCATGATTTTCATTCCCCCCATGCCGGCCAGCTCACGGCTGCCGATCGGTTGGTTGCAAGATGGCTCCTGGCCATCGATGTCAGGCCGTACCGGTGCGGGGGGTGAAGTCAACGGGCTGAAAATATGTAAACGCATACAAGGGCTATGACAGCGCGATCACGGGAATATTCGTGCAAAAAGATGCAAAAAAGCAACGCAATGCTGCAGTGCAAAATGTACTCATAACAATTGTCGTATGATTGATTGTGCGAAATGAATGGACGTTTGACATATAAAAACGAAAGTTGCGTGACCGAAACATGGCGGTGTAGTCAGCGAAGGAGGACGGACATGGTAATCGTGTTTGCACTATTGATCGGGATAGTCGCTGGCTTGCGCGCCTTCACGGCCCCTGCCGCGGTAAGTATCGCGGCACGATATTGGCATTTGGGGGTGGCGGGGACGCCTTTTGCCTTTCTCGGCTATCGCTGGACGGCATGGATATTCGTGGCGATCGCGATCGCTGAACTTATCGGAGACCAGCTCCCCGCGACCCCCAGCCGCAAAGTGCCGCTTCAGTTCGGGACGCGGATCCTGATGGGCGCGCTGGCTGGCGGCGCGATCGGTGGAAGCGCAATGCTCTATCCGGGGCTGGTCGCCGGCGCCGCTGGAGCGGTGATCGGAACGCTCGGCGGCGCGGCCATGCGGGCAAGGCTCGCCGCGGCTTTCAGGAACGACCGACCTGCGGCGCTGATCGAAGATATTGTCGCGATCGGCGGCGCCTGGCTTATCGTCTGGGCAGCCGTATGACCCGCCATTTCGATGCGATTATCGTCGGTGCCGGTCAGGCTGGCCCAGCTCTGGCAGGACGGCTCACGGCCGCAGGGCAGAAGGTTGCGTTGATCGAGCGGCATCTGGTCGGCGGCACCTGCGTCAATACAGGCTGCAAGCCGACCAAGACGCTCGTTGCCAGTGCCTATGCGGCCCATCTGGCGCGGCGCGCTGCAGACTTTGGCGTGGTCGCTGGCGATATCGCGATCGACATGCCCAAAGTGGCCGCGCGGGCCCGCAAAATCATTCTGGATTCGCGCAAGTCCAACGAGGACTGGCTGGCGGGAATGGAAGGGCTGAGCTTGCTGCGCGGCCATGCGCGGTTCGATGCTCCGCACCGGATCCGGGTCGGCGACGAGCTGCTGGAGGCACCTCGCATTTTCATCAATGTCGGTGGGCGCGCGGCGGTGCCCGACATGCCGGGCATTGATGAGATAGATTATCTAACCAACAGCAATATCATCGGGCTCGAGAGCGTGCCCGAGCATCTGGTGATCGTCGGCGGCTCTTATATCGGCCTCGAATTCGCGCAGATGTATCGCCGGTTCGGCGCGCGCGTGACGGTCGTCGAGATGGGGCCGCGCCTCATCGGGCGCGAGGATCCGGACATTTCAAACGCTATTCGCGTGATCCTGGAGGGCGAGGGGATCGAGGTCCGCACAAAGGCCTGCTGCATCCGGTTCGCGAAGCATGATCAAGGCGTCGCCATCGGGGTTGATTGCCTCGAAGGTGCGCCGGAGGTGGTTGGCAGCCATCTGCTGCTCGCGGTAGGCCGCCGGCCCAATACCGACGATCTTGGCCTGGACAAAGCGGGCATCCACACCGATTCCAAGGGCTATATCCACGTCGACGACCGGCTCGCGACCAATGTCGAGGGCGTGTGGGCGCTGGGCGACTGCAACGGGCGCGGTGCGTTCACGCATACCGCCTGGAACGATTACGAGATTGTCGCCGCCAATTTGCTTGATGTGGCGGACCGACGATTGTCGCAGCGCATCCCCGGCTATGCGCTCTACATCGATCCGCCATTGGGTCGGGTCGGCATGACTGAGGCGCAGGCGCGCGCGAGCGGGCGTCCTTTATTGCTTTCGACCCGGGAGATGGCCAAGGTCGGGCGTGCGGTCGAGAAAGACGAGGCGCTGGGCTTCATGAAGCTGGTCGCGGATGCCGGGACGAAACGCATCCTAGGCGCGGCGATCCTCGGCACCGGCGGTGACGAAGCGATCCACGGCATCCTGGACATGATGAACGCGGATCAGCCGCTTTCCGCCCTGCAATGGGCGGTGCCGGTCCATCCGACGGTTTCGGAGCTCATCCCAACGCTGGTCGGGGATTTGCGGCCGGCTTGAGCGGACGACGAAAAGCAAAGTGAAAAATGGCCCCCTCCCACCCATCAGCATCGAGGCACCGATGCTGATGGGTGGGACGAGGCGGTGATGGTCGCATCCATCATTATGGTTGCACCACCCCCGAAAGGGACGTCCAAACGATACTCAATACGCTACTCAAGGTACTCTTACGCTACGCTCACTCGGCACAGTGACGATACTCGTCCCCCGGTACGCCATCGCCCCCCAGCGATCTCGCTCCGTACGAATCATTTATTCCGAATCAGTGGTTTGGCGCAATCCGGCCTGAGGATGAGGCTCGGATACTACCCTTCGGTCAGGTTTCCGCGTAGCCTGTTACACTGTATCCCCCTGGTGTAATTGCGAGCGGGTGCAAGTGATGGTGGATCAACTCATTTCTGCCCGCAGCAGCCGCGCCGTCGCCTTTGCACGCGCGCTCCTTGCGACGTTCCTTTTACTGTCCGTGACAGTCGGCGCGTTGCGCTATGCCGAGGCACAGCATGCCGCCCAGATCGTGCTGGTGACCTATTTCGTTTACAGCCTCCTCATCGTTGCAGCGGTTCGCACCGTCCGGTTGCGCCGACACCTGTTCAGCGCCGCGCTGGCCTTGTCGGTGATCGACGTGATCGCGCTCGGGGGCCTGATGTATCTGACGCAAGGCGGGGAGGGGCAAGGCCAGCCTTTTTTCACGCCTTTGATCTTCATCATCGTCAGCGGCACGGTGAACTGGGGATCGCGCGGCGCGATCGGTAGCGGGCTGCTCGTCCTCGCGCTCTTCCTGCCGACAGGATTCTTGACCGACGTCTTTGATCCGGCGCACAAGAATATGCTGCAATTCTTCCTGATGCGGATCGGCTACATTGTTACGATCGCAGTCATGCTTGCCGCCTTCGCGAGCAATCTGGAGCGGCTGATCAACGAGCTGACCCGTCTGTCGCGCGTGCCGACCCGAGGCGGCTTCGGTGAGCTGCCGCTGGCGGAATCGCTGGGCTACGCGATGGACGTCTTCGCCGCGAAGCGCGGACTGATCGTCTGGCAGGACCCAGAAGAGCCGCATCTTGCCCTGCTGCGCAAGGATTTCGGTGCCGTGCATGGATCGACCCTTCCCAATGTCGATCAAGGGCCGCTGGTTGCGAGCGAGCTGATCAACGCGCCCTTTCTCTACGACCGGCGGCGCAACGCGGTCCTCTATCGTGCGGGAACCAAGCTGCTCGATTTCACGGGCGATCCGCTCCAGCCGATCCTGTCGAGCATGGCGGATTATGCGCGCGTGCTGGTTATCCCGATCGATGCGGGTGGTGCGCGCGGGCTGGTGATGATCCTCGACCCGGCCGATCCGGTGAATGAGGACCTTGCGGTAGCGGCGATGGCAGCAGGGCAATTGTCGCTCACGATCGAGGCGTGGCGGCTTCATTCCGAGCTCCGCATCGCAGCGGCGAGCGAGGAGCGGATGCGGCTCGCACGCGATCTGCACGACGGCGTACTCCAATTCCTGGCGGGCGCGCGCCTGCAGCTTGACCTGATCGCTCGGACCGAGCTCACCGATACGGCGCGCGAACGCGTGACGCAGATGGTGGAGGCGATCGGCGAGGAGCAGCGCAGCTTGCGCGGGGTGATCAACGCCATGCGCCGCGCGCCGGAGATTGCGGTCGCCAGGCTCGCGAGCTCGCTCGATCATCTTACCAGCCATCTATCGCGGTCGTGGGATGCAGCGATAACGGCAAAGGTTGAGCCGGCGGATCTGACCGTTTCCGACAACCTGGGTGACGACGTGATCCGCATCGCGCGCGAGGCGGTCGCCAATTCGGTGCGCCATGGCGGTGCGCGTAAGATCGACATCATGGTGCGCAAGGCCGACGACCGCCTGGATATCGCGATCGGAGACGACGGGCGTGGCTTCGCTTTCCAGGGACGTATGGCGAATGGTGAGCTGGCAGGCTATGCGGGACGTCCGCGTTCGCTCCACGATCGCATCATCGGCATGGGAGGCACAATGACGGTGACCAGCGGCAAGACCGGAGCCAGCATCGAGATCTGCGTGCCGCTGAAGGGCGGTCGATGACGTTTTCGATCGTCGTTGCCGATGACCATCCGATGCTTCTCGACGGCATATGCGGGCTCCTCGCCGCGGCCGGCCATGACGTGAAGGCGCGCTGCCTCGACGGCCAACAGGCGCGCGAGGCGATCAAGCGGTTCGAGCCGGATGTCGCGATCCTGGATATCCACATGCCCCACATGAACGGTATCGAGGTCTTGCGCGAGGCGCGGCGCGACAAATGGAAGACGCGGATTGTGATTCTGACCGCCAGCCTGGATCCGCAGCCGATCATGGAGGCGCTGCAGCTGCGCGCCGACGGGCTGATCCTGAAAGGCGCGGGCGGCGACACCATGCTCAAATGCCTCGACCGGGTGATGGACGGCGAACAATGGCTCGACCGTGACGCCATGCACCAGATCGTCGACCAGATCGGCAAGCCGATCGACCGGCCGCTGGAACTGACCCCGCGCGAGACCGAGGTGGCGCGGCTGG
>Ga0136846_1219015_pt1 | contig 15746 bp, 10 predicted proteins | sample HopSoiMetagenom2_FD_96841 | JGI IMG/M metagenome (GOLD analysis project Ga0136846, IMG submission 96841) | Grasslands soil microbial communities from Hopland, California, USA - 2 Assembly 2016 (version 4) | ecosystem: Environmental > Terrestrial > Soil > Grasslands | place: USA: Hopland... | reverse complement strand
CGCTTCGACCTCGTGTCCTATGGCGAGGAGCGCCCGGTTTGCACCGAGCACAACGAAGCCTGCTGGCAGCAGAACCGTCGCGATGACTTCCGTATCGTGACAGTCGGCAGCGACCGGCTCGTAGCACCACCGCAAGAGTAAGCACCTTCTTTGGTCGGGCCTCCTCACGGAGGTCCGACCCGAGCAAAAAGGCGGAGTGGCCAATACGGCGCTCCGCCTTTCTGCATCCTCTACCTATTCGTTGTGGCTTGGCTTAGCGCCGAGATAGGGTGTGCGACCTCGACCGACGGTTTGATCAGCGGACGATACCGCAGCGCCTCCGCGATGTGCGCAGGACCGATCTGAGTGCAGCCTTCCAGATCGGCTATGGTCCGCCCGACTTTGAGCACCCGGTGATAGCCCCGCGCCGAGAGGCGGAGCCGGTCCGCCGCGGTTTGCAGAAGCTCCCGACTCTCGGGACAAACCTTGCCGTTGGCGTCGATCCAGCGCCCACTCGCAAATGCGTTACAGTTCACGCCTTTCATTTTCGCGAACCGTCGCCGCTGCACACTGCGCGAGCTCTCGACACGACGGCGAATAGCACTCGAGTCGTCGCCGGTTTTCTTCCCGCTCAAATCGCGCAGAGCCACCGCGCCCACCGTGACATGCATGTCAATCCGGTCCGCCAGCGGCCCGGATATTCGAGAAGCGTACCTGTCGATATCCGCCGAGGAGCAATTGCACGATCCCGTGGGATCGCCCGCGCGGCCACAGGGGCACGGATTGGTTGCGCCGATGAGTGTGAAACGCGCCGGGTAGGTGACCACCTGGCTTGCCCTTGCGATTACGACTTTGGCATCTTCCATCGGTTGGCGCAGACCGTCGAGAACTTGCCGGGGAAATTCGAGCAGCTCGTCGAGAAACAGCACTCCGTGATGTGCGAGGCTCACCTCACCAGGGCGCGGCGACGACCCGCCGCCGACGAGGCCTGCGCTGGAGATAGTGTGGTGTGGCGCTCTGAACGGTCGCACACCGCGCTCGACCCCTTCCTGTTGCAGTAACCCGGCTACGGAGTGGATGGCGATGACTTCGAGCGCTTCCTCTTCCAGCAGCTCCGGAAGTATCGAGGGTGTCCGACGGGCGAGCATTGTCTTTCCAGCTCCCGGAGGACCGACCAGCAAAACGTTATGCCCACCGGCAGCGGCCACTTCCAGTGCACGCTTTGCCGTCTGCTGTCCGATTACGTCGCTGAAGTCGGCGGAGTCCGCCTGCGATACGCTGCCGGCGCGACGCGCAACCCGCGCCGAGGTCAGCTGACCGGAGCGCAGTTCGCCGACAAGCTCGCGCAGTGAGACGGGCGCTGACAGATCGAGCGCGCTTACTCTCGCCGCCTCTCCGACGTTGGGCGCGGGAAGTACCAGCGTCGATACGTGGGCACGCGCCGCGTGCCGGGCCACAGATAGCGCGCCGCGCATCGTTCGGAGTCGTCCGTCCAAACCCAGCTCTCCAACGAACATTCGGGCTTTAACGGTTTCCGCTTCGAGCTGTCCCGTTGCCACCAGAATTCCAATGGCTATCGGCAGGTCAAACGCAGTCCCGTCCTTGCGCACATCTGCGGGGGCAAGGTTGACGGTGATTCGCCGCGGAGGAACCTGAAACCCTGAATTCACCAGCGCCGCGCCGACTCGCTCGCGGCTTTCTTTTACGGAGCTCGCGGCGAGACCGACGATCGTCCACTGCGGAAGGCCAGCGGCCGCGTCGACTTCGACGATGACATCGAACGCATCAATTCCAACGAGGGCGGCCGAACGCACGGCTGAGAGCACACAATATCGTAGCCGTCGCTGGGGCATGAGCGGAAAACGTTTTCCAGCGAACAGAACCGCGTTCGCGCACGCTCAGCAATCGAGCGTACGCATACGTATCACTTCGGGCTCAGCATGCAACAAGCTGGGCGATGCTCGAGACAAATCGGTCGGAGAAGTTGGGACATGAAGGGCATATTAAGCATCGTTATCCCGTTAGCGGCGGTTTTCTTTCCGGCGCTGGCAATGGGTCAGGTGGGTTCAACCACCGACATATTGATGGGCAGGGTAACCGGACTCGACAGCGCTGGCGTAAGCGGGGCGCGAGTCGAAGCGACGTCCCTCGAGACGGGCATCACGCGCACCAAGACGACAGGCGCTGACGGCCGCTATACCATCGTCTTTCCCGACGGCGGCGGAAGCTACAGGTTGACCGTCCGTGCGATTGGCATGGAGCCGACGACCCGCAACATCGCGCGTCAGGGGGACGAAGACCGGCTGATCACCGACTTCACGCTGGGTCGCAATGCCACTCAGCTCGCGACGGTGCAAGTCCGCGGCGGCCGTCGCCCGAATCAGGATCAGCGTCCTGAACCTGGAAGCACCGAAAGAAATCTTAGCCCAAATCTCGTCAACAGACTTCCGATCGACGCCGGCGATTTGAACGCTCTCGCCGCCTTAGCGCCTGGCGTGATCCAGGTTCCGGGCACTGACACGACCAAAGCGTCCTTCAATGTCGCCGGGCAACCGTCCAATCAGAACAGCATCACTCTCGACGGATTGAGCTTCGGTTCGGGCACCGTCCCAGCGGAAGCGGTTCGTAATACTCGAGTGGTCACCAGTACGTACGACGTGGCGCGCGGACAGTTTACCGGTGGCCAGGTCGCATCCACCACTCGCGGTGGCACGAATAACATCCAGGGCGCTGTCGGGTATTCGTTGCGAGACCAAGACCTGGAGTTCGTCGACGACACCAATCCAACCTTCGGACAAAAGTACACCCAGAACCAGATCAACCTCGGCGCGGGTGGTCCGATCATCAGGGATAAGCTGTTCACATTCGGCGCGCTGACATTCACACGTCGCACGGATCCGCTACTCTCCCTTCTCGCCGCCGATCCGCTGACGCTGCAGAGACTTGGCACCAACCCGGATTCAGTAAATCGGTTTGTCAGTCTTGTTCAGCAATACGGGCTTCCGCTTACGTCTCCGCTCACACCTGACGAGAGACTGAACGACAACACTTCAGCAATCGTTCGCGTCGACTACAACCTTGCCGAGGATCATTCGCTAATGCTCCGTGGGGATTGGCGCGGCAGCACTCAACTCGGATCGCGATTGAATGCGCTCGCGCTTCCACACAGCGGCGGAAATCTCAAAGGATCCAGCGGAGGAGGGATGGTGACCCTTACTTCGCATTTCGGGATGTTCATCAACGAGGCCCGTGGGTATCGCTCGGTCGACAACAGAAACACGGCTGGCTATCTCTCCGTTCCCGATGGACGCGTAGTTGTCGCTTCGATTCTCGACGATGGAGCGAGCGCCATTTCGACTTTGCAATTCGGAGGAAACCCGGCACTCCCGCAGGAAACTAAATCGAGCCTGCTCGAGGTCGGCGATGAGATCTCTCGCCTTACTACCGCAGGTGGACACCGCTTTAAGCTCGGCGGATTGCTCAATGAGCAGAGGAGCTCGGTTGGGTTCGTGCCAAATCGCTTCGGCACTTTCTTCTTCAATTCGCTGGCGGACTTTGAAGCCGGTACGCCGACTCAATACACCCGGACTGTCTTTGCGCGCGATCAGCAATCTGCCACTAATAACTTTGGCGTGTACCTCGGCGACTCCTGGCGAGTGAGTCCGAGAGTGCAGGTCACGTATGGTATGCGCGCGGAGGGATCGCGCTATCCCGAGAAGCCCGACTACAACCCTGAGGTCGAAGCGACCTTCGGAAGACGCACCGACGATCTGCCTTCAGAGTTTCGTGTGAGTCCACGAGCTGGGTTCACCGTCTTCCTCGGCGAATCCCAGTTCGGACCGCCGCCTCTCACACTTCGTGGTGGCTTCGGCGAATTCCGCGGCACCGCGCCGACGCAGCTTTTCGCGAGCGCTCTCAATGCAACCGGCTTGAATAACGGCCAGGCGCTGCTCACGTGTGTCGGATCAGCGGCACCGACGCCCGATTGGGCGTCGTATCTCAGCGACCCATCCACCATTCCCACGACCTGCAACGGCGGTACTTCGTTCTTTGCGAGTCAACGTCGCAATGTCACAGTGTTCGATCCGGGCTTCGAGGCGCCGCGAGCCTGGCGCGCATCTCTGGGCCTTAGTCGCCGTTTCTGGGATCGATATTCGTTGACTGTGGATGCCGGGTATGCGCGCGGCGTGAGCCAAACCGGCCTGACCGATATCAATCTGGACACTGTTCCGAAGTTCACGCTGGCGAACGAAAACAATCGGCCCGTCTACGCGCCAGCGCCAACGATCGTTCCCGCGACGGGAGCAGTGTCGGTGATCGGCTCGCGCCTGTTTCCGCAGTTCGGGTCGGTGAACCAGGTCGAGTCGAACCTCAATTCGAGCACCAGGCAGCTCACTCTGGGCATCAACGGCATCACGCGAAAGGGAATGTTGCTCAGCGCATCCTACACGCTGACCAACTCGTACGATCAATCGCAGGGATTTTCGGCGGGCACGTCGCAGGGTTTCGGTGGAACGGTCGGATCGACCGCCGGAAATCCGAGCGTTACCGAGTGGGGACGAAGCGATAACTCGCGGCGCCACGCGATCCTGGCGACGATTACTTATCCTCTCAAACCGGTTTTGGAGCTGACCGCAATTGGACGCGCCACTTCGGGCGGGTACTACTCGCCACTCGTCTTCGGTGACATAAACGGCGACGGCCGTAACAACGATCGGGCATTCATTTTCGATCCAGCCGTCGCCGCTGCGAGCGGCGACACCGCCGTCGCCAACGGGATGACGCGTGTTCTCGCGAGCACATCCTCTCGCGCTCGCGACTGTCTCCTCAGTCAAATGGGGAAGGTCGCCGCGCGCAGCAGCTGTTCGAGCCCGTGGGCGCCGACGCTGGATCTCCAGGCGAACATCAGGCCCTCCTCGTTCGTGCTCGATCGCCGGCTCACGATCTCCATAATTGCGCTCAACACCCTTACCGGCCTCGATCAGCTCCTTCACGGCAGCGACAATCTACGCGGCTGGGGACAGCCGACGTTCGCAGATCACACACTACTTTATGTGCGTGGATTCGATCCAGCGACCGATACCTACCAGTATCAGGTCAACGAGCACTTCGGCGCGACTAATGGGACGAGGAACGCTTTCAGGGTTCCGTTTCAGATTGCAATTCAGGGACGCCTTGCGCTCGGGACGGATCCCGCACGCCAGCAATTCAACAATGTCGTCGGACGGGGTCAGGGACGGTTGACTCCGCAGGCCCTGAAGGCGCGGATGACCCGCCTTGTGCCCAACGCTTTCCTCGACATCATCGCGATCAACGATTCGGCGAAGCTCGAGCTTACGCCGGACCAGATCGCCAAGCTCCAGTCCTCGGGTGACACCTTCAAGGTGAACGCTGATTCACTAATCGATAATGTCGCCAACATTCTTGGCGACACCACGGTCAAGAGTCCTGACCCGATGACTGTTTTTGCCAGGCTGCAGCCGTCAATGACCGACGCCAGGAAACTGGCTACACAGGCCATTGGCGAGGCAAAACAGATTCTGACGCCCGAGCAGTGGGCAAAGGTGCCGGAGAGCATCAAGACGCCTGGATTGCGGCGTGAGGGCGGCGACGGCCGTTTCGGAAGGGGTGGCCCGGACAACTAGCGTGCACGGGTTGTGCGGGGGTATTCTCCCTCGTCGACAACCTCCCGCCTGGAAACATGAACGGATTCCTTCGCCGTATCGGCTGTCTCGTAATCATCATCCTGATTTGCGTTGCCGCGTGGTACTGGTACGCCCGCGTGCCGGCGTCCAAATCCACTACCACGACAACCGTCGAGACCGCGACTTCAACAAATAGCGGTTGGCAGCCCCTGACGGCCGCCGATGCGGATCGCGGCCGCGCCGCCGTCCAATCGCTCGGCAGCCAATCCGGTCCGGTGTTCGCGAATCTCACCGCCGCGGAAGCTGCTTCCTACATCTTCACGGTTCTCGCCAAGCAGCTCCCACCCTCGGCGCAAAATGCGCAAGCCGCAATAGTGGGTGATCGTTTGTACGTGCGCTCCGACGTCGAGCTCAAGGATTTCGGCGGGTCGAAGGCTCTCGGCCCGCTTGGGATGCTGCTTGGCGATCGCGACAGCGTCCGGCTGGGAGGCACAATCAACATGCTGAAGCCGGGACTCGGAGAATTCCTCGTCCAGGAAGTAAAGCTTGGAAAGCTCGACGTGCCCAACGCTCTCATTCCGCGCATCCTCAGCCAGATGAAAAAGGGCAAGCCGGTCGAGGGAATCTCACAGAACGGTTTGCCCATGGTGATGCCCTCTTACATTTCAGATGTGCGAATCGCGAACGGGAAGATCACACTCTATAAGAGCGTTCGTTGAGCCGGCGCATCCTGGTCATCGACGATGAGCAGGGAATTCGTGCGGCACTCGGGCAGCTCCTCGAGTTTGAAGGCTACGAGGTGCGCTCGATCCCAAACGCCGCCGATGGAATAGCGGAGTACCAGAAGTGGCGCCCGCACCTCGTCTTTCTCGACGTGAAGATGGCCGGGATGGACGGCATGGAGGCGCTCAAGAAGCTCCGCGAGCTCGATCCCAACGCTCTGGTGGTGATGATCAGCGGTCACGCGACTATCCGCACCGCGGTGGAAGCCACTCAGCTTGGGGCGTACGAGATCCTGGAAAAGCCGCTAGACACGGATCGCATTCTGGTGATGCTGCGGAACGCGCTCGTAAATCTCGACCTCAAGGAAGAGAACGAGCGTCTCAAGCAATCAGTCGACGCGCCGTTCGAGATCGTCGGCAAGACGCCCGTGATGCGCGCGCTGATGGAGAAGATCGAGAAGGTCGCCGCGACGCCGGCACGGGTGCTCATCACCGGGGAGAACGGTACCGGTAAGGAGCTGGTCGCCCGGGCGCTGCACCGCATGTCGCCGCGAGCGAGTAAGCCCTTTGTCGAGGTTAACTGCGCGGCGATCCCGAGCGAGCTTATCGAAAGCGAGCTGTTCGGTCACATGAAAGGGTCTTTCACAGGGGCTATCTCCGACCGCGCCGGCAAATTCGAGCAGGCGAACAAGGGGACGCTATTCCTGGACGAGATAGGCGATATGAGCCTGGCGGCGCAGGCGAAAGTTCTCCGAGTGCTGCAGGACAACGTCATTACCAGAATTGGCGGGGCCAAGCCGATTTCGGTGGACGTGCGTGTGATCGCCGCGACGAACAAGACGCTCGAGAGCGAAATCGCCGCCGGCAAATTCCGCGAGGATCTGTACTACAGGCTAAACGTCGTGCCGATCCACGTCCCGCCGATTCGCGAGCGCCGCGAGGACATTCCCATGCTTGCCCAGTACTTCGCGGCGACGCTTTCTGCACGCGAAGGAATTCAGCCGCACTCCTTTACTGCCGACGCTCTGGAGCGATTGAGCTCACTTGACTGGCCGGGCAATGTGCGAGAGCTGCGCAACACGGTCGAGCGGCTGCTGATCCTGGCTCCCGAATCCCAGATTTCCGCGCGGGATATAGACCGGCTCGCGGGTCAGAGGGCACTCGACGATGCGGGACTGGCGACGCTCACCCAGTGTCGCACCTTCGAAGAATTCAAGGACGCCGCCGAGCGCGCTTTCCTGCTCAACAAGCTCCGTGAGTTCGATTGGAACGTATCGGAGACGGCGAGGGCCGTGGAGATGCCGAGGTCGAACCTTTATAAGAAGATCGAGCGATACTCGCTTTCGCGTGAGCACAGCTGAAGAAGAAACGGGATGCGGGAAGAGGGATGCAGGAATAGGGAAGTGTACACGTGACTAACAAAACGACAATGAAAAAGTTCAACAATTATATCGCGGGCAAGTGGACAGGACCGGAGTCGGACGAGTACTTCGATAACCGCAACCCGGCCGACCGTGGCGACATGATCGGCAAATTCCCATTGTCCGATCGCCGCGACGTCGAGCGCGCCGTCGAAAGCGCGAAGCGCGGATTTGCGCTCTGGCGTCGGACTCCGGCCCCCGCACGTGGCGACGTCCTCCGTTTTGTCGGCGACATAATGACCAAGCGCAAGGAAGAAATCGCCGACGCGATGACGCGTGAGATGGGGAAGCCGCTCACCGAAACGCGGGGCGACGTACAGGAGGGAATCGACACTGCCTACTACGCATCGAGCGAAGGTCGTCGACTGTTCGGGAAAACAGTTCCCAGCGAGTTACGGAACAAGTGGGCGATGAGCTATCGGCGGCCAATCGGGATCGCTGGTCTGATCTGCCCGTTCAACTTCCCAATGGCGATCCCGACGTGGAAAATGTTTCCGGCGCTGGTATGCGGGAACGCGGTAATCTTCAAGCCCGCCGAGGACGTACCGCATACGGGCACGCTGTTGGTTGAGATTCTGCTCGAGGCCGGGCTGCCGGAAGAAGTTATACAGCTCGTTCACGGGAGGGGTGAGCAAGTTGGCGCGGCGATCGTCGAGCATCCGTCGATCCCGTTGATATCGTTCACCGGTTCTACAGAGACCGGCCGTCTCGTCGGCGAGACTTGCGGCCGGATGCACAAGCGTCTGTCACTCGAGATGGGTGGAAAAAACGCGCAGATCGTACTCGACGACGCCGATCTCGATCTCGCGCTGGAGGGCGCGTTGTGGGGCGCATTCGGAACCACCGGGCAACGTTGCACGGCTACCAGTCGTCTTATTCTCCAGAAGAAGGTTCATGACAAATTCCTTGGCATGCTCGAGGACCGCGCGAAGGGTCTCAAGCTGGGCGATGGAAGGAAGAAGGGGACCGATGTCGGTCCACTCATCAACGAAGACGCGGTAAGGAAGGTCGAGACGTATGTGGACATCGGGCAGTCCGAAGGGGCGAAACTCCTAACCGGTGGTGAGCGGCCCGGGAAGTTGTCGAAGGGCAACTTCTACGAGCCGACGATTTTCACTAACGTGAAGGCCGGCAGCCGGCTGGAGCAGGAGGAGATTTTTGGCCCCGTGCTATCAGTGATCAGGGTAAAGGATGCGGACGAGGCGTTCGCTGTGAACAACGATGTGAAGTACGGTCTTTCGTCATCGATCTATACGCGGGATGTGAATACTGCTTTCCGCGCGCTCAATGAGCTCGACAACGGTATTACGTACGTAAACGCGCCAACGATCGGCGCGGAGGCGCACCTGCCGTTCGGAGGCGTGAAGCAGACCGGGAATGGCCATCGCGAAGGAGGCTGGGAGGTCTACGAGTTCTACTCGGAGACCAAGGTCGGGTACGCCGACTTCTCCGGCACCCTTCAGCGCGCGCAAATCGATAACTATCTGGGAACGCCGGACTAATCGCAGCGGTATAGAAGGCCTATGGAGTCATACGAGGAAAAGCGAAAACACGCACTTCAACTTGCCAATCGCCGGCGGAGCGGTGGCAAGCTGTCGTTCCTCGCACATTGGGCCAGGATCGTCATCGTGTCACTCGCCCTATTCGTGGTGATTCGTGCATTCGGCGTCGAGGCGTTCAAGATCGCGAGCGGCAGCATGGAGCATACACTGTTCGAGGGTGACTTCCTGCTGATCAACAAGCTCGTATATGGAGCTGGCATCCCCGGAAGCGGCCGCAAGTTGCCGGCGCTCCACGCCCCGCGGCGTGGCGACGTCATCGTGTTCACCTATCCGGTCGATCCGCGCCTCAACTATATCAAGCGAATCGTCGGCATTCCTGGCGACACAGTATCAATGCACAACGCGACGCTGATCAGAAACGGAAAAACAGTAGCAGAGGACTACATTCAGCGTACTCCAGACGAGGCCGACGAGTCCGATGACGAATTCGGCTGGCAGAAGGCCTATCTGGCGGGCGGCGCGTCGGTGGAGAATTATCACCCATCGCGTAACAACTGGGGACCTCTGGTCGTCCCTCCCCATGACTACTTCGTGCTCGGCGATAATCGCGACAATTCGTCCGATTCGAGGTACTGGGGCTTCGTGGCGGACTCACTTGTGCGCGGCCAGCCGATAGTGGTCTATTATAGCTACGCGCCTGACACCGGCGATCGACTCGATTGGTTGACGCGTCTGCGGTGGAAGCGCTTCGGAGAGATCGTACATTAGGTCTCCTTCGGGTCTTTTGAATCACCAGAGGGTACCGCTATCGCCATGAAGGCTTCGACGAATCGGAAATCGACCGTCGACGAAGGATCGCTGGATCAGTACCTAAGGGACATCAGCGTCTTTCCCCTCATCACTCGCGAGATGGAAGTGGAACTCGCGAAGCGCATCCGGCAGAATGACCAGGACGCTCTCGACACGCTCGTTCGCTCGAATCTTCGTTTCGTCGTGTCAGTCGCCAAGAAATATCAGAATCAGGGCGTCTCGCTTTCCGACCTGATAAACGAGGGCAACCTCGGCCTCATTCGCGCCGCGCACAAGTTCGACGAGACGAAGGGCATCAAGTTCATCTCCTACGCGGTGTGGTGGATTCGCCAGTCCATTCTCCAGGCATTGGCGGAGCAGTCGCGCATCGTGCGTGTCCCGCTCAATCGCGCCGGGACGCTGCACCGGATCGGCAAGCGCGCCAGCACGCTGCTTCAGGAGCTGGGGCGGCAGCCGACCAACCTCGAGATCTCCGAAGGGATGGACATCAGCGAGGACGAAGTCGCCAAGACGATGATGATCTCGCAGGTGCATTTGTCGCTCGACGCGCCGATGACGCCGGGCGAAGACAACCGCCTGCTCGATTATCTGCCGGACAACATGAACCCGACGCCAGACGAGATCACCTTCGAAAAGGCGTTGTCGGAGGCGATCGAAGAATCACTGGCCTCGCTCAAGGAGCGTGAGTCCAAGATTCTTCGTCTGTATTTCGGGCTCGACGGGGCGGACCCGATGACACTCGAGGATATCGGCACACTGCTCCAGATAACCCGCGAGCGTGTTCGGCAGATCAAGGAGAAGGCGTTGCTCAAGCTGCGCCACAACTCGCGCCGCCGCTCTCTGGAGTCTTTCCTCGGTTAAGTGACGGCTCGATGGTGCTGCTGGCATGGCAGTGCATTTGCGCTCCTCGCCTTCGCAATCTTTATTGCTGTTCCATTCCGCGCCAGTTCCGCCCAGACCAATTGGGGCAGGTATAAGCTGGGCAGCATCTCCGCGATCATTGAAGCGCACGACTCGACGCTTCCACGCAGCTCCCAGAAAGGTCGCGAAAACGTCAATTGTGGCTTCCGGTTCAGGACACGGTCGCAAGCTTCTTCGCCAAAGAGCTGAAGACTGGTCAGCCGGTGTACCTGTACGTGATATTTCTGGGCGCCCAATGGACAAACGACGATGTCGTTTGGGGATTTGCAGTAAACGAATTCAAAGCACGGCCGATGAAGCCGTAGCAGTCGAGAACAGGAGGAGAGGAAGCAATGCGTCACACGTTCCGCCCTGGAATAGCGATGGCAGCGCTCGGCCTAGCGGCATGCGCAAGCGCATCAAACCAAGCTGCAAATCCTCCCGAAAGAGTCCTCGCGACCACTGAGACCGGAATCGTACGAGCCCACGAGGAAATCGCTTCGGACTCCACTATAACTGCTTCGCCTGACTCGACCTTCGCCGCGGTTCAGGCGGCTTACCAGGATCTTGGGATCGAGATCAAGATGATGGATGTCGCGACGAGACAAATCGGCAATCGTCGATTCACGAAAATGTACGACATCGGTGGAGTGCGACTCTCCAAGTACGTGGGCTGCGGCTCGAGCGAGACTGGACCAACCGCAGACAGCTACCGGATCACCATGTCGATCCTATCCCGGGTCACACCGACACCCGATGGCTCGCGCATCGACACTCAGCTTACCGCGACCGCACAGGATCCCGGCACCAGTAAGGGAGCACTGTCCTGCACATCACTTGGCGGTTTGGAACAACGAATTCACGGACTCGCCGCCAAACATCTCGGCGGCTGATCCGCCGGCTCAGTCCTTCTTTGGCTGAGTGCGCGGAATCGTAAGCGTGAAACTCGAGCCGCTCCCAAGCTTGCTCGCCACCGTTAGATCACCGCCCATAGCGCGCGCGAGCTGACGACTGATTGCGAGACCGAGACCGACCCCCGCATCACTTTCCACAAGTGCGCGCTTGGCCTGGGCAAATGGCTCGAAGATGCGCTGGAGATCCTCCTCGGGAACTCCGATGCCGGTGTCGGTGACGCTGATGGCCACTCGAGTTTCCGCGGGGGCTACGGCGAGCGAGATCGTTCCTCCCGAGGGTGTGAACTTGAGGGCATTTGCGAGGAGGTTGACCAGAATCTGCTGAGTCTTGTCGAGATCGGCGGTGATCCTCAGCTCGGGATCGACTGACAGCGGCGCGAGATTGAGCTTCTTCTCGGCTAATTGCGGCCTGATCATGTCGACGACCGATCCCAGCAGTGGCTTGAGCTTGATAGGCTCGCAGCGGAGCTCGATCCGACCCGCGCCGAGCTTCGCGAAGCTCAAGACATCACTGACAAGGCGATCGAGGTGGCTCTTGCTCCGCTGAATCCGCTCGAGATCCGCCTTCTGCGCGTCGGTAACTGGCCCACGAACACCCATCTCTATGAGTTGCGCATATCCGCCGATCGCGTTCAGCGGCGTTCGCAGGTCATGGCTCATGGCCGCGAGGAAATCGCTCTTGGCTCTGTTCGCCTCCAACGCGTCATCTGTGAGTCGACGCAATTCTTCCTCTGTTCGCTTTGATTCTTCGATATCGGTGTTGCTGCCGAACCAGCGGATGATCCTGCCGCTTTCGTCGCGCTGAGCGCTCGCCCTTCCGAGATGCCAGCGGTACGTCTTGCTGCTCGCGTCCCAAAGTCTGAACTCAACTTCGTACGGCTCACCCGTTTGGAGGGAGCGAGTCCAGCGCTCGATCGTCGGTGTTACATCGTCAGGATGCAACACACCGAGCCAGCCTTCACCGATAACTTCCGCCGCAGTCCGGCCGAGCGATGCCGCCGCACGGTCGCTCACGTAGTCGAGCGCTCCCTCCGGGGTCGCGGTCCAGACCTGAACCGGGATAGAGTTCGCAAGGAACCGATAGCGAGCTTCACTCGCCTCGGAATCCGCGCGCGCCTGCTCGCTCGCTCGAAGCAGATGTTCGACTTCGCGCCTGGCGTTGACCGCGTCGGTTACGTTGGAACCGTGGGCAACGATCCCGACGCGTTCGCCACTTCCATCAACGAGAGGTTGGTAAACGAAGTCGAGGTAGACTTCGTCCGGGGCATCATTAGGTGAGCGCGCTAATGCGACGGCGGTCTCACGTCCGACGTATGGTGCGCCCGTTTCGTAAACTTTGTCCAACAACTCTATGAAACCTTGCTCTCGCACCTCGGGCAGGGCTTCCGCAACCGGCTTGCCGATAATGTCCCGGTTTCCAACTAGGGTCATATAGGCGTCGTTGGCGAACTCGAAAACGTGGGTCTTGCCCCTCAGCACAGCGAGGAACGCAGGGGCCTGCGCAAAAACATTGCGAAGGCGATCCTCCGCTCGTTCAGCCGCCGCCCGCGCGTTGATCATCGCACGTTCGGCGAGAACGCGCTCGGTGGTCTCGGCGGCGACGTTCAGGAACGCAACTACGCTTCCCTCTTCATCGCGAATAGGACTCAGCGAAAAGGTGAACCACGCTTCTCCGGCCGGCCCGCTCGCGCGCTCCATCAGGAAGTGCGCATCTTCCGCGTAGGTGGCCGGTCCGCCAGCTCGGATCTGGTCGAAAAGCCCACTAATCTCGGGCCAGATCTCGCTCCAGACTTCGCGACCTGGACGACCAAGCGCCTGGGGGTGTTTTGCGCCAAGCACCGCGCGATATCCGTCGTTGTAAATGAGGTTGAGATCTGGTCCCGACCACAGATTCATCGGGAACGGCGATTCCAGAACGATCGCCACCGCAGTGCGAAGCGCGGAGATCCACTCGGATGGCGGGCCAAGGGAGGTCGTCTCCCAGGGGAAGCTGCGACACTCGGCCGCCATAACGCTGTTCCCGGGAAATACGATCTGAAGATCGCCGCCGAGCTGAGTGTCGGTAATCATCTGATTGGAATATACTCCCGTATTATTTGGAGCGGACCCTTACCTAGAGACCATGGGTCGTTCGATCGCTGGGGAATCCAAGTGTCATCACTCGCGGTGAACCGCGATCAGTCGGCGAGTGAATTGTCGTTCGGCACTCCCTGTGCTGATTTCCTGAAGGGATGTCACTCAAAATCACATCCGCAGCGTTCGAGCAAGGTCGAGATATCCCCGCTCGCTACACGTGCGAAGGCCAGGATGTGTCACCGCCTCTTGAGTGGTCAGACCTGCCAAGGAACGCGAAGACCCTCTCGCTGATTGTAGATGATCCCGATGCGCCGGATCCGGCGAAACCGCAGCGTGTGTACGTGCACTGGGTCGTGTACAACATTCCTGCCTCCGTTGATTCGTTAAAGGAGAACGCATCGAAGGACGGAATGCCGAAAGGCGCGCTGCAGGGGAACAACGACTGGGGCAAAGCCGAATACGGAGGACCGTGTCCGCCGATCGGACGTCATCGCTACTTCTTCAAGCTGTACGCGCTCGATACAGCACTCGCCGTTTCATCGGCAGCAACCAAGGCAGACCTGGAACGGGCGATGCAAGGACACGTCGTCGGCTCGGGCGAGCTGATGGGAACTTATCAAAAGGCTGCCGCGAAGAAGTAAAAAAAATCCGCCCGGTCGGGATCGACCAGGCGGATAAGAACGCTGTAGCCGCCGCTACTCTATAAAGAAGCGATGCAGCCTTGCGGCTTGACGTTAGTCCACTGCTGTTGAACGAGGAATGGCTTTCCACCAATCCTGATGTTCCAGAAGCCCAAGGAATTCTGTGTAAGTGTAGGACCGTAGGTGTAGGCGCACTTGTCGGCGCTTTCTTCTCCATTGATGTCGTACCAACCGTAGAATAAACGCTTCTCCCACCTGCTCCCGGGATCGGTCGCAGTCTCTTCGATCTCGTGCGTCATCGCGCTTACGGTGCCGTCTGCGCCGATGTCACCATTGGGCGCGCCGTCCTGCGGGACGCAGAGATAATGGAATCCGTCGGGGTTATTTGACGGGTGAGCCGGAGTAAAGTCCGCATCGTACGGCATTGCGGCGAACTGCACGATCTGCCCATTGTCGCGGAGATAGGCGGAATGCCACGCGCAATATTCGAGGTCAGTGCGCGAGAACCCTCCGCCCAAATTCACGCCTGGTCCGGTGAAGACCATGTAAACTGTGCTCGGATCATAGGTGAACGTGCCGTTTGCGAATGCTGTCTCGACGAGATTTGCCATGTCGTTATCGGTGACGACATCACCAGCTTTCGGCCTGTTGCCGCCGCTGCTTGTTGCCCAGAAGGCGGTGTATCCCATGCTGTTCTGGATGAATTCCTGAGCGCTGCCGGTGTTCTGGTAGTAGGTCGAATTGGTGTTCCAATACGATGAGCCGCCGAGGTTATTGAGGAAGTAGCCGACCAGAGAGCCGTCGGCGTTGCCGGGCCCACTGGTGCTCACCCGCGGCCCGTTTTGGTAAACCGGCTTTGGCGCGAAGTAAATCGCTGCCAGCTTTTGCTGCGTGATCAGAGCGCCGCCCCAGTAAAGAACGTTGGCCTCGGGTGAACCGGCAGTGCCGCCGCTCGCATCACGACTGACCAATCCGCTTCCGGAATACCCGGCCGGCACTCTGTTGGGCCGAAAATATTCAATCGGCGCGATCTGGCGCGTGGGACCCTGCCCAAGCGTGAATTCCGCCGAGCCGACTTTCATCTCCTTCGGAACTACGGGATTCTCGGCGCAGGCAGCGAGAAATGCAACGGCGGT